>Ga0182741_1000148_pt1 | contig 112228 bp, 147 predicted proteins | sample eDN5th37CBELigOP_FD_128874 | JGI IMG/M metagenome (GOLD analysis project Ga0182741, IMG submission 128874) | Enriched Organic Plus compost microbial communities from Emeryville, California, USA - eDNA 5th pass 37_C BE-Lig OP (version 2) (version 2) ...
CTGCTCGCAGGTATGCTTCAGGTGACTGCGGCTTCTAATATGGTCTATCAAACATATACGGCCTACAGCACCGGCAAAATCTACTCCCGTGTCAAATATCAAACTGCATGGTCGTCTTGGGTCGAAATGTCGGTTGTAGGTCATACTCATGCTATTGCCGATGTTAGTGGCCTAGAGTCCGCGCTAGATGATAGGTTGGCGAAGACAGGCGGTCTAATGGCTGGCCCTATTAATTTTAATGGTTTCGGTTCGGGTAATTCGATTACTGTAGGAAATGGCGATGCCGCTACCGCAACCGCGGCCAATTTGAGATTGTCTTCGTGGTACGGTATCGGCTTCATGAACGCCACTTCCGGACAGTCTGTACCTCAGTGGGAAAATTCGCATTGGTTTAACGTTCGTAATGGCGACATGGGCATTCGTGGCACTTTGACAGCCTCGGGAAACCTCTCGGCGTATTCTGACGCTCGATTGAAGACTGACGTGGAAACGATTGATGACGCACTTGAGCTGGTGATGAAGCTCCGGGGTGTTCGATACACCAAGGACGGTCGCCGCAATATCGGTGTGATCGCTCAGGAATTTCAGAAACATGTACCGGAACTCGTTATCGAAGGCGATGATGACGAGAAAACGCTTTCTGTCATTTATGGAAACACTGTCGGCCTTCTGATTGAAGCAGTTAAATCACTCAAAGGTGAAGTTGATGAGCTAAAGAGGGCTGCGTAATGGCCCTCCCATCATCCGGAATAATTACAGCCGCCATGATCAATGCTGAATTGGGTCGAGCATCCAATGCGGCGATTAATCTTAATGATCCTGCCGTGCGCGCATTGGCAGGTAAGCCATCGGGCGCGATTAGCTTTTCTGATTTCTACGGTAAGTCTTCAGAAGTTGTCGTCACGCTTACAAGCCGAACTGCCGTATGTCTGCAGGATCTCTTTTCTGCCGCTGATTGGGCGAGCAACACTGCCAAACGCGTCGTGATTCCTTCGGGCGTGGAGATTGGCGCAACTAATCTCGATTGGGCGCTTGTTCAAGCCTGGGACGCTACTGGACAGGCTGGTAGTTGGGGCGGTTCACTAACGCTTGAAAACCGGGGCGTTATCTCAGGAATGGGTGGCGCTGCAAACAGCGGCAGGGGCGGAAACGCGCTGCGCATAATCTTCGGCGGCCGTTCCGGTCAGAAACTGCTCGTGAACAATTTGGGCACTATTCGAGGCGGCGGTGGTGGCGGTGGACGAGCTGGTAACGGCGGTCAAGGTGGTAACGGTGTCTGGTGGAACCAATATTGGGTCTATGATCCAAGTAATGGAGCCTGGCTTTACAATCTCTGGAATCCGGGAACCTACTGGAATACCACTTATATGGGTGCTGAGTTATATTGGTATGATACCCGAGTCGCATCCGGTCTGAATAACGGAGCTACTACATTCGAAACTGGCGGTTGGGTTTATGAACGTGGACCGATGGCTGTAGATAATGGCGGCGGGTTAGCGGCATATCACATAAGACGCCGGAGGCTACAATCCGACCCTGTTTATACAACTGGTGGTGCTGGTGGCGCCGGTGGTAATGGCGGCGTTGGTCAAGGTTATGGTCAATCGGCCAGTGCTGGCGCCAACGGCGCGGGCGGGTCTGCGGGTGGCACAAATGCCGGTGCAGGCGGTACGGGCGGCCGCGGCGGTAATGGTGGCGGTTGGGGCGCCGCAGGTGCTGCGGGTGCGACAGGTAATACCGGTGCTGCGGGTAATAACGGTGGCGGTTATGCTGGAGCAGGTGGCGCCGGTGGCGGGGCTGCGGGCTATTACCTTACTGGCAGTGCGAATGTTACATGGCTCAACACGGGCACGCGTCAAGGTCTAGTAAATTAAGAATAATTGCGTGATGCTAACTAATTAGTTATTTAGTTAGCATCACTATTGAGTTATTGTATTTGCAGTAATTCTCTAACTCTGGATCTTCAAATGACCCGTATGAATCGAGCCGCAGCCCGCCAAATCCGTCGAGATGGCAAAAAGGGCCGCAAGTCGCATGATAAACTCATTCAGGCGGCCGATGCTCAGACCAACCCCAAGCGGCCCGTAAAACGCAGCTTTGCTCTCGCCAAGCCTCTTACGGACGCACAACGCGACTACGACAGGGCCTTCCATACGAACCAGATCATTTTCGGCACCGGTCCCGCTGGCACAGGAAAGACCTGGTTTGCAACGATCCGCGCTGCGGAAGCTTTTGAACGCGAGGAGATTGAGAAGATCATTATCACGCGGCCTGCAGTCGAGGCCGGCGAGTCCCTAGGCTTTCTGCCAGGTGAACTGGAAGAGAAGTATGAGCCTTATTTCCGACCTGTGCGTGACGCGCTCGAGGAGAAGTTTGGCACCGGCTATCTTGAGTATTTGATCAAGGTCGGAAAGATCGAAGCGCGCCCTCTAGGTCTGTTGCGTGGTTCGACCTTCAAAGACTGTTGGGTAATTCTGGACGAAGCACAGAACGTCACGCCGACGCAGATGCAAATGTTCCTCACGCGTATCGGTGAGAATTGCAAAATGATCATCAATGGCGATCTGAAGCAGAAGGATATTCCTGGTCTCTCAGGACTGGAAGACGCGATCCACACCTTGCGTCGCGTCGCCGGTGTGGAAGAGGTGAACTTTACCACAAAGGACATTGTACGCTCGGGCATTTGCCGAGATATCGTGATCGCCTACGACAGCAAGAAAGCTGCGTAAAGAGGGGCAAAATAAAAATTAAATTTCCGCTAATCCCTGAAGCGGTCTGACTATAGCGCAGTCAAACAGCATATCAGGAATGGAAATGAACAATCACGAATACATAGCGGCGGCAGAACGTTTCGAACTGCCGCCGTCTGATCGCTTCAAGGACGACTGCGTTACAAACGCTTTTGTAAAATCTCAATTCTCTGCAATGGATCTCGGGCTGTTTCGCACGAAATGGTTTGATTATAGATTTTATTCTCCACTCCAGGCCACTTTCCTCTATATCGCCTATTTCGAGGAAGCCTATTATGACTTTTTCAAGCGGGATGTGGATTATGTCCAGGCCGAGTTCCGTCGGCCAATAACGCGGGCCAAGATTCTCAACGGTCTTCGTGAAAACGATTCCAAACAGCGTCGCAACTTCATGGCTTTATGGCGCGGGCGTCAGGTTGCCGACGCTCTTGGTATGCCATATCCGGTCTTCCTCGATTTTGCCTTTAATGCGCGGCTGCAGAATTGGAAACGAGATACGCTACCGAGACCTGAGCATCTTTACTCCGCACGATGTATCGATAAGGTCGAGCAAAAGTGGGAAGAGTATAAGCGCACTTACTTTCTGAAATCCGATCATCCGGCATACAAGCTGGAAAATTTCTGCGGAACTGCCGATCAGATCGCGCATCAGAATTGGCTCATCGAGCAAGCGGAACACTGCTTCAACTATCCAGCCAATCTTTATGATCTCGTTCAGGAGGGACTTCTTCCTCAAGATCGGGTCGAGGCTCATCTTGGCGTTCAACCCCTTTCGCACTGACTTATAAATGAAGAAACGCATTGTGTTTGTGCGTGATAAATAATAACTAATTCGTTAGTTACTATTCAGGAGTTTGCAATGAGTGATCTGGCCGAGGACGAGCTGGTCGACGAAACCAAATATGATTTTGACGAGGGATTTCAGAACAGTTTGGTAGCGCACTATCTGCGGGATAATAATTTCGCACTGCGCTCCAACGAAGTAATTGACCCTAAGTATTTCACGAACGCGGCCACCGGACAGGTCGTCGGCATTTTCAAAGATTACATCGGAACACATAAGAGCGTTCCGCCATCTTCACTGGTTCGCTCGCTCCTTGAAGACGCTATAGCGAAGAAGCGCATTAAGGCTGAGGATAAGGCCGAAGTCGTCAAGATCGTCCAGACTGCCTACAAGGCACCGCTGTCAGGTGGCACATACATTCTCGGTAAGGTTGGTGAGTTCGCCAAGAATCGCGCTCTTGAAGCCGCGATCATGAAATCTGTCGAGTATCTCGACAAGGGAGACTACAAGGCGATCGCCGATATAATGGCGAAAGCGCAACGTGTCGGCGAACTCGAAGAGACCGACGATTACGATTATTATGCCGACGTCGAGGCGCGAACTGCGGTTCGCAAGGCAATCGCGTCCGGCACTCTCACCAGAAATGGGATCACAACCGGCTATTCCGAGCTTGATGCGCACCTCTATCATTATGGATGGGGGCGCAAGGAACTCTCCTGCATCATGGGGCCGTCAAAGTCGGGCAAATCTCTATCGCTTGGTGACTTCGCGAAGAATGCCTCACTGGCCGGTCATAATACGCTCTACGTTTCGCTCGAAGTTGCGAAAGAGATTATCGCTGATCGTATCGACGCCGCGCTCTCAGACACGCTGATCCGCGATCTCCACATAAACGCTGACGTAGTTGAAGCCTCCATCAAGGCGGCGCAGGCGAAGGCCGCTGCGTTTAAGATGCGCGACTTCGCATCCAATTCAATGAAGCCGTCTCGTCTGTTCCGGCTAATCGAAGATTATAAGGCCGAGGGCATCATCCTCGACCTCGTTGCGCTCGACTACGCGGACATTATGGCTGCTGAATATCGCTCGGACAGCCTTCAGGAAAACCTGCGTTCGATTTACCTCGATCTTCGTTCTATCGCTCACGAATTTAACCTCGCGATGCTGACTGCTACGCAGACGAACCGTGATGGCGCCAAGGAAATGACTTCGAAGGCGACGAACATCGGTGACGACTGGAATAAGACAAGAACGGTCGACATTCTGATCGGTATTAACGCTACCGAAGCTGAGAAGAAGATCGGTGAGGCGCGTCTGCATTGGGTCATGTCCCGTAACACTGCTGACGGCTTCTCCATCCGCATCAAACAGGACAGAAGCAAGATGCAGTTTCTGACCAAGGTTCTCGGGATAATCTGATGAGTGATATTTTTCAGCGCATCCAGTCAGAGCTTGATTTCGGATACTTTCTCGATAGCGAAGGACTGGATTACAAGGAAGTTCAGGGGTCGAGCGGCGAGCAATTTCATATAAAATGCTGTCCGACATGCGGTGACTCCCGCTGGCGCACTTATATGGGCGTCGAGTCCGGTCTAGGGAACTGCTTCAAATGCGGTGAGAAATACACCAAGATCACCTTTCTCAAAGCGCATTTTGGCTATGACAATTGGGGGGAGACTTTTCGCAAATGCGAGGAAGTTCTCCACGATCAAGGCTGGCGACCGGTTCGAAAATCGGTCGTCGTGGAGCCAAATATATCGGAAATTCGTCTGCCGATCTCGGATCCAATTCCATTCGCAAACGGAGCCAACTTTCCTTATCTTGAGGAGCGCGGCGTCACGAAGGAGCTTGCGGCCTACTTTCATCTCCGGTTCTGCAAGTTTGGCGGATGGGTGTTCAAGTCGTCTGAAGGAAAACAGCAACTCCAAAATTTCAGCGACCGCATCATTATCCCGATCTTTGACCTCGACAGAGAGTTGAAGACATTTCAGGGGCGCGACGTTTCAGGCAACTCTGATCGAAAATATCTGTTTCCGGTTCAACTCCCTGGAACTGGCCGATATCTCTATAACGGCCAGAATGTTGTCGCCTGCGAGCATGTTGTGATGGGCGAGGGCGCTTTTGACGTGATTGCCATCAAGGCAGCGCTCGACCTCGATCCTGCAACCAGGAACGTGGTTGCGATCGGCTCATTCGGCAAGCACCTGTCGCACGGTCACAAAACCAATGACGATCAACTCTCCCGATTGTCCACGCTAAAGGCACAAGGTTTGAAGCGCGTGACGATTATGTGGGACGGAGAACCGGCAGCATTAACCGCAGCGCTTGATGCAGCCAAGCTGATCCGGTCAGTCGGATTGATGCCGCTCATTGCCCTTCTACCGTCAGGCAAAGATCCAAACGAAGTGCCGGCCGAGGAAGTTATCAAAGCGTTTTACGCAGCCAAAGAGTGGAATCTCTCCACAGACGTGAAATGGCGCTTGCGAAATCCATACGCGTAAAATAGATACTAACTAACTGATTAATTATTTACCGCGTGAAACCCTCGTTTCGCTCGCGTATAAAAATGTCAGATAAAGCAACAGCAATAACAGACGGCAGATCAATGACAGCTAATCGCTACACGGTTAAGGTGACGCGAACACCTTTGACGAATGGCAAACGCACGTTTGTCTCTTTTGTCGCTGTGGGTTGGAATGGCGCAGCGCTTTTCTTTTCGAGCGCGCCCAATGAAGACGCCTACGGATTAGAAAAGGACGACAAGGAGTATCACGCCTGGCTTCCCATCCAGAAGAATGAATCCGGCGTCCAGGCGATCATCGCTGGCAGCAATCTCAATTACAATCGCCGTTCATGGGAATCGAGCCAAATGTTCGATGACGATGTGGTGAATTTCTTCAAGGAAATTAAGAAGGTTGGCTACACCGATATCAAGCGCGATTTGGTTCAGCACATCGTCGGCCCAGGGCTAGACGAGGAGCGGTATTTGGAGCTGCGCGTAAACGCGGCACTGTCTGATGCTGGTAAGCACTTTAGGGCACAAATCAGAGATATCGACTCGCGAAATCCAGTTTTCGTCAATTTTAAAAGCAGCCTTGATCGTGATCATGCCGCTTATAAGAAGATAGCTGAACGTCGGCGCGCGGAAGCTGAGGAAATTCAAGCCCTGGAAGCGCTAATCACTAACCAGGTGTTTGCACAGACACACGAAGGTTTTGGAGCGTTCTGATGAATGAGGTTGATGATTTCGGCCGCAGCGATATCAAGATTTTCGCAAATCTTGTCGCCAGCGAACTTACCGACGCGGCGACGCGTAAGAACCCCTTCCTCGATCCTCGCACTGACGGATATCTAAGTAAATCGGTCGCGGAGTATTTGGGTAGGCTGTACGATAATGGTCTGGCGAGTGCAGATGGCTGGCTGTTTGATACGATGGAGAACTTCGCCGCCATCTACAGATGCGGCTCGAACGCAGTTCTGTTTCAAGTTTATATTGCGCCAGATAATGGCGTTTTCGCCTGTATGACGCGATGGATCAGATACGCCGGCCAGTCTTTGAATTTCTTTAATTTGGAGAGTCGGGCTGTCTTTCTCAATCCTGAAAATCTCTTAAACCAGGCGATTATATGCGAGGAAAATGTTTCCGCGCCGATGTTCTTTAGTGGCCGCGTTGGACGGCTCCTGCCTTACATGGATGTGACCTACGAGCGGGATGCATATAAATACTGGCGTCCTCGCAAAAGTGAAAAGGATAAGCGGGCTGGCGGGTTTGAACCATTCCATCAAATGCTCAGCGGACTTAATCTGGCGGCCGCACTGACCTCTGAGGCTGGTCGAAAGTTCGCCTCATATTACGCCAGCGACAAAGGTTCAGATACCGGCTCGGGCGATATGTGGGAGGTCGCTCACGCCATTCGCGATTTTCGCTCCAGAGCGGATACGAACGACGATCTTGGCGTCAGTGTCGAAGGTTATATCAAGCCAAAAATCGATCAGAAGTTCTACGCGGAGCTTCCCGGCTTTGGCGCTTTCTAAGCGAGGATAGAATGAACAACTGCATCAAAAGCTCCGTCAATGTTAAGAAGATTCAGTTCTCTCTTTACGGTAGGCCGTTCGGAGCTTTCCATTATGAGCGCTTCGATGACTATTCGTTTCGGGAAGCATTCGTCCAAGATTTCATAGCGAATCCGGAGGCGGCGCTTGGCTATCGTCACTTTGTCAAAACCATCAAAGACACAAAAGAGAAAACCTCTTTTGGTGCTCTGCAATTGATCTATATCCTACCAACGCTACCTGACCCACTCAAAAATCAGTGCGTTCAAACCTTCAATGCGATAATTCCCACCGTTTTCGATGAAGAAATAAACGGTTGGCGTGTCGGTTATCATTATGAAGAAACTGAGAAGGGCGGCTCGGGATCTGGCATAGCTATTGATAATGTTACATGGGCGAACATGATGGGTCCTGATATCAATCATTATCCCGTTGACGAAGCTTTTCGCCGATATCGTAATCGACTTCGCCGTTATGTGAACAATATTTTTATGGGTTACGCACCTTCGCTTATTGAGCGAAACTGGTTACCAACCCAATCACGGGCAACATTCTTCTACGGCCACGATGAAAAGAACTACAAAGGTCTTTTCAACAGCAATGCAAGTCTGGCTCTCGACGGTCTTAATTTATTGCTCGCACTCCAGCATCATGGCGATTTTGGAAAGACAGCGCTCGGAAAAGTGCTCAGCAAGAGCGCTTATAATTTTCGTCCTACGGTACATGCTTATCGGAATCGTCGTTCATCGTATGAAATAAAACAAGGCATGATCAACGTACTCGACGATGAAGAAATCCAAAAAGTAGTAGAATACTACGCCGACAATCCTCTTTTTGGTGCCTTCTAAGGTAACTAACTAATTAGTTTCGCCGATACTAACCCAAATCAACTTGCGTTATGTTTGAGAAAATCGCGCAAGTTGAACAGAGAGATATAAAACAATGACCTATTATTTGTCGTTGGATAATGACCCCAAGAATAACAAGTTTCAGTTCGTTTGCCCAATCTTCGAAACGAAGGTTCACATGGCGCACTGTGTTCATCTTCGCAACATCGTTTGGTGCGGCGGTCGAAGCGAAATCAGGCGCGGCTGCCAGGCGTGCATGTTGTCGGGTAAATGTCCGGCCTCTGAAATCGTGCGCAAGATAAGTTTTCATAAGGATACGCCAGACGACTACGGCAGTGCTACTCCCGTCCTTGGCAAGATTCGCCGAGACGTTCTTGAGAAAGTCGCTCCAGTCATCGTTCAGGAAAAACACATGCAGGAGCTGCGTGTTTCCGAAGCGGAAAGGGCGCTCATCATGACCGCGTCCGAACGAATACGAAAACTCATTCCTTCAGCTCCTGAGCCAAGTAACGCAGCGCCGAACTATTCCCGGCGCGCGCCAACCAGTTCTGACCGCGCTCCTCGTTCGACACGTAGGCAGGCAGCGCCGAAACCAACATCAACTGTCAATAACGCGGCGCGCACCGGTGACATGTCGGCCGCCATCAATATGGAGGCATCATAATGCGCGGAGTAGTTTCAGCTTCGGATCGAATGAAGGCAGAAGAATACAAGGTTGCTCGTCTCCTTGAGAATATTCGCGACACGCCTTCTCTGAGAGAAAAGAAGGAAATGGTGGAGGAGCTGCTCGACCTGGAGCTTGGCGCGTTTGTTCTCAAATGGGCGCTCGATCCCGACTACACGTTCGGGATTTCGCCAGAGCGCATCGTTGGCGGCGGCCGTCTTTCACTTACGCCAAGTCGAACCATGGGGCTTCTGTCTGATCTGGTTCAGCGCAAGCTCAGCGGAAACGCAGCCATCGCTCAGATGCGAGATTATATGCAGATGCTTTCACCTGATGGATCGGAGCTGCTATTTCTCATTCTGTCCAAGAATTTACGCTGCGGTTTCGGCACGCGAATGGTCAACGAGATCCGACCCGGCTTCATCAACACCTTTGAGGTCATGCGCGCTCAGAAATACGAGGAAAAGCGCGTTGCTGGCTGGAAAAACATCGTCGGTGAGCCAAAGCTCGACGGTAATCGAAATACGTTTCTATGTTCAAACGGGCAGGGTGCATTCTACACGCGTTCTGGCGAGATTGTTCGGGCGCTCGATTTTGCGGTTGCTCCAATAATGAAGGTGGCAAAGCTGATCGCCGAGCAGGATCCCGAGTTCTATATTCGCACGGTTGATGGCGAGAAGGGACTTTATTTCGCGCTTGATGGCGAGGCGATGATGGGTTTGTTCGGTGACACCGGAAAGCTTCGTCGCAAAAACGAGCAGGCGAAAAACGCGGAGCTGCATCTTTACGATATCATTCGCTATTCGGACTGGACGGGCGAAAGCGCAAAACCGATGACGCTGAAGGAGCGTCGTGAGAAACTAGCAGCCTTCTGCCGTGTTGCCAGGGTACTTCTGAAAGGCGAGTTCGAAAATCTCGTTCAAATTGTCCCTCAGACGCCGCTCACCGACGTGGCCGAGATTGAGGATTATTATAATACTTGTGTCACAACTCCGCTTGGTTCGTATCTGGCACGTGGTGATCTCGATCAGGAAATTGAATTGACCATTGCGCTCACAGACGAGCAAACTGGGCTTCCAAAGAACCTTGAAGGAGCGATGATCAAGAATCTCGACGCGCCGTATGAGCGCAAGAAGTCTTACAATTGGCTCAAGATGAAGCCGAAAGAGACAGAGGATCTTCAGATCACCGGTGCTTTCCCAGGCGAGCCGCATAAAAAGTACGAGAACACGCTCGGTGGTGTTCTGGTAGATCGTCAGGGCGTTGAATGTCGCATCGTCGGCTTCTCGGACGAAATGCGCGATGAACTGTGGGCGCTCTATCAGCAGGATCTCGAAGCAATCGCCGATCATGGCATCGAGGACCTATCCGACTTCAGCGGCAAGCTGATCGGGCGGCTGATTGAGGTCAAGTTCCAGGAGGTGACACCAGATGGCTCACTTCGTCACGCAAATTTCGTGCGCTTCCGGGACGACAAAGCTGAAGAGGTTCGCGAAGCAGCCTAGTTCATGGCGTCTCCTTTAGCTTTCGCAGCAGAAGGCGGCGCATTTCAAACGCCAGGTCAAACTTGCCGGACTTAATCATCCGGCACACTGACCGGAAATAGCCGCCAAAATTCGCGATCGGTTGTGATCCTACAGCCGGTCGCGCCTGCATTTGCATCACGTATAGGAATGCGGCCGCCGCGGACGACCCGCCGATACTGTCACGCGCTTCCTCCCAGGCATCATTACTCACGCCAAACGCGCCGCGCAGCTTCACCACCCCGCTAACCAGGTGCTGTTCAGTCCGCACTTCCTCAAAATACTCCATCGCGTCCGGGCACGCCGCCGTCAGATCGCTAATTCGCAGCGCCGCCGCTTGGCTTTCTTCGGAAGCCCCCTTACAAAAATTGGAATCTTTGTTGTTATCTATATGACGGCAATTATTGCCGCCAGAGGCGGATTTATATCTCTCTTCGGCATCAATACGGAGCTGGCGCCATTCCTCGATAAACGGTTCAGGAGAGGCGAGTGACCCGCGGCGAGGAAGTCTACCCATCAAAGCGACGAAGCGCTCCATTAGGTCCTCGGCGTCGATCTCAGCCAGAATGCCGCGAACCGTGCGTCGTTCCATCGTCAGCTCGTCAAATTTGGCCGATCGCTCCCGCTTGGCCGTCTCGATCAGATAAGATAACTTATGGAACTCGGACTGACGTGCCATTAATGGCCCGAGATCAAAACCGAAGGCTTTAATTATTTTACCGTCACGGCTTCTCTGAGCGAACCTTTTGCCATTTGCCGAGTCCTTGGCATTAATAAGCCCAAGATCAATGAGCTGGCGCAGCGCATATCGAATAGATCGCTCAGAAATTCCGGAATTTTCGCATAAATATTCATTGGAAGGCCAAACGAGAATTTTGCCTTCAATCATTTCATTGCCATAAACAGCGCAAAGCTGTGTCAGCACATGACGCACCGAGCTTGTGAGTTGCAGAGCCTTACCGGCCAGCGTTGCTGCCTGGAGCAGTTCGCTTCGGGTGACAGGTTGCAACTCCTCGTGCGTAACAGCAGGCGCATAGCTCCGCTGCCCGAACACGCGGGTTCCCATATCTCCAAACCTTTATTTAGGCCAAGCGATCCCGTTCGCCCAGAAAGGCGTTGACAGGTGATTCGGAATTGGAGTAGGAAGAAGACGCTTTAAGGATTTTGGTTCTTCCTACCCTTGGTTTTCCAAGTGATCGAAAGAGGTTCCTTCTTCCTACAAATTTCCAACCCGTGGCTCCAACCACGGGTTTTTATTTTGCTTGGCGAGTTTCCTTTAAATTTCGCAAGGCGGCAGAAATTAATTCGGACCTGCTTTTCAGTCCTTCTTCCGCCATTACGCTATCTACAAAGTCTCTCTCCTCTTTTTTGAGCCAGATATTCACCTGAATAAACCCCTGGTTAGCCCGGCGTTCTCTGAATGCCTTCAGCTTATTATTTGCCAAATTGGGTTCACTCATGGTTACTGCTCCGTTAATGCGATTTCTAGCTACTCAGATTCTTTCCGATTCTACAAGCGCCCCAAAATGGCCCTCCTCTGGAATCTTTCATTCCCTCTGAATAAGGGGGTTAAATAATTGTTGAATAATTATTTTCGTAAAAAGTCGTGGTTTTAAGCGATTCCCTCTTGATTTCTCACTATTTAATTACTTATCAATGTCGCAACGACAAAAGGCGATCATCGACGAAGTTACAAACTGAGTTCCGTTAGGATGATGTAATGCGGAATTAAAGATACAGGCAAGGAGATCGATAATGGGCGAACCGACTAAGTTTAATGAATTTTTACAAAATGCACTTGAGCGTCCGCATGGCCTGACGAACAAGGAAATCGCCGACAAGGTTGGTATCCCTAATGCCAACATGATCTCCATGTTCAAGAGAAACCCCGATTACAAGACGCCACTTCAATATATTGCCGGTCTCTCCAAGGTGCTTGGCTTTGACTTCCGCTACGGAATGCGCCTGGCATTGCAGCAATATTATACCGATGATGTTATCAACGCCCTCGAGCGCGCATTCGTCGAAATGACGGACGACGAGCAGGCGGTCCTGAACGAATATCGCGAAGCTAAAAAGTCCGGAAAAGCTTTTGCTGTTGATGGCGAAACGCTTTCCGAGGAAGAAGCGGAGGTAATCCGCAACATGCGGAAGCTTCGCGAACTGGGAGTTCCGGTGAACTTCAGCAAAGGCGCCTGATAGCGCTACCCAAAACCGACGTTTGAGTAAAACAAGGCTGCGGCCTTGTTTTATATTGCTCCTCAGTCTCACTAACCGGTTATTTAGCTAGGTGACAACATGTCTAATAAAGCAGTTCTTCAGGAAATTCGTATCAATGAAGCCGAAGTGTTCGAGCAGATCGACAAGATTTCGAATCCGACGGTGATCGATATGAATGGACTGACTATTTATAGCGGAAATCACGAAGAATATGGCAATTGCCGTTTGATCGTTACAGCGTTCGCCGAAGCGGTTTTGTATTTCGCCAAGTGATCCCCAGATCGATTTCGAATAACTTGTGAGCAGTTGAATAACTCACAAGTTATTTCTTTTATGAACAGCAGCAGCAACGTCCGAGGTCAGGAATGTCCAATTCTGTAATGCAGATTGCACAGCTCAAGGAAGTCATCCAGAAGCTTGTGCCACTTATCGCCGGCAAGGGACTTGAGGTTACTCAACGCGGCTCCAAAGCATACGTTAAGACCCATCCTGTCACCGGCAAGCCTGTCTCGGTGAATATTCCGAATATCTCCGATAATGCGTCGCCCGATTTCGTGCGCGCTATTCAGGGCTTCATCGATCACGAAGTGGCTCACGTTCTCTTCACCGATTTCGATATCTACACCTCGGCAGGCGCAGATCAGTTGAAGCTTTCACCGAAGCAGCGCCGCTTCACCGAGATCCACAATATCGTTGAAGACACCATGATCGAACGTGAAATGGTGAAAATGTTTGAAGGATCGGCTCGCAATCTCTCCGATCTCGGAACGCACTTCATCGAGAAGGTGACCAAGCCGGCGATCGCCAAGGCCGGCTCACCGGAAGAGGAATTTCAGTACCTGTTCGTTCCGATGACGCGAGCGCTAGCCGGTCAGAAGGTTTTTCAGAATTTCATGGACGACGGCGGCTACTGGAAACACCCTGTGGTCGAAGACGTGATGAGCAAGCTGTCTACCGAGAGCAAGCAGTTTCTGGCGAAGGCCCGCTCCACAAAAGAGACCCACAAGGTCGCCAAGGAGTTCGAGAAAATCTTCTTCGGCGACGATGAAGATGATGAAGACGAAGAGGATGGCGATGACGGTCAGCCGTCGCGCAGCCAGGACAAGCCCGACAAAAAGGCGGGTGCTGGAAACGGAACTGGCAAGCGTGACCATTCAGAGAGCAAGCCTGGTGAAGAAGGCGACGACGAGGGTGAAGGCACGTCCGGCTCAGGCAGCTCAGGTGGCGAAGGAGATGAATCCGAGGCGGAAAGTGAAGGTGACGAAGGTGGTAGCGACGGCTCCGCGGGTTCAGGTGGCAAGCCGAAAGGTAAGATGAGTGACGAGGTCGGTGATGGCAACGGCGAAGATGTTACCACGGACGGCGCAACTGGCGGCGGCAACGGCGAGTTCATGTCCGAGGAAGACCCGCAGTCAGGTGGCGGCGGCGTCGGTAATGGTTCCGTGAAAAAGTCCATCTTCGAGTTCGAAGATGATGCGTTCAAGGAAGCAGACGTCTCCTCAAAACTCTGCATCGAGATTGAGGAAGAAGCCGTCGATATCATGAAGGCGGCCGACTATAACGTTTACACGACGGAGTTTGATCGTATCGAGCCACTGCTGGTTCCAGAAAACATCAATCCAAAATGGATTCCTGAGATGGAAGAAGCGACCTCGCTTCTATGCGGCAGAATGCAAAAGGATATCGAACGTCTGATGGCGGCTCAGTCCGTTGTAACGCGTGTGCCAGGCTATCGTCGTGGTCGTTTGCATATGGCTTCGCTTCATCGCGTGGTTCAGGGTGATGATCGCGTCTTCACGCAGAAAGTGGAAAACCGCTCCAAGGATACGGCAGTTTCGCTTCTCATCGACAACTCCGGTTCAATGCATGGTGAGAAAATGCGTGTAGCGATGCTGGCCGGTTACGCTCTTTCCCGCACGCTTGAACGCGTTAAGATTACCCATGAAGTGATCGGCTTCACAACGGGAAGTTGGGGCGATCTTCCACAAGACGTCCTGAAGGCAATGTATGATGAGGCGCGCAATAGCGGGATTTCATATGATCGCGATTGTACGCTGGCGATGCCAATCTACAAAGACTTCAACGAGCGGGTTGATTCCACTGTCAAGACACGCATCGCTTACGCCATGAACGCACAGCGCGGCCTGTCAGGCAATATTGACGGCGAATCCCTGCGCGTAGCAGCCAATCGTCTTCATACGCGATCTGAAAAGCGAAAGGTGATGTTGGTTCTGTCAGATGGCCAGCCCGCAGGATCGCACCGCGCCGCCCCTCACCTGAAGCAAACGGTTCAGGATCTGAAGAAAGAGGGTATCGAGTGTGTTGGGATCGGCATTCTCACTGACGCGGTGAAGAAATTCTACCCAAATCACGTGGTGCTTCGCAACGTTAACGAGCTTCCAGGCGAAGTGATGGGTCAGCTCAAGGCAATCCTTCAGTAAGCCCAAAAAATGCGCAAAGGACTAACTAATACGTTAGTTGCCAGTTGAAGCCCTTTGCGCAATCGCGTAAATAAATAATCAGTTAGTGAGAACTAACTAAATCAGCAGCAGCAACGAGGATCAGATGACCGCGCTTCAGAACGAAACAGCCACGCCTACCGCCAACGACAAAATCAAATGCCTTGTCGACGGACAGATGGTTCACTCCATTCAGAACCATATCGAGAAGAACCTTCCTGAATGGACCATCCAGCGCTATCAGGAAGCATATCCGGACACGCCGTTGTTCTCGCCTTATGGTGAAATGATCAAACAGCGTGCTCTCAAGAATGCCGAGGACCAGCGCAAGCAGCGTGAGGAGAAGGAGCGCCAGGTGGCGGATGCTGCACCAGCGCCCGTTGCCGGAACGTCGAATAACGTTGTGGTGGGTAACTTCGGTGGCAAGCAGGCCGAGCTGATCTCAAAAGTTGGCGCGATGCACGAACTTTTCGATCTTGGCGCCGTACCAGCAGCCATGGGTTCGAAGGGGCAGCCAATTGCGGTGCACTATTATGAAGGTCACACGGACCTCAATTCGCTCTATCTGCCGGCGACCGACGCTGCATATGTCTTCAACATCGACCTCCTGAAGAAAGTCATTCTGGCGCTTCAGTTGAATTTCCCGATGCTGCTCTGGGGTAAACACGGCACTGGTAAGACGACCATCGTCGCCCAGGCATCTGCTCGAACGGGCCGTCCTGTTATGCGTGTCCAGCACACGATGAACATGCAGGAGTCTGACGTTATCGGTCAGTGGACTGTGAAGAACAGCGAAACGGTGTTCGAGCTTGGACCGCTTCCGACCGCCATGCTGAACGGTTGGGTTTACATCGCCGACGAATATGACTTCGCAATGCCTGCCGTGACAGCGCTCTACCAGCCGGTTCTCGAAGGTGAAGCTTTGATCATCAAGGACGCGCCAGCGCATCTTCGCAAGATCGTTCCGCACGAGAACTTCCGCTTCTTCGCTACCGGCAACACGAACGGCACCGGCGACGAAACTGGTCTCTATCAAGGCACGACCATGCAGAACGCCGCCAACTACTCGCGCTTCAAGATCACCGAAGAGGTCGAGTACATGGACGCGAAGATCGAGGAAGCCATCATTTCTGCCAAGACTGGCGTCGACAAGACGGTTTCGCGCAATCTCGTGAAGTTCGCCAATCAGGTTCGTTCATCGTTCACTGAAGGCAAAATTTCTTCCACGATCTCTCCACGTGAGCTGATCTCGGCTGCTCAGATCGGCTTCGCGTTCGGTGGAAAGTGGGCTGTCGGTTTGCAGCTCGCGTTTTCCAATCGCTTGTCGTCGGTCGACAAATCGGCCTGCGAGCAGTTCATGAACCGAGTGTTTAAGGACGGCGAATAATCGTGACGAACTATCGTGACCCGAAGAACAGCGAAGCGCAGATAAAGCGCTTCGCCTGGAAGGTGTTGCGACGTTTTCGTGCCGCAGGCGACCACTCCCACGAGATCGATGATGTTGTGCAGGAGCTATGGATCGCCTGGCACAAGGCTGTCCAAGCCTTCAACCCCGAAATGGGCGTGCCATTTGGTGCTTATCTGATGCGCGGAATGAAGTTCCACATCAACAAATACGCCGATGATCACGTCACCAAGCGTCACGATGAAGTTGTGGCGCTGTCGATGGATATGACGTTCGACGAAGATAAAGCCTTCGCGAACATCATTCCGGACACCGCAGAGCTTCAGGATGAGGTCGTTATCAAGCGCGGTCTATTTGAGCGCGTGGTGGCTGAACTTTCGCCAGACGCCAAGACGTTCGTCCGGATCATGACAGATGATTCCGAAGAGCTTCGACACGAAGTGAGGGCGATCGAGGAGCGGAACAACTACGCAAGCTCTCAAAGGGTGCGCAGCCTGCTTCCACTCGGCCTCTCTGAAACTGCCGTCTTCGAGTTGATGGGCGCAACATACCGTCAGCGTGAACGGATTTTGGCAGAGATTGAGAATGTGAGCCAAAGGTACAGCAAATGACCAATACTCCGCAGTTTGCCCCAGGCTGTTTTGGTTCAGCGCTTGCTTTCAAGAGCGCTGACCAGATTTGTCGCCAGTGTGTGTTTCGCGCTCAGTGCGAGCCTGAACACTACAAAAACCTTCAGGCGCTTCGCGACAAATACGGCATCAAGTCGAAGGATCGTCCGAAGGTCCTGAACGATGATGACGAGAAGTACCCGGGGCTGACTGCGAAAGTGGTCGAGGTGATCGAACGTCTCAAGCGTATGGATATCGACGTGAAGGGAATATTCAAAAGCGGTCAGAACCCGTTCGTCGGCCGGAATATGTTTCCTTTCGAGTTCATCTGTCATGCAGCGTTGAAGCAACCGGATCGCAAGCTTGAAATGCGCCAAGTCGCGATCTTCTTTGCGCAAAAGCTGAATTGGGCCCCGAATACGGCAGCCGCTCAGGCTCGCATTGTCTGCAAAGCGCTCGAATATTTCAATGTGGTTCGCTGTGAAGGCGACCAGGTTATCTCCACTCTCGCTGATAACGGATGATTTATGAATACCGCCCTCGCCTGCCGTTCTGATTTCTCCCTTGGTGAGTCCATTTTGACCACCGATTATATCGTGCGTGACGCGAAAGCTGCCGGGCAGACTGCCGTGGCGCTTACTGACACAATGAGCGTTACCGCAATGACGAACTTTTTCGGTGCCGCGAAAAAGGATGGGCTGAAGGCGATCATTGGAACGCGTCTACGTTTAACAGACAATCCAACCTGGCGGCCTGGCAAGGACCAGAAGAAAAAGGATATGCCGCGTACTTACTGCGCGATCCTTTATGCGCGTACTGAGGCGGGTCTAAAGGTGATCTATCGCCTTCTGTCACTCGCTAATTCAGAAGCACGGTTCTACTACGAGTCCAAGCTTGGCTTCGACGATCTGTATAAGGAGCTGGACGCCGCGGGTAATGACGATCTGGCGATCGTGTATGGCGATACACATAGCATTCTGGAACACCCTGAGTTCGATAAGATCGCTTCGCGGTTAAAGACGACTGGTGTTTCTGAGATTTTTGCGCCGTTCGTTCCGGTAAACACCCCGTATTTCGCTCGATTGTCAGAGTTGGCTGCTAATGCGTGCCGTGACGGCTATGCGAAGCCGCTTGTTATTCGACCAGCGCTCTATGAGCGCGATGCTGCGGATTATAAAGAAATCATCACGGCTGCGATCGGCAATCAGAAGATTACTGATCCTTGGTTTCGCTCTGCCTACAATCGCGACTTTCATATCATGCAAAAGCCGGAACTGACGGCCGAGCTGGTGAAAACTGGCAAGATGTTGCAGACGCTTGGTAAGGATGAAGCGTTGAAGCAGATGCGCGCAGGCATCGCCAATACTGAAACCTTTCCCGATCTGTTCACGTATGAATGGAGCAAATCCGGCGTCACTCTGCCAAAGCTAGTTCCCAACGAGTTCGCAAAAGTAGTCGAGGAATGCAAGCTTGGCTGGACACGTCGGTTCATGTCACCGGTTTTTGGTCATATGCCGGATATGACTGAACTGAGCACGGTTTACATGCCGCGTTTGAAATACGAGCTGGAAGTTCTCCAAAAGCTCGACTTCTCTGGCTACTTTCTGCTCGTCCAGGATATCGTTCGACATGCAAAGGATTCAGGTATTCTTGTAGGTCCAGGTCGAGGCTCCGTCGGCGGCTCCCTTGTCGCTTATCTTATGGGCATCACTGAATGCGATCCAATCAGGTTCGGCCTTCTGTTCGAACGCTTCATCAATCCGGAGCGTATCGACTTGCCTGACGCCGATCTCGACTTCATGTCCGAGCGCCGTCACGAGATTTTCGAATATCTGTATGCCAAATATGGCGAGGAATACACTGCCGGTGTCTCAAACTACGGCACACTCGGCGGCGCATCTGCAATTCGCGACGTATCGAAGGCAATGGGTATCCCGGAGCGCGAGTATTCGATCTCCAAGATGGTGCCGAAAGAGCACGGTCAGCCAGTCGCTCTTCAGAAGGCTCGTGAGAGTGTGCCCGAGATTGACGACTACGCTACCAAATACGAGGCAGTGTGGTCAGTTATCGAGCGCGCCGAAGACAACATGCGATCTTATGGTCAGCACGCAGCCGGTGTCGTTGTAGCCGGTGAGCCGCTTGTAAATCGTGCGGTTCTGGAGCGTCGCGCAAACGGTCAGGTTGTCTGTTGGGACAAGCGCATCGTTGAAGATCAGGGATTGGTAAAGGTTGATATTCTTGGCCTGAAAACACTCGATCTAATCGATCTGGCGCTGACCTATATTCGCGAGCGATACACAAGCGTCCCGGATCTTCATCAAATCCCGCTTGATGATGAGAAAGTGCTCGCCAATTTTGCTGAAGGTAACTCTGTTGCTGTGTTCCAGTTCGAAAGCCCTGGAATGAGAAAGTTGCTGCGCGAAGTCGGTGCAGGTGGCGATATCACATTTGAAGACGTCTCTGCCTGCACCGCACTTTATCGACCTGGCCCGATGGAGTCAGGTATGATGGACAGCTTCTACTTGCGCAAACAGGGTAAAGAGCCAGTTTCTTATGATCACGCCCTTATGGAAGACGTTCTGAAGGAAACATTCGGCGTTATCACCTATCAGGAACAGGTCATGCGTATCTCTCAGGTGATCGCAGGCTATTCCGGCGCCGAAGCAGACAAACTGCGCAAGATCATGGGCAAAAAACAGCCTGACGAAATGGCAAAGCAGAAGGATAAGTTCATAGAAGGCTGCGTCAACACAATCGGCGCAACTGAGACGTGGGCTGGCTCGCTGTTTGAAAAGATCGCAGGTTTCGCGGGCTACGGTTTCAATAAAAGCCATAGTATCGAGTACACGCTGATCTCCTATCAGTCGATGTACCTCAAGACCTATTATCCTGCAGAGTTCTATGCGGCAGCCTTGTCGATCCTTGATGACGACAAACTTAACGCCATCGTTAGAGACGCCAAGCGAGCGGGTATCGACATTTCTGTGCCCGATATCAATATCTCCACCAACCGGTTCGAGATTGCGACCAGCGCTCGCCTTGTAACACCTTTCAATCGTATCAAAGGAATTTCGTCACGTACCGGCGATGCAATATTGGCGGCGCGCGCAGCAGGTCCGTTTAAAGACAAGGCTGATTTTTTGGCGCGTGTCGAGCGACAGAAGTGCAATGTAAAGCACCAAAAGCTTCTCGATGACGTTGGTGCGTTCTCGCGCATTGAGTTAAGTCAACCCCCAGCGGACGATCCCACCCGTATTCTGTCGCAGATCGAGCTTCTGCCGGGCCTTGTTATCAGCACGGTCCCGGTCAATCGCGACCTCGATGCATCGAAGCTATCGCGTGAAATGGTTTCTGACGTGATCAACGCCTGCAGAACGGCTTATGGTCCGACGGCACCTGTGCCAGATGGTGTTATCGTATCGCCGAGGTTCGGTAAGGACGCGCGTTTTGTTGTCGTGATGGATGCGCCAAGCAAAGATGAGGAAGATGCCGGCGTTATGGGTCCGTCAAATGCCGCAGAAGCGATCAAGGATGCGCTCGCTCTACACGGTATGACGATTGATGAAATGTACTGGACAGCGCTGATCAAGCGGCCCAAACAGGGCAAACAAGTCATGCCAGACGAGATCGCCAAGTATGCGCCATTTCTTGAGCGCGAGCTTGAGCAGATCGGTTCGCCCGTCATCGTCACGCTTGGCACTGCTGCCACGCGGTATTTCCTTCCTGACTTTAAAGGTAAGGCGTCAGACGCTGCCGGTCAGATCCATTACGACAAGACCCGCGACGTGAATATCGTCGTCGGTTTTAATCCGAACGAGATCCATTTCGATCCCGACAAACTCGAAAATCTCGTTGAGGTTTTCGCGTCCGTTGTCGATCTGCTCTAGGAGTTTCAGTTGCGCATATTTGGTGGAGACTGCAATCCGGGTAGTCCAAGAATTATAGATATTGAGAACCGGATCGAAACCATCATCGCCGGCTCCAAAATTCTTCGTCAGTCGCGTGAATTTGTTCACCCTGCGTTGGCTATGGAACTCAGGCTTATGCTTGAGAGCTTGGAAAACGGCTTGGCGTCTTATAGATATCTCGCCAATCTCTTGCTCAGATACTCGCTCTATAATCTCGCGGACACGACGCATAGAGTTTTGGCGACGAAAATCGCCACCTTGTCGCACATAATCACCAGTCTTTTGGGTACAGGTAAGGTCTACGCTCAACCTGTTCGTGAGATCAGAGCTTCATTTAAGGAAGTTCACGCTCTAATGGAGCTGACTGCTTACCTTAATGAAGCTCTCAACGTGAAGAAAACCGACGGGGACACTCATAAAATCAATGGCGCTGAAATAACGCTGCGCGGTTTCAAGAGCACGATTGCCGAAAATGCAGACAGTACATTTTCGGCAATCGTATCTACGGATGAATTTGTTCTGTCCGAGGGGCTTTTTACAGTAGCTCCGATATTATCAACGTTCGAACATTTCGACTTGGAATCGGGTTATTTCCCGTTCCCCACTCCAGCCGAAGCTATAATTAAAATCGAAATGACACATGAAACACTCCCTGGTTTCGGTGCGTTCTGAAGGTGAAAAATGGCTGAAGAAGAAACCAAACACGTTGTCAACGTGATGGATTACACCGACCCAAAAGTTTTGGGCACGGATCTGTCATATTCGACGACCGATCTTTCTACCGCGATGCAGAAGCAATCGCCGCTGTTCGCACATTATGGCGTTCAGGCAGCAAAAGCGTCCGCTCAGGTAGACGCCTTGAAGCTGGTTCTCGAAACGACCGAGGCCAATGTTTACAAGGTTCTTCGTTCGTCCTTGCTTGCCACTGGCGACAAGCCCACCGAGGCGCAGCTTGAAAAGCTCGTTTCGGCCCATGAGAAGGTAATCGCTATCAAAAAGGCGATCATTAAGGCAAAGCAGATCGAATCCAATGCGAAGACAGCGGTCGAAGCCTTCCGGCATCGTAAGGATATGCTTATTCAACATGGCCTCATTTCGCGTGAGGAAATGCGTGGCGACATTCGTATCGCCGAGAAAAATCAACGGGATGATATTGTCGCTCAATATCATAACCGTCGTCAGGCCGAAGCCTCTTAAAATCTCGTTGCAACCCGTCTCTGTTGTCTGTAAAGATAACTAATCAATTAGTGAGATTAACCAAATGTTGAACAAACTTCTCATTCTCTTGAAGCTACGCAAGCCTAGCCGCACGATCGCTTCAATTACCAGTTCGGTCGCGAAAATCCGACAGGAGCTGGCCGAGCACGCCGTCGAGCAGCAGCAGAAATCTGAACAGCTCTCCGAGGAAGCGCATAAGCTTCTAGCCGACTCCGGCGCTGCCGATGTTGAATCCAAGAACGCTCTCGCGCTCTCAGCAAAATACGCCGAGCTGGTAGTTTAACTGCCAGCTTAGCCCCTCTCAGCCGACGCTATATCGAAGCAGTTAAGTCACTAGATAACTACCTAGTTAAGTAGTGACTGGACAGCACAAAACACAAAGCCTTAAAGCACAAAGGATAAAGCAATGGCTCTTTCTGCAGAATTTCGCGCACTTCTCTCGCAGTCCAAAGCAAAATACTCCTCGAATAACACCAAGACGATCAAGCCGAAGGACGGTCGCAACACTTATCGACTTCTCGTTCCGAACGCTGAATGGGTCAAGAATGGCAAATTCTGGGCTGATCTCGGACTTCATTGGATCAAGTCTGATCCGGACGGCAAGCCGCTTGCAGTCGTCGGCGACTGTGAAGTTGTTTACGGCCAGTATTCCCCGATCAACGCGATGATTCAGGCAGCTATCGCTGGCGCCAACTACAACGAAGACGCCAAGAAGCTCTACGAAAGCTGGAAGTCGCGCAAGTCGATCCTCGTCAATGTTCTGGATCGCAGCACGAACTCTGATCAACCTGAAATTCTTGAAATCACGCCTACGACCTTCTCTTCGATCCTTGAACAGATCGAATTGTATGCGGACTCGGGCGTCGACATTCTCGATCCGGTGCATGGTATGGACATTATCATCACCAAGTCGGGCAAGATGCTCAACACCAAGTACGAAGTCGCTGTTGCGCCCCAGGTGCCCGGCAAGGCTTCGGCGCCGGTGACGCCGGCTCAGCTCGCCGCCTGTAACGATCTCCAGAAGTTCATCGCGGACAACTACTTCCGCGGCGAAGAGGAGAAGGCAATGAACCTGATCTCACAGTTCTCCGGCGTTGTCGCTCCGAATGCTCCAGCGGCGCTCGGCACCACGCGTACTGCAACCCCTGCCCTCACCGCGTCGAGCGCAGTTGTTGAAGGTGCTCAAGTTGTGCAGCAGGTGACGCAGCCTGTTCAGGCTGAAATTGTCCAGACCACGCCGGTGCAGCCCGTACAGACTGTGCAACAGGTTCAGCCTGTTCAGCAGACGGCTGCTCCCGTTCAGACCATCGATGGTGGTCTCGCTCTCTCGCCCGAAGCAGAGCGCGATATCTTCAACGAACTGGACAGCATGTTGAACTGATCTCATCGAAATCGAGAGTGGCGTTAATAGCGCCACTCTTTCTCTGGAGGTTCACATGCCAAAAGACGTAATGCTGATCGACGGTAATTCGATCGGTAATCAGGCGAATAACACCAAGATACTCAAGGTCGGTGAGCAAGAGACGCAGGCGGTTTATGGCTTCCTGAATATTCTTGGTTCGATCCTGGCGAAGTTTGGTCAGTTTGAGCCTATCATTTTGTGGGACGGCGTAAGCTGGCGCAAATCCTTCTTCAGCGATTACAAGGAAATTCGTGACCGTAAGGAAACGAAGAACGAGATATTGCTGCAGGAGCGCAAAGCGGCCTTTGCCACACAGCGCCCAATGATCCAGGAAGCTTCGAAGCTTCTCGGCATCCCTCAGCTTCTCGCGCAGAACATGGAAGCGGATGACCTCGCCGCCATGTTGTCGAAGCGTTACCTTGATGCTGGCGGACGCGTGCTGCTTATCACCGGTGACAAGGACTGGATCCAGCTCGTGCAAAAGGGCTGTATCTGGAAAGATCAGATCAATGATCGAATGGTCACTCAATCGACCTTCAAGGCGTTCACCGGTCTAGATACACCGCGGCAGTTTGTCGAAATGAAAGCCATTTCTGGCGATCAGGGCGACAGCGTGCCGGGTATCGGCGGTATCGGCGAAAAAGGTGCCATTGATTTTCTGAACACTTACGGCTCGATGACAGATTTCATCAACGGCGTGACGTTCACCAAGGCGATCGATTTCGAGAGTCTGCCGAAGAAGTTCAAAGCCATCATTGAAGACGAGGACAAGGTGCTCGCCTTTCATCGAAATATGGCTCTTGTCGATCTTCACACCACATCACGGCCGCCTATCCAGGGATTGGCGACGGTTAAGGGCGAGCCATCGCTCGAAGAGTTTCGCAGCTTCTGCGAAACTTGGCTTTTCAATTCAATTCTAGGCACTTTTGATCGGTTCGTGCAGCGCTTTCCCGTTGGCCGCATGACCGTTGCAGAAGCTGCGTAATCTGCGAGGATACTATGCTTTCACCCGAAGATATTATGAAGTCGCTGGCAGGAGTTGTCGGTGCGAACGATGAAGAGGCGACTGTCACCGCCTATCTCGATAGCGGCTTTCCGCCGCTGAATAATGCGTCGAGCGCTAATTGGGACGGCTGTTTCCCGTTGGGTCGCGTCATCGAGATTGCCGGACCGCCCTCGTCCGGCAAGACTGCAATCGCGACCGCTGCCATGGCCGCAGCCCAGAAGATGGGCGGTATTGCAGGCTTTATGGATCACGAACGCTCGTTTTCGTTGAAGCTTGCGCCGCGCCTCGGACTCGACACAACTCCCGGCCCGCTCATTTACAAGAAGCCGGAAACTTTCGAGGAAGCAGTTGCGATCTTTCTTACGGCCGTCGCGCATATTCGCGAGAAGAAGCTGATCGCGAAAGATGCGCCTATCTGTTGGGTGTTCGACAGTCTTGCGGCGATGACACCGCAGTCGATCCTCTATGACAGCAAGGGTAAGCGGCGAGCTGCGGGCGACCGCAATATGAATGACAACACGGCATTGTCTCGTGCCACTTCCGCATACTTCCCGGCGATCGCTCAGGCAGCGGAAGAACATAATGTCTGCGTGATCTTTCTCAATCAGATCCGTACCAAGATCGGCGTTATGTTCGGAGATCCGCGCAAGACGACGGGCGGTGATAGCCCTGCTTATTACTTCAGCCAGCGGCTTTGGCTTTCTGCATCGCAGATCAAGCTCGGAACTGACGTGATCGGATCCGAAGTCACCGGTACGTTTATGAAGAACAAGGTCTCGCGACCATTTGCGAAAGCGTCTTGGCGCTTCATGTTCCGCGAGGACGGCACAGGCTACTTCGACCGCGAACGCAGTCTGATCGAATTTCTCAATGATCAGGGTCTAATTGCAACCATCGATCCCGCAACGGGAAAAGAGGTTAAGAAGGGCTACGTCTATTGGGAAGGCAAGCAAGTGACCCGCGACAATCTCGCTCGCCAGATCGAGGCGGAAGGTCCAACCGGCTTTGCGAAGCTAAAGGCGCTTCTTCCACCGAAGTTTGAAGCGCCGATTGTCGCTTCAGTCGAGCTTGATCAGGAGCTTGAGGGCGTTGAGCAGGAATAACGCTTGATTAACCCATTTTGCCTATGTAGTTATTTAGTCAAATCACTACGTAACTATTTGAGGCAGAATGAAGGTATTTTCCGTCTGGCAGCCCTTCGCCACTTTGTTGGTGAAGGGCTTCAAGGTCTATGAAACAAGAGGCTGGCCTGCACCGAAATCAGTTATCGGTCAGCGCGTCGGAATAGCAGCAACCAAGGTGATCCGCCCCGAGCAGGTTAATGCCTACGAGGATCCGGTGTTTCAGACGTTTTATCAGCAGACAGGATTGCCGCCACTGAAGGAGCTGAAACACGGCTACCTTCTCGGCACAGCAATTCTGGAAAGCGTCGAAGTCGTCACCGAGGAATTTGTCGCTGAAATCTCTCCAGAAGAATACGCATATGGCTGGTATCACCAGGGCGGTTATGCGTGGTCAATGAGAGATCCAGTCGAGCTTGCTAATCCGATACCGATCCGCGGTCAGCAAGGTATCTACGAGTGGAGCGGCGATCTTGGCGATCAAAACCAAAAACGCGAAGAGAATTCTGCGCAAAGGCCGCAGGATATTAGGCGGCTACTTCGAGTTGTCTAGCGGCGAGCAGATTTTTCTCGCCTTCAAAAAGCAATCGGAAATGTTCAAGTCGGACGAGTTCACACTCTCCGGCGCTTTGATTCAAGATAAAGCAGGGTGGGCAATTGATGACGAAACCCTCCTCACCCTGCGCATCGAGAAAATCGAGATCGTCGGTATCGTCGTCAAGGAAACCCGCGATATCTATCTGACCAGGCTCGAAAACTTCACCGATCACGACAAAGCCGTCTACGGCAACTATTCCGGACGTGGCGGCGGTGTGATGCGTTTCCTCCCATCGACCTACTTTTCAAAAAATGCCGGTGTCATTCGCGTAAAATAGCCATGCGAAACCCGTGCGTATTGTCGTTATAAGATAAATTGCAATTGACGTATCACTAACTAATTGATTAGTGATTACCTGAAACGAGCTTAGCTCGCACACGCTGATGCAAGAGGCACATATGAAATTCGCGGTAGTATCTGATCTTCATTGTCATTTGTGGTCGCTGTTTAGCACCACGACACGAAGCGGAATCAATTCACGGCTTCAGGAAATTCTGAACCAGGTTGAGAAGGCGGCTGATCACGTCAAGCTGGAAGGCGGCAACACGCTCGTAGTCGCCGGTGATATCTTTCACACTCGCGGCACCATCGATCCGGAAGTGCTCAATCCAGTGCGCGACTGCTTTCAGCGTATCGTCAATAATGGCGTTAACGTCCTGATCGTTCCCGGAAATCATGATCTCAAGACCAAGAATACGACGGCTCTGTCCAGCTCGGTCGAGAACCTTCAGAATATCGAATATATGGACTTTGACGGAACAAGTACCGTCAAGGTGTTCAACGAACCCACAATCCATGAGACAGATTGCATTCCGGCGGTAAAATTCGCTTTTGTGCCATGGTGCGAGAATACCGGCGAGCTAATCGCCCATATCGACGCGCTGACCGTGAAGCTAGGCAAAGACATTGGTGACACGTATCTATTCATCCACGCAGGCATTGATGGTGTCATTCCTGGCCTTCCCGCGCATGGGCTGTCCGACGCTCTGCTCGCTGGCTATGGTTTCAAAGCAGTATTCGCCGGCCACTATCACAATCATAAGATGATGCCGGGCAATATTGTCTCGATTGGCTCGCCGACGCACCAAACCTGGGGTGATGTTGGCACACGTGCGGGCTATCTGATCGTGGATTCTGAAACAGGCGTGATCGTGTTTAACGATACGTCCGCGCCCAAGTTCGTCGACGTGTCCGGCATGAGCGAAGAAGATGCCGAAATGGAAGCTGGCGGCAATTATGTGCGCTTCCGTGGCCCTCACATGACGCAGACCGAAATCGACACGATGCGAAAGCAGTTCTACGCGTGGGGCGCACGCGGTGTTTCGATTCAGGTGCCGACTAGCGCACCGACAGCCCGCTCATCCGTGACGACACCCGGCAAGATCGTCACACTGGATGAATCCGTCAGCAATTTCATCGCGGCGAAATCGATGCCAGCGTCGATTGATGTAACCGAAGTGCAGAAACGTGCAGCCGATGTTCTCAATTCGGTTCGAACGGTGACTGAAGAAGCCGCGTAAATCCCAAGCTGATCTACGCTATACTGATAATTATCTGAAGATACGAGGCACAAAATGCAGCTCTATACCGTTCGTTTCACGACAAAGCACGTTGTCACCAAGTATGACAACAGAGGCAAACCGGTTTCGTCTTACACGGATCATATTCAACAGACGATCCATGCTTTACCGCTAACGACCGCCATGCAGTACAAGGACTGCGACAACTTCACCTACGAGCCATATATCGCCGAGAGCAAGAGTTCCGGAAAGAAGTTCGATGGCACTCGTCAATACGGAACTTACGAACATGGCGTCGCGTCGAAACGTTCGCAAAAATCTCATTCGGCTTCTTCCGGCGCTGTTTCGGCGAAGCGTAAGGTTGATAGCGCGAAGGAAGCCGCTCGTCGTGGCGATCTGTCCGCTGCTGTGTCCGCGTAAATAACTAAAGGGTTAGTTATGAATACTCAAACCAAGGAAGCGATGCGCGATCTTATCGGTCGCGCAGCGAAAATCTGGATCATGATCGACGGCGGTTATCTGCCCAACATGCGAAACAAGATTCCGACTGTTCGGATTTCGCAGCGCGAGGCTCTGCGCCTGATCGAACGTTGTGAGGACGATAAAGTGCCGAGCGGTCGGCTCAATGCGAATGGTCAGCTTCTGCTGCGGCCAGCGGGAGTGAACTGATGAAATTCACCGAACTTAAAATTCAGAACTTCCTCGCAATCACGGAGGCTGAGGTTAATCTCGCCGATCGCGGTCTTGTTCTGATTCAGGGCGTCAATGAAGATGACACCTCGACTAGCTCGAACGGCGCTGGCAAATCCTCGGTCGCAGATGCGCTGTGCTGGTGCTGGTACGGAACGACCGCTCGAGACGTTTCTGGCGACGATGTTGTCAACGAGACGGCTGGTAAGGACTGTTTTGTGCAATCGGTTTTGATCGATGGCACCAATGCCTACACGGCAACGCGTCACCGCAAACATAAATCAGGCAAGAACACTTTCACGCTTACGGTCAATGACGGCTTTAAGACTACCGATCTGACCAAGGGCACCGACAAGCTCACGCAAGAGGTCGCGCTCAAGATCATCGGCAGTTCGCATGAGGTGTTTGTTGGCTCGATCTACGCCGGTCAGGAAAAGATGCCCGACCTCCCCTCGCTCACCGACAAGCAACTCAAGCTGATCGTCGAGGAGGCTTCTGGCGTTACGATCCTCGAAGAAGCATATCGTGAAGCGCGCAATCGTCAGGCTCTTGCGACCGCAACGCTCCAAATGGACGAGCAGCAGCTTTTGACGCTCAACAGCCAGTTGACGATATTCGAGAGCCAGGTGGCGCGTATAAAGACGCTTCAGCTTGAATGGACGGACAATCAGGCGAAGAAGATCGCTGACCAACAGGCACAAATCGTCAAGGATGATACTGAAATAGCAGCGCTCGACGGCATTATCGCCGGATTCGACGCGGCTGATCTTATCAACAAGATGAAGGAATGCGACGACCAGCTTGCGTCGCACACCACCAAGACAGGCAAACTGAACTCACTCACCAGTCTGGTCACGACCGTCGAGTACGATATCAAGGCGCTTGGCGATCGAGCCAAGACCAAACTCGCCGAGCACAAGGCGAACCAGGAGCATCTTGCCAACGTCAAGCATCAGGTGGGTTGTCCGTGCTCAGCCTGCGGTCGTCCTATCACCGAGAATGAGATCGACGCGGCATCCAAGGCAGCGGAAATCAAGGTGAATGAGACCGCGGCTGACCTTGAGAAAATCAAACACGAGAACGAGGACTATAAGGTCAGACTTGCCGCGGCTCGTAAAGATCGCGACGACTTCGCCGCGACGGTAGAAAACTTCGATGACGTGATCGCTCGCAAGGATGAACTTTTGCGGCGACAGTCCGATCTCAATCAAGCGATTTTTGGGAAGAAAGCGCTCGTTGATCGGCGCAATGCTGACAAAGCGGCTCTCGATGCGATGATCGCAGAGGTCAATCCTCATCTGGCATCGGCGGCTCCCATCGAGGCGCAGATTGCGAGCACCAAGGCTGCAATCGAAACGCAGGAAAGACGTGTAAGCGCGCTTCAGGCGAGCTTGGAGATCGATGCGCAGGTTGTGTCGATATATTCGCCTGCCGGTGTCAGAGCGCACGTTATGGACGAGATAACACCGTTCCTGAATGCGCAGACTGCCAAGTATCTGTCAGTCCTATCCGACGGCAACATGATCGCCACCTGGACGACGCTCACCAAGAACTCTCGCGGTGAAATGAAGGAGAAATTCTCCATCGAAGTCACCAATGCGACAGGCGCCAAGATCTACAAGGGTCTGTCCGGAGGTGAGAAGCGAAAGGTACGCCTTGCCACCACGCTCGCGCTGCAGGATCTCGTATCCACTCGCGCCAATAAGCCGATCGAACTCTTCATCGGTGATGAAATTGACGATGCGCTCGACGCGGCAGGTATCGAACGTCTCATGATCCTGCTCGAAGAAAAAGCGACCGAGCGCGGTAGCGTGTTCGTTATCTCGCACAATGAGCTGAAGGACTTCGTTCGCCAGTCTCTGATTGTCACCAAGAAGGATGGCAAGTCCACGATTTCAGAGATTGTAAGTTAATGGAGGAAGAAGAGTACAAATCCGAGAACATCAAGTTACCGGTCGATGATCTGACGCCAAAGAAGAGCGCATTTGAAGAGGAAATGCGTAAAAAACGACAAGAGTTGGAAAAGTTAAAGATCATAGAGGCTTTGCGAGAGGCAGTTATTGACCCTGCTAAGAGTAAATCGCCCGATGACTTTCTTGAAACAATTCGTACTAACCCGAAGCTTGCAAAACTACTCGGTTATCACCACGGCGGTGTAGTTGGCGGCCCCGCGTCAGCGCCAACGGGCTTCGGGGTGACAGTTAAACGACCTCAATCTTCAATGAGTGATCAAATGGACAACAGTCTTACAAATGAGCATCTGTTAACAAACAAAAAGCCAGGTATCGACTGGCGCGAGTATCCGGTTCTAAACATCAAGGATCCGGACGCAAATGAGGAGATTTTCAAGGAGATCGTCGAGAAGGTATCTGACGAGATTTTCCTCTCTGAAATACGAGCTAACGTCACGGTTCTCAAGACCGACAAGCAGTACCGCTCGCGTGTTTTGGAAGCTGGCTGTGAGTTTTTTCTCGATCATATCTACATCACCCCTAAGACCGAAACTCTGGCCTTTGTCTTCATGGCGTGTGACCGAACGGATATCGATTACGAATTTGTCGAACTCACCATGTCGTCGGCAGATGCGATCTTCCCGATGGTCGGTCCCGCTCTGGCAAAGGCATGGGAGATTGAGGATTGCGAACTTCTAAGCCAGGTATTTGCTGCAATCTGCGACAAGATTAAAACCATCAAGCAGACCGAGCGTGAAGCTGCGCTGCTCGCCATTCAGGAGCAATATAGCAACGATCCGACATTCGGCGCCTTCTGATCGGAGGCGTTGCAATGACAATGAACATTGACGAACTGTTCAATCTGGATCCCGTGCTTGCTGATCTTCTTGTCAGGGAAGCGTACACGGTCGAAAAGAAGAAGATTCTCGGCTTGTTGTTAGCGCCTCGAGGTCTTCCTCTCCTCGCTTATATTCGCGACGGGTACAAGTCGGTTGGCAGATTTGATTTCAACTGGCTGACGCTCTCCCGGAGACGAAACAATCTTGGTGTGCCGCTTTACGAGTTGTTGCGCGTTCGAGATTTTCGTTGGGGCTTCGATTTCCCTGAACACGTTCAAATCCGGCTCCCAGAAACCCCTTTCAAAGCTCTCTATACAGAAAGCGATATCGATACCGCGTTGAAGATGGTTGAGGACTTCAACGCGGCAACGGAAAAATACCTCAACGATCCCGCTTATGGAGCCTTTTAATGGCAAAGATATTAATCGCAGGACTTGATGGATCTCTGCGCAACTTCGGCGTTGCCCTGATGTGGCTCGACACCGAGACGCTCGAACTTTCGATACACGATCTTGTTCTGATCAAGACCGCGAAGTCGAAGGATAAGAAGGTGCGCTCGTCGTCGGACAATCTGTCTCGCGCTCTGGAACTGAAGAACGGAGTTCACGCTGCTCTGCGCGGTGTAACGACCGCCTTTTATGAGGTGCCATCCGGCGGACAGGATTACAACGCCGTTCTTGGCTTCGGCATCGTTATCGGCACCTATGCGGGACTTCCCGTCCCCGGCGCAGAGGTCTCTCCTTTCGAGACAAAGCTGAACGCTGTCGGTACGCGAACCGCCTCGAAGGATGAAATGATCGAGTGGGCGTTCAACAAATATCCTATGGCTCCATGGCGCACTCGCAAGCTCAAGGGTGAAATCGTCCCGACGAAGGACAACGAGCACCTTGCGGACGCCGTAGCCATCGTGGAAGCTGGCATCAAAACGCCCTCTTTCCAGCAGACGCTCGCCATCCTGCGATCACAACATCTTGTGGCTCAGGCAGCCTAAAAACTATTTTATTGTCAAGTCTAGTAACTAAACAATTAGTTAGTTATCTTGATAGACCGATGCCCGTTCAGGGCTAACTCCTAACATCGCGAGTGCATTCTATGCTTTTTGAACCACAAACGGATCGCTATCCGGATCAGTACCCTTGGGCGCTGGATTACGTGAAAGCTCTCCGCGACGGATTTTGGACCGTCGATAAATTCTCGTTCGAAGCCGATATTCTCGACTATTCCACAAAGCTTTCGCCAGAAACGAAAAAGCTTCTGATCCGCGCCCTCGCCTGCATTGCGCAGATCGAAGTGGACGTGAAGACCTTCTGGTTAAAGCTTGGCTTCACCTTCAATCATCCGTCGCTCTGGTCAATGGGTATCACCTTCGCTCACGTCGAAGATATTCACGATAAGGCTTATGCGCGCCTCACCGAAGTTCTCGGCCAGCTCGAAATCTTCAAGGAGATCATGCAGACGGACGTGATCAAAAACCGCGTGAAGTACCTCAAAAAGTACAACACCCGCGTTTATGAAGACGACAAGAAGCAGGCGATCTATTCGTTGATCCTGTTTTCGCTCTTCATGGAAAACGTCTCGCTGTTCAGCCAGTTCTATATCGTTCTGTTCCTCAATCGCGAGGACGGCGTGATGAAAGACACGGCGCAGCAGGTTAAATATACCCGCAATGAGGAGCTTCTACACGCTCAGGGTGGCATCAAGCTCGTAAACACGCTGCGCGCTGAATATCCGCATTTGTTCGACGCCGAGCTGGAAGCTCGCATCTATGAAGAATGCCGCGTGGCGCAGGAAGCGGAGCACAATCTGATCGAATGGATCATGGAAGGCTACGACCGGCCGGGACTTAACGTGCCGTTGATGAAGAATTTCATCGATGATCGCCTCAATTCGAGCCTTCAGGCAATTGGTTTCAATCCGATCTTCGCGATTAGCACCAATATGATCGAAGAAACCGCCTGGATGGAGCGTGGCGCCTACACGCCGGTCAAGTTCGACTTCTTCCACGGCGAGAACACCGAATACGTCATGGAAGATATGGCTCGCGAGGACGACTTCGACCTCACCTTTGCGGCGGCAGTGAAGCCAGTTCGCAAGTCGGCGCATCTTTTGGCCGGCAACTGATATAACGAACGAGATAGTTATGAAACCTGATTTCTTTTATCTGAACGAAACCTCTCTTCGCACGCTCTCGCGGGGATACCTTGAACCAGGTATCCCGAAGGAGGAACTTTTTGATGCGACGGTGAAGCGATTGCAGGCAATCGCCGACGCGTCCCACCAGCGCCTTATCAAGATGGGTAAAGCGCGTGAAGGTCACTCCGAAAAGCTCATGCATGGTTTTGCGCGTTGCTGGTCTTCGCTCTCGACACCGGTGATGGGTAATTTCGGCACCGATCGCGGTCTTCCGATCTCGTGCAATGGCTCGTTCATTGCCGATAACTCGGAATCCATCTTCTACAATTTCGCCGAAATGAGCCAGATGACGCGCTTTGGTGCGGGCACCTCGTCTTACATCGGCACGCGTCATAAGGGCGCCAAAATCCGCGGCGGCGGTGAATCTGCTGGTGTCGTGCCGTGGATGGGGCTTGCGAGCGCCATTACCAATACCGTTTCGCAGGCTGGTTTGCGCCGAGGCAATTGGGCGGGCTATATCGACATTCGCTCTCCCGACATTCACGACTTCCTGAAGATCCGCGATCCGCTGCATCCTGTTCAGCACGTCAGTTTCGGCGTCTGCATCGATGACGCTTGGATGATGGAAATGCTGAGCGAGCCTCGCAACGGTGAGAAGCGCATGTTGATGGTGGATATCATCCTCAAGCGCCGCAAGACCGGTTACCCCTATATCTTCTTCACTGATGCCGCCAACGAGGCCCGACACCCACGTCTGGTCGAGCTGGAGCGCAAGATTTGGGCTTCCAATCTCTGCACCGAGATTATGCTGCCTGCCAATGAGGAAGAAAGCTTCGTTTGCAATCTGTCGAGCCTGAATCTCTCCACTTATGACGAGTGGAAGGATACCGACTGGATCGAGACGATGATCTATTTCCTTGATACCGTCATGGACGAGTACATCGAGAAGACCGAAGGTGTCATGTTCATGGACCGTGCCAACCGGTTCGCTAAGAACTGGCGCGCTCTGGGTCTGGGTGTTCTGGGTTACCACACCGCTTTGCAGGATCGTATGATCCCGTTCGAGAGCCAGGCGGCCCGTGACTTCAACATCGAGGTCCACAAGCTCTTGCAGGAGCAGTCATACGCAGCTTCTCGCAAAATGGCTGAAGAATATGGTGAAGCGGAAGGTATGAAGGGTACTGGCCAGCGCCATTTGACGCTCAACGCCATCGCTCCAACCACCTCGTCGTCGATCATCTTTGGCCAGGTCTCGCAGTCGATTGAACCGTGGGAGGGCAATATCTTCGAGAACGATAACGCTAAGGGCGTGTTCACGATGGTCAACCCGAAGTTTATCGAACTTCTTGACGAATACGGCAAGAACACTCCAGACGTGATCACCAGCATCGTGAAGCGCGGCGGCTCGGTGCAGCATCTGGACTTCCTGACGCCACTGGAAAAGAAGGTCTTCAAAACTTTCGCTGAAATCAGCCAGAGCGAGATCATCCGACAGGCTGCAGATCGTCAGGTTTATATCGATCAGGGACAGTCGCTCAATCTTATGGTCGATCCCGCTGTAGATATGGACGGTAACTTCCAGCTCATTCATCAGGCTTGGGCATCTGGATGCAAATCGCTCTACTATCACAAGAACTCGGCCGGCTCCGCTCGCAAGCTTCTGCGTGACGTTGCAAACACTCCAGTTCCAGTTGCTGACAATGACACTGGCTTTGCGCAGTGTGTGGCTTGTGAGGCGTAAATGGCTGAGTTCCACATTCTTTCGAAGCCGGGTTGTCCATACTGCGAGAAGGCAAAGAAGCTGCTCGACAAGCGGCGTCTGACCTACACAGAAGTCTCCTTTGACAACGTGGATAAACAGGTCGCCTTTAAGAAGATGGGCTACCCTTCCTGGCCGCAGATTTTTCACAAGGGTGAGCGGATCGGCGGCTACGACAAGCTAGAAGAATATCTGTCGGCTTGATCAACCCCTGCATCGCGTGTGCTATATGTGAATAACTAACTCATTTGTTATTTACAATCTCTAACGAATTGGTTACACGCGATGCAACAGCAGCAACGGAGTACGAATTGTCTTCTAAAGACCAAATGTTCGCCAAGGTCGTCCTTGCCAGCAAGCCGACGAATGGCGCACCACCAATCATCACCATGCACTTGCGTTATCCACGCATCATTCATTCCGAGCTGATGACGCACCGCGTATTCAGCCGCAATGCCCGTTCGTCGCGCGCCGTGCCGGTCAAGACGATGCTGGAAGAGGTGCGCAATGCGCCATTCGTTCCTTGGCATTGGGGTAAGAACCAGAAGGGTATGCAGGCTTGGGAAGAATGCGATGAAAAGGTTCTTCGTGCTTTTGGTCCTGCAACGCTGGATTTTACGCGCGAGGAAGCATGGCTTGCAGCTTCCAGCGAGGCAGTGGCGTTTGCAGAAGCATTTGCCGACGCCGGCTATCACAAGCAAATCGCAAATCGCCTGCTTGAGCCATTCATGTTCATTGACGTGCTGGTAACTTCGACCGGTTGGGCGAACTTTCTGCATCTTCGCGACCATAAAGATGCAGAGCCGCACATTCACGATCTGGCTGTTCTTGTTAAGGAAGCGATTGCTGGCGCTGAATATCAGGAATTGAAACCTGGTCAGTGGCATCTGCCTTATGTTCATGAATTTGAATATATGCAGCTTGGCGACTTCAACCCCGCTCTGCGCGGATTGAGCGCTAATGACCCTCGCACAGTCAAATATCTCCAGAAGCTTTCCGTGGCACGTTGCGCTCGTATTTCTTATTCACCGTTTGACGGTGATGCGTCCATCAAGCGTGAGCTGGAGCGTTATGAACTTTTGGTAGGCTCAACACCGCTTCACGCCTCGCCGGCCGAGCATCAGGCCACGCCGGATAAGTGCAGTCACTTTGAGCGCATTCTGATCGATGGCGATAAGGAGTCGATTTTGTCGTCCGGTCCCGAATTTGACCGTGCCGAGCTTGCTGGCAACCTCGGACCTGGCTGGATCCAGTATCGCAAGACCCTGCCCGGCGAATACGTGGCGGACGCAGCATGAAAAAGCAGGATGTCGGTGTTCTGTTCACCATCACAACGCTCACACTCATTCTGATCACCGTCTATCTTACCTCTTGCGGTGTAAACCCAAATGAGGGTCGAAGGGTGCTTGAATCCCAAGGTCTTTCGAAGGTCGAGATCGGCGGCTGGTCATTCTTCGGATGCAGCGAGCGCGACACTTTTCGCTCAAAATTCACAGCGGTCGGCGTGAACGGCAAGCCCGTCAACGGCGTTCTCTGCTCGTCCTTTCTCAAGGGCGTAACTGTTCGTTACTTCTAACTGGAGGTCAAAATGACCAATTCTACCAATACCCTGTCGGAACTGGCTGCTGGCATCTACCAGCCGCATGTTTCCGTCGCGATCAAAAAGCTTCATGAAGACGCTTTTGTTCCAAGCTACGGCACCGAAGGCGCAGCCGGCGCTGATCTTGCCGCTGTCATCTATCCCGAAGATTATCCTGATGGCACTCCACCAGCCGGCCAGGAAGCGCTACCGATCAAGCCGGGTGAACGCCGTCTCGTAAAGACCGGCATCGCTATTGAGCTTCCTATCGGGTACGAAGCGCAGTGTCGTCCCCGCTCCGGTCTTGCACTCAAGCACGGCATCACCGTTCTGAATGCTCCAGGAACTATCGACAGCGACTATCGTGGCGAGATCGGCGTGATCCTTCACAACACCTCGGAAAAGGTGTTCTACGTCAATCCTGGCGATCGTATCGCTCAGCTTGTCATCGCGCCAGTCACCAAGGGTCAGTTTATCGAGGCTGACGATCTTTCAGACACCGTTCGCGGTGAAGGCGGCTACGGAAGCACCGGCGTCTAATATGATCATTGGCATCACCGGGGCTTCCGGCTCAGGGAAAACAACATTGGCTACTGAAGTAGCCGACTCCCTCGGCCTCAAATTCGTTCCGTCCGAAGTCAATAAAATAGCAAAAGCCGCTGGCTTCCCACATGCCAGTGTTTCGATAACTCTTGAGGAGCGTCTGGCGCTACAGCAGAAGATTCTGCTCGGTTTCGCCAAGTTTCTCGCAGAGCTTCAGCCTAACACTATCACGGATCGAACTCCGCTCGATATCGCCGCCTATATGATGGCGGAGGTAACGATGCACAGCGACAAGGCTGCAAGTGACCACTCACTTCAGCAAATCGCAAAGTTCGTGGACGATTGCGTCAGTCTGACCAATTCCAGGTTTGATACGATCTTTGTCGTTCGTCCTCTGGATAAATATGAGGCGATTGAAGGTAAGAGACCAGCGGCTAACCCCGCATATCACCTTCACACGCAACTCATTATGGAAGGTGTGGCGGCGCGAGCGCGGCGTGTAAATCAGATGGTGACGCTGATTACCTCTGATCACGACCAGCGCGTCCATATAGCTACTGAGACCATTCTGGACCGGATCGACCGGATTGAAAGTATGGTCAAAGAAAATCGCATTTATAACTAGCCAATCGAACCCCTCGAAAAGCTTTGTTATAACTTAATGACTAAATAAATGATTAGTTATTTCTATTCGTTTATTGAGTTTCTTTCGACACTAAGGAGAAAATCATGTCGAAGTCCGATTACGCAGCCGCCATCAAGAATATCTTCGACAAGGCGTCAGCAGCCGCTAACACTCCGCAGCGGCAGCAGATCGAGCAAATCGTTGAAGCGGCTCAGAAACACGGCGAAAGTCTCAAGACTGCAGCCGAGATCTACACATCGATCGGCGAAGTGTTCAAGCAGGCGGGTCAGTCGGTTCTCGATACTGAAGCTGCGATGCGAAAAGACGCTAATCCCAATACGGCGAAGCGGCTCACCTCCGCGCTTAAGATCGCCAATGATATGGTCGTGGATATTCCGATCGAGACCATCATCGCGGGTCTGGGCATGATCGGCTACGACATGGACAAGTTCGTCAAAACCGCAACCGAGCTGCAGCGCCAGGCTTCGCAATTCACGTCCGACGAATGTGACTGTCCGAAATGCGCTGCGACGCGCGGTGAAGAAATCTCCACCCCAGAAGCTTCTGAAGGTGTCGCTGTTACGTCTGACGACGATCTGGACAGCAAGCTCGCCCACATACCAGAAGAAATTCGCGGTGTTGTGAAGTCTCTCCTTGGAAACGGCTCTATCGAGCGCATTGAGGTCATCAAGCTCGACAACTCTGACGAGAAGGGTTCGTCGACCGTTCACTGACAATCTCAGAAATAGCGTGAAGCGGATGGGTTGAGGTGCCCATCCGCTTGTTTCAACAGCAGCAACAAGAGGAAATCATGGCATCGTCCAAGAAGAATAAATTGCGGATCGCGGATCGACACCGCTTGCTCACTTTCGCCCTTCATCGTTTTCAGGACGTAAAATTGCGTGAGAAGGAAGAAAAGGCTCGCATGAAGCTTATCGATCTATTTCTCGCCGACTACAGCCGGGAAATCGAGCCGTATCTCGCGACTTCAGCGAAGGCCGCTGGCTTTGCGAAGATGAACAAAATCACGCTTCCCTCTGTAACGTATGTTGCCGAGGAGGTGAAGTCGCACACGCTGCCAAATGGCAAGGTGGTGAAGCGAGCCTCGGTCGCCACTTCGATTGATATGAAGGGTTTGCGAGTTGAGGTGGGAAATCACTACTGGCGTTCTGCCGCGGACATTGATCTGGATTATCAGTATGGTATTCGCGGTTTTCACCTAATCGACGATCCACATCGTTTCGAGCTGAAACTTGAAAAAGATATTTGGCTTCCCGGATCTAGCTTCTCGCTCGGCCGTGACAAGGCGTCCTCGTCGCCGGATTACACGATCGGCTATCGTTTCAATAAGCAGGATACGACGGTCTTCTACGACGACGGTTTCAACTTCTCGGCGGCAACCGTGAAAGCGCACCGGGAATATATCCTGGCCCTAAATGCTCGTCTTCAATCCGAGTATGAACTTCTGATTGCCATCAAGGCTCTGATCGACAACTGCGATGTGTTCGATGACCTGGTGCTTCTCTGGCCCGAAGCTGAAGACATGCGCACAGCGCTTTATCCACCGTCACCGGTAATCGCAGCGAGCGCCGCTCTCGTCACTCTGAATGACGAAATGAAGGAAAAACTCTGCGCCAACATGTCTGCTCGCGGCATCAAGGGTTCGCAGGTCTGCGCTGTGACGCCGAAAAAGGTGTCGAAAGCTGCCAAGCGTGGCGCTGCACAGCCAACCAAGCTGTCGGTTGTGCGAAACGCAGCCTAATTCAGCAGTTTAAAGTCTCGTGACAGTGGGCGCCTCCCACTGTCACCATCTGCATTGAGGAAATTATGACTTTTGTGAAGATCGCAAAACCCAATGATCGAGTTGGGAACTATATGCATGTCGTCACTGGCGGCAAATATTACCCGTTCGATCCACGGCCCGAAGAGGTCGATATCGTAACGATCGCCCATCACCTCGCGACACGTGGTCGATTCAATGGCGCGACACAGCATCCGACTGACGAACGCCGGATTCATTACTCTGTCGCCGAGCACAGCGTCTATGTGGCGCAATATGTCGAGTTCGAACTTGGTCGGCCAGACCTGGCGCTGACTGCTCTGCTCCACGATGGGGCTGAAGCCTACAACGGCGACCTTATTCGCCCGCTGAAATACTCAGAGGAGTTCCGGAAGCCATTCGAACGCGTCGAGACGCTGAATGAAACCGCTGTCGCGCGTCGTTTCGGCATTCCCTTCCCCTATCCGCCTGAAATTAAGATCGCTGACAATGCGGTCGGCCTGGCAGAGCTTCTGACCATCGTGCCTCGAAATGACAACGAGGAGTGGCTCACCATGTTCGGCGACGATGTGAAGCCGGCCAAGATCGACTTCGCTATGTACGACCCGTATTTCGCCAAGCAGTTCTTCCTGCGCGAGTACGAGCGGATTATGCAGGTCAAATAATCGCCGATAGACGCCCTCGTTTCTTGCGTCTATAAGTAATTAATTAGTTAGTTAGAGCGAAAGCGATGACAGGCGAAAAAGAGTGGCTGGAATACAGCGAAATTCTGGGCGGAAAGATAATCGCCCAGATCGAGAAGTGGAGCGTTGCCTATGAGGCGAAGAAAATCACCAAACGTGAGTTCTTCATCGTGATTAGCGCTCTTTACGACGCCACTTCCGGGATAGCTCCCGAGGAGGTTCGCAAGCTTCTGGCCAAGATCGATGAGGAGTTGAGAGCGAAATGAGCGAAGGTTTGAATTTTGGCAGCTTGAAGTGTGATGCGTGTGGAAAGCAGCATCCGCTTGATCGGAAGCTTTCTGCAGACATGGTTGGCACACCCTGCACTGACTGCGGCGAGAATCTTCTTACTGAAGAGGATTTCAAAGACGGTCTCGCGACCTGGGAGGCGCTTAATCTGCTGCACTCTCTGGGGCTTGCGAGAAATCCTGGCGAGGGCGTGCCAGACAATGCGCCTGACGGCGTGAGGTTCGTTCCGGCGAGCTTCAATTCTCATAAGGGGTCTGTGAACATCAAAATCGACAAGATTAACGACGACGCCACGTCGGAGAATGATGTTGAAGAAGTTTCCGAAGGATAAGTGGATCGCAGATGCGATTATGCGGAGCTATCTTGTCGTCCGACAGGATGGCTCCATTCTGCGTTGTCGAAAGGCTGACAAAGACGGCACCGTCTTTAAGGACAAGGGCTACGATCTCGTAAAGCCGCAGATCCATAAGAAGTCTGGCAGGGTCTATTTCAACCTTACCTGGCGTGGCGTCACTAAGTCGGTTCTTGTCAATCGCGTCGTCGCAATTCGCTTTCTTCCCAACCCTGACAATCTCCCACAGGTCAATCACATCGACGGAAACAAAGAGAATAACGCTCTCGGAAACCTCGAATGGTCCAGCGGGTCAGATAACGAGCTTCATGCGCACCGTACCGGCCTCAAATCGGGCCGTGGGAGCGCAAACTCTAATGCGAAGCTCACTTCTTCCATCGTCGAGGAAATTCGCGCCAGTGACGAGGATTTTCAGGTTCTCGCTGATCGATACAGCGTCAGTCGATCAACCATTCACAACGTCAAAAAAGGCATCACCTGGAGGCATCTATGATCAAGACGTTTATCAATTACTCGATTGGATTCGGCATCGTTACGATGATCTGGTGCGGCATCGCTTGTCTCATAGCCAAAACCTATCTGGCGATCAAAAAGGAGATGGATAAGTGAGGTCAGACACCCGAGCAGTTCATTTCGTGCATACGACGGCGGAAGGTTGCCATGTCGAGGTGATGTTCGACCGCCACTTGATGACAATCAAGCCTTCTATCGACCTACCGCCGGCAGAGCGGATCAAGGCTTTTGATACAGCCGTTGAACGTTATGGAGCGTCAGCATGATCCCGCTAGACGAGCTTCGATTTGAAGTATGGCCTCCCCGTCAAAAGGGCGGTCAACAGGTTACTATGACTTCCGCTGGCGTCATGGCTACGCACGTTCCCACCGAGACCGTAGCTATATCGATGTTAGCTCGCAGCCAGCATAAGAACAGAGCTATCGCCATCGAAATGATTGAAGCGGCACTGACGCATCCATGGAGTAAATGATGACCACCGAATTGGGTCTTGATATCGAAACAACCGGACTGCTCGATCCTGATCACCGCATCATCGAGCTTTATTTTCAGGGTCGAAAAAACGGCGTGAAGATATTCGAATGGGAAACGCGCATCAATCCGAAGCGCTCGATCACCGCAGAAGCACAGCGCGTTCATGGTATCGACTTCACTGACCTGGTTGGAAAGCCAACGTTTGAGGACGTGGCGAAAACCGTTCACGCAATCATATCCAAGTTCGACGTAATGATCGCCCACAACGGTATTGGCTTCGATTGGCCGTTTATCGAAATGGAGTTGAAACGTTGTGGTCTGGTTATTCCGGACAAACCTGTAGTCGACACCATGATTGAAGGTGTTTGGGCGACACCAGACGGCAAGAAGCCGTCATTGGCTGAATTGTGCTTTGCAACTGGCATTGATTACGACCCGAGCAAGGCGCACGCGGCAAGCTACGACGTTGAGGTAATGCTGGACGCATACGACATTGGCCGCAAACTCAACTTCTTCTCCGACCCCGGATTGGCAACCGCGATAGCAGCGTAGTTACCAGCCGCATCCCTTAGCGCACTCAATTATAGTGAGAAAAGAAATCGAAACGCAAAAGAGGCGCATAAAATGAACACAGAAAGTACCGTTATGACCGTTGAAAATTCCGACAACGCAACACTCGCCCATCTGGATAGTCTGGATGATCTTCTGACCCAGGAAGAGATCGTGGTGGATGACGATGATGTTTCTGCCGTTATCTCGTTGGGCGAGCACGAAACTATGTCCGACTTCAATTTTGATGCGCCTGAAGAGATGGTCGAGGAGGAAATCGTCGGCGAGCACCCCGTTGAGGAGGTTGAGAGCGAGCCTGATCCGATTCAACTCGCGGGCGAAGTCGTGGAAGAACCTGTCGAAGAAGATGAGGTTCTGGCCGACGACATGATGCGGGAGTTTGACCTGGCGCTCACCATTTCTGAAGCCAAGGATGCCGTCTACTCGTCCGCCGAAGCTGTCGAGATAATCACCGACCCGACGCAGCCGAACCCTGCTGCCGTCAAGGTGGGTCGCAAGCGTGCTTCTACCGGTGCCCCGCGTAAGGCTGCCGTTCCACGAGCCAATCGTGACATTGAGAATATTCCGGCAGAACTGTTCTCGTTGGCAAGCGAGCCTGGTAATTTTCAATACGACGAACTTGACGCTATGAAGGCGACATTTATCTCGGGAATGCCTGATATCGTGAAAGTGCGCGAGAAGATCGTGACGGTTATGGCTTCTTTGCAGAGCGGCGCAAAGCTGTCGCCATATATTGCAATTCCAATTCGCCTGCTTATGGATCGCGGTGTTATCTCGTCTGCCGACATTGTCGCGGCCTACATGGCGACCGGCAATATGAGCACCGGTACTGCGCGCTCGCAATGCACCCAAATGATGACGCTGCTGCCGTATATGCAGCTTGCCACGCGCTCCGGTAAGGATCTCACTTTCGTAAGCGGAACAGAGATAGCCAAAAAGATCGTGCCGCTGATCTGAGCAGTTTGGTTCTCGGGCGGATTTCACACCCGAAATCCGTCCATTGACATAACTAATTATTTACTGAGGTTAACATGCCAACTGGTTATACAGCTCCCGTCGTTGACGGTGAAATCACTTCCCTGAAGGAATTTGCCAAGCGTTGCGCACGTGCATTCGGCACATTCATTTTAATGCGCGATAAGCCACTCGACGCTGCACTGCCAACCAAGATCGATCCCGATGTTACGTTCTACGACCGCCGTATTTCGGAATGTGAGGAAGAGATAAAGCGCCTCACTGTTCTGGACGGTGATCGGCTTTACCTTGCACATGCGGCTGAGCAAGCCCGGCTGGCAGATTTGAAGGCTGAACACGTCAAATTGGTCGAGACCAACAATAAGCGTCTCGATGATATGCGTGCGAAGGTTGAGAGCTGGAACGAATGCCTGCCGGAGATGCGTCAATTCATGCTGGAGCAGCTCGGTATATCCAAAGAAGAGATTTGGCTCGAACCTGAAACCCACGAGAACGAGACAGCGGAAGAGTGGCGCGAGCGCCTGTTGGAGAAGCACCACGAGGATATCGAGTATTGGCAAAAGATGCGCGCCGAAGAGGTCGCCCGCGCTCACGACAAACAAAAGTGGCTTGATGACTTCTACAAGTCGCTGGAGACAGCAGAATGAAGTCGGGCGTAATTATGAGTGAGATTCAGCGCCTTCGCCCTCATTATCAGACGCAAAGTATGCTGGATCACGGTCGTCGCCAGATGCTCGATCATTTCGAGAAGTTCCTTCAGTCGCAAGGTGCACATTCTCCAACGTCGGTGCATCCCACGGTTATCGCAGCGCAGATAACGGGCGCGCTCGATGAAATCAGGCGTGTCGCTATCTCCCTCGATGACGAGTTCTTCGTGGATCGGCTGTCCAAGCTCTGCGACGAAATTGAGGATAAACTTTTTGGAGCGCGCCATGCTTCTTGAGGCTGTTGCCGTCGCGATGTGCATTCTCGTCGGTGCCGGCTTTCTGTCGCTGATCAATATCGGCATCGCTAATCTCGTAGAGCGATATATCGACTGGAAGCGATGGAAAAGAGATCGCGATCATGAATATCGTTGATTTTCATCGAGATGCGGTCCCTGGCGATTTTGTCTGGGTGTTCTATCCAGAAATTGGTTTCGAACTGCACAAAGTTGAGCAAGTTTCAAAGACTTCGATCTGGTGCAACGGCGGTCGCTACAACGCGAAAACCGGTAATCGTCTCCGAATGCCCGGATTCATCACGGGGACCGCAGGAAAAATCCAGCACGAGTGGCGAAGCAACCATCAAATGCAACTGTTGGACGCGATTGCAAAGATTGATGACGTAAGTGTGCTTAAAAAAATCGCAAGGATTGTTGGCTACAGCGCTGTAACTGGCTATTAGGCCAGAAGATCATGAAATGGGGCGAGAATCTGCCGGGAGGACTCGGCATAGTGGGGCGTTGTGAATCTGACATGGCATCAATGGACGGCCATTATTCGCGTAGGCGATATTGGCCGACCAGTTATACCGAGCGAAATTGCCGAACTTCCAAGAGCTGATAGACCGACAATTGGGCTGGCGAGCGCACATTCCACTCTTCGCAGCCTAGCTAATAAGGGCTACGTAGAGATTATCGCGATCAAGCCGAGGCAGTTTTTTCTCACTTATCAGGGGAAGTTAGCTTACGAGTACGCTCGGAAAAGCCGTATCCTCGAGAGCGATGGGCAGGCCATCTTTAAATTAGCGAGCTGATTTCGTGGACTGCATTTGCCGAATGCAGTCCTCAGTTTTTGTGTATATCAATAAATAACTGTTTATTTATTCTCATTAGTTCGTTAGTGAGGCGGCAGGAGAAGCAGCAATGATAAAACTTTGGATGATCGTTCTGATGGGCACTCATATCGGCGGTGTAGCCGGTCCGCTGCCTTACGACATGAACGAATGTCAGCGCCGAGCTGGCGAGCTGGAAAATGCGCGTGTTGAGGCGATGCGCAGCGGCATCGCGGATGATGGCTCGAAGATTCCTGAGAAGAACATGAAGGTCTTTGAGACGATGCGGTTCAAATGCGTTGAAGCTCAGGAGCGTCCCGTGATGGGCGGGGATTGGAAAGAATGAGATCGAACCTTGCGGATATTGAGGTTCGAGTTCATCGGCGGACCGAGAAGGCAGTTCTCGTCAGTAACGACGGCGATTCCAAAAATGCTGTCTGGATACCAAAAAGCCAGTGCGAAATCGCTCACACACGTGGCGATGTTTTTACGCTGACTGCCGAACAATCCCTGCTGGAAGAAAAGGAGCTGGTGTAATGACCAGAAAGAAATCGTGTGGCTGCGTCATAGCGAACGGCAAAAACACGCCGGCTGTAAGACGGGGTTTTGAATTGGGTGGCTATGTAAAAGTCGAGTGTGATGAATGCCGAGAATGGCGTCTTGCAGCGGTGCCTGTAGCACCACCATCTTCAGTTTCGAGCGCCTATCAAGCGATCAAGGAGTTTTACGGAGATCGCACTGCGAAACGCAGCGGCGTTCCGCTCATTAATCATATCGATGAAGGTCTTATTATCCTGAAGCGATACGACGCCGATCAGGATACGCTCGACGCCTATTGCTTGCATCCATTAACGCAGGCTGATGGCGAACTGGTAGTGTTCGATCCGTCTCCGTTCAGCCCGCGAGCAGTGATGCTTGCGATGGAATATCGTCATACGGCGAACGCTTATCTTGCCTCCAACACTATGCCCGCCGGTGGCATCAAACGCAGCCCTCTGGTGGAGGTCGATTTGATGCTGATTGCTGACAAGGTTCAGAACCGTAAGGATTTTCTGATCCACCACCAGGCGCATCCAAACTTCGCGAGATTGGACGAGTATTTCAAAGAGTGGTTGGCAGCCTTGAACGTTTCCGAGAGCGATTACCAGGAGCTGCTCGCTTTGATAGCGGTCGCTGAAACCGCTCATATCGGCGTTAATTGATATGTGCATTCTTAAAAAGGATGGTCCTTTCTGGTTTGCGTCCATTCGTACAGGGCCGCCAATAATCGCCACCAGGATGCGCTGTAAGTCGTGTATCGGACAAGGCTTCACCACCATAAATCCAGGACTTCTGAAGCTGTCTGAAACGGTGACGATTAGAACGGGAACAACGGTTTCATGCCGGAAGTGCCAAGGAACGGGAGATTTGGTAGCCGCGATTTACACACGCGGAAAATCGATCACTCCAATTATCTCTCGTCGGAGAAAGCAGTGAGAAATGGCTAAGGATGTGATCATCTTAGGAGCGGTATTATGACGGACGAACGCAAGGAAGCCTTCCTCAAAGTTTGGTTTGATGCACCTGAAAACATTCATTGGGCGCATGGAATGTCGAACGGTGTGGAAAAGGACATAAGCGATACCTTTGACCGAGCTATTGCCGCTTGGAACACCCGCCCCGCGCCTGCCGCTACAGATACTGGTCTTGGTAAACCAGTAAGAAGCTTTGAAGATACTTTCAGCGCTGAAGAGGTGGTTATTGATAAGTTCTTTAAAACTGCCGCTACAGATACGGGACTGGAGACGGTGGCTTGGCAGCATCAAGATTATGACGAATGGCACGAGACGCGCGTTCCTGAATACCACAAAAACCGAGGCAAGAACGTCCGCGAACTCGTCACCCGCTCGCAGGCTGAGGAACTATTGGCGGCGGAACGGGCGGAGCATGATAATACACTTGCTACGCTCTTCAATAATATCTTGCGGGAAGCCGAACTTACCGACGAATGCACAGCCCTGAAAGCCGACAACGAGGCGGAACGCGCGGAGAAGGAACAAGCCAAGGACGATCTCACAAGGGTGCTTGTTCATTTCGTCCGAGAGCATTTCCCGGAGAACACGACATTTAAGCCATTTGACGACCTCATTGGGCTTATCACGCAATTCGACAACGCCAGCACAATTGCAAGGGAATATGTGTCGCGCATTCGCTCGCTCGAAGCCGACAACGCGGCGCTCATCCATGACCTAACCCGTATCAAAGATCATGAAACAGAACTGGTCAATGACAACGCGGCGATGGATGCGCGGATTAAGGAGTTGGAGAAATACTTCGATAAGTGCATCTCAAATGAAACGTTTCTTAAGCAAGACGCTCGCCGTGTTGGACAAATCGAAGCCCTAGAAGCCAAGCTCGCGGCTGCTGAAAAGGAACGCGACTACTGGAAGGAAGATAGTCGAGCTAAGGGGTTCGTCCTGGAGTCCGGTGTAGTCATTAAGACGGAAGAGTACGAAAGACTTCTGGAAATCGAACGTAAGCTCACCGCGGCAAAGCAACTTGCTGAACTCGTCGTTCAGGCTGAGGAAGATGAAAGCGGTGATCCAAACTTCTATCTTCTTTTGAAGCAGACGGCTTATGAGAAGGCCAACGTGGTCCTAGGGAAATAGTCGTGGTCGACAATCTCCTTCTATTTCTCGCGGCCATTATTTGCGGTTTCATTGTCTGGAGTTATCCGCGGTGATCGTTGCTGAATAAACCGAACGATCTCCATAATGCTTGTCGCTATAACTAACTCAATCGTTAATTACACAGAGGCGAAAATGTCTATCATCACACTCACGAAAGAGTATGTTGCGGAAATCGATGCTTATGTTCCTCGTGTCAATGTTGGCGGACGTGTCGCGTATATGATGCGTTTTTTCCGCAGTTTGTTTCCGGAAGCGCTCAACGAAAAGTGCCAACAGATGGCCGAAAAGCGCTTCTTGGATCTCCATCCCGATGATGTAATCGACGTGCGGGCCTCGGAGTGCTCAAATTACGGTCGCTATATTTTTGCCGATGCTGTCGACCGATATGTGAGCTTCGCCAACAATTCCAACGAAATGGCGTTGATTACGAAGTCCAGCAGCTTTTTTGCGGGGCGCAATGTTGGTCGGCGTGACGCGCTCGCAGAGCGACAACTAGCGTTGCGGCTCGACGCGCCATCGAACGTGGTGAAACTTCGGGCTAATGAGTCCAAACCACGTCTCAGCGCGCGGGCATTAACTCTGCTCGACAAGCCGATACCTCTCTCACGACGAGGGAAAATCGACACGACCTCTTCCGTCGAATACGAACGCATCGCATTTCAGATGGCGCGTGATCGTCTGGCGTTCTTCTATCGGATCGATCTTGATCAGCAATTGGTCAATGAGGTGACCTTCGGTGGCGGCACACTTGCGCCAATTCTGAAAACAACGGTCGTCAATCACCTGGAACATCGCTTACAGCGCATGTTCAATGGGGCGACGGCATCTGTCCACGAATCGAACGGCAGATTTGTTCTTTGCGGTTTGATCTTCGTTGGTCCGATTGTCGAAGTTAATGCCAGCGAGAAGCTACCTGCGCTCATTGGTTCAGACCGGATCGACAAGACGCGTAAGTTGATAGGCAGCATCTTCGCTCACCGCACTCACATTATCGGTCACGGCAAGATTTCAGTTCATTGCGTAACTGATCCTCGCTTCTACTACGGCATGATGGCCGACAATAGCGAGCTTCTGTTCGAAGGTATTGCGCCGCTTACCCGAAGCTCTCGCAAGAAACGCACGCTTCCGCAGCCATATGTCTCAGCGAGCCTTCGTCGGGAAATCCATGAGTGGAACCGAAAGCGGCAAATCAGTGTCTCTGATCGCATGACCGCCGCTTTAAAGGCGGTTGTCGAGCGCAAGGCTCAATTCAACAGCCATACACAGGCAGCATAGGGGTAATTATGGGCAAGGTATTTGCAATCGGCGACATTCATGGCCGTTTCGATCTTCTGGAGAAAGCTATCGAGGAGATCGAGGCTTGTAGCCACACCGGCGGTATAGTCGTCTTTCTGGGAGACTATATTGATCGCGGTCCGCAGAGTCGTGAAGTGATCGAACGTCTAATGGCTGGGCCTTCGGATGCGGAGCGCTGGCATTGGATCTGCCTGCAGGGTAATCACGAGGACATGCTCCTTTCATGCATCGATGATGCAAAGATGGCGAACAACTGGTGGATGCCAAACGGTGGAGCGCAGACGCTAATGTCATACGGCGCGCAAAACGGCGATGAACTTTCGTCGGCACTACGGCGCGTCCCACAGCAGCACATTTCCTGGCTTCGATCTCTTCCACCGCTCTCCTATGACGACAATCGGATTTATGTTCACGCGAGCGTCGATGAAACCATCGATCTCGAGAACCATACTTCGAAGATTCTGCAATGGGATCGCTTCCCTGACGGCCACACCGGTGGCTATCGCGGAAAGCACATCGTTCATGGGCACACACCCCATCGTGAGGTTGAACTGCACGAGGGGCGAACCAATCTCGATACCAACGCTGTCTTTACCGGCGTACTTTCTGTTGGCGTCTTCGATGATGATCAACCAGGCGGCCCGGTTCGCGTCATTTCCGTACGCGCATAACTAACTATCTGGTGAGATAATATGAAGCGAGTATTGAGATACACCCCGCCTTTCAATCCAATTATCAATCTCTCACTGCCGTGGGGCGCCAAACTGGTTCTGGTCGATAAGGCAAGCCCTCATCACTACGCGGAAACAGGCAATCCCGTCTCCTTCTGGTTTGAAGTCGATGACAGTCGATCGGAGCACATTCGCTCCTTCTTTGTCGTCGGAACTGGATTCGAGATTCCGAAAGGTGCTGGCGACTGGATGACCAGCGTCAATGTCGATGGCTACATCTGGCACATCTACGAAAAAGTGTCGTGAAACTTGCCAACTTCTCGCAGTTGTTGCCGCATGTAACCCTCTGATTTTTATGCGAATTTAAATTCAGACAACAACACAATTCGCGTTTTAAGGAGATAGCTATGAAGAATATCAGTCGTATCGCTTTTGTCGCCCTAATGGCCGGTTCGGTCGTCGGTTGCGCAAGTGTGCCGGAAACGAAGTCCGGGGTCGATCCTCAGAAGGTTGCGTCCGTAACGAAATGCGTTCGCACCAAGCCGGTCGGGCAATTTGATGAGAACTGCGATGAACCAAAGCTTGGCTGGAAGGGCGCAAACGGCGGCGATTTCATCATCATCCAGGGCGGCGGTATCTCTGGATCCATCGCAGGCTTCTAATATGAGCAGGCGGTTCCCCAAGGTGAAGGTCGACAAGAAAGGTATGGCTGTCCTTTCGGGCATCCATATTCGCGATCTGTGTTCGATCTTCACCGCCGCTTCTCTGCATCATTACGATACGGAGAAGAATTATCGCAGCGGTGGCGAGCGATATGAGGAAGCCCTGCGGGATCGTGCCGAAGATAAGTACGGCTTAGGCGAGATAAGTTGGCGAAACCACTTGGATAATTGCACCTGGGTCCGCCGAATACGTCTGCTTATCGATAGCCTTGATCACCCGCCCTACAACCACGGCTATAACGATATTCCGGTGTCGCAACTCGACAAATCGGGCAGGTTTTGCAGGCTACGTGCCGTCCGCGAGCAGCGAGACCAGCGACTCCTCATCAAGAAAATCGTGGAAGAGGCACTCGCAAGCAAAGGAGTGACTAATGTCTGAAAAGACCGTGAATGCATATCTGATTCATCTAACGTCGGGCGACGGCGACACAACGCTAACCTTGGTCAATCATGAAACCTGGAGTTGGTTCATGGAGCGCATCGATAGTCCAGACGAGGTTTTCGCAGAACCGCCGGAGGAGCAGGTCGTCGGGGTTATGGCTTCAAACGAGTGTTCGCGCAAAGAGGCAATTAATCTCCTGAACGGCTACGAGGATTCCGGCTCGCTTGACAACGATATCGCGCTACTGATGGTGCCAAGCAAGTTCGATGGTGAGATTTATGCGGACGACACCATTTCCGGACTGTTCGCATTTGTGACCAAACACAAGCTTACGCTCACCGACGAGTATAACGGGTTCATGTACTGACCCGACCAGCGATTATCGCTCCTCGCGGCCGACGCCGTTCAACAGCACATCGGACAGGAGTTTCTATGTCCACAAGGTCATTAATTGGCCGTCTGAACGCGGACGGAACGGTTACTTACGTCTATTGTCACTACGACGGTTATCTGGATGGGGTTGGCGCAAAGCTGCACGATTTTTATCAGGATGCGTCGAAGGTTGACGAGCTGATCGGCTTGGGCAGCCTCTCATCGATTGGCGAGCATATCGGTGAGAAGCATGACTTCAACTGGATGGAGAATATTTGGAACGAGCACGGTTACGACCCTCGGACCTATTCAACTGAAGTTAAAGCGAAGTATGACCGGCTCAACAGTATGACGCTCGCCTATCATCGGGATCGCGGTGAGAAATTCGCCGACGAAATCGTGAAGGACGAGGCAGCGTTCTGGGTCGCAGATCAGTGGACCGAATACTGGTATCTGTTCAAAGACGGCTCTTGGTGGGTCAAATGCTATGACGCGGAACCATTGCTTCTAACCGCTGCTATCGAGCTGGAAGAGGCTAATGCGGAAGGTAATGATCTAGAAGCCGCAGAATGACGAAGATCTTCCCTTCGATAATGATCCTCATGTCGCTCGGCGCTGCAGTCACCTATCTATTCGATGGTGACTGGCGTCGGACGATATACTGGATCGCGGCAGCAATTCTCACCACCACGGTGACGTTTTAAAGGAGAACACCGTGAGCGATATCACCGGTGATACACTTATCAAATGGGGCTTCAAGCCTGGTCCGGCATTTAAGCAAATGCTTGATGAAGGTAATAAGCTTCTCAAGGGTGGCGCCTCATCGATGGAAGTTTTTCATCGTCTACAGGAGCTTAAACCTGTTGAGGTGCCGACTATTCCGCTTCGCACCAATTCCATCCCTTTCGGTCAGTTTATCGAGCCTGAAACCGACGATGAAATTGAGAATACCAACGCCGTAATTCAGCACATGGATGCGCTTATGCGCGTTCCGACAATTAAGGCTGGCGCGATCATGCCAGACGCCTGCCCTTCTGGCTCAGCCCTCGGTACGATACCAGTCGGCGGCGTTGTCGCTTGTGAGAATGCGATCCATCCGGGGTTTCATTCCGCTGATATCTGTTGCTCGATGGCGATCTCTGTATTTAAACGGCGCGAAGACGCGTCCAAAATTCTCGACGCCGCTATGAAGGTTTCACATTTCGGTCCTGGCAAGCGTACCGCCACTGAGGCGCGTCAACACAAGGATCTGGTGGCTCTGGTCAAAAGCTTCGATGCTAACCCGTTCCTCAAAGGTCTCGAGGACTATGGTATTCATCACTTCATGACGCAAGGTGACGGAAATCACTTCTTCTACGTGGGCGAGCTGGAATCGGCCGGGCAGACGGTCATCGTTACCCACCATGGCTCTCGTGGTCTGGGTGGCGCGCTCTACAAGCGAGGAAAAGCAGCAGCAGAAAAGCACACCAAAATTGTTGCTCCGCGCGTCCCGCTGCATAATGCCTGGATCGAGGCAGACAGCCAGATCGGTCAAGACTACTGGGCTGCACTTCAGGTCACCCGTCAATGGACGAAGATGAATCACTTCGCCATTCACGACGCGGTAGCAAAGCGTATCGGAAACTCCGTGGTTGATCGCTTCTGGAACGAACATAATTTCGTCTTCCAGAAATCAGACGGGTTATTCTATCACGCAAAAGGTGCCACACCTGCCTATAGCGGCTACAGTGATGACGATCAGGGACTTACTCTCATTCCTCTGAATATGGCTCAGCCGATTTTGATCGCAGGACATTCGAGAAGTGATCACGCGCTCGGCTTTGCGCCGCACGGCGCAGGTCGGAATATGTCAAGAACCACGCATATCAAGCGGCTTACCGCTGAGTTTGGTGACTCACGCGGATTGGGTCCAAAAGCTATTGAAGCAATCATGGCGCGAGAGACTGCCGGCTTGGACGTCAGATTCTACACCGGCGCTCCTGACGTCTCCGAACTGCCGAGCGCTTATAAGAATGCCGGACAGGTGCAGGAACAGATCCGCAAACATCGACTTGCGACAATAAACAGCCGCATCTTACCTCTCGGTTCTATTATGGCCGGCGAGGTTAAGTGGAAGAAGATCTAACCTTAACGTAAACTGCCGCTCAATAAACGAAAAAAACCCAGGATCACCACTGACCTGGGTTTTCTACGGTTACTGAACGTGAGTTATTTCGTTTTGAGTAGGTTCGTATAGATGAGAAAGTCCGAAGAGAACGATGTTAGAGGCTGCCTCTTCCACAGTCCTACTAACGAGTGGCACCGCTTTACTGTCTAAAGTTAGTCCCCTGCGCCGAATGAGACTTTGTGTGTGTTGCATTAATTCGTCCACGAGGGACGCCCTCAATTCCGATAGTTCGGTGTCATTCATTTTGTATCTTTTTCGATCTCATATTTCCTGTGATTGCTGGTTTCGAAGTTTCTTCCCTTCGCCCTCCTGCGACCGCACCTCTACTCCAAAAAATATGGGGATGACAACTCGAATCATTATTTTATGCACCAAATAAATACGAATTGATTAATTATTTCGATTGAAAAGCCCGGCACCAGATCACTATAATTAAAGAGGATAAAATTCTAGGATAAGACGATGAATCAAGAACGCCTAATGTATTGCGCAACTATATTTCTTGTTGAAATGAGTAAGAATTTTCACAAGTTAAATCCAAATTCCGGCGTTAACTTGCCTACTATTGAGAGTTATCCCGAATCCCACCGGTCCGCATTACTATCTTCTCTCGAAAAGGCTATTAGATCGGCGTCGTCAGAAGCCGATTCTTCTTATGAGAACTGGAAAACTTCAAGAGCGAATTAGCCGATGTTTTCCCTTGCGCTAAAGTCATATATTAAATAATAACTAACTGTTTAATGAGGCTCACATGCAACAGACCACAGTTACAGAAATGGATGGACTCGGGCGACTGCTACTTGGAGCGGTTCATTCAGGGGTGCTGACGGTGCGCGAAACGCCTGACGGTTATCAACTGATCATGAAAAAGAACGGCATGATCAACACCCTTCTATCAACCCCCAAACTCGCGCCTAACGAGCAATTGTCGGATGAAAGTCTTTCGCTGCTGCTCGCCGGAGCTGAGAACGCGACCGCTCGCAGTAAAGCGGTGCAGCTCGGTGAGCGTAAAAGCGAGTTTGATATCGCTCCGATGACGCCAGAACAGCGTCGCAGCACGTTTAGGATCGTTTCGTGATGAGTGATCTGGCTAAAGCAATTGTTCAGCGCCAGCCCAAAGATGGCGCAGATATAAAACTGTCCCTTTCGAACGGTGCAGTTTTAATGGGCGTGCCGAGCATCGATGGCAATTGCCTTCGAATACAAGATCCGCACAGCCCAAACCGATACACTCTGGTTAATCCAGCTTTCATTGTTAGCGCGGAATTACCAGTCCCTCCAAGAATGCCTGACGAATTGGAAGAAAATGACTGATACAGCAACTCTCGAATCAAGCAGCTTCGGTGAATTTCCGCGTGTCGCCGCTGACGCAATCGTTCTCAACGCTCAGGCAGAAATCCTGCTTATCAAGCGTAGAGATAACGATATGTGGGCTATACCTGGCGGTATGATGGAGCCGGGCGAGTTTCCGGAAGCGAGCGCTAAGCGCGAGCTGCGTGAGGAAACTGGATTGCGCGTCAGTCATCCTTCCTTTTATCAGTTTGTGGCGGCCGATCCCGATCGTGACCCCAGATCGCACATTCTCGCCATTGTGAGCGCTTTCCAGCTACCAGATGACTTCGACACCTCACGCGTTGTTGCTCAGGATGACGCGAAAGAGGTGAAATGGGTTCCGTATGCGGAAGCCATGACGATGCCTCTATTTGCCGATCACAACGAGCACCTGATGAAGACTTACGAGAAGATTCAGGAGACAGTTGAGGAAAGCGCCGCGGTGGCTCGACGACGCGTTTCCAGTGTTTTGTTTGGCGCGACCATCATTCTGGGCATGGTTGGCTTCTACACGCTCGGAAAGATTTTCTGATGGCTTCAGCATCGAAAAGACAACTTGAGCGTGATTTGAAGGACGCTCTTTTCACCGCAGATTTTACAGAACCGCTGTCGGATGAGGACACCGCGTTCGCAATCGCATTCTCAGCGAACTACGCGAGATATGCCGATCGAAACCCTCAGCGTTTTAGTTTACAAACTAAGAATAACTAAAACGTTAGTTAACGAGGGCAAAAATGAATAGGGTTCTGCAAGTGTCTGTGGCTCATATCACAGAGGAAACCGCTTACGAACTTACGCGTGGAAAGCAGATCAAGCATGTTCAGGTGAACAGCGATTCCGACTTCTTCATCGACAATCTACCACGGGTGCGGCTTTCTAAAGTATCCGGGGATCTCGCTCGGGTTATTTCCCACGCCCTCGCTAACGGCTTCAAATCTCTTCATCTGGCAGCAGATGGAAAGTTTCACCAGGCTATACCTCACTACGATTGGTGAGATGCGCCTTAACGTTTAACTCAATTGTTATTGAGGCAATCATGTTTCGGGCAATCGGCATAACCATTGTGGCGGTTTTCATCGCCTTGGGCGTCGGCACGACAATTCAGTTTTTGTTCAACAGGAACAAAACCAACCCCTCCAACAAGAAAACGAGGAAATAACTAAATGCGTCTCAATCCATTCGCGCTCATCATCCCTGCGGTGATTGGCCTGTTCGCGCTCGTCACTCTTGGCGGCTCCTTTTATACCATCGATGAAGGCGAGCGAGGCGTGATCGTCAGCCAAGGCAAGATTATTGGTGTCGCGCAGCCAGGGCTTCACTTCAAGAAGCCATTCATCGATGACGTTCACAAGATTTCGGTACGCACGCAGGCAATCGAGTTTCCGGAAGAGCCGGTCTATACGGCAGATCGACAGACCGCCAATGTGACGTTCTCCGTTAACTACGCGGCTGTGCCCACGGACGTTGAAGTGGTGACACTCTATCGCGAGTTTCAGACGCTTGAAGGTCTCGAAAGCCGCGCGCTCAAACGACAAATCCGTGAGCAGATCAAGAATGTTTTCGGTCGTTTTACTGCTGAAACCGCAGTTCGCGAGCGCGGTAAACTGAATACGGAAGTCTCGGCCACGATCGCCGGTCTTGGTGACAAGCTGATCAAGATTGAAGGCATCAATATCGAGAATATCAACTTCTCCGATGCGGTTGAGCGAGCTGCCGAAGAGCGTGCCAAGGCTGAAATGCTGGTGAATACCGAGCGGCAGAAGCTCGAACGCGAAAAGGTTCTGGCTGACATTACCGTGACGCAGGCGAAGGCTCAGGCGGAAAGCAAGCTCGCCACTGCTGAAGCAGATGCCAAGGCAGTTCGTCTGAAAGGTGAGGCAGAAGCTGCAGCTATCAAGGCAAAGTCCGACGCGCTCGCTCAGTCGCCCAATCTGGTCGAACTCACGAAGGCTGAACGGTGGAATGGTCAGTTGCCACAGCAGTTCGTTCCTGGCTCCGCCGTGCCGTTCATCGGCATCAAGTAATCCATCAACTTTTTCGCAAAGCCGGGCTTAGTCCCGGCTTTTTCTGCTCTGGAGGCAAATATGAACCGTTTCAATTCGTTCCTGAAATCCAACAGTTCGATCACTATTAATGGCAAGTCGTATGTCGGTCGCAACGTGATCATTCGTGGTGACAAAGTTATTGTCGATGGCGTTGAGCAGTCTGGCGAGCTTGAGCACGGTCCTGTGACTGTCAGCATCACCGGCGATGTTGAGAAATGCGAGACAGCCGCCGGTGATATCACCATCACTGGAAATGCTGGTCAGGTTATGACCGTGTCAGGTGATATTCGAGCCAACGATATCACTGGCGGCGCCAAGACTGTCTCCGGCGACATTTACGCGCAAAGCGTTACTGGCGGTGCACAGACTGTTTCCGGTGATATTACGGGATTACGCTGATGGCTGCTCCCACGATGAATAGTACCGCGCACAACGATCTCGCTAAGGAATTTGTGAAGCGATTAGGCGATCTACAGCGCCTGGAAGGCTGGCGCGAGAGCGAAGCGTTCTTTGCCTGGCTCGAAGCTGCCGCTCGCGCCCTAATCGGCGCCTCCCTCGTAGGCTACAAGGAAGAATGGCAGAAGAACGAGGATTCGTTCCTTCGAATTGAGAAGCACTGGCAGAAGCGCGCAGACACAAAGAGCGTGATGGCGGAAATGACCGGCATTGTCATGCTTGCGCTTTCAAAGGATCCAGTCGATTTTCTGTCGCCGCTCTTTATGGACGTTGGTGGCAGCGGACACCTCGGACAGTTCTTCACGCCTTGGTCTGTTTCAACGATGATGGCTGAAATGACGGTCGGCTCAAAGGAAGAGTTGTTCGAATCTGCCACCAAGAATGGCCGGGATTATATCTCCCTGAGCGAGCCAGCCTGCGGTGTTGGCGGAATGGTGCTCGCGGCCAACGAAGTGATGCGCAAGCGTGGGATCGACATTAGCAGCCAGATTCTGTGGCACTGTGTCGATGTTGACTGGCGAGCTGTTTGCGGCACGTTCATTCAGACGACACTAACCGGTACGCCTGCCGTTGTGATCCATGGGAATACGTTGACGCTTCAACAGCACAGCGCCTATATGACTGCCGCAGCACAGCGAATGTTATCGGCTCATAAAACTACGCCGAAGGCGGCGTAGTTCATTTCTCTCGATGTTTTGCCATTGCCGCCTCAATAAAGACGGGCGGTAATAAATCATCGTTATCATCCGCGATTTCGCGTTTTCTTCTTCTCAGGCGCGCGTAACGGGTCTTAAGCCCAGCGGGTCGCTCCTTTTTGGGCGCAGGAACTGCTGTCGACTCTAGTAAGTAATGTTCATGCAGAATACCGCGCTTGGGTTTTTCAATTCCCATCACCATATCGCGCACACGATAACCGACGATCTTACCTGTAGAGGCGACGGCGTCTCTCCTGTGAGATCGTCTCATCACTTCTCGGAGAGTCGTCTTATATTCTCTTGGCAGCCCGTCCATAAAGCTGGACTTGACGTGAGGATTCGCCTTCTCGAGTACGGGGATTAACTCCTCTGGTCGAACGACTGTCCACACATCAGCGCTTGTTAAATCGCAAGCTACGCCATAGACCGTGTCGTCATCATAAGTGCCATCACGAAATCCCGCGAAAAATTGGTCTAGGCGCTCCAGAACCGCCTTTTTGACTCCAGGGGACCTCTCTTGGATCTTTTCCCTGATATCGTCAAAATCCGACGGGTTTGCGCGAGCAAATGGCATAATAAATTCGACAGCCATTTCCATTTTACCTTTTCACGTAACGTGCTTTGACCTGAATATGGTACTTTTCAAACTCTTTCGCAACATTCTGGAGTTGCTCCTCCGATGTGCGCTCAACGTCTCCGTATCGACCGGACGCATTCGTGAGCAGCCATTGCCCTCTGTCGAACCTCAACTCACCGGCAATTCTTGCATAATATCGAGGATGATCCGTTAACGCGGGATGGCCGAGCTTTGACTCTCTTTTGTCGGTCTGGCCCGCAAAGACGCCTACCGATCGCCCAATCTCGGTATCAAATATCTCTTCTACAGCAACGACCAGGTTACCGTCGTCCCTAATCAACCAGAGAAAAGGAATGAATTGATGAAGAGTTGTTCCTGGCGTGTGCGCCTCGGCCGCCTTCATGTGATTCATCAGCAACGGCGCTGTTGCCTGGTCTAGAACGACTACTGAGTTGGGTTTAAAACTTTTTTCAACGTCTGTAACGGTGCGATTGGGCGCTTTTGAGGCGCCGAATAGCGTATCAAAATCTGTCGTCATACGTAAGATACCCCAATTACCGATGTAATTGCACAACAGATTCAGATTGCCAAGTTGCACCTTTAAAATTGAAGCGATGTTTTACCGTCTTATTGACATATCCGCCATTTTGTTCCCTTTATGTTCTTATGCATATCGAGACATTATGGGACGCATATGTCCACAGCGTCACCATCCGTTTGGAGTGCGCCGCGGGTCGCGTCGAGGGATTAAAAACAGTTCGCGAGTGTCATTTTAAAACTGACCTCGATGTGAAAACGCTCGTCTGCACCAGAGGTCGCGATATGCCGATCACCATGCTACAAGATCGGATGCGTTGCCCACTGTGCAAAGCTCGTCGTGTTCGTTTGGTGTTTGGGCTGCCCACCAATACGAATGTGCAAGCCGCCCGCCGAAAAGCTTCGTATTAACCAGCCGACAACCGTGTCGTGACAGTATATCTTTAGCAAGATTCGGGAGCAAAAGCAGAAAGCGTCTAGCCAGCAGACGCGTCGAAGAGGATGAGCCACTTCGACCTCGGCATAGGCTTTGCTCTCGAAATGGAGTGAGACGAATGGGTTTTATACCTGTGAGTGTCACGCTTACGATAAAGAAAACCCGCACGGGCTGGCAGTGCTACGTGCGGGTCACATTCTTTAACTAAGCGCATGGCTGGCGGAGTTAGCGCTCCGCCAGTCACTCCATGAACATAATCTCCCCTGTTGATAAAATCAAGATTGCGCAGAATAAGCCACGCGACACCCTTGCTGCTTTGTGAGACTTTAACTAATCAGTTATTGACACTAACGAGGCAATTAATAATGGGTATCAGAATACACCGGGCGATGGGTTGGGGCATGACCATCGCAACGCTTGCGGCTCACTATAAAGGACCGCTCGATGCACATTCCAAAGGTCTTCATGCAGTAACGAACGGGCTTTATAGCCTGTTTGACGACGCGGACGTAAACAGCGAAGCGTTCAATGTGCCAAAGGATGTGTGCAGTCACTCATTCCGTAACAAAGCGAATGAAGACGGCATGGCTTCCTGCTGGATCACCGAGCCGCATATTCTCGCTAAAACCAGCACGGATTTCGGCAGGCGTCCTTTTGAGCCAGCTCCGGCGTCCTATCTCTTCGATCTCATCGGCTTTGACGACTATACGGATATCGTCTTCTACCCCGACCTGCACACTAAATCTTCATGGCATCGCTACAGCGACGACCTGGATTATTATTTCGAACAGTGGCGCGGCGACGACGTAAGCCGTGACGCGGATCCTGAGACGCGCGATTTCGTCAAATACATGCCGTACAACCCCTACCCCTACGGCAACAATTTGATGAACGAAGCTGGCGGTCATGAGGATTGGCAGGCGTTTTATGAACTACGCAAGCGACCGGACATTGTGCCTGCCGTGCATTCATCGATCCGGTGGTATCTGACGAAACTCGGCGTTATGGATAATGAAGGCGTCAATCAGCTTCGTCCTGTCATTGCGCAGTGGTGGTCGTAATGCGGAGCGCGAAACAGCGAATTGAAGACGCAGCGCAGGCAGCTTCCGAGACCCAAAAGTCCTGGAAGCACCGGTGTCACGCCATTCTCAGCGCGCTTGGCTTGGATTTCGGAGATCCTGACTTCGAAATCCCACCTGTTCACGAGCGTAAGCTGAACGCCCTCTCCCGGATCGTTGACGCTTACGACGCGGCGAATCCCATCCGTACCGCAGATATGCATCCATCACGCTGCAAATGCCTGCGCTGCGCCATTGATGAGGCACGAGATATTGTGAGGGATCATGCATCTTAATGAAAAATGGCACGTCCAGCATGACGATGAGGTTTGGTGCGAGTCCAACTATTGCGTTGCGAATTGCGCTGACGAGGAAACAGCCAAGCACATTGCCGAAACGCACAATCTGATGCTCTCGGCAGAGGATGAATGGCGTGACGCGATGCCGAACAGTTATCGCTCGGCGAAGTGGGGTAAATACGCCGCCATCTATCCTTCCACAGTGGCTCAAGCCATACGCATCGCCGGCCAGAGAGCGCCCGAGCTGAATGACGTGATTGTAGCGCTTGTGTTCTTCCGGATCATGGCTGATCAGCGCGCTCACTTCTTGTTCGAAAACGAAAAGGAGAAGCGCGAAGCCCTGGAACGCGAAATGGCTGGTCTGGCGGATCCAAACGCCGTCCATATTAACATGTTGCGTGGCTCCATCGCCCTGCCCTCTTTCGAGCAGATAAAGCACATTTACGCAGGCGAATTTCGCGCTCTTGAAGATCGTGAAAACCTGCGGGTGGAGGCGCTTGCCGAAATTAAAGCGACAGTTGACGGCGATAGCGATCAGCCCGTCGAAAAGATCATCTATGGCCATCTTGATGAGTTGGCCCGTCTCGATAAGGGAGAGAGCTATGCGACAATTTCCGCGGGAACTTATGGACAGTCGAATGCAGGAAGACCTGGAGATGCTGAGGTCTCCGGAGAAGTGGCCGAATGACCCGATCTGCGTAAAGACGCAGCCTTGGGAAAGCGAACGACGCGGGAAAATGAATTTCGGCTTCTATTACGCCGGCACCGCCGGTGTTGTTCTTGACGACGGGACGGTTGAGAATTTTAGCAGCCTGGAAGAACTTACAGCAGTCTGGAGCGTTGATTAATAAGCGCTTTTTCTTTCATTTGAAATTTAAAAGGCGTTTCGGTTTAGTCACCGTGACGCCTTTTGTTCGATCTTCTAACCTCTGATAACTAAAGCTTATCGGATGTTATGCGGAATGAACCTTCTCCGTGAACTTGCGGTCGCCAAAGATGCATTTGGCTTATATATCTACCGCATCGGAACTCGGAGTTGGCAAATGGCGACCAGGAATGACGTCTACAATCACATTGGAGAGGCTCTTCAGGATCATTTGCCGGAAGATGGCTCTGCGGAGATCGGCATGGATCACAACAAGCTCTTTCTGAGAATGGGCGGCCAGGTCTTCGCCATTTCGGTGGAAGAAAAGCAGCAGTTCCGAAATATCAAGGATCCTGTCGAGGCGGCCAGAAACTTCATGGCTACCCTGCCCTTCTGGCCGTGGCGTCGCTGATCAACCAACCTGGTGCGATAAATCGATAGAGCATTGCCGAATGCATCCCTGTGAATAAACGTGCATTGTTATCTTACTTGTTATTGATTCTCACTAATCTGTGAGCTATTCAGGCGACAACACGGAGCAACAGCAATGCCAAATCACGTCACTCACCGCATCACGATCACGGGTTCGAAGGAGGCGGTAGACCGTTTCGCCAAAACGTTCATCACAACAGAGAAGAACGTTAAAGAGGAATGGGAAACCTTCGATTTCAACAATCTCATCCCGATGCCGGAAATTCTGGCGGATTCTCAATCCAGCTCTAATGTTGGCCTAGGTCTCGCCTATATCGGATCAGATGCGCCTGACGGGTTTGGTCTCTACAGTCAGAAATCAACCCTGGAGTCATATCTCGACTATCCGTGGGTTATGGCTGCAGGCATCAAGACCGTTGATGAAATGAAGGCTTACATCGAAAAAGAGCGGCCCGAAGCTATTGAACTCGGCAAGCTCGCTGATAAAGCCTGGCGCGAAACCGGTCATACGAGCTGGTACACCTGGTGCACTGAGAATTGGGGCACGAAGTGGAACGCTTATTCTTTCAGTCACGAGCGTCTGGATGACGGCACGCTGGAAATGAAATTCGATACCGCGTGGTCTGTACCCCTTCCGGTACTCATGGCTCTGTCCGAGCGAGAGGAAATTCAAGACCTGGTGATCAAGATCGTCGCATTCGATGAAGGTTGGAACTTCGCATATGTTGGCGGTATCGATCACGGCGATTTCCGCGGTGAGAGCGTTAAAGCCACTGATCAGCTCTATGAAGAGGTTTATGGCGAGCCAAACCCGGATCCCGAGGAAGAATACGAAGGTGATCCGGCGCCCGCTCTGCTCGAAGGCACCATCGAGGTGATCGATGATTGATCTGCCCGAAGGGTGGACGCATGTTCACGGTATCTCTTGGAATGGTCACAATATCTACCATTGCCATCGCGAAACTCATCCAAACGGCCCGATCGAACGAGCACTGTTCTGGAACTCACCTGATCAGCCGGCGATGACGAAGGGACGTACCTTTCCGCGAGCTGGTCACATCATGAACCAGATGAAGAAGATTAAGAGCGTAGTCGAAACGACGGGTGAATTTCCGTACGAGTTGGTGCTTTCGCCGATCGATCCTCACCTCGATACGCCGGGATATGGCGCTTTTTAGCCAGTTTCGCAGATGCCATCTTCCTGACAGGGCATGTCGGTGGATGGAGCAGCCAGCAACGAGCACGGTTGGCGCCAGAAATGGATCGGTTGGAGAATGCCCGAAACACTCCAACCGGACTGCTCAAGAGTTCAGTCAAATGAGTGACGCATTAAGCCGAATGCATCCCTGCAACGCTTTTGCTAATCTATAAACATCAAAGAAAACAACGAACTAAGCGCACGAAGCGCGGAGCAGCAGTAATGATCTGGACGATAATTTGAGGGTGGCAGACCTCTGAAATAGCCCGGCTGAAAGTACGCCGTTATTACATATTCAGAGCCTCTTCGCCGACGTGCGCTAGAGTGACAAGCCAAAAAGGGCCAATGTCAGAGAGGTAATGAGCTGTCGCCACACCCGCCAGGGTAGTCTTGGTGAGATTAATCAATCCGTAGAACTCGCAGTGCTGGACCGACCGCCAGCCGAGGCGTTTGAACGGGGTAATCGCTTGATTGCTCACGATCCGCACTCTTCGCTTCAGCTAAGGACTAACTAAGTTGTTAGTGACGCATGAAGCCGGGTGCTGATCAATGAACAATCGAAAGGAAGAACATCAATGACAAACGCAACCAAGAAGACCTTCGCCGAGCTGGTGGCAGCGGAAGAAGCCGCCAAACACAATTCCGATCTGTCGAACCTTGCGACGGCACTGCTCAATATCAAGCGGACACGCTTTGAGCTGCAAGCATTTGTGGACGCTCTCACCGAAGAGCTTCACGAAACCGAAGCTGAGATTGATCGCCTGGTTGCTCTTATCGAGAGAGGACATGAGGTTGATGTTAGCAAGATTTCCGCTGTCTACAACAAGGCGCAACGTCCGACGACGCGATACGAGAAGTTTCAAGCTTAACCTAAACACCTAGATAGGCTTTTAGTCATGTCGCACGTTCTCATTAAAGCCACGTCGGTTCTGTCTGCTATTCCAGCAGCGCTTCGACGCATCGAAAAGGCGCGTCAGAACGCCCACTTAGGTGCAATCGAGAGTTACAAGACCAAGAAAGTGTCGCGCGGTCTGTTTCGCACCGAAGTTGTCGTCGTATCGGATGAAGAGGCTGACGAAGCCTACACCAAGGGCGATCAGATGCTTGCCGATCTTTGGTCTGGCTACCCGACGCCGCGCCAGGAGAACGACGCTCATTACGATCGTCTCGTTCACAAGGTGAATGTTCTGCGCAATCTTGCCACCGCCTCGATAGCTCACGGCGACGGCTACGTCACAATGACCGGAGATGATCTGCGCATTCTTCCGATGCCGTCGAACATTCTTCGTAGCGAGGAGGCGGCCTGATGCGTCCAGAGACAGCAGATTACAACCACGATATCGATGGCGATCTTCTCGAGGTGGAAGATTACCTGGAAGACGTGAAGCATGGCGGCTTTATCGACTACGACGGCTTCGGCTACGCGGTTCGCGACGGCATGGCAAGTAGAGAACTCCGTATCTACCCGTCTGATGGCGATCGCTTCATTCCCCTCGATGCAACTCATATAGATTGGTACAATCGATGAGCACCACCGATCTCTACATTCTCAATCAAAAGTCCACGCGTCATGTGGCTGAGTTTCGCAACGGCTGGGGTTCCGCGCCTCGTTGCTGGGATTATCTGGCGCTAAAATATCTCGGCGAGAAGACGGCCATGTTCGATCTGCGCGGAATGCAGCGCGTATGGGATCTTGCCGGTGATGAGCGCCTAACAGCAGATGAAAAGGTGGCTCTCATGTTCACCTTTGATCGCGCCTACATTCCGACCAAGCACCTGAAGGATGCCGGCGAATCCATGATCGCATTCGGAAAAGCGTGCCACGATGGCGTGAGTGTCAATCACTGGCCGGCGATTGGAGAAAAACTGATCGAGCTGTCCGCTCAGAAGTTTCATCATGTGGCACGGGGCATTTGCATGTCGCCAACTTCTGTGAGCGACAACTGGTGCCGGCCGAGCGAATGCTGGCTCACAGAAGCGTGGCCCATTCTGAAGGAGGATGAAGAATGATTTTCAACCCCATCACGCATCCCCTCGCCTATCAAGCGAACATCTTTGCGGCTGCAGCTCATGCAGCCGTGGATCAGAAACGGAAATACACCACTGAGCCATATATTGTGCACCCACGCTCAGTTGCTCAGATACTGCGTAACTACGGTTACGACGATGATCTGATGTATGCGGCCGCCCTACTTCACGATGTAATCGAGGACACAGGTGTAACAACCGACGTGTTGCATCGGGAGTTTCATTTCCAGCCGTTTCGCAAGGCGCTCGTCAATATCGTGGATGATCTGACCAATCTCCCGCAGGAGTTCGGCAATCGTAAAACCCGTAAGGCTGAAGACCGCAAGCGTCTGTCGGCGGCGAGTCCCGCGGCGCAAACCATCAAATGCGCTGATATTCTCGACAACATCACCGGCATCAGCGACCGCGATCCTGAATTTGGCCTGGTCTACGCTCAGGAAGCGCTCGATACGCTGGCTGTTCTTCGAGAAGCGGACGAGAAGCTTCGAGAGCGTGCCCGGGAGGTTGCAGCGATTGAACTCGAAAAGTGTCAGTTCAAAAAGGCTTTACCGCTCAAGAGAGCGTAATCTTTCGGCGGGGTGTCATGGACCCGCCAGACGCGCAGCCGAAGGTCGTGTCACGTAAAACAACGTCGGCAGTCAGAGCAGTGGTCCTCCTTTCTACACTGTGATCTGATCGAATAGCGCACGATAAGCGCCAGGCGCTCCGCCAAGCGCCGCAAGATAGGCAAAGCGAGCTAATTCTCGCTTTGCCTACTTAGGTAAGTAACTTTCTAGTTATCTAACCACACGATCACCTGCGTGTTGTTTGATAGTTTGAAACATCAACAAAATCAGTGAGTGGAGATAAACATGTCTCGGAACCAAGACGTTCTCCTTGAACACAGCTACCAGGTCGTTACCTGGGATGAGTTTCACAATCGTCACAAGTTTGGCGGCGGTGGCGTTACGAACGATCATATAGCTCGCGCCGATTACATCCGCGCCAATTGCATGGATCCTGCAGAGAAGAACTCGTGGGTGATCTACGATCCGCACGACCATGGCGATGAAGGTCTGATGCTCATCGGTGAGAACCTTCAAGAGCTGTGCGATGAAGCGGTTCGTCATCTGGAACTTAACTGATGGCGCGCTACTACATTCTGGACAAGAACAAGAACGCCATTCCGGTCGATGATATTCGGCAGTGGGGAACAGCGTTCGAGGATTTTGACGCACGCTGCGTTGGCAAATTTCAGGCCAAACTTCATACGGTGTCGACCGTTTTCCTTGGCGTGAACCATTCCTTTGACGAGAACAGCCCTCCCCTACTTTTCGAGACCATGATCTTTGATGAAGATGGTCGCGACTGCGGCTGCGCAAGAACATCGACCTGGAAAGATGCTGAGTACATGCATCGCCGAGTATGTCAGGAAGTTACGAAGCGTGAAAATGGTGGTGGCGCCAATACGCTACTGAGCGAGGTTGTCGATAAATTTCTAGGCGATATGTAATTGGCTTCTTTACCACACCTCTTATATTCGGTTCATATCAGTTGTTTAAGAACGACAATCAACCAAAGGTCCGTCAAAAGCCGAGTGCTTGCCTTTGAAAAAGCGTATATTGAGAGCAGCAAATATCGAAAATAAAAACGAGCTTTGAAGACCGCTGTTACCAGCGGTCTTCAAGACGCGCAGCCGGCGGTCGTGTCTGTGAGGGAATAACACCGGCAGTTGGTGGCTTAATTTCGTAAGCCGAACCAACCGGAGACTTTAGCAAGAGGGCTTGTAACCCTTGTCTTCGAGAACAAAAATGCACCGCGATGGCAGTACGTGTGGAACAAAAAACGTCTGCTCGTCATCTTCCGATGACGTGAATGGAGGGTGTGGTATGCGTAGTACCACACCCTTTTTCATGCTTTACCAGAACTTAACATCCCATTGACAAATGCCCTAAATCGTCAACTCCAGTAAATCAGCCATTCATTTTCAGTTTGCGAAAGTAGACCAATCACTTCGTCAAATCAGCCACCAGACTGACAGGACGTAAATCAGGCCAGTCGTGAAACGCCGGCCAGCTTGTCGCTGACTTTACCCGGAGTTTACAAAACTGGTCTGAAAGACTTGTTTTGACCTTTTGTAAATCGACGCAGACGATCACAGGCTCGATCCGACAGATGAAGAGCGCACTTGTACGCTAGGCGTCGCGGATCTTCACCAGTGAGCATTTTTGAAGATTTCAAAAGAGTAATTTCTCGATAGCACCAATTCAGATTCGCACAAGAGATTTCTGCGGTGCGTAACTCAAAACCGCCAATAATCAGAACGACTGGTCCAGCTTCCCGCGCCAACTCTCAGATAAGCAAATAACTAGATAGGTAATTACCTTTTGGCCGAGACAAGCAAATAACTAAACTGCGCGAAACCTCGAGATAATAAGGCATACAGACAAAACACTAAATAGGCAGATAGGTACGTAGTTAGATAGACCATAGGAACGAACATCGAGAAGAACCACAAACGATAACGAACGTCAGAACCAAGAGAAGCAAGACTGCCGGTCATAAGAGAAAGCGACAGAGCGATAGAGAGGAAGATTCTCACGCAAAGGTGAAAACGATACATAGATGAGAAGCGCCACTAGAGAACCCGATCATAGATCGAACGCATGAGAAACGCCTTATAGAGAGCTGAAGGTGAGATATGCGTATAGGGGTGAGAAAGATGCGCTAGACAGAAAGAACCTGTGAAAGTGTGAGACGGAGGAAGTGCGAGCGGCGCCTATGGCATTTTTCCATAAACCGCCCCAATGGTTCACCTCCGTCAGCCAATTCCGGAAAAATTAGGAACCAAGGCGTTTTCCCATGGGCACGACCACATAGGCACACAGGCTCGCCCATCCCCTGCCCCGTAACCGCACGCCTACACGTCTATAAAGGCACGCAGGTAAACAGGCACATAGGCTTTTAGGCATAAACCGGAACATTGTTGCACCTATATGGAAAGAAGTTTCCACAAACCGAGCGGGATCGTTCCCGGAGCTTTCTTCCCACACTGCGAAAAGAGCCAACTCTCTATATATTATATAAATAGGTACATAGGCATTTAGGTATATTTGTATTTAGGGAGTTGGACGAAATTGCAGAACTCCCGGTAGCGCGACCAATGGTTTCCCCAGACCGGTTATAACTACATGCCTAAGCGCCTAAATCGTCAAATAACTACTTCCATAGGCCGGCCACAGTTCTCGCCATACCCCGGCTCCCATGTATGGAATATTTTTAAGATCAAATAAGCCACGTTTCCATGCATATAAGCCGAATGTAACCCGTCACGCGTTTTGATACTTTCAAATCATAGAGAGCACGAGGCAAAGGCGCTCTAGTGAAACGAATTTCAACTCTGATGAGGAAAGTATCATGACCGAAGTATCCAATCTGCATCTTGACGTTGTTTCCGCCAACGCAATCGCCAACGATGTTGACCTTAACGATATCGACGCGCTGATCGCTGCGGCCGAAAAGGAAGAAGCCACACAGAAGCTGATCGACGAAGCCAAGCAGGCCGCACTTGATGCGCAGGCCGAGCTGGACCAGGCCAATGACGACGATACGGGCGAGGCCGTTTCTGAGACGACCGTTAATATCACGCCGGTATTCGAAGAAGGCGACATTCACCAGATGCGTAAGAGCGTCGACGGCAAGACCGTTGAAAAGATCCGCGCAGAAGTGACGGCACAGTTCGATCAGCGCACCAAGTTCCACGCTGACAACGATCCGCACAACACCAATATCCAGAAGAACCTGGCGAAGTACCGTCAGCAGTTCTCCTCGCCGCACACTGCCGGTGTGATCGCAGCGTGCAAGATGGAGGTTTCTTTCATCAATCGTGTGAAGCGTGGCGAACAGTGCTTCAACGTCTATTCGGTCGAGAAGGTCTCCAAGCTGATCAATCAGATCGTGCTCGGTGTCGCCAACAACGCCTATAACGACGCCATCTTCAAGTCGATGTGGAACTTCATGAAGGCGAAGGTGCCTTTCACCACAGAAGCAGCCAAGGCAGCGATCTCCGACCAGATTGCGGTCAAGGACAAGCAGATTAAGGCGCTTCTCGTGCGCCATACTGTGAAGCCAGGTACTGCGTCCACACAGTCGAGTTCCTCGCTGCGCGCGATGGAAGTTCTGGGCATTGTGCGCAACGCCGGTACTGAAGGTCGCCAGGTGTGGGTGCTGAACGATAATCCGCAGATGCGCGCTGTTGCAGCGAGCTATGGACTGAACTGAGTTAGGAGTGAGACGAGCATAATAGGGGCCGGAGTTACATCTGGCCCCTATTTTTATGCGTGATTGCTGACCATTGGATTTTTGGGGAACCAAGGCGAATGGCCTATGGGTTGAGAAGCTGCGGGAAGAAGGCGCGACCAATGGGAGCCGCGGGACGGCGGAACGCACAATTAGGCAAATAGGTATTTCGGCATATAGGCTTGTAGGCACGCTTCTCACCTTCCGGCCATAGGTTGACGCATATCTCGCGTTGGAGCGCGCCAGTGACGGTTTATGCGCGTTTTATGATATGCCGTTTGTAACTACGTAGTGATTTAGCTATTTAGTTATTGTCTGAAACACAAACGAGAAAGATAGCCTCACCATGAAGATCACCTTTAAAGTCGAGTTCCACGAATATGACGAAATGAACGACGCCCTGTTCGCCATTGTCAGACGAGTCGACGCCAATGAGGAATTTGAGATCTATAATATTCGCGCTCATTTCGACACAGCGATTTACGGCATCGAATACGCTCTTCCAGAACGCGCAGAAGCCGAAGTTGATTACGCACCAACAATTCTGCTGTTCTTCATGCGCGCATTCAAAGACCGCTACGCCAAGCTCGATCACACCGCATCGCCTGCAGATGTGTTTGGTGAGGAACTTGTGTTCACACTCGACATTGACGCCTAACGCAAAAAGCAGCTTCGGCTGCTTTTCTTTATGTGACGATCGACCATAGGCCAGGCCATTGGTCATCAGGCCGTTTCCAGGCGCCAGGCCAATGGTTATTTACCTATTTCCCTAAATCCCTACCCGCCTATAAGCCTATCTCCTCACGGGACACTTCCGGACGCTCGAGCATTTACCGCATTCGGCTCACTACATGCCGATTTAGTTATCTAGTGATTTAGTTAGAATAAACATATCGAAACACTCACTAGAAAGTCACTCACATGAACAAGATCGAAGCCACCATCCGCCAGCACGCTCGTATCATCGCAGACGCTGACGAAATGCTGGACGCGCTCGAAGATATCTCGCCAATCGTGGCACAGCTCAACATCGTCGATCGCCCGAAGAAGGACACGCCGGTCTCGCGCAAGCTTCAAATCATCAAAGAGATCCGCGCTCGCTGTGATGCAGCCATCATGAACATGCTCGACCAGATCACCGATTACGACCTGATCGACAAGATTTTTGCCGCTGCCAACGAAATCAATGCCGAGCGTGCTGCTGACCGTGCGGCACTTGCCAAGATCAAGCGCGAGCGTATGGAGAGAATGAACGCCCATCGCGCCAACGCACAAGTCGCCGATCAAGTCGCTGTCGCAGCCTGAGACCACACGAGCGCGCCACGTCATGTGCAGCGCGCTCTCTTTTGAGCACTAGTTAGGTTTTCAGGCAAATAGGCAGATAAGCATGTGGCAGATACCTATGGAACTAGATAACTGAATAGGCAGGTAGGCAAATTGCCTATGGAATATCGCCGGACGAGGATTTCGGATTTTTGGGGAACGGCAGTCACCACATAGGGAGCCGGCGTATGATGGCACAAAGGCGGGCTAGGGCGGCTTCCTATGGTGAGCGCCCGCGGGAGGCGGGGAATGGCATAAATCCATTCCCCTTATAGGCCAGGCCATTGGTATCGCTAAACCACCAATGGACTTGCGGCCTATGGCAATCAGGCCGATTTCAAAGCCAACCCCATCAAAATGCGCCATTCCTCCGGGGGCGATAGGAATGGCGCACGTATTTGACAGGTAATTGCCTATTTAGCCATATAGGCGTTTAACTACCTAGAGCAAGGCAAGCGGGTCGTCAAAGAAACGCTTTCGCAGATTGTGGGGCACAGAATTATCCTCGCAAAAGGGCAGCCCCAGAAGATCCATCATAAGGTTGGTCGATTCCGCGGATTCGCGCATGGACCGAAGTCTGTCCCGTCGTGCCCGGTCAAAAGCCAGTTTCTGGCGTGCCGAGAGATTAGGGCGGTCGAAAATGGGCAAAGTTGCCATATCAGCGCACCTCACACGCGAAAATCGTTTCCATCGTGACGTTTCCCACGTGGGTCACTTCGGTGAGCTTCTCGCGCTGGAGCTGGTAGCCAATGCAATCTTCCTGGGTAAGACCCGTGTCGAGAATGAACTCCTCGGATTGCGTCCCGTGCGTTGGCGACGAAAAGAGCGTTATGGCGATAAGAGCGAATTTCATTGTGAGTTGCCTTCGTTGTTTGTCACTAATCGTTTAGTGATTTTGTTATAACTGATTAGTGAGTAATGAAAATCGGCTTATGAAGTTTCTCACATGGTAATTTCTAAGCAGGGAAGGGCGCCCGCGACCGATGAATCTCCGGATACGAACCAATGAGCCTGGCTAACCGTCCCCGGCAATTCCAATGGATCCGCCACTTTTGGATTTTTGGGGAACGGATGCAAATCCAATCAGGGGAACCGGTACATAGGTACATAGGTCTCGTGTGTGCGTGCGCATGTGCGTGCGCATGTGCATGTGCATGTGCATGTGCATGTGCATGTGCATGTGCATGTGCATGTGCGCTCATGCGTCATGCGCACGCATGATCGAGATAACTAAATAGATAGTGATTTATTCGCTCAAAAACACGTCATAGAAGCGTTTCAGCGCGTTTCTAGTATCATTTGTCATCTGAAGCTAGAAACGCGCTCTAGAGTCAAATTTGAGCGTTTTTCGCAAAGCGTCATAGCGTGTCAATGATAGCGTTTCGCGCATGAACGCATGACACATGCGCAAAACGCAAAAAAGCGCTCATATAGAGCGCTTTGAAGCTTTAGCAGATAAGAAAAGCGCTCTATTGCTAGAGCGCTTTCAAGTCTGTTATGCAAAGAATTCTTGCATCTTTGCAAGCGCGTCTGCATCTTTGTTAATTTTGAAGAAATTAACTCTTTCTTTTCTCGAAACTAGATCAAGAATTTTGAAGAAACGCAATGCAACGCTTGACGATGACGCTTGCGTGTCGCAAGTGCGAGCGTCTTTTACTTCATTGCGCTGATAGACAAGCGCTTTCAATTCGTCTGTAAGAACAATCTTTTCATCGACATTATTCTTTGTGCAAGCAAGCTTGAGAACGCTTGACGTGATATTTTCTTTATCATTCTTTACATGCAACAAAACAGTTCGCGTCACACATGCATGAAAGTCTTGCATCTTTTTGCTGTCATAAAACATGACAGAAAGCATTTCGCGAATTTTGTTCAACGCATAGATATTATCATTCAACATAGATGCATCAGCGTTGATTGTGTCGAGATATTTTTCAACTTTCTCATATGAAACTAAATTCATCAGCTTAATCATGTTAGCTGTATTGTTATCAAGCTTGTCGCTTGCGCTTTCTTTCTTGCGTGCTTCAACGCGAGCGTTGATGATTGCAGCGTATTTGTTGAGCGTAGCAGTTTTTGCGTTGTTCTTCGACATGTGAGTAACTTTCTAGTTAGTGAGTTAATATTTCGTCGTTTCGTTTCGACAATTTGTTTATAGCGTGCTGTTTTGAGAAAAAAAAGCGAAGTCTTACAAGTTTTGCTAAGTCTTTTAGGGGATGCCTAGGGCCAACACAGCACTCCGGGCAACTAACCTCCGCTCCTTTTAAACCACGGATATCATTTATATTTATTCCCGGCACCGATATTCAACCAGTCAGGCTTCCGGATATTCCAGAGCGCGCCGATTTACTTAACCTCCGCTTTGCACTGTTTACCCCATACCACACGTCCAGGATCCGTTGCCCATCCTCCGCACCCTCAATAAATAACTAAATAGTTATTGATTTTCTCAAAAGTGAGGACTAGGTTGAGGAAACCGAACCGATCAAGAGGATCGAAATGACGAAACCGCATACAGGGCTACCCGTCGCAGGATATCAGTCGCAGAGCGATGAAGCGGTGGCCGCCGTAAACCGCAATAAAGTGCTGGAAGAAGTGGCCCTTCGGGCCATCGAGCGGGCAGGGGAGGAGCTTGAAGGGCTGGATCCTCGTGCGCTGGCACTTGCAAAGACCAAGATGCAGGAAGCCTTCATGTGGTTCAATCGAGCCATCTTCCAGCCCAAGCGTATTGAGGGCGATCTGCCAATCGATGTGAGCCTGTTCTTCGACGAAGGATTGGTTATCGACCACAAGCTTCACGGCAAGTTGCAGCTTTTTCCGTTCACGGGCACAGCCGACAGCGCCGCAGCGCTCGCCAAGAAGCATTCCTCTATCGTGACCTACTATGATGACGATCTGGATCGTTGGAGCGTCAGTGTGTCGTCGATTGATGGTGGAACTGTTGAGCTGGCAATTGGCGATTACCTCGCTATCGCTCGTTCAGGTCGCGCAATTGCGATGCCCAAAGAGACGATTGAGCTTCCATGAGCGTCGTAACCTACCGCAACTACGTGATGGCTGCCGATACGCGAGCTTATAGCGGCCGTCACACTCCAATTGGCAACAAGATGAAGATCAGGGCGTTGAATAACGCTGGAATCGCAGGTGTTGTCACCTCTCAGCCAGGTCTGGGCGAAGCTCTGTTGGAATGGCTCGAAAGCAATCGCGACCCCGGTCTCTATCCGAATGTGCCGGAACCTGTTTTCGACATTCTGCATGTCGACGAAAAAGGGGAGGTCTATTTCTATCACGACAGTCCTTACCCGTCTGGCCCGTTGAGCGGTCCATTCTTCGCCGTAGGTAGCGGCTGTGATTTCGCTTTGGGCGCGATGGCAGTTGGTGCAGATGCCGTTCAGGCAGCGGCAGCCGCCTGTGAACTAGACACAGTGTGCGGTGCACCGGTGGCACGCGTTGAGCATCCAATTCTTCTGCAGCGCGCGCAGGAAGCTGAAACTGCCAATATGGTCGAGAAGTTGACCGAAGAAAATGCGCAGCTTCAGGAGCAGCTTGCGGCCTTGAAAGGCGAAGAGCCGGTGGAGAAGAAGTCGGTCAAGATCACAAAAATGCGCAAGGAAACTGCCGTTGAGTGATCTCGTTTCCATCGACTTGCGCCGCCGACGAGTGCGCTACGAAGATGGCACGACTGCCCGCATAGAGAGCTTCGTTGACAGGCTTGGTTTCGACCTTCTGTCCTGGCGCGAAGCGGTCTCCATAATTCTCGATAATGGTGATGAGTACGAGCTTGATGATGTGAGGTGGGCGATTGTCTAGCTGCTCACTCGGCAATTCATTGCAGATGCTGCCGCTCTTCATGACAGGGATGTTTCTGATCCTCGTACTCATGATCACGGTCATCAGCGCCGATTCATCCAGCGATAACGATGAGGATTAGAATGAACACTTCAGAAGTCTGGCGAACCTTCCTTCTTGCCGCCCTGACATTGGGTTTCTTCATCCTGGTCGCTTATATGATTGCGCCAGAACGGACGATAGTTCGGAATGTCCATTATGAGGTCAAACTGAGCCATCTCGAACCAATAAAGCCGCCCGAGCCGGTGCCGAAGTTCGACACCGTTCTCGAAACACTAAGTAAAACGAGATTGCGCTGATCAGGAAACTGGTCAGCCTTTTTCTTTGCTCTGACGACCGCGCAGCTCTTTCTCGACCTCAATAGCCTGAATGTGCTCTGACCGGCGCCAGTCGTTAAAAATCTCAACGAGGAAGTCACGCATCGACATACCGCGCTGTGTGGCGTGCATTTTAAACTCGCGGTGCCAATATTCCGGCATATTGAAGGTCATCGAGACGATCTTCTTTTGCTTCATATTGTCGGCAGCGGTTGGTTTCAGAGCCGAAGCTGCGCCCAAGAAACTCTTCCGACGCTCAGACGGCTTGATTGGAACGGGGGAGTCGTCAGACATATTCTTCCTCTACCAGCTTGTTCACTTTGCGAATGATTTCGTCCATCAAACCCATGGCGCGGTCGTTTAGCGTCTTGAAATTGCTTTCGCTGATAGCCCGACCGGTGTTTTGCGCCATCTGATAGCCAATTTTATAGGAAAGCTCGCTCTCGGCGATCTGGAACTCGGCTTCGCTGATGTAATTGCGAGCATCTGTAACAGCGTTTGTCGATTGATCCGACGTCTTGTTCAGGACGAACAGAATACGATGGTTCTCGACACCTTTGTTTCGCAGCTCCATAGCAAAGGCGACCTGCGGCTTCAGATCATCAAATGTCAGACCCGTCGGAATGATCACAAGCGAGGATTGCTGAGCGATTGCGAGCGAAGTGATATCCGAGTCTGGCTTGCCATCGGCAACGACCAGATCCACTTCTTCGTGCTTGATAGCTGTCGGCGAATTGAAAGGCTTCACCTGGATAGCAGGTTCAACGCCTTCTGCCGCGCGTATCTTGCCCCAATCGGAGGCCGTGTTCTGACGCGTATTGAAATCGGCCAGCAAAACGCTCCAATCGTTCTTCACAAAGGTATGCGAGATCAAACGAGCGAGTGTTGATTTTCCGACGCCGCCCTTTTGCGAAAGACAGGCGATGACGAGATCGGCCATTTCTACACCTCTGTAGTTAGATAACTATCTGCCTAGATAGCTTCATTCCTACATAGCTAAGTAAGCCAATTCGGTTAACGGGTCATTAAAAAAATATAATAGGTAAATGCCTATTTAGTGATTTAACTATTTACTTAGTGAGGAATCGGCTTTATATTCAGGAACAGTTGATGTTGCTGTTGACTATCGGGGAGAGGGGGTTACGCCTCTGACCCTTCTCCCCACTCTCTTATGGGCACCTCCTCCTATATCCCATACTTAAATGGCCGCTTATGCGGCCATTTTCGTTTCAAAGATCGACCAGTCGAAGTCATCGCCGGGTGGAAGGATTCCTTCTGCAAATCCCGGAGTGAATCTAACAATAGCCTCGCGCTGAGCTGCGTGATCTCGAAGCGTGGCGTTGGCGTTGCAGGAATAATCCGCGATGAACGCGAAATTGGGCATATCTCTCTTTCGACGAAGACCACGCCCGATCTGCTGCCGAAGCTGCACTTCTGCTTTCATACCTCCAGCCCTTTGCACCAGACCGATCGCCGGCACGTCTACGCCGACGTCAAGAATGTTGGTTCCGATCAGAACATCGATTTCGCCGTTTACCAGACATTTGAGCTGCGCCTGGCGAACCTCCATTTTATCCTCGCCGCGAAGAAACTCGACCCGGAGACCGTTCGAACGATAACTCTCAAGGATATTGTCGCCGTGCTTCTTGCGCGCAACCAGAACGAGGACGGGTAGCGAATAATCTCGCGCCCGGAGAGCGTCCTTCAGCATCGCGTCCAGCATATTCTGGTTTTCGATATATCCGAGCGTATAGGCGCGCTCGAATGGAGACGTTTTGTGCAGACCTTTCGGCGCCTCAACGTCAACGAAGCGAAAGAACGGTTTCGCCAGAATGCCGCGATCAATCAGCAGCTTCTCAGGAATGTCGATCAGCACCGGCCCGAATGCCGCCATTAGGCGCATATTGTCTTCGGCCGACGAGCGCATGAAAGGCGTCGCAGTCAGCGCCACCCGAATATGGGCATTTTTGCAGTAGCGGAGAATCTCATAATAGGATTTGCCGCCTGCTTCGTGCGCTTCTTCGCCTATGACAACCTCAATAAGTGATAAGAACTTCAAAATCACGTCACGGCGCTTGTTTTTCCGCTCAACAACCTCGTCAGCCATCTTCAGAATCTCTGCGCGAGACGTATTCGGATTCTTTCCCTTCGCCGTATGCAATGATTTGATGATCTCACGCATTTCCGCATCACGAGACGGTACTTCGAGCGCCTGAACGAGTGTCTGAACCATGCCGAGATTCACGCCGCGTGAGAAGCTAAGCTCGCCATCACCGACCTGACCTATTTCCATCTTCAGTTCTTCGAGCTGATCCTTCATCTGGTAAAGAAGGATTCCGCGCGTTGTGAGAAACAGGGTAGGGCGGTCGTAACGCGCCATGATCAACTTGGCGATCTTCGATTTGCCACCGCCGGTCGCTACACGAATGATGCCAGCATTGTGCTTCTCGACCTGACGCAAGGCTTGCATCTGGTAGTCATAGTCCGGATCGTCGTTGCCGAAGGCATCAACGATGGGACTTTCTGGACCACGAGGTGGCGGAGCGGGCTTCTTCACCAAGCCAACAGTGTGACCGATTTTTTGCAGTTCTTCGCGAACAATCGTGACGAAACCTGCAGGAAACGTGCAGTTGATGACATTGTAGAACGATGATTTACCGCTCCAGCCCAGACCGCCCTCGACATTGTACGACAAAAGATTGGTGACGAACGTAGCCACCTCTTTTGTCGGGTCGATAAGCTTCGCCACGACTGCGTTCTGAGCGATTGTAACCTTTGCCATTTCTTAGAGCACCTATTGCTTTTAGGAGCGTTTCCGTTAAAAGTAACTAAATGATTAGTTATCTTTTACAGAGTTTGGGATGATTACGCCACGATATTTCGACGTTTCTGTCGGGGAATTGCGCAAAAATCCATGGAATACGAACATCGTCAGTCCGGAAAACGAGCTGAAGATACGTAACTCCATCAAGCGCAACGGAATTTTTAAACCTATCCTCGTTCGCGAGATTGCAGGCGAGAGTGGTTACGAGATCATTGGCGGCGAACATCGATGGGAGCAAGCCGTCGCGCTCGGTTTCACCGCGGTTCCTGTCTGCAATCTCGGCGCTATCTCCGAGAAGCAGGCCAAGGAGATTGGTATCATCGACAATGCGCGTTACGGCGCGGATGACAGCCTCGGTCTTGCTGAACTTCTGAAAGAGATATCGGACAGTATCGAGGATATTCAGGAATTTCTCCCATACGGCGAAGCTGATCTTGATGATTTGTTTGGCTCAATGAGCGCTATAGATCTCGACAGCCTGGGGATTGACGACGAAGCAGCAGAAACCGAAGCGGAATTGCTAACCGAGCTTGCGCTGCCGACGCCCAAACCGTCCAAAACTCACACAATCATGCGCTTCAAGGTTTCTCTCGGTGACGCCGAGCGCCTTACTGCGCTCGTTGCAAAGACCCAGAAAGAGCAGGGCTTGAGCGGCTCCGAGGATCTGATCAACGCCGGTGATGCCCTTGTTCACCTTCTGAGCGAGCACCTTTCCACCAGCAAAGCCAAGTCCCTCGAAGAGCAGTTGGACGAAGCATTCAAGGATGAAACCAATGAGTGAAATCGATCATTCAAAGCAGGCGATCGAAATCTGGGATATCGATAAGATCAAACCCTACGAGCAGAACGCCAAGATTCACGATGATGCACAGGTGGAGAGCCTGTCGCGCTCGATCAGTAAGTTTGGCTGGTCCTCGCCAATTGTCATCTGGACCGACGGCGTAATCATCGCCGGGCACGGTCGCCGTCTCGCAGCCCTTAAACTCGGGCTGAAACGTATCCCTGTCATCGTTCGCCGCGATCTGACGAAGCTTGAAGCCGACGCCATGCGCATCGCTGACAACCAGGTCGTCAGCAAGAACTACGACACCAATATTATGTCCGACGAACTCCGTCGCATTAATGCGGAGCTGGAGATCGGCGGCGGAGATTTCGAGCTTTTCGATCTCGGCTTCACATCCAAGGAGCTTGATATTCTGGTCGAGCCTCTCGAGGAAATGGATCTCAGCGTCTTCACTGATGATTTAAGCGAAGCATTGGCCGAGCAGCGCGAGAAAAACGAGGCGATTGTCGCTTCCATTGACGAAACCGCAGCCCCAGTCGGCGACGCCTTTGGCTTCAAGCGGGTGACAATTGAGCAGTCTCGTGAAATCCGCAACTTTATGCGTCAGATCGAGACGGTCGAAGGACAAAAAGGGGCGGACGCCCTTTTGGCTTTCTTTCGTAAGTACATCACTATCTAGGCATTTAGGCTTTTACCTATGTCAGAAAACGTCATCGATATTCGAACCCGCAAAACACGCGAGATTCCCGATCCGGAAGTTGAAAAACTGAAAGAAGAGGAGGCTCGAAAGTCAGCGATGAGCGAGCACCACGAAAGCTTGCTTAGATATCTCGACCAGGTGAGGGATTTGATCCTCGATGGCAAGCTTGAAACTCTCGTTCTGATCTCGCGCCACATAGAGACCGGTCACTATCACACTGCGTCAATTATCGACGCTAAAGCGACCGATCTCACAAAAGTTTACGGACACATCGGCGTTCTCGAAACCATGAAACTGGAACTGATGGAAGTAGCCAGTATGGCGCCGGCACTCATGGAAGATGGATCGACGATCGATCCATACAAAATCCACCCAGATATTAACCCGTCCGACGACGAATTTGGATTTGAAGAAGATGACTGAATACGTCGTGGACAGGTCATTTATGACCTCGGTTGAGCGTACACCGCGCGTTCTGGAGATCGCCGAAGCCTTTGGCCTTGGTCTATCCGATAAAAAGTTCGTGGTTTACGACAATCTGAAGATCGAGATCAGGGAAGGCGATGTGGTTTATATCACAGGACAGTCTGGTTCTGGGAAATCGCTACTCCTTCGTGATCTGGCAGAAAAGATGGCCAACGGCGGCCTAAAAATCGCAAACCTGGACGAGATTATTCTGCCGGACGTGCCGGTAATCGACTGCCTCGGCAAAGACACGCTCGATGCTACCAATTTGCTGTCCAAGGCCGGCATTTCGGACGCCTATCTCTATACGCGCAAGCCGAAAGAACTGTCTGATGGTCAGCGCTACCGCCTCCGCCTGGCGAAAGTCATGGAGCAGGATGATGCGGACGTATGGATCGCGGACGAGTTCGGTGCGGTTCTAGACCGCAATACCGCCAAGGCAGTCGCCTTCAACATCGCAAAAGTCGCCCGCGCCAAGAACAAGAGACTGATGGTGGCGACCACTCACACGGATCTGCTGTCGGAGCTGGCACCTTCTTTGACCATCATGAAACGCTTCCGCGAGAAGGTCGAGATTACCAAAGGAGAAGCGACTTGAACGTCGATCTGGTTGAATTGTGGGTATTTGCTCAGCTTCTAACGCTGTTCGTGGTGCTCATCGGATCACCGCTTGCGTTCGTTCTTTTCGTTCTACCTGCAATGTTCATCAGCAACGTTCGCGGAATGCTACAAAAACGCTCTCAGGAGCACACAGGCGAGCGCCATGAATGATTTAGCAATCGAGACACTGATCACCAGGAACGATAGCCCACGCCCGTATTTCTCGCTGATGGATGAAATGATTATCAGCCGCGGTACGAAGGATGACTGGAACCTCCTGCACGATCTTCATTACAAGGCTGAGAACCTACCGATCGGTCCTCGTTTCTGGAAGCTCACCCTTCATGGCGAGACCATCGGCGTACTTGTATCTGGAACACCAAAAGGAATGCTCCGTGAGCGGCATCAGGTATTTCCAAATCTGAAGCCAGGTTCCGGAGATTCCTACGCGTCGAATAAGCACCGGTATGTCTACATAAATGCCAACTTTCGCGTAATTTCCCGCTTCGTGATCGACACCATGTACCGCGGAATCGGTGCTGGATATCGAATGATGAACCTGGTCTCTCGCCTGGAGGGAATGACTTTCATGGAGATCCAATCCTCCATGTCGAAGTTTAATTATTTTGGCCAGAAGGCAGGCTTCAAATTCGTCAAGCCGGCGAATGCCAATAACTATGATCGGGTGATGAAATTCTTCCGGGCCAACTTTGGCTCAAATCCGCAGGATTTCGAAGCACTGGTGAACGAATTCAACGAGCTGACACCGGAACACCAGGAAGAGATGAAAAGCCTCCTGGGCAGCTTCTATTTCCGTTTCAGCGCATTGGAAAACACCAGCAACGCAGGTGCGAACCTTGAAGCGCGTGCCGCCACTATGACCGCTCGGGATTTGATCAAGGGTATTCAGCAAATCGGTCTGGCATCTCCCATGTACGGAATCTGGAAGAATCCCGATATCGGCCGCGAGTTACCGGACTCATTGCCGTTAAATGCGTTTGATCGCCAAAAGCCGAATGAAAGGTTGATTTTGCCATGAGTAGGCTTGGAAAGCCGAACCGGACGAGAATCCAAAAGGAGATCATGGGTATCGTCATGCGCGCCGCGAGCGACGGAACACCTGTGAAGCTGCAGGACTTGCCAGCCATGCTTTCACACGCCCCATCTTATGACGCCACAAGAGTGAGCATCCGGTTCCTTGAAAACCACGGCGTGCTAAAGCGTGTCCGAGATAAGGGCCTCACGTATCTACATCCCACTCCTTCTTCCTACGAGTGGTTTCGGATGAATTACCGGTGATGCGATTTCGTCCAACTCTCTAAATATATTATATACAGAATGATAAATATCTAATTAGTTATTTATATATTTAGAGAGTTGGATGAAATTGCAGAACCCGCCGGATAATGGGCCTGAAACTCATATAATTGTAAAATCATGCCGGTTATGGTAATTAACTGTTTAGTTATTAACGCTGGAAGTACAAGATGACAACTGAGCCGGAGACACCGGAGAACACTGAAGAAGAAAAGTCCGGCCGGAGAAAGTTGTCGGACGCCGATTACGCGGAAGCTTGCAATTTGTACGAACTTGGACAGGCCGGCATTGCTGAACTGTCTGATAAATACGGGTGCACGCGCCAGAATTTGTATAACCGCTTTAAAGCAGACGGCATCAAAAAATCTTCACGGGTCCACGAGCTTCAAACTGCGGCCACCGAAGCGGCAAAAAAGGCGGCCGAAGTTGCGGCTGCCGCAGCAAACCGTTTTAGCGCCAAACGCGCCGAACTGATCGAAGAGACCCGAATACAGGGCCTTAACCTTTTCAAGCAAAGTCGCCTGCTGGCTCACAAGGTCGTCACGGACGCTCTGAAGTCCGCACACTCGCTCGCATCTGTCGATGACGATCTTAAGGCGCTTCAACGATACAACAAGATTCTCACAGAGAACATCACCACGTCGCTCCAAGTGCTGAATGCAGACGAGCACGTTGACGAGAGCGATATGCCTCTCCTGCGCATCGAGGATCTGACTGAAGAGGACATTCTTCAGCACCACAAGAATACGGGTGCTCTCGAGCATGACGCGACGGTTGATGATCTAAACCTACCTGATCTATCGGAAGTCACCAGGACAATCTGATGGCTGCCCCGATCTGCACATCGCTCAAAGTCCACGCCGGCCAGTCCATAATCATGCGAAATCAGTCTCGCTTTCGCGTGGTTGTGGCCGGTCGCCGTTGGGGTAAAACCCAGATTTCAAAGATTTCCATCGTGAAGGCTGCAGCCTCCAAGCCAAATCAGCTCGTCTGGTATGTCGCGCCGACCTATCAAATGGCTCGCCAGATCATGTGGGATGATCTTCGCTTGTCGATTCCGCGGGAGTGGATTGTCAAAGTCCACGAGACGCGAATGGAGATCTATCTCTACAACGGCTCGAAAATTGCGCTGAAAGGCGCGGATAAGCCGGACACCCTGCGCGGTGTGGGTCTGCATTTCGTGGTGATCGACGAGGCGCAGGATATCAAAAAGGAGACATGGGAAGAGGTTCTCCAGCCGACGTTGGCAACCACAAACGGAAAGGCTCTCTTTATCGGCACGCCGAAGGCATACAACTGGCTCTACGATAAGTGGCGCTTTGGCCAGCGTGGCGATTTTTACTTCGACGACAACGGTAAGAAGCATCCGAATGAATGGCATTCGTGGCAGTTTCCGACCATAACATCGCCATTCATTCCACGCGCTGAGATCGAAGCACGCCGCAGAGACATGGATCCGCGCTCGTTCCGTCAGGAATTTGAGGCGTCTTTCGAGTCCATGGCAGGACGCGTCTACTACAATTTCAGCCGTAAGACGCACGTTACCGATCTGGCATTCAATCCGCACGAACCAATCTACATCGGTATGGACTTTAACATCGATCCTATGTCCGCCGTGGTGCTTCAGGAGAAACCGAATGGTGAAATCTGGGCAATCGATGAGATCGTCCAGTATTCGTCGAACGCCGAGGAGACCGGTGAGGAAATCATGCGGCGCTATTACAAATACGCCAATCAGATTTTCGTCTTTCCGGATCCCGCAGGTAACAACCGTAACCACGACCGCGGCGAGTCTTCGCTCGATGTGCTTCGAGATCAGGGTCTGAAGAATATCTACTTCAAAAAGAAACACCCCGCCGTCCAGGATCGTGTAGCGTCCGTAAACCGCCTTCTCATGTCGGCTGACGGTCAAATGAGGCTCAAGGTGGACCGGAAATGCGTTCGTCTGATCGATTCATTGGAACAGACGATCTACAAGCCAGGTGCTCGTGAGGTCGATAAGTCACAAGGTGTCGAACACGTCACCGATGCTCTTGGTTATTACACCGATTACAGGTTCCCGGTCCGTAAGGTCAACATCCTTGGGGTAGAAGTTTGACCTTGCTATTAACTAATTAGTTAGTTATTCTTTGCTCCAAGTTAATGGTCGAGTTGTATTGTGGCACGGAAACCTAAAAGCGAAATCTATGCTGAGTTCTATGAGCGTCGTCATCCAATGTATGACGCGCTCCTTGAACATTGGCGTTTCTGCGAATCCACTTACAAAGGCGGTCGCAATTGGTTTAGCGAGAACATTTTTCGCTACTTCAAGGAAGGTCCGGGCGAGTATGCTGATCGTATTCAGCGTGCCTATCGCTTCAATCACACCCGTGAGGTTGTGGAACTTGTCCAGAAATATCTGTTCAAGGTAGGACCGGCGCGATCCAACGAGGCTCCAGATGCCGTCAAAAAGTTCTGGAAGCGCTCCACGCTCTCGGGCGCAAGCATCGACCATCTCGTCCGTGTCGCAAGCACGGCGTCGTCGATCACAGGTGTTTGCGCCGTTGTGATCGACAACAATATGGGCAACGTCGTTGCCGAAAAGGAAAATATCTCTGTAGCGGAAGCCGACAAGGCGCGCGTCTACGGATATATCGTCAATGCCCGTGATATTCTGGATTACGCTTGGGACGAAGATGGCGACGGCGAACTGCTGTGGGTCAAACTCCGCGAGCATGTTCGGGACGATGCGAACTTTCTGACCTCGAGCGGTGAGATTTACGAGCGCGTGCGTGTTTGGACACGCACTGAGTGGTTTCTTTACACCAAGAAGACTGTACGCACTCGGACGTCCGCAACATCGGTTCATTCGAGCGAGACCGCTGAAGTTGTCGAGCTGACCGATAAGGGCACGCACGACCTCGGCTTCGTCCCGGTCAAGATTTTTCGTCACCAGGTCACTGACGAGCCTTACATTTCGTCCGGACTGATCGATGAAATCGCCTATATGGATCGAGCCGTTGCGAATTACCTGTCCAACCTCGATGCTATTATTCAGGATCAGACCTTCTCTCAGCTTGCTATTCCGGCTCAGTCGCTGAGCAACGCTGACGGCGCTGAGAAAAAGGCCGTCGAGATGGGCACCAAGCGCATCTTTACCTACGACGGCGGTTCTGGTTCGAATGCGAAACCGGAGTATTTGTCGCCCGATCCCAAGCAGGCCGGCGTAATTCTGGAATCCATTAACAAAATTATCAGCGAAATTTATCACACCATCGGTCTCGCAGGTGAGCGAACCAAGGAAGATAATTCCGTTGGTATCGACAATTCGTCCGGCGTAGCGAAAGCCTACGACTTCGAGCGCGTAAATTCCTTGCTACTGTCCAAGGCTCAGAGCTGCGAGCTTCTTGAGAACTGGATCATCAAGGCTGTGTGCGCATGGCACCACGTCGATCAGGACGAAGAAGAACAGTTTGTAACCTATCCGACCACTTTCGACGTCATGCGACTGGTGGACGATCTGGTTACGGCTGAAGCTCTCCAGAAGATCAATGCACCTTCGGAGATCCGCAAACTTCAGATGAAGGGTCTGGCAAAGAAGCTGTTTCCGCAGATCGACGCCGCTCTTGAGAAGAAGATCGAGGCCGATATCGACAAATGGGAAACTAGCCCCGTCGTCACGGCTTCAACTGTCCCCAACCCGACAGGATCGAAAGCAACCGCCGAAGGTAGTCGGCAGGGGCAAGTAACATCCAAAACCGAAAAGATCAACAAGGCCAAGGGTGAGATAGCAGCCTAAGCCTGACCAATTATCAACCGACTGACCGAGATACTGGTCATTCCTTAAAGCCCAAGATACCGGGCAGGGAGTAAGAAAATGCCGCATTGGCTTAATAAGTACGCAATCGTTCGCAACGCAGATGGTCTGGGTTCCGGTGGTGGCGAAGGTGACGGCGCTGCTGCCGCAAAGAAAGAGGGCGATGAAGGCGATGGAAAGACCGCCGAAACCGCCGACGACAAGAACAAACCTGGCGCCGAGAAGGCTGCCGGAGCGACTGCTGCTGACCTTGAAAAAGCTTCAGCCGAAGAGCTGCGTCGCATCATCGCGAATATGAGCAAGGAGAAGGAAGAACTTCTCGGCGACGTGATGAAGAAGAAGTCCAAGCTGACGGAGAGCGAAAAACTCCTGAAGGAATATGGCGAGATTTCACCCGACAAGGTTCGGGAACTGCTTGACCGTGAGCGTCAGGCCGAAGAAGCACGTGTTGCCGCCGAGCGAGAAGCTGCGGAGCGGGCAGGTGACTTCGAGCGCGTCAAGGAAATGATGGCAGAACAGCATCGCCGTGAAGTTGAAGAATTGAAGGCAAATCTCACCACCAAGTCCTCGCGAGAAGGTGAGCTGATTTCTGTCATCAATGAATTGACCATCGGCAACTCGTTCTCAGGCTCCGGTTTCATTCGTGACAATCTTCTACTGTCGCCGGCCAAGGCCCGTACCCTGTATGGCGGCCATTTCGATAGCGAAGATGGAAAGATCGTTGCCTATGACAAGCCGCGTGGCGCTGCAAATCGCACACCGCTCGTGGACAGCCAGGGTAACAACCTCGACTTTGAAGCCGCTATTGAACACATCATCCAGAACGATCCGGACAAGGATAGTATCCTCAAGTCCAAGATGAAGAAGGGTGCCGGTTCTCGCAGTGCAAATGTTGAAGGTGACGGCGATGGTAAAGCTAAAGATGACGGCCTGTATGGATCGTCGCGTATCTCGGCAACCATTAGTCAATTCACTGGCCTCAAGCGATAACTAACCGGTTATTTATTTTCTCCTTGTTTTGGCTTGGCTGTTCGGTTAACATAACTAAATAGTTAGTTAATCGAATGGCCTTTTTGTGCCCAAGGAGAAATTGAATGCCGCTGCTTCTTACTGAAGCTGCCAAGCTCTCGCGGGATGATTTCCAGCGCGGCGTGGTAGAAGAAATTATCACCGAAGACGCGCTTTACGCGCTGCTTCCGTTCACTCAGACGCAGAACCGCGTTTATTCCTACGTCCGCGAAGGCACGATCGCCGGCGGTGCATGGGCGGCTGCTTATGATACGCTTGAAGAAAGCGCATCGACCTACACCGAAGTCGACACCCGCGTGAAGGCGCTGATCGGTCAGGTTGACCTCGACAACCTCACGGTTGTTTCAGAATCCAATATCAACGATCAGGTCGCTCTTCAGGTCGCATCGAAGACCAAGGGTATGTCGCGCCAGTTCCGTGACAATCTGATCAATGGTGATGCGGACGCTGATCCGAAGACCTTTGACGGTCTGAAAAAGCTGGTCGTACCCGCTCAGACTCTTGAAGCTGGTGCTGACGGCGCCGCAGTTTCTCTCGCCGCTCTCGACGAGCTGAAGGACGCTGTACCGCTTCGTCCTGACTTCTTCCTGATGCGTCGCGGCACTTGGCGCTCGATCCGTGGTCTTCTCCGCGCGATGGGCGGCAACATGGCTGACACCATGATGATCCCGAACTTCGGCCAGCCTGTGCCTTGCTACGACGGCACGCCGATCCTGTTCTCTGAGTTCATCAAGGCCGACGAAGAGCAGGGCACGAACGACGCAACCACGTCGATCTACGCTGTTCGTGCAAACGAAGCTGATGGCGTGCACGGCCTGTTCCTCGGCGGTCATGCTGGTCTGAACGTGACCAACATGGGCGATCTCGAAGATAAGGACGCTATGCGTATCCGTCTTCGTTGGTACGCAGGTCTGGCTCTGAAGGCCACGCACTCGGTTGCTCGCCTCAAGGGCATCACCAACATTTAATCTTGTTACTAACTAAACCGTTAGTTATTATGGGGCAGGTAATTCCTGCCCCATTTTTATTAGGACAATCAAATGGACGATATGAAATATCTTCGACTGACTGCGAAAGAGTGGGCGGGTTACTCCGGTCCCATCGGCGTAGTCTGGTTCAAGGACGGCGTTTCTACAGAGCCTTGGCAGAAGCACGTTCGCGACCGAGTTTCCTCGGCAATTCCCATGGAAGAATTTACCGACGACGGTGACGTGCAGGAAGCAGGTCAGGCGGCCGACTCTCTGCGCAACCGTCTCGTTCGGGTTGAAAACCCTGCGCCGCTGAAGCGTCAGACGGTCGACGGAAAAGTCGCCGAAATGGTGAAGACCGTTCTGGGGAATGTGCCAAAGCGCACTCTTCGATCCCAGGATGAACTGGAGGCTATTATCGCCGCAAAGGGCATCGCCGGCCTCAGAGAAGTGGCCGCTGAGTGGAACGTGAAGGGTAAGTCGATCCCGGATCTTCTTGAAGCGATTAGTCGTGCTCAGAACTCTTACAGCTCCACGCATTTGGTTCGCTCGGACGCTTTGCGAGAGAAGTACGCGGAAGCATACGGGCAGAAAACCGAATCTACGGGTTCTGACGACGCCCTAACCTCCCCGGTGACTGAGAAGCCAAAGCGTGGCCGCCGTAAAAACAAGGAAATCGCCGAAGCCGCCGCAACAGGCGATCTTGCCGCGGCGCTCATCACTGACGAACCCGCACCGCTACCTCAAGCCGTGGTTAAGGATGAAGTCCCTGCGGCCGAACTCGTCGGCGATTGGGCCATCACCAAGGAGTAATGCTCGTGAACCGTTATCCGGAGTTTTACCCTGTCCTTCTGGAGTTTCCTCTTGTCGACGACAATGGCAAGCCTGTTGTTGCGACCCAGGCGACGCTAACCGTAGCCAACTCGGAAGGTGTAGATATTTATGCCGCAGGATCGGCCGATATCGAAATCACTGATCCTGTCAAAATCCGGATTCCCGAAGAGTTCAACTATCTGGATGACGGTTCACAGCTCGACGTGCGTGTAGCAAAACTTCGTTTGGTGACGGCGGATGGCGTGATCACTCGCACGCAGATGTTTGCCGTCACGTCGGAAACGCCACTGAAGGTGCTCTCGAACAGTTTTGTCACTTTCGAGAAGGCGGCGTTGATTGCGATGGGTATTGTGAACCTTGCCGGTTGGGCCAGCGCTACCGATGACGCCAAGATAACGGCGTTAAAGGAAGCGTATTCTAACATCATCAGCATGGTTTACGCGTATTCGGTCGACACGTCGAAATACCGCAGTCGCTTTGATTATGCGCTGGATTTCGACATTTTTGGCGGGCAGCGTGTCATCTCTCCCGCCGACTGGCTCGTTATGAAGGCCGCTGATTTTCAGGAAATGCCGCTCGAATTTCGCGCTGCGCTCATGAAAGCTCAAATTCTTGAGGCAAACGAACTTCTCGAAGGCGGCGTTGTCTCGCAAAAGATACGTTCCGGCATTACCAGTGAAACGATCGGGGAAAGCTCGATCACACTCAACGGCAACATGCTACGAACTTCGGTTGCTCGCAGTACGCTCGCCGTTCTGGGGCCGTACATCTACAATCGTACCGTTGTCGCGAGGGGCTAATGTTCATCCCCAACAGCAAGGGTACGTACCAGAAGGTTACCGGACGAGATATTCACTCTCGTCCCACTTACAGCGCGGCAATGATTTGCCCGTTCTCGCCCGTCAACATGCTTATCGCGGACCAGAAGACGTCGGTTCGAACCGACTCTTCGGCTTCCAGAGGTGCTGCGGACGAGCGCGTTGCTACAAGGGCCAAAATCCTCGTTCCGCCGTTCGTCGCCCTTTCTTTCGGTGACAAGTTCATGTTCGATGATATGGACTTCCGTGTTACCGCGGTTCACAAGCGGCGCAATGTTTTCGGCGCACTCGATCATCTGGAAATCGATCTGGAGATTGAGCCGTGAAGTTTCGCATCGACTCCAATATCGGTGAAGTCGTAACCAAGCTCTATAACCTTCAGGGCAAGGTGACGGATGCCGCGCGTTCTCAGATGATCCGCTCAGCCGATCGCATAGTTGAAAACGCCAAGAATTATGCTCCGGAAGACACCGGAACGCTTGTCGAGTCTATCAAGGCACGCCGCACATATGTGAACCGTCGTCTGTCTATCGAGATCGTAGCAGGCGACGGCCCGCCAATGCCGCATCCATATGGTTACAACCGCATGATCTCCGCGGCTGATTACGCCGCCTTGGTGCATGAGGCGTACTGGACTTTCACAAAGAAGCCGAGCGAGAAGACGCTCGCGAAGATTGCCACCTATGGGTCCAAAGTGGGCGAGGGGTTTCTGCGTACCGCTGTTGAAGAAGAGGCTGAGCGCCTGCATCGCAACATGATTGTGTCGGTCGAGAAGGTATTGCTTCAGGAGAATTTTCTATGATTTTTGACGTGATTGAGGATCGCCTGATCGCTTCCGGCGATTTCACTCCAGGAAAAGACCTATTCCGGAACTTCATGGGCGCCGACTGCCAGATCGGAGTTTTAATACGCGGACCGCTGACGGGTATCAGTATCGATCCGACTATCGATGGCTGGCACAAGGGGCGTATTCAGATAATCGTCCGCCACACGGACCCGGTCTTGGGACAACAGCTCATGAAGAAGGTCACGAAACTTGTAACCTTCGAAGGCGACAAGGTGTTCCCGGCTAATGATGAACGTGGCGAGCTTCGCCTACTTCTGTTCTTTCCTGAAACTCTGCCTATCCAGTTCCCCCGCCTGGAAGGCAATGCGATAGAGTGGTCTGTTCACTTCAAAACCGTTTTTTCGGTAGACCCTGAATGGTATCGAGAAGCGAATTAACTATCTCCGCAATCAATACCTAATCACCTACGTAGGCATTTAGGCATTATTTCTTGCCGTAATCTCACCGTTCAGTTATATTAACTAAATAGTTATTTAGCCAGAACGGCCAAGGAGAAATTGAAATGGCATCTAGCACCAAGAATGTGAAGCTTGGCGTGTGCAAGGTCTATTATGACGGCATCGACATGGGCTTCACCAAGGGTGGCGTGGAGGTTGAAGTTCAGTCCACCACCCACGACGTTACGGTTGACCAGCTCGGTGAAACCCCGATTGCTCAGCTTATCACCGGTCGTACGATTACGGCTTCCTGCCCACTGGCAGAAACGACGCTCGAAAACATGATCGCCGTCATGCCGGGCGCTACGCTCGTTTCCGATGGTGTAAAGGCCAGCGGTAAGGTCACGCTCACCGGCGTTGCTGTTGCTGGCGATACCGTACTTATCGAAGACTATCCGTTCGAGTATGCCGCAGTTCCTGCGACAGACTTTGAGGTTGCTATCGGCGCATCCGCTGCTGAAGCCGCTGAAAATCTGGCGTCGGCGATTAATGCCGCTGCTATCGAATGGTCTGCTGTTGCTGTGGGCGGCGTCGTGACGATTACCGCCAAGAAGAACGGTGTTGAGTACAACGCTCTGATCCAGCTCGATTTCGCAACCGCTGCCAACGCGACTGCAGTCGATATCGCAGGTGGCAAGGATTCAACCAAGGCTCGCGTCGAGGTATCTTCGGGCGTCTCGATCAATCTTCTCGACGTTGCAAAGCCGCTGCTTCTGCGTCCACTGAACACCGATGGTGAAGACGATCTGCTCATCTACCGCGCGGCTACTGCAGGTGCGATGCAGTTCGCTTATCAGCACGACAACGAGCGTATCTTCCAGGCGTCCTTCAGTGGTTTCGCCACGGAAGACGGCAAGCTCTTCAGTCTTGGTGATCGCACCGCGAAGGCAGCCTAATCCAATAATTCACGTGACTGGTGTGCAATCACCAGTCACTAACTCATTAGTTAACATCAAGGAAACCGGAAATGAATGAAGTTGTCATCAAAGTGGATCGCGTTATCGAGGGTGATTTCAAGCCGTTTGCGATCGAACTGAAGGGCAAGAAGCACTACATCAAGGAAGCCACCATTCGCGACTACATCGCAAATGAGAAAGCCTTGAAAGAGCTTCAGTCGGCAAACGCCGTCGAACGCGAAATTGAAATTCTGATGGATATGGTTTGCCGCGCATTCCCGACCGTCACCTTCGACGATCTTTCCGACCTTACACCATCTCAGCTCGTCGCCTTCGTTAATGACATGCGCGTCCTTTCGGGCGAAGCAACTCACGCTGACGAGAAGTCCGTGGAGGTGGATCCCGCTTCGGGAAAGTAAGACCTGGCCGGATCAAGTCCATCGATTACGACTTGATCTGCGCCAAAATCATGCGGGAGTTCCGACTTTCGTTCGATGAGACTGTCAATATGCCGGTGCGCCGCTTCTGGTGGATGCGCGATATGGTCGGAAGACTTCGGGCGGATGATATTCTCAAGCTGAGCAACCTGGGGATGCTGGCACTTGGAAGCGGCGAAAGTCGAACTGAATTGTTCGAAAGCCTGATCGAGACTGCCGGCTCCGATTACGAAGTAGAGGAAATTCATAGTGCCGATCCGATTATCGATCCGCGTACTGGACTGGACGTAAACTTCGACAGACAGGGACTTAGTGAACTGAAGGCGCTTACCTCCGCATTTGACTAACTAAATAGTTATTTAAGGACGGCGCCATGCAGAACGTTGCTTTTAACCTCCAACTAAATAGTGCGGCTTTTGATACTGCACTCAGTGGTGTCGCCAAAAGCCTCACCAATCTGCAGAAGCAGATCAGCCAGGTTAATCGTAACCTGAGCAGCATCACCAAGAGCGCCCAGAACACAGGTTCGGCTCTCGACGGTGCATCCGGCTCCATGCGTGGCTTCACTGCAACCGCTCGCGACCTGACTATTGTCGCGGGCGGTGTCTCGCTTGCCATCGGCGGTATGCGTCTTGCTGCCGAGTCGTGGATAGGCTCGATCATCCGCACGAACGCCGAAATGGAGCGACTTCGTTTCCAGCTCGCCGGCATGAGCAATGCGGCAGATCCCATGAAGGAGGCGCGACAGCAGGTTGAAGGTCTTCGCGATATGGCGAAGCAGACCCCGTTCGCGCTAAACACGCTCTCCAATTCCTTTGTTAAGCTGAAAGCAACTGGCGTCGATCCGATGAATGGATCGCTTCAGGCGCTCGCTGACGGTGTTGCAGCCTTCGGCGGTGACGACGAGTCATTCAAGCGTATCACGCTCGCCATCAGTCAGATGAGTGGTAAGGGTGTGATCCAGATGGAAGAACTGCGCCAGCAGCTTGGTGAATCCATGCCGCGAGCAGTTGAACTCATGTCGCGCTCGATGGGCGTGTCGATGGGTGAACTCACCAAGATCATCAGCACCGGGCAGCTAGAAGCCAAGCGCAATCTTCAGACGTTGTTTGAGGAAATCGAACGTACTTATGGCGGTCGCTCACTCGCCATGATGCAGACCTTCTCCGGTCAGGTCTCGCAGCTCAAAACGAACCTTCAGACACTGGCTACAAATGAAGGCGGCTCGGGCTTTTTTGACCAGATCAAGGGGCTTCTCGTCGAGCTGAACGACTTCCTCAGCACATCAAAGGCTGATGCGCTCGCCACTTCGCTTGGTAAGGGTCTTCAGGGCGCTGTCGGTTACGCTGTGGATTTTGCGCAGGCGCTCTATAGTGTGAGCGGCGCACTCCGGGATATTGCATACCTGGTTGGCGGTGTCGCCGCGCTCAATCTCGTTTTCACCGGTCTGAACAGTTCCATTTCAGCCGTGGCCAATTCCTTCGCAACGTTTGGTCGTGTTCGTCAGGACATGCAGGATGTTGGAGCTGCAACCAGTCTTTTCGCCACGCAGCTCTTTAAGACCGGCCAGACTGTTGATGCGGTCAAGATGGGCGCCGTCGGGCTTGCTGGCGCGTTGCGCGGGGTAGGTATGGCGCTCACCGCCGCGATGCCATTGATCTTCGCGCTTGGCTCTGCTGTCATACTTGCTGCTGATTATTTCGACGTTTTTGGCACGAAAGCTCAAAAAGCGTTCGAGGATTTCACAAAGTTTGGCGCTGAAACGCTTGAAGAAGCTCGTCGCATCTCGGACGAACGCGTCAAGATTGTAGAGGATGAAGTTGCGCGCAAGAAGCGGGCGCTGGAAACGGCAGAGCGCTTCGCCAATGCGCCCATGGCTGCTCAGTACGGCACGACCACTTCTCCGGAAGAGGCAGCTAAAAATCTGCTGGACGCTGAAAAGAAGGCTGCAGAGACCCGCCTCGCCATCGAGGAAGGCAAGAAGCAGACCATCGAGAGGCTCTCCCGAGAAGAAAACAACCGGATTGAGCGCGGCCTGAACGAGCGTCTGACCAAGCAGAAGAACGCTTACGACCAGGAAATGAAAGACCTGGGCGATCAGTATAACAAGCGTATGGAAGCTGCCAAGGAGGCGGGTGAATCTCAGCGCGAGATCCATGACAGATACGTCAAGGATATCGCCGCATCGCAGAAGAAGCTTCTCGAGGCCGAACTCTCCACCATCGACAGCTACATCAAGGAAATTGGCTCAAAGACTGTCGGCGCCAGCAAGGATCAGGTCGCTGTCTACCAAAAGTCTATCGATGATCTGAACAAGAAGCGACAGGCGACCCAGAGCCGTCTTTCCTCCATCAACGCTTCCAGCATTGCGCCCGTCATGCTCTCCGGCAAGGGTGACAACACAGAAAAGCGGATGGAGAAGGGCGCCAAGCTCCTCGGCACGCTCGTCGGTGATTACAAGGATCTCCAGGCGGAGATCGCGGGTTCATCCGGCGCTCTGGAAAAGCTCAACTTCGAGCTTGAGAATGGCAAGTATGGTAGCGCCAAGGAAGGTGCGGAAGCCTTCGAAGAGATGGCCGACGCGCTGCGGAATGCCACAATCGCCAAGGAAGCCTTCCATCAGATTGACAAGTCGAACGACAAAGTTTCGTCCGACATTGAGCACGCTCGCGTCAAGCTTCTGGAAGAGCAGATCGACCTTCAGAATAAAATCGCTGGCAAGACCGAGGATATCACCGAAGCCGAACGCATTCGGATGCGTCTCAACAATGGTGTCTACAAGGGACTTGGATCCGATACCGAGCGTTTCATCACCGAGCTGGAAGCTACGCTTGTTCCGATCACGCTGCAGGCTACCGCCTTGCAGAATGTCGGCGACGTTTCTCGCACCAACGCTTTCGGCGATGCGACCGCAAATGCCATCGATAACACCAAAACCAAGATCGAAGGTCTGACCACCACGGTCAAGACGCTGCGTGATACCATTGCCGGCGTCAACTTCGACAGTATGGGTACGCCAGGCCAGGGGATTCTCGGTAATATTTTCGGTGGCATCAACACCGCCATGAACGGTTTCCGAGACGCTATCAGTGGCGTGACGGCATCGGCGAACCTCATGTCGAAGAACATGAAGGTGTTTGGTAACCCTCTTGAGAAGGGCTGGAAGGAACAGAACATCGTTGGCGTCAAAGCTAACAATGGCATGTCCGTTCAGGTCCACCGAGAGGCTGCTTCTGCATTTCAGGGCTTCATAAACGATCTTCTGGCTACCGGTTACAAGATCAACTCTCTCGGTGGATACAACCCTCGTCTGAAGGTGAACGGGAAGGGTCTGTCGGAGCACGCCTTTGGCAACGCCATCGACATTAATCCTGCCCAAAATCCTTACGGCAAGAACCTCATCACGGACATGCCGGCCAACATTAACGAGCTGGCGGCGAAATGGGGACTTTCCTGGGGTGGTAACTGGAAAAGCGTCAAAGACGCCATGCATTTCGAGTGGACCGGTAAAAACGGATCTGCTGCGAATAGCAATATCTCTTCCGCTGATAAGGCTCAGATCGCATCTGTAGTCGCGCCCGAGATAGCTCAGGCTCTCCAGCCCGACGCCATCATCAAGCAAATGCGAGAAACGATTGCCGACGTCACCGGTAAGATCGATACCAACCTTGCTGATCTTGCAAAGCAGGACGCCAAGAATGCTGATCTGCGCACGCAGGCGGCAGACGCAACGTCCATGCGTAGTCTGCAAAACATTCTCAACGGGCTTAACCTGAAGGAAGACGGCTTCAGCAAGGCTCGCTCGACTTTCTATAATCAGGTCCGCGACGGCAAGATCGATCCGCAAAATCGTGATCCGGAAAGCGCTCAGTACGAAAAGCAGCGGAAAATTCTCGATGAGATTGAGGCTGCCGAGAGACGCATCAAGGACGCAAAGCAGGCTCAGGCTGATCTGGACAAGGCGCAGAACTCGGCGACGGACCGACTTGCCTCGTCCAAGGAAAAAATCGCCGCGCTCGAAGAGAAGCTGAAAAACCCGCACGCAATCGTTGATGATGCAGATATCCGTCGTGCCAAGCTTCTGTCCGAGGAGCTGAAAAACGCGGCAGAAGCGAAGTACGGTAAGGGGACCGAAGGGTACAACCAAGCCGTAATGCAGGGTGACGAGCTGGTTAAGTCTGCACTCCGGCAGCAGGGTCTTGAAGCTCAGATTGCCGCTAATAAGGAAATCGAATCCGCTCAGCGGGCCACGATGACCAAATCTCAGCTTCGCCAAAAGGAAAAGCAGGATGCGCTTGCAACCCTTGCCGCTCAGGAAGCTGCTATGCGGAAGGCTGGCCTCAGCGAAATATCAATCGCTGAGACAGTGGCGGCTCGCAAGAAGCAGATAGACGAACAGTACGGCTCCACGATTAGCAAGACATTCAGCGACACGGTGAAGTCGTGGACCGATATGGAAACGAATTTCAGCAACTCGCTTGACGGGATGATGGGTTCGTTCGCTGACGGCCTGACGAACCTCATTATGGGCACCGGTAATCTGAGCGACGCACTGAAAGGTATCGCCGCGCAGTTGGCGAACATGGCCGTGAAATGGGCAATCGGATCTGTCTTCGAAAAGAAGGGCGTTCCTACGCGTCATATGGGAGGCACGATCGGCTCCAGCATGGGCATGACGAAATCAATTTCGCCGCTTGCCTTTATCGGTGCGCCGAAGTTCCACACCGGCGGTGTCGTTGGACAGAAGTTGTTGCCGAGCGAAGTGCCGATCATCGCCAAGAAGGGCGAGGTCGTTCTGACCGCCGCTCAAGCCAAGGCTATGGGCAAGAACGGCACGATGACAGGCTCGGGTTTCAATAACTTCAATATCAGCGCTCCTGTCACTGTTAACGCGAGCGGCGGAACGAAAGAGCAGAACTCCGATCTCGCTAACCAGACTGCCAAAGCGATGGAGTCCACCATGCGTGGCATTGTTGCGGACGAAATTCGTAAACAGAGCCGTCCTGGAAACTCTCTGAACACCCGTAGCCGTAGGCGGTGAGATAACTAACTCGTTAGTGCAAAGGATGATCTAGAATGCCGCTTCCAACATTCAACCCAATAGTTCGTCCCTCTCCAGGGACGAACTACAGTCGAACCGTCAATCTTCTGAAAGCTGAGTTTGGCGATGGCTATAGCCAGAATACGCCAAAGGGCCTCAATCACATTCGCAAGAAGGTGAAATTGAAATGGGACGCGCTAACGCTTGAGCAGCGCAACCAGATCGAGGAGTTCTTCGCCTCGATGCAGGGGTATCTGCCGTTCTATTACAAACCGTATGGCGAAGACCGCACTTTGAAGTGGACCTGCGAGGAATGGTCTTCGGATATCGACGGCGGTGTTTTTACATTCAGCGCCGAGCTGGTTCAGTCTTTCACCAACGAGGTATAGCAAAAAGAAAAGGAGGCATTGCCTCCTTTTCTTATAGATTAGAGCCGTAGGTCTGAATGCAAGAAATGTCGCTCATCCACTGACCTTCATGCTTATTCCGCTTCAATTGCTCCGCATCTGCTGCGATTTCTGACTTATAAACGTCCTCGAGTGCGGCAATGCTGAAAGTTTTGTAATTCTTCTGGAAGTCCGTAAGATCATCTGTGGCGTCGAGCAATGTTCGCTCATGATCTTTAAACCGACGTTCCATTTCTTCCGCTCGGACCTGATGCATCGCAATACAAATATTCGTCTTGCCGAAGTCTTCACTTCCGGTCATTCCAATCAGATTGGCGCAGCGTCCGACGACGCCTGTTTTTATATCAGTCACCAGATCGGTTACACTTTTGGACTTAGCGTCAAAACGAATATCAGATTCTCGACTGTAAAGATCCGAAATAGGCTGAGCTAGAATAGCGTTCACGCGCCTCAGTTCGGCGGGAAGATTCATAAGTGCCACAACTGGCGTTTCAGTTTTATTCGCGACGATATCGGCGACCTGATCGTCAATCCATTTGGCGGCCGCTTTACAGGTATCCTTGCTGATTTCCAGTTTAGTCGCCGTCTGGCTCTCAGAGCATCCAGTTATCGAAAGTGCGGCAATCAACGCAATAACTAATTTGTTCATATCATCCTCATTTGCATCTGGCTTCTACCAGAAAATATAGCCGCGGCAAGAAGGACATTTGCGGCAACCGCTCTCCCAATAATAACTAAATAGTTATTTATTTAATCTCACTAATTGGTTATTATCTCTCTGATTAAAGGGACATGTTATGGCGACTATTCAGACAGAGCAGCAAAGCCTCACACCATCCGGTATCGTTTCTCTCTTCACATTGGACGCAACCTCCTTGGGCGGTCCTGTCATGAACTTTGTTCAGGCAACGAAGCACAAGTCCTTGGTGAAGTTCGGTGGTGTCGAATATCAGCCGATAGACGTCGAATTTAGCGGACTGGAAACGTCGGGGCAGGGCGCTCTACCAACTCCGACTATTCGTATGGCCAACACCGACGGTATTCCCCAAGCAATGGTGAATACGTGGGGAGACCTCACGGGCTGTCCTCTTACTCGCGTTCGCACGCACGTCCGCTTTCTTGATGGAGAGCCTGACGCGGATCCATCTGCGGCATATCCTGCTGATTTTTTCCGTATCGAGCGTAAATCGTCCGAGAATAACGTCTACATTGAGTGGGAGCTTTCCACGTCTATCGATCAGGAAGGCAAAATGATCCCCGGAAGGACGATCATTCGCGAAACCTGTTTGTGGCGTTACCGCTATTTCGACGTTTCGAAGGGCAAGTTCGACTATTCGAAAGCTCAATGCCCCTACGCCGGGAACAAATATTTCGACATTAACGACCGCGAGGTCAGCGATCCGGCTGATGACGTACCGTCTCGCCGACTGAATTGCTGCAAGACCCGTTTTGGCGAAGGCGCTGCATTACCGTTTGGTGGCTTTCCTGGTGTGAGGAGAACGCAATAATGAGCGTCTTCTCACCAGAAGTTATTACCAAAGCCGGCGAGCACGCTCGCGAGGTCTACCCAGAGGAAAGCTGCGGACTCGTTGTTAGTGGCGAGTATATTCGTTGCGATAATGTTGCAGACGACCCGAGTGGCCACAAAGAGGAAGATCCTGACTGCGGCTGCCGTCTCTGCTCGTTCATTGTCGATCCAAGCAAAATTTCTCGTCATATTCACAATACCGAGGCTGTGATCCATTCGCATCCGGACGGGAAGGCATTTCCTTCGAAATCCGACATGGATGGCCAGATTGCCTCGGACCTGCCGTGGGCAATCATTCCTCTCAACGCCGAACGTGTCTTCGAGCCTGTGATCTGGGGCGAGGGTGTTGCTCCGTTGATCGGTCGGCAGTTTGTTCACGGCGTAAGCGACTGCCTCTCGCTGATCCGCGACGCGTACCGTCTCGGTAAGGATGCGCTCGCCGAACAAGGCATTGAAGACTGGCCGTTCGACCCGATCGATTTCGCAGACATTGCCCGCCAGGACGCTTGGTGGACCAAGGGCGAAAACCTTTATCTCGATAACTTCGAGAAGTGGGGGTTCGAGCTTATTGACGGCGCGTCGGCACGTCCAGGCGATGTTTTCGTGATGCGTATTCCACGCAAGGCGGTGGCGCCAAACCACGGCGGTTTGCTGCTGAGCAACAGTCTCATTCTCCATCACCTTCCAGACAGACTTTCGAGACGCGAGGTCGGCAGTGGCTGGCTGCTCGCCGCGGAAATGTGGTTCCGATACAAGGGTTTTGATAATGCGTAAGATCGTGCTTCATGGCGCGCTTGCCAAGAAATTTGGCAAAGAGTTCTTCTTTGACGTGGCAACGGCTTCAGAAGCTGTACGCGCTCTATGCACGAACTTTCCAGAGATGATCCGGGAGTTTCGCGAGGGACGCTGGCATGTCGTTCGCGGCGCGCACATCGATAAGGGTCTCGACCTTGATGACGAACAGTATGCGCGCCTGAAACTCGGCAAAGCCGATCTTCATATCGCTCCATTCGTGGCCGGCTCAAAGCGAGGCGGCCTTCTCAAAGCTGTTCTTGGCGTTGTCATGATTGCGACCGCCTTCGCGTTCGGTGGCGCAGCTATGTTCGCAACACCGATCATGAGCGGTCTTGGCGGAATGACATGGGGTAATCTGGCTGTGATCGGCGGAGCGATGGCTCTGTCAGGCATATCTCAGCTTTTGGCGCCAGAATCGTCCGCCGAAGAAGATAGTGAGAGCTTCATCTTCTCCGGTCCCGTCAACAGTTCCGAGCAGGGTGTTGCCGTTCCCCTGATCTACGGTCGCACCATGACTGGTGGTGTGATGATCTCCGGCGGCATCGATGTTGAACAGATTGCTGCGACTGGCGGCTCGCGCGGTGGCGGGAGCAAGAAATGATCCACGCTACAAATTTCGATCCGATTCTTTCGCGCATGAACGCCAATCCATTCCGCGGCCGTGGTGGTGGCAAGGGTTCTGGCGGTGGCGGAGATAACAACACGCTTCGCTCCAAGGCGCATATGCGTCTCATTGAAGTGCTGTCCGAAGGTCCCATTGTCGGTCTGGTTGATGGAAAGAAGTCGATCTATCTCGATCAGACGCCGCTTCTCGGCGCCGACGGCGTGGAGAACTTTGAAAATGTCATTATGGAGGAGCACCACGGCTATCCTGACGATACGCCGTTCGTTGGCTTCTCTGCTGTTGAGAACACCATTTCTGTCGACACGCAGGTCAAGGCATCTTCTGGCGGCGTTGTCAGAACTATCTCCAATCCGGATGTGACGGGCGTCAAGGTTACGGTCCGTTACCCCGCTCTCGTAAAGAACGACAGTAAGAAGGGTTTGAAAAAGACCTCCGTTTCTTACGCTATCGATCTTCGAAGCTATGGCGGTGATTGGACCGAAGTTCTTAAACACGACGAAAATAACCAGAAGACGGTCTCAGCTTTTCAGCGACAGTTTCGCGTCAAGCTGCCGAGCACCGGTGCGCCGTGGGACATTCGCGTTCGCCGCATCACTCCGGATAGCACTGACGACAATCTTCAGAATGAAACGTGGTTTGATAGTTACACCACGATCATCGAAGGCCGCTTTACGTATCCTTATACGGCTGCTGTAGCCATTGAGGTTAACGCCGAGGATATGGGTTCCTCGATGCCAGCTCGCGTCTATGACGTTGAAGGGCTGATTGTCAGCGTTCCCTCCAACTACGATGCGAGATTGCGGAAGTATGTCGGTGTCTGGAACGGGACTTTTAAACAGTCCTGGACAGATAACCCGGCGTGGATCTTCTACGACCTCATTAAGAATGATCGTTATGGCCTTGGCGAGTTCATCGATGCAGACATGATCGATAAATGGTCGCTCTACACCATTGCTCAGTATTGCGATCAACTCGTTCCGTCTGGCTTCCGTGATCAGAACGGCAACGATGTTATGGAGCCGCGGTTTACCTATAACGGCGTGATCCAGAACCGGGACGAGGCTTTCTTTGTCCTGCAGTCCATTACACGTGCCTGGCGCGGTATGGCGTTCTGGGCAATCGGTCAGGTTTTCGCAACAGCCGACATGCCGGCCGATCCCGTCAAGCTCGTGACGCCAGCCAACGTCATCAACGGTGAGTTTGAGTATTCCTCAACGGCCATAAAGGCACGTCACTCCGTCGTGATGGTGACCTGGAATAACCCAGACAATTTCTATCAGTCAGAAATTGAACCGGTCATCGATTCCAAGCTTCTGCACAAATACAACTGGCGGGAAAAACAGGTCACCCTTGAAGGCTGCACCTCGCGCGGCCTCGCTCATCGTTATGGTAAGTGGATCATCGATAGTGAACAGCATGAAACCGAGACCCTGACTTATCAGGCGTCGTGGGATCATGCAGATTTGCGCCCCGGCGATCTTATTGCAGTTTCAGATCCGACGAAGGCAATGATCCGCGCCGGCGGTCGTGTCGTTTCGCACTCCGGTAACGAAATCACTCTTGATGCCGATTTCGAAGCGAATGCTGGTGAATCCTATTGGCTCATGATGACCATGCCCGACGGCTCGGTCGAAAAGAGACCTATCGGCTATTGGATTGACGATAATATCTGCGTTGTATCGCAGCCTTTCTCCGCAACAGCTCTGGCGAATGCGATGTTCACGATCACCGGCACGGATATCGTTCCGCGTCAGTATCGGGTGTTGTCGATTGAGGAAGAAGAGGCGAACATTTTCCGCGTGACCGCGCTTCAGCACGATCCGCAGAAATATGATCGTATTGAAAAGGGGATTGTCTTTGATCCGCTGCCGTACAATCGGCCCGACAAAACAGCAAAGCCGCCAACGGGACTCAAAGTCACCGAAAACGGCTACGTGTCGAATGGAAAATCCTTTCATACTCTGACCTGTTCGTGGACGCCGCCCACGAACCAGACAACGCGTGGGTATTACATCACGGTTGATGACCCTGACGGCAACACGATCACTCTGGGCTTTACCGAGAACACTTCCATTGATCTCGATAATGTCACGGGCGGACTTTACACTTTCAAAGTGCAGTCGATTAACTACGTAGGCACGGTGTCTAAGGCTGCTACCTTCGATTTCGAAGCTGCTGGCCCCGAAGGCTTTGCTAAACCGTCCGTCGAGTACGTCCAGTTGATCGACAATCCGGGGTCTACTGAGTTCACCTCCCGACGCCTTTCCTTTGAATGGAAGAATAAATTCCCGACGTCGATGAGTGCGATCTCAGGCGAGACAGATTCGTATTCACCTTATTATCGAGCAAACCGTGTCAGGATCTATCGCGCCAGTGACGATGTTCTGTTGCGCGAAGCGATGGTGGTCGGAACACAGTTCACCTACGAGTTTGAGGCGAACGAAAGTGATAATCTCGCGAAGGGCGGTCAGCAGCCGGCCCGCAATCTTCGTGTCGCGGTTTCTGTGCTCGACACGGTTGGTCGCGAGTCCAATCCGGTTAGCGTCGTCTTCAATAATCCGCCTCCTGCCGCTATATCGCCCATCTACAACGTCTGGGAGAACGAAATCTGGCTTGGTTACACCAAGCCGACTGATGCCGACTTTGAAGGCGTAATGATGTGGGTTGAGGAGGAGAGTGGTTACGATCCCGCGACCACGGCTCCGGCCTACGAAGGGCCGAATAATCCGCACACATTCAAGCTCGATTACGAGAGCGTTTATTACGTCCGCATCGCCGCTTACGACGCTTTCGGCAAAACTGGCCTGAACTATTCGTCCGAGGTGCCGATTACGACGCTTTCAAGCGGCGCCGACATGGAGCCGCCGAAAACCCCAACCGGTCTGGCGGCGGTGTCGAAGCTCGTCAACGGTCGCGTTCGCATGACCGTTACCTGGAACAAGAACTCCGAAAGCGATCTGGCTGAGTACGACCTGCAGATCGCCCAAGCCGGTGGCAATTTTGTCAGCTTCCTACTCACAGAAACGATGTGGGAAAGCGACGTTCTTCCGGGCGTAGTTTACACGATCAAGCTTCGTGCGCGTGATAAGAACGCGAACAGTTCTCCATTTACGGATGAAATCCGACACGAGGCAGCGAAGGACGTTACACCTCCGGGTGCAATCACGAATGCGCGCATCGCTATCGGTCTTACATCGTTGTGGCTGAACTGGACCAATCCTTCCGATGACGATCTGGATCACATCGAAGTTTGGGAAGCGGCTGAAAATGATTTCACGAAGGCCGAACTTGTCGGCGTCACTGCCGGCAATTCGTTCCCCCGTACTGGTTTGGACAATCAGGTCGAGCGGTTCTATTGGCTCGTAGCTGTAGACACATCCGGCAACAAGTCGGCAGTTTCCGCTGTTGTGAGTGGAACTACCGCCGAGATGCCGGACGCAAAGCGTGTCACGACGGTCGGTTTTGTTCTAAAGCCAAACGAACCTGATGCTGACAAAGTCTCCTGGGACGCTTTCCAAATTTCGTTTGGGAAGCCCGGCGGCGTGGTAACTACTGAGAATGTCGAAGCGGGTAACGCAACTTGGCCTGGTGATGATCTCTACCTCTATTACGTCGAGGGAACCAACACTCTGAGATCGACGACTTCGGTCTCGACAATGTTCCTGCAGTACGGTCACCCTTTGGCCGTCTACCGCGGCGGCACCGATGTTGAGCTTTCGGGCGGTAAAACGCTTATGTCCGGCAAGGATATCATCGCAGGCACCATCGGCGCCGAGCAATTGATTGCTAACGCGGCCATCATCACCGGTACAGCGCAGATCGCCGACGCCATCATTACAAGCGCAAAGATCGTCGAGCTGGATGCGGCTAAAATTAAGGCTGGCTCAGTTCTGTCCGAGACCGTTGTGGTTGGTGATGGTGGCGATGCACTGAAAGATATTGCCGATAAGGCGAACGATCCTGCTGGCCAGATCAATAAGGGCACCACGATCATTCAGCCCGGTAAGGTGCAGATCAACGGAAAGACAACTCTTTCTAGCTGGATATCTGGTAGCGATAATACCAGCATTGACGGCGGCAAGTTGGCAACCGGCTCGGTGAAAGCAAATTCGGCCGAGTTCGGGATGCGCGGTATCACCGTTGATGGCATTACGTTCGAGCATAATAGCCCAAGCGCTAACAGAGTTTCCTGGACGGCAGGCGCGATCACTTATGTCGATGATGACGGCAGCTTCAAAACTGCAAATATTACGGCAAGCAACGCCGCCTGGACGGCGGGCACGCTGTGGCTTTATTGGGTAAAGGGTGAGACGGTAATCCGTGCGACGACTGTCTACGCTACCGCGAATGCGACGAACAATATCATTCTGGCCACCTATAAGGGCACGGTGTTCTTGTTTGCCGCTTATGGACGCACGATTGTCGACGGCGGGCAGATCAAGACGCAGAGCATCCAAACCGAGCAGCTCGCTGCCGGTGCGGTTACAGCTCAGGTTATTAGCGTCACATCGCTGTCTGCCATTTCTTCGAACCTTGGCGATATTCGCGGTGGCTCCTTGAACATTGCTGACAAGTTCATCGTCAACTCCGCGGGCCTCGTAACCGTGCGTTCTGCCGTTAGCGGCGCCCGGCTCGAGTTGACCAGCAATAGGCTCTTGATCGTGGATAATACTTGACCCATATTAACTAACTCGTTATTTATTATTCATGTCAAATCGTATCCTTATCGGCGATCTCAATGGCGAAGAAGTGATCCGGGTTGCAAAACCCGGATACAACGTCGCTGATGTCAATTTGAGCATCGATGGATTGTCGTTTGACAGTCGATGGCAGGCGGTAGGCAAAATCTTGCTGTCGGGTAAAACCAGTCTACCAAGCAGAACGGCAAGTGATCCGGTGTATTCAGTTACGGTCTGGTATGGCCTCGCGCTGAAGAGGCCGCCATTTGCTTTCGCTTATGTTCGGGACATAATCCCGAATAGTTCGCCAGGAGCGTGGCAATTAGGGCCGCCACAAGTCTTTCAAGATCGGCTCGTATTCTCAACCGTTCCGGGCGGCTACAACTTCGCCAAAGATATTTCCTATTTTGTGATGGCGATCTGATGAGTAACCGCATTCTCATCGGAGAACGATACGCCGGCAATCTAGGCGCTTGGGTGTCAAATCCCGGCTTCGATGTTCTGACGGCAGACGCGCAGGATCTCTCCTTTGACATGAACCGGGTGCCCTTTCGTGTGCTTCAGAAAGGGCAGTTCAACCATGTAGCTAATCAGGATTTCAACTACACGTATCGCGTTACGTTTCCGTCAATAGGATACCCGCCGATTATTCTCGGTCACATGATCAACACCTCTGATCCAACCTATTGGCTCGATGATGCCCAGTTCTCGTTCGATCAGATTCAGGAATCGTCTTTTCTACTTAAAATGTGGTCGTTTGGCTCTATCGGGGAAACCTACAAGTACAATCATACCTTCACCTATTACGTCACGAACATCCCGTTGGTGCAGTGATGGTAAATCGTGTTGTGATCGACCCCGCTTACGGTTTTCGAATTTCAAAGGCCGGTTTTGATGTGTTCTCGGCTGCGGACAAGGATCTCCTTTTTCGCGACACTTGGAGATTGCTGCGCGTTGCGAAATCCGGCGCAATCTGGATTCCAGCAGCCAACGGCTCAAACCAGCAGTACGGCTCTCAGACGATCCCGCACGGCGTTACGCTAAGCTCCAACAATTTCATCGCCGGGTGGGCACTCGGTGGCGGCGGATATGGATACTCGGTCGATTATTTCATCGTCGGCGGCAATGGCGGCGGCTCGTTATTCGACAATAACAACTATTACATTCATGCCGCTTTGGACCCGTGGAATATGCGCCTGGACTATCAGATTGGCGGCGTTTCCGGCTTCGGTGGCGCAGAACTTAAATACGTAATTATGGACTATTGAACGATGATCATTGAGTACGATAATTCCGGGCGCATCATTCATATGATCTACGATCCGGTCGATCCGACGATCGTGGATTTTTATACGTCTGAGGATTTTGAGGGTAATGTTTTGAACCTTGAGCCAATCCCTTGGCCGCCAACTCAGGATATCGACATTGATACGGGTCTTCCGGTTGTCGAAATTATCGATGAAGAAGAAATTCCAGTTATGTCGTCCAAGGGTAAAGACTATGCCAAGGTTGATATGACGGGTCAGTACATCAAGGATGGCGCTGTAACACGCAGGCCAACCTTTAATTTGCCTGAAATGACGGCTGCAGAAGTCGGCGATACGCTTCGCTTTGATGACCTTCCTCTGGGCACCGTTATATTTCTAGATGATGAACGTCACGAACTCTCCGAAAATCAGCTCACTCTGGAGTGCGATATGGCAGCCGATTACACGATTAAATTCGTGTGCTGGCCTTATATGGATGCGGCGGTAAAGGTTACGGTCAATGAAGCTCAGCCTTAAAAAGAACATCGACGCCTTGCGCGAAGGCGCTCTCGCGCAGATCGCAGTTGGCGCACAAGAAGCCTTAGCGAGATACAAATCTCCGAGCGAGTATGTGGCCAAAGCACATGCTCGAAAGCAAAGTGAACATGCTATTTATAAGCAGGATTCATCGCTAACCGCAGACGAACTGCCAATCATGTTCAGTGAGGCAGAAGCGCTTGGAACAGATATTCATACTGTGGCCGCCATCTGGGATCAGAAGATGAAAGAGGAGAGCCTGATTATTTCGCGAATTGAGGCAATCCGTTTAACTGCAAACAAAAAGGTGCGCGAGGCTACAACACCAACTGCAATAAATGAGGTTATAGCCCGGATCGAGTGGCCGTAACTCAGTCTAAAATTGATTTCTGCCTTCTGTTGTGGTAACTAATTAGTTAGTTACCATTCCAACAGGAGTCTATCTATGGCTGACACTCCGCGTCTTCTGGTTACGCCAGTAACCGTTGGCTTTTTTCTGTCGATTGTCAGCGCTCTGACAGTTGGCTGGAACGCAGTTGGCTACTTCAAAGGCATCGAACAAAAGAACGTCGAACAGGATTACCGCCTTGATCGCAGTGACAAGGATAATGAATCCATGCAGGCGACGATGAAAGAGAACAGCAAAGAAGTTTCCTCTTTGCGTGAGTCCATCGTCCGGCTGACGACAGTCATTGAATCCTCGACCGCCACAAAGCGCGCTGACTTTTTCCTCGGACCCCATTACCCGCAGAATTTAACTGCATCGGAGGACAAGTATGCGCCTCCGCGATGACTGGAAACACATTCTCCGACACGCCTGGTCAGTACGACTGATCGTAATTGCCGCGCTGCTGTCCGCAGCCGAGGCGGCATTCCCATTCATGGAAGATTATCTCGGATTGCCTCCACAGAAGTTCGCGCTTCTGACGGCGCTGATTACATTTCTGGCAATCCCCGCTCGCCTGATGGCTCAGAAATACACAATCAAGGATAAAGATGATGGCGAGTAGATTGAAAAACATCGCTAAGGGCGTCACCGGCGTAACTGCTGCCGGCGCTCTTGCTATTTCACTGGTTGGCGGTTTCGAAGGTCTTCGTTTGACCGCCTATAAGGATATCGTGGGTATCTGGACTGCTTGCTACGGCGAGACGAAAGGTATCAAGCCTGGCATGAAATTCTCCAAGGAGACCTGTAACAACATGCTCATCGATAGTCTGGTCGAGCATGAGCAGGGTATGCGCAGATGCCTGGTTAACCCGGACAAGGTCCCGGTCGAGACCTACATCGCAAATTTGTCACTGACCTACAACATCGGCACCGGCGCTTACTGCAAGTCAACAGCGGCCCGCAAGCTCAACGCTGGCGACATTCGCGGCAATTGCGAGGCTCTGACCATGTTCAATAAGGCTGGCGGTAAGGTCGTAAAGGGTCTTGTCGACCGCCGCGCCAAGGAGAAGGCCCTCTGTCTGAAGGGGCTATCCTGATGGGTCTCATCTCCATCGAGGGTAAATCTGTGATCTGGCTGGCGGCGACCGTAATTATGGTCGTCGCAGTCATCTCCGGTGGGGTCTTTGTTTATAACCGCATCTACGACCGCGGCTATCAGGCCGCAAAAATCGAAGATGAGGCACTTATGCAGAGAATGAAAGAAGCCAATGAGCGGGCCATTACGGCTGCCGAAAAAGCGCTTCGGGAAGACCTAGCCAATCTGAAGCTCGAAAAGGACAAGCTGGAAAATGAAGTCAAGCGCCTCGATGATCAGGCTGATCAGGATCCTCATGCTGACACTGGCGGCATCAAGCGCAGCAGCGTGCAGCGTCTCAACGCCATCCGCTAAGGCTCCAATCAATCTGCCCGAGCTTCCGAAAGAGCTTTACTGCGATCCTGAGAAGGACGAGACATGCGCGCCAGTATGTCCTTATGCAACCGAAATTCCCGACCGAGACATAAATCAGTCTGAAGTAGAGAAACTGTGGCGCCAAGACCGGGTCAGTCTGAAAACATGCCGTGATAAGCTTACTAGCACTGTTAAATATTATCAGGTTCTTCGAAGCAATCTGTCAGCTCCCGAGCCAACTCTCTAATTAGTATATATCTTAAAAGGTATGTTGATAATAATTAGAGAGTTGGTCGCTCATCCCGGTTCCAAAACCGAGCTATGTAATGTAAACTAACTATTCAATTAGTTATTTCCGGATATGTTCGATGGCCTCTTACGACCAATATCTCCAGGGTAAAGCGATCCAGACCGGCTGTGAGTGGCGACTGCGGTTCACTGTTCAGTCTGAAGTGCTGGAAACCTTTCCAACGACTGCAAAATTTGTCGCCCAGTTTCGCGAGAAGCCGGAAGGACCGGTGCTTGCTGAGCTGACGACGGCTAATGGCGGAATTGTTCGGATCGACGGGAACTCTTTAGAGCTGGTTCTCAAAGGAACTATGACAGCGGGTTGGAGCATCAGCTCGGTCATGACCGATATCGTTCGAACGGACGGCGCCCAGAAGGTTCATCTTGGCTTCGACCTTATCATTCCGGTCAAGAAATCGATCACGAGGGTATAATGGCCGAAGACCTTATCATTTCCTACGCCAACGACATTCAGGTTCGCCCCCGGCACAATCATGAAGTTCGTGTCACGTTGACAAAACAGGGGCCGGCGGGTGTTCAGGGTCCGAAAGGGGACACTGGCGACGTTACGCAGGACGCGCTCGACGCACTTGCGGCTGCGAAGATTGCCGAAACGAATGCCAAAACTTCGGCTACCAATGCCAAGACGTCAGAGACGTCGGCCGCCGCATCCAAAACTGCGGCATCGACCTCTGCGACTAACGCCAAAGCTTCCGAAACGAATGCCGCCGCGAGCGCATCGGCATCTCTTGCCGCCAAGACAGCTTCTGAATCAGCCCGCGATGACGCTCAGGCGTCTAAAATCGCGTCGGCAGCGTCTGCCACCGCCGCCAAAACCTCGGAAACAAATGCCAAAACTTCTGAAACGAAGGCTGCTGCGAGTCAGACCAGTGCTGCAAACTCGGCCTCTGATGCAATAGCCGCTCGCGACGCCGCCAAGGCATCAGAAACGAATGCGAAGACTTCCGAGACAAACGCTGCCGCTTACGCAGTAGATGCTAAAGCGAGCCGCAATGGTATCGAGGCTTTCGTTGCTGATGCAGAAACGTCCGCGGCTGTCGCAAACGCAGCCAAGGCCGACGCTATAACTGCCAAGATAGCGACTGAAACCGCGCGCACGGACGCCCAGAACGCCGCTTCAACAGCCGTTGCTGCAAATACCGCCGCTCAGTCGGCAAAATCGGATGCAGAGGCCGCCAAGACAATCTCCGAAACGGCGAGAGATGAAGCTGTTGCTTCCGTCAGTGCGATCGGCACTTCGGTCGACGACGCTCTTACCGCTCGTAATGAAGCCGAGGGCTTCGCTCTACGTGCTGAAGCCGCTGCTGAAGAAACCTCTATATTCGACCCTGCAAGTTTCATGCGCAAGTCGAACAATGGTTCCGATTTTGCAGATGTAAACGCCGCTCGTGAAAATATCGGGGCACAGATCAAGCTCGATACCGTGAGCCAGGCTGAAGCAACCGCGGGCACCGAAAAGATCGAGCGAAATTGGACCGCCGAAAGGGTTAAGCAGGCAATTGACGCGAACATCGCTTCAAAGGCCGATCTTAACTCGCCTGACTTTGCAGGGATTCCAACTGCTCCGACGGCAGTAGTCGGCACAAACACCACTCAGATTGCTACAACTGCATTCGTAAAGGCTGCGGTCGACGAACTGGTCGGCGCGGCACCTGGTGCTCTCGATACTCTCCAGGAATTGGCAGATGCTATCGGTGATGATCCTAATTTCGCCACGACTGTTACCAATCAGATCGCGTCGAAAGCCGATCTTGTTCACACGCATTCGGTCACCGATATCGATGGATTGAAGGCTGCGCTAGACAGCAAAGCGCCTTTGGCATCACCCGCCCTTACCGGCACGCCCACAGCGCCTACTCCGACGAAGGGTGATAGCTCGACTAATTTGGCTACGACCGAATTTGTTTCGGTTGCTGTGGCTGATAAGGCTGATCTAGCCCACACCCACGCAATTACTGACATTCTTGAACTGCAGCCGACTCTGGACAGCAAAGCGAACGCTGCCGAGGTTTCGGAGGCGCTGAGCTTGAAAGCTCCGCTCGACTCGCCGACTCTCACCGGTGTTCCCAAAGCTCCCACAGCGACCAAAGGCACCAATACAACTCAGGTCGCCACCACGGCATTTGTAGCAGCGGCAGTTGCTAATCTGTCCGGGGCGGAGCATGAGCATGAAATCGCCGATATCAATGGTCTGAAGGCCGCGCTGGATGGTAAAGCCGCGCTCTCGCACGAGCACGCCATTACTGACGTAACTGGCCTGCAAACCGCATTGAACGCTAAAGCCGCGCTCTCGCATACTCATAATATGGACGATGTTGCCGGTCTTGGGGCTGCCTTGGACCTGAAGGCGCCACTTGCTTCTCCCGCCCTCACTGGCTCACCGACGGCTCCAACCGCAACGTCAGGAACGAACAATACTCAAATCGCCACGACAGCATTTGTCGGCGCCGCAGTCTCCAAATTCGGTGATGAGCTGACGATCGCCGGTGTGGATGGCCTTCAAACTGCTCTTGATGCGAAATGGGAAACCGCCGACCTCACTCTCATATCTCAGGCAGAGGCAGAGAGTGGTTCAATGACGACCGCGAGAGTATGGTCCGCTCAGCGAGTTCGACAGGCCATTGATAAGGCAGCGTTTCAGATTAACGGCTCTATCGCAGCGTCTGTAAACCTGAATGATATGCTGACTCCAGGTCTCTGGCATCAAGGTGCCAACGCCAACACTTCAGCCGCACTCAACTATCCTGTTCTGCTCGCAGGTATGCTTCAGGTGACTGCGGCTTCTAATATGGTCTATCAAACATATACGGCCTACAGCACCGGCAAAATCTACTCCCGTGTCAAATATCAAACTGCATGGTCGTCTTGGGTC
>Ga0182741_1000149_pt1 | contig 111992 bp, 113 predicted proteins | sample eDN5th37CBELigOP_FD_128874 | JGI IMG/M metagenome (GOLD analysis project Ga0182741, IMG submission 128874) | Enriched Organic Plus compost microbial communities from Emeryville, California, USA - eDNA 5th pass 37_C BE-Lig OP (version 2) (version 2) ...
GAACCATCATCCACAGTGACTGTTCTTCAACCTGTCTTCTGGGCACGGGGAACCTTGCACCACCTGGGAAGCAGGCCCCTCAGACAGCCGGGGCGTCAGGAGGAACTTGAGTCCATGGAGATTGAAACCCGCAAGTTCACGATTCCTGAAGGGTAAAACGCCGGAAGATGCGGGTTCAGGCCGTGGCTTCTGGGGCGTGGGGTTGCATGTTCGCGGAACCTGCAACCCCAGCGACGGTTCGTCCGTCCCCGGTCGCGTGATTGTGCCGCAAGACCGGGGGCTCTGGCAAGAGATCTGCGGCGGCGTCGCCGCCTGACAGTACACCCTTGTCAATTGGTCACTTATAACTGTATAGTCAGCGCATGCTGACTATTGCTTCGCGGGTTGACGTGATGAACCGACTGGGCCGGGCGATGGCAGACGCGACGCGTTCGCGCATCCTGCTCTCGCTTCTGGATGGTCCGGGCTATCCGGCACGGCTCGCCCGTGAGCTGGAGTTGACGCGCACGAACGTGTCGAACCATCTCGCGTGCCTGCGTGGGTGTGGGATCGTGGTCGCCGAGCCCGAGGGCCGGCAGACACGGTACGAGATCGCCGATCCGCATCTCGCTGCCGCGCTGACAGCGCTCGTGGACGTGACGCTCGCGGTTGACGAGCACGCGCCGTGCATCGACCCGGCCTGCCGGGTCCCGGGGTGCTGCGAGCCGGAGACCGTCTCGTGACCGGGGCGACGCTGACTCCGGCGAGGATCGGGGTGCTGCGGCGGCGGATCAGGATCGTCGTGGCGATCACGATCACCTGGAACGTCGTCGAAGCGATTGTCGCCCTCACCGCGGGTGGGGCGGCGTCGTCGGCGGCATTGATCGGGTTCGGGCTGGACTCGATCGTCGAGGTGCTCTCGGCCGCGGCGGTCGCGTGGCAGTTCGCTGCCCCTGATCCGGAGCGGCGGGAGAAGATCACGCTGAGTGTGATCGCGGTGTCGTTCTTCGCTCTCGCCGCCTATGTGACGGTCGATGCGGTGCTGTCGCTGGCGGGGCTGCGTGACCCAGAGCATTCGCCGGTGGGGATCGCGATCGCCGCCCTCAGTCTCGTGGTGATGCCGTTCCTGTCGTGGTTCGAGCGCCGCACCGGACGTGAGCTGGGGTCGGCGTCGGCGGTCGCGGACTCGAAGCAGACCCTGATCTGCACTTACCTCTCCGCCGCGCTCCTGGTCGGGCTCGTGCTCAACAGCCTGCTCGGATGGGCGTGGGCAGACTCGATCGCCGCGCTTGTGATCGCCGTGTTCGCGATCCGTGAAGGCATCGAAGCCTGGCGGGGTGAGACCTGCACCGAGCCAGTTGCCGTGCTGACTGGGGAGCGCGAGGCGGACCGCTGCGAGGACGGATGCTGTTCGTCGTAGGATGTCAGGAATACCCCCTGGGGGTATTGGGTTGTTGTGGGTGACGCACCTGATGCGGGTGCGCTGACGAAGGAGTGATCGATGTCCGATCCGCATGCGCACCACCACGATCCAGGCCTGCACCGCACGGGGGCGACGACGTCCGCGAGCGACCACGCGCATCACGACGACCACGTGCCATCGCACCAGATGCACGACGAGCAGCCCACTGCTCCCGGGCATGAGGCGCACGCGCAGCGCAGCGGGCACATGGGGCACGGCGGCCATGTGGGGCATGGGGATCATGTGGGACAGTTCCGTCGCCTGTTCTGGGTGAATCTGCTGATCGCGGTGCCGGTGGTGGCGTTCTCGCCGATGTTCGCGATGATCCTCGGCTACACGGTTCCGGGCTGGGCGGTATGGGGCGCGCCGGTGCTCGGCACGATCATGTACGTCTGGGGCGGGTGGCCGTTCCTGACGGGCGCGGTCGGCGAGCTGCGCTCGGGCAGGCCGGGCATGATGCTGCTGATCGGGCTCGCGATCACCGTCGCGTTCGTAGCCTCGTGGGGTGCGACGCTGGGGCTGCTGGATCATGCGCTGGAGTTCTGGTGGGAGCTGGCGCTGCTGATCGTGATCATGCTGCTCGGGCACTGGATCGAGATGCGCTCCCTCGCCCAGACCACCTCCGCTCTCGATTCCCTAGCGGCGCTTCTGCCGGACGAGGCTGAGCGCGTGACCGGCGACGGGGTGGAGACGGTCGCGCCGGGCGAGCTGCGGGTCGGTGATGTCGTGATCGTCCGTCCCGGTGGGAGTGTGCCCGCGGACGGTCGCATCGTGGACGGCCGGGCGGATATGGACGAGTCGATGGTGACCGGCGAATCCCGTCCCGTCGCCCGGAGCCTCGGCGACCCGGTAACGGCGGGGACGGTCGCCACGGACTCCGGCCTGCGGGTGGAGGTCACCGCGACGGGCGAGGACACGGCGTTGGCGGGGATCGGGCGTCTGGTCGCCGAAGCGCAGGCGTCGTCGTCGCGGGCGCAGCGGATCGCAGACCGTGCGGCGGCGCTGCTGTTCTGGTTCGCTCTCACCGCGGCGGTGACCACCGCGGTGGTGTGGACGCTCGTCGGGAGCCCGGATGACGCGGTGGTGCGGGCGATCACGGTACTGGTGATCGCGTGCCCGCACGCGCTCGGACTGGCGATCCCGTTGGTGGTGTCGATCGCGACCGAACGTGCGGCGAAGGGCGGTGTGCTCGTCAAGGACCGTCTCGCGCTGGAGAGCATGCGCACCGTCGATGTCGTCGTGTTCGACAAGACCGGCACCCTCACCAAGGGCGAACCTGTTCTCACCCAGGCGGCGACCGTCGAGGGGATCGATGTGGATCGTCTGCTCGCGCTGGCCGCGGCGGCGGAGGCCGACAGTGAGCACCCGCTTGCGCAGGCCATCGTCCGCGCCGCCCACGAGAAGCAACTCACAATCCCAGCTGCGTCGGGGTTCTCCTCGTCGCCGGCCGTCGGGGTGAGCGCGAGCGTGGACGGGCACGAGGTGCGGGTTGGCGGGCCGCGCCTGCTCGAACAGCTCGGCGCCGCCGAGATCGCCGAGGCAGAGGCATGGCGGGGCGAGGGCGCGATTATCCTGCACATCGCTATCGACGGGCGGGTGGCCGGTGGTCTCGCGCTCGAGGACGAGATCCGTCCGGAATCGCGTGACGCGGTCGAGGCGCTGCACGCGTCTGGGGTGCAGGTGGTGATGATCACCGGCGACGCCGAGGCCGTCGCGCACCAGGTCGGTCGGGAGCTCGGCATCGACCGCGTCTTCGCCGGGGTGCGCCCCGAGGACAAGGCCGCGAAGATCGCCTCACTCCAGGCGGAAGGGTTGAAGGTCGCGATGGTCGGCGACGGAGTGAACGACGCCCCGGCGCTCGCGCAGGCGGATGTCGGGATCGCGATCGGCGCGGGCACGGATGTCGCGATCGCGTCGGCCGGAGTCATCCTCGCCAGTTCCGACCCGCGCTCGGTGCTGTCGGTGATCGAGCTGTCGAAGGCGGCGTACCGGAAGATGCGGCAGAACCTGTGGTGGGCCGCCGGCTACAACCTCGTCTCCGTGCCTTTGGCCGCGGGTGTGCTCGCGCCGGTGGGGTTCGTGTTGCCGATGTCGGTCGGCGCGATCCTGATGTCGCTGTCGACGATCGTGGTCGCCGCGAATGCGCAACTGCTGCGCCGTCTCGACCTCAGCCCGGCAGCGAGCACGCGCGCCGCACGGGAACGGTCAGCCTGACCGAACTATCGTTGACTATGACCAGGAGGGAGCAGCCGTTGAGTGCAGCGCGTGAGCAGCGGGTCGTATCGACGACCGTGCGCCGTGTGCTGCTCAGCGTCGGGCTCACCCTGCTCGTCATCACCGGCCTGCTCGGCATGCATGCCCTCTCCGTCGGGCACACCCTGCCCATGACCGGACACGACCACGCGGCGGATTACTCTGCTTCGGTGCACGACGTCGCCCTCACACACGACGCCTCCTCCGAGCCGGTGTCGACGATGCGCCACGATGCGTCGAACTCTCTGGAGGCCACGGAGCAGGGCGCCTGTGCGGGTGATGAGTGTGGCGGGATGTCGCACGATCCTGCGATGCAGATGATGATGTGCGTGCTCGCGCTGCTCGCCGTCGCGCTGGTTCTTAGCGCGCCGCGCCTGCTCGGCGGCTGGCTCCTGCCCGTACCGTCACCGCTGGTCCGGGTGCGCGTGCTGCTGCGGTCTCTGCCGTGGCCGCGCCCGCCCTCTCTCCTCGTCCTGTCGATCAGTCGAACCTGATCCGCACCACCCTGCCGCCCGCCCGAACCCTCGGCGCGGTCGGCGGGGTCTCGCCCTGCCCGGGCGACGGATCACCACCCCACATTTCGACTGACAAGACAAGGACCTCTTCTCATGCGTATTCGCACGATCACTCTCTTCGCGACCGCTCTGGCCGCCTCCCTCCTCCTCGCCGGGTGCTCGACAGCCGCCGACGACACCACCGGCGGCGCTGATCACAGTTCGCACTCCACCAGCACCCCCGATGCCTCAACCTCGTCGGAGGCGAATGCCGCCGACGAGATGTTCGCGGCGATGATGATCCCGCACCACGAACAGGCCGTGGAGATGGCGGACATGATCCTCGACAAGGACGGCATCGATCCGCGCGTCACCGACCTCGCCCAGCAGATCAAGGACGCTCAAGCGCCGGAGATCGAGACCATGACCGGCTGGCTCGACGACTGGGGCGCCACATCCGGGGACGGCATGGCCGGTCACGACATGGGCGAGGACGGCATGATGGACGACGAAGCCATGACCGCCCTCGACGACGCCACCGGAGACGAGGCGGCCCGCCTGTTCCTGGAAGGCATGATCGTCCACCACGAGGGTGCGATCGACATGGCCGAGACCGAGCTCGCCGACGGCCAGAACCCCGACGCGCTCGACCTCGCGCAACAGGTCATCGACTCGCAGAGCGCCGAGATCACCGCGATGAACGACATCCTCGACACCCTCTGACTCCTTCTGGTGGTGCGGCGGGCCGCAGCGCAGCTCCGGCCCGCCGCACCACGGACTCGAAAGGCTTCATCATGCATTTCACACACACGAACCCTCCGCGGGCGAAGATCCTTGCGACTGTCGGGGCGCTCCTGTTGGCGACGGGTGTCCTCGTCGGCTGTTCGGCGACGTCCGGGCCGGTGCCTGCTCCCGCGGCGACCGAGTCTCCACGCGATGTGCGCATCGAAGACGTCGATGATCTTGCCGGCCTTGACGCACGCACCATCATCGACACCCTTGACCGGATGCCCGTCAATGAACGCCCGGACACTTTCACCGCGCAGATCCGGCCAGACGCACTCATCATCACCGACGATTCGGGCGAGCAATCCTTCCCGATGCCCGATGACGAGGTGTATGTCGCGATCGCACCGTACGAGCAGCAGACTCACGACTGCTACTACCACGCGCCCGTCAGCTGCGTCGGAGAACAGAGCGACACCGACGTCGACGTCACCATCACCGACTCTGCGACGGGCGAGGCATACACCGACGGCACGGTCCGCACCTTCGATAACGGCTTCATCGGCGTCTGGCTCCCGCGCGGAGTCACCGCTGACGTGATCATCGAGAAGGATGGGCGCACCGCCGAGGGCACTCTGTCGACGGGCAACAACGATGACGCCACCTGCATCACCACGCTGCAGCTGACGTAAACGAAAGATGCCCCTGGTGCCGCTGAATCGCGGCACCAGGGGCATCTTCCGCTCCACTGTCAGCGCAAGAGTTCGACAGCGAGCGCACGGATGTACTCAGCGATCTGGTCCCGGATCGCACGCGTGCGGTCGCCGCCACCGATGTCGGAAGCGTCCTGATCTGCGAAAGTCCAAGTCTCGATCACACCCGCCATGCCGTCGACCGACGCGACCTTCGCCTCGTCGCCGAGGACAATGACCCGATCCACGCTGCGGAGAATCTCCGGGTCGATCGGCTTCGGATACTCGCCCTCCATCGACGCGCCGACCTCGATGATCGCTTCCTCGGCGAGGGCGCTGAGCTTATCGCTCGGTGCGGTGCCGGCTGAGTACACGGTGATCGCGTCGCCTGCGTGCTGGCGCATGAGGGCTGCGGCCATCTGCGATTTGCCGCCGTTCTTCTTGCAGACGAACAGCACCGACGCGCTCATGCGCTGGCCGCCTCTGCGGCTGCGGGCTCGAGCGACGCGATGAGTTCCTCGATGCGGCGCTTGATCTCGTCGCGGATCGGGCGGACCGACTCGATGCCCTGGCCGGCGGGGTCGTCGAGCTTCCAGTCTTCGTAGCGCTTGCCGGGGAAGAATGGGCACGCGTCGCCGCAGCCCATCGTGATGACGACGTCCGAGTCCTGCACGGCCTCGGTGGTGAGGACCTTGGGTGCCTCGCCGCGGATGTCGATGCCCTCTTCGAGCATGGCCTCGACGGCGACGGGGTTGATCTGGTCGGCGGGGATGGACCCGGCCGAACGGACCTCGATGCGGCCTGCCGCGAGGTGGCGCAGGAAGCCCGCGGCCATCTGGGAGCGGCCGGCGTTGTGGACGCAGACGAACAGGACGCTGTGCGTTGCAGTGGTCATGAGAGAGGTCTTCTTTCTTCTCAGCGGGTGGCGAGAGATTCGATGAGGGTGCGGACGCGGGCTTCGATGTCGTCACGGATCGCGGCGACGCCTTCTTCGGAGGCGAGGGCGGGGTCGCCGACGGCCCAGTCCTGGTACTGCACGCCCGGGATGATCGGGCATACGTCCCCGCAGCCCATCGTGACGACGACGTCGGCGGCGCGCACGGCGTCGTCGGTGAGCGGCTTCGGGAACGCGGCCGAGGCATCCTGTTCGCCTTCGATGTCGGCGAGGATCGAGCGGACGTGCGGGTGCACCTCGGACGCGGGCGTCGAGCCGGCGGAGCGTGCGACGATGTCGCCGCCGGAGAGCTGGTTCACCAGTGCCGCGGCGAGCTGCGAGCGGCCCGCGTTGGCGACGCAGACGAACAGGACCTGCGGCTTACCCGCTTCGCGGTCGCGGGTGATGTCGGCGAGACGCTGGCGGGCGAAGCGTTCGGTCAGCGGGACCATATGGCCGGTGAGCTTCGCGGAGCGGACGAGGCCGGCGAACGATTCCCGCACGATCGTGACGACGAGGTCGCGATTCAGGTGATCCATCTCGTCGGCGAGCTCTGCGGCGAGGTGCTCGACCTTCGCGTTGAGGGCTTCCAGCGCAGCCGCGCGATCTTCCTGCTCGGTCGCTGCTTCGGTGATCGCGGCGGGTGCGAATGCATCGAGCAGTGCGGTCACGGCCTGCTTCCGCGAGGGGAGGATGCTGTAGTACACCCACGTGCCGCGTCGTTCGGAGGCGAGCAGACCCGTGTCTTTGAGCTTCTTCAGGTGATGCGACACGGTGGGCTGCGACACGTCCGCGAGCTCCGCGAGGTCGCAGACGCAGGCCTCGCCGCGCGGGTCGGTTGCGATCGCCGACAGCATGCGCAGCCGGAACGGATCGGCGAGTGCCTTGAGCGTCGTCGCGACGGCGTCGGCGGCCTCCTCGCCGATGGCGTGCGTCGGGGCCGGGGTACAGAGTTCGGTGGTGGTCATGATGCCCTCGATTCGGAGACGGCGGGAACAGCATACGGGTCAGTGTGGAACCATTTCCGCGCCGCCCAGAGGGAGACATACACCAGGCCCACGAGCACGGGTACTTCGATGAGCGGGCCGACAACGCCTGCGAGGGCCTGGCCGCTGGTGGCGCCGAAGGTGCCGATCGCGACGGCGATGGCGAGCTCGAAGTTATTGCCCGCTGCGGTGAAGGCGAGGGTGGTGGAGCGGGCATAGTTCAAGCCAATGCCCTTGCCGAGAAGGAGGCCAGCGAACCACATGATCGCGAAGTACGCCAGCAACGGCAACGCGATGCGGGCGACGTCCCACGGCTGGGAGGTGATCGCTTCACCCTGGAGCGCGAATAGCAACACGATCGTGAACAGCAGGCCGTAGAGCGCGAACGGGCCGATCACGGGGATGAACTTTGCCTCGTACCAGTCGCGACCCTTCGCCTTCTCGCCGAAGAAACGGGTGAGGAAGCCAGCCGCGAGCGGCACGCCGAGGAAGACGAGCACGTTGATCGCGATCTGCCCGATCGACACATCGAGGCCCTGCGAGTCGAGGCCGAGCCATCCCGGCAGCACTGTGAGGTAGAACCAGCCGAGCAGTGAGAACGCGACGACCTGGAAGACCGAGTTGATGAACACCAGTACGGCGGTGGCTTCGCGGTCGCCGCAGGCGAGGTCGTTCCAGATGACGACCATCGCGATGCAGCGCGCGAGACCCACGATGATGAGGCCGGTGCGGTACTCCGGCAGGTCGGGGAGGAAGATCCACGCGAGGGCGAACATCACCGCAGGTCCCGCGATCCAGTTCAGGATCAGCGACGATGCGAGCAGCTTCTTGTCCCCGGTGACGGCGGCGACCTTGTCGTAGCGGACCTTCGCGAGCACCGGATACATCATGACGAGCAGCCCGAGACCGATCGGCACGGAGATTCCGCCGACCTCCATGTGTGCGAGCACGTCGGACAGTGCCGGGATGAACCGGCCGAGGAGGAGCCCTGCGACCATGGCGAGGCCGATCCAGAGTGGCAGCCACCGGTCGAGGGTGGAGAGCCTTGCGGGCTTCGCGCGGGTCTGTGTCGCGGTGCTCATGCGATCAGCTCGTCGATCTTGCCCGCGATGATCGGCTTGGGGTTCGCGCCGATGAGCACGTCGACGCGCTCACCGTCGCGGTAGAAGCCGAGGGTCGGGAGCGACGTGACCCCGGCAGCCATCACGGTTTGCGGGTTGGCGTCCGCGTCGAGCTTGACGATCTTCACCCGGCCGTCGTATTCGCCGGCGAGGTCTTCGAGGATCGGGGCGATCGCCTTGCATGGTCCGCACCAGGTCGCCCAGATGTCGACCAGCACGGGGATGTCGGACTGCAGTACCTCGGCCTCGAACGTGGCGTCGGTGACGGGGATGGTCGCGCTCATGCGGATGCCTCCAGGAGTTCGGTCTCGGTCTCGTCGACGGAGAGGCCGGCGAGGAAGTGCTGGGCGTCGAGCGCGGCGGCGCAGCCGGTGCCCGATGCGGTGATCGCCTGACGGTAGCGGCGGTCGACGAGGTCGCCGGCGGCGAAGACGCCCGGCAGGTTCGTCGCGGTCGTGGGGTGGTCGACGAGCACATAGCCCTCGTCGTCGAGATCGACCTGACCGGCCAGCAGCTCCGAGCGCGGGTCGTGGCCGATCGCGACGAACACCCCGGAGACGGGCAGGATGCTCTCGTCGCCGGTGACCGTGTCGCGCAGGCGGAGCGCCTCGACGGCGCTCTCGCCGACCAGCTCAGCGACCTCGCTGTTCCAGGCGACCTCGATTTTCGGATCGGCGAGCACGCGCTCGGCCATGATCTTCGACGCGCGGAACTCGTCGCGGCGGTGCACGATGGTCACCTTCGACGCGAAACGCGTCAGGAACAGCGCCTCCTCCATCGCCGAGTCACCGCCGCCGACGACGGCGATCTCCTTCTCGCGGAAGAAGAACCCGTCGCAGGTCGCGCACCACGACAGCCCGTGTCCCGACAGCCGCTCCTCCTCGGCCAGGCCGAGCTTGCGGTACGCAGAACCGGTGGTGAGGATCACGCTGCGCGAGCGGAACGTCTCACCCGAACCGGTCTCGATCGTCTTGACGTCGCTTGCGAGCTCGAGGCGGGTCGCATCGTCGTAGAGAATGCGTGCACCGAAGCGCTCGGCCTGCGCCCGCATCGCCTCCATCAGCTCCGGACCCTGCACGCCGTTGGTGAAGCCGGGGAAGTTCTCGACCTCGGTGGTCGTCATGAGCGAACCGCCGGCGGTCACAGCGCCGGCGATCACGACGGGGGCGAGCCCCGCCCGGGCCGCGTAGACCGCGGCTGTGTACCCTGCCGGGCCGGACCCGACGATCACTACCTGTTGCATCGACATGCTTCTATATTGACAGATATCAATGCGAGAATCCACCCGGGAACAGCTTTAGGACGATCATTCATCAATCGTTCATCGCGCCTCGCGCTGCTTCATAGTTCGGAACGGGCGGTGCACTTTCACTGCATGCCCCCTTCGAACAGGACTACCGAGCCCGACGCGTCTTCGCCGATCACCATGCCCGTGGCCGTCATCACCGTCGGCGACATGGGAATCGTCACCGTCAGCTTCGACGGCGACGACTTTCTACCGCCACCGTTCGCACCGCCCTGGACGAGGGCAGCATTCGGGACACTACTCGACGCACTCACCGAGCATCGGACCCGAACCGTCCGCATCGAGGTACACGAGAACGACGGCAGCATCTACACCGACATCATCGAGGCACACAGACGGACGACGACACCGGAGCCTCTCGATCCTTCTCAGCCGGAGACCCGACGCGCACGCCGCACGAAGAAGCCACGACTCGTAGAGCTCCACGGGTCAGGATTCGTCCCCGGCGAGGACATCACCGTCGCGGTCGTCGTCACCGGTACAGAGAGCGACATGCAGGGCAACGCCCGAGCGCTCATCGACCTCGACCAGCTCGGTGAGCACCTCACCGAGGGCGTACTACTCGGTGACATCTCCGGCCACACGCAGTCGGTGAGGATCTCGTGAACGCGCCAGGACGCCAGACCGGGTCCCTCGGCGACGAACTCACCAACATCCTCATGGCCGGGCTCATCGCACTCTTCGGCCTCACCCTCATCCTGCGCGCAGCCGGATCGATCGCCGCATTCATCACCAACGCCGCCCAACCCGACGCCGGAATCGCCGGAGGCCTCGGCGTACTCACGCACCCAGGCGAGCCCGGTACAGCACTCGGCACTAAGGATCTCAACGCCATCGTCTACTGGGCCGTCGCCGCCGTCCTGATCCTCGGACTCGGCACACTGATCACCTGGCTCTGGATGCTCTGGCACAGACACACGCGCAAGACCGAAACTGACCCGCACCGGCTCGCAGGAACCGCCACCGCACACGAAGTCGCGCTCGCTGCATCGAGTCGAGCACTGCTCCGCCGAGCCGGAACATTGCGGCCTTCGATCGAAAGCCCTGAGCCTGCCGAGGTGGGCTACCGGCTCGGACAGTCGCGCGGCAAGGACGTGTGGGCGAGCGTGGAGGACTCGATCCTGCTCATCGGGCCGCCACGCTCGGGCAAGGGCCTGCACATCGTGATCAACGCGATCCTCGACGCTCCCGGAGCGGTGGTGACGACCTCGACCCGGCCCGACAACCTCACTGCGACGCTGCGCGCGCGGCGGCGGATCGGTCCGGTGATGGTGTTCGATCCGCAACATCTCGCCGAGGGCGTTCCCGCGGGACTCCGGTGGTCGCCGATCCGCGGGTGCGAGGACCCGCTCACCGCGATGATCCGCGCTACAGGTCTCGCCGCCGCGACGGGGCTCGCCGACGGCGGTGTCGACGGCGGTGGCTTCTGGGAAGGCAAAACACGCGTCGCGCTCCAGGCGCTGCTGCACGCGGCCGCGATCGACCGGCGGAGCCCGGCGGAGCTGTTCCGGTGGACGCTCGATCCGTCTGCTGCGGCCGATGCCGTCGCGATCCTGAACGCATCACCACGCGCAGCGACCGGGTGGGCTGAGGGCCTGGAGGCGATGATCGAGACCGACCCGCGCACGCGGGATTCGATCTGGCAGGGCGTATCGCTCGCCCTCGCCGCCCTCGCTGACCCTCGTGTGCTGGATGCCGTCAGCCCCGGCGAAGACGAAGCCTTCGACCCGGAAGCCTTCATCCGAAACAAGGGCACGCTGTACCTGCTCGCTACGGGTGCCGGGGCGGGCAACAGTGCCGCCCTTGTGGCCGCGTTCGTGGAGGATCTCGTGGAGACGGCCCGGCGTATGGCCGCCAGGATGCCCGGTGCACGGCTTGACCCGCCGTTGTTGCTTGCGCTGGATGAGATCGGGAACCTCGCCCCGTTGCCGTCGCTTCCGACGCTCATGGCCGAGGGCGGCGGTACGGGCATCACCACGATGCCCGTGCTCCAGTCGCTCGCGCAGGCACGCGACAAGTGGAGCGACGACCAGGCCTCGGCGATCTGGGATGCGAGCATCACCAAGATCATCCTCGGCGGTGCTTCCAATTCTCGGGACCTTCAGGATCTTTCGACACTGATCGGTGAGCGGGACGAGTTCACCGACTCGGTGACGCTCGGCGACTACGGCTCACGCACAAACCAGCGCTCGATCCGACGGGTACCGATCCTGCCGCCGGATCGAATCCGCACCATGCCGTTCGGCACCGGTGTGGTCCTGCTGCGCTCTGCACCGCCGATCATCACGGATCTGATTCCGTGGCCGAAACGCCCTACCGCAACGGATCTCAAACACGAGAGATCCGAGATCGAAGCCCTTCTTGAGCAGAGGCCCGCCGACTGAGTCGGCGGGCTTTCCGCTGGGTAGGGGCGTGCACCTGACCTGTACGAGCTGCTCGACGGGAGCTGCTCACGATTCGTCAGGAGGACAGTCCGATGGCTATCCGCACCCAGCAGTCAGTCTCTGGTTTCATTGCCAGCGATCCGCAGCTCACGCAGACCGAGAACGGTGACGCGCGGTTCTACGCGCGCTTCGGGCAGGAGAACTACCGGCGCGAAGAAGACGGCAGCTTCACCAAGCTGGAAACGACGTTCAACAACCTCGTGATGTACCGCAAGACCGCCCAGCGCGCGTTTGAGCGTTTCGCCAAGGGCGACAAGTTCGTTGCCGAGGGATACCAGCACGAGTACACGGTCGAGCGTGACGGCGAGACGGTCCAGGACGTTGAGTTCGTCGCGAAGAAGATCGGCCACGACACCGCCCGCACCCGCTACGAGGTTGACCGCACGCCGCGCACCACCACCCCCGAGCAGGGACAGAGCCGAGCGTTCGATGCGCCCGCACCTCGACCTGGCACAGACACTCGTGGGATGGGGCTGTGAACGTGAACGAGCATCACGGCATCGATGATGCGCCTGAACCGAACTACGAGCCCGAACCGCAGATTGGGCCGCCGCACCCGATCAACTGGAATCTTCTCACGGCTCACGATCTCGAACAGGAGCTGCTGGAGCTGAATCGGTGGGTCAACTGGCTTCGGATCGAGTACGGGCTGCCGGCCTCGGAGATCCCTCCGTACTGGCACCGGCATCCTGAGCTGCTCTGGGAGCTCTCAGCGCTGCATTTGCACTGGCTCTGCGCCTACGACCCTGACCAGGACGGTTCAGCGCCGTTCGGCTGGCACCGCGACTTCGCGGATGCGCGGGGCCGGCTCCGCGATTGGGTTGCTGCCTGTGGCACCAAGCGCGACCGTGACCGCCCGACCCGGCAGACGCCTTGGCCGGGCGAGAACAACGACCAGGAGGTCGTCGAGGAAGTCATTACCGACCGTGACGCTGACTTCGTGAAGTTCGTGCTCGATACGGTCTCGGCCCGGCAGGCGGCGGAAGATGCGTTCTTCGCCAACGCCGACCCCAGCACGGGCGAGGTGCAGGAGCCGTGAGCGGGCACTATGAAAAGCAGACGGACCGTCGGAGCCGTGAGGAGCGTCGTCTGAGCGTTCGCGCGGTTCACCGCGAGCAGCCGGATCTGAACCTGTTGACGGAGCTCATGATTCGCTTCGCTCTACAGGACCTCGGCGAGTGTCGCGCGGCAGAGTCAGGCGACAAGATTTTCGATACCGCTCGGGAGGGGCAGGCGTAGAATGTAACCGTCCGCCGCTAGCGGTGGATGTTGTGGTCCTAAACCCCCAAGCGTCGGCTTGGGGCACGAATACGTGGCCGGTTCGGCCTAGTCCTACAGCCTTCGGGCTCTTCTCACGATCAACATTCGCAGTTGACGATTCCGCGGCGGGCGCTGTCAAGCACACGCGGAGAAGAGCCATGACCACGAACACCACAGCCGTATCCCCATCGAGCGGGTTGATGCATCCGGCCTATGCGACTGGCGGCCCGGTCGCCGTCATGTACCTGCGTGTCTCCACGAAGGAGCAGGCGGAGAAGGGCGGCACCGAGGAGGGGTACTCGATCCCGGCCCAGCGCGAGGCGAACCTGCGCAAGGCAGAGTCGCTCGGTGCGACGGTGATCGAGGAGTTCGTCGACGCGGGCGAGTCAGCGCGTAAGGCTGACCGGCCGCAGTTGATGAAGATGATCGAGTACGTCGCCGCTCACCAGGTGAATTACTGCATCGTCCACAAGGTCGACCGTCTCGCCCGAAACCGAGCCGATGACGTCGCGATTCACCTGGCGCTGCGCGATGCCGGGGTCACGCTGGTGTCGGCAAGCGAGAACATCGACGAGACGCCATCGGGCATGCTGCTGCACGGCATCATGTCGTCGATCGCGGAGTTCTACTCGCGCAACCTCGCCACCGAGACCGTGAAGGGACTCTCGCAGAAAGCAGCGCAGGGCGGCACGACGAACCGGGCACCGATCGGGTATCTGAACGTCGGAGTGCGTGATGAGCGGGGCCGCGAGAACCGGACGGTGGTGCTGGACGAGGAGCGTGCGCCGCTGGTGCGGTGGGCGTTTGAGCAGTTCGCGTCAGGCAGGTGGACGCTCTCTCAGATGCAGCGCGAACTCGAAGCCCGCGGGTTGACGACTCCGCCGACGCCGAAGCGAGCATCGAAGCCGCTTGGGAAGACGAGCGTTCAGAGGATGCTGACGAACCCGTACTACCGGGGCATGGTGCGCTTCAAGGGCGCGGTCTATCCGGGGTCCCACGAGGCATTGGTGCCGAAGGAAGTCTGGTATCAGGTGCAGAACGTCCTCGAATCCCACATTTCGGCGGCAGACGCGACCCAGCTGCATGCCCACTATTTGAAGGGCACGATCTACTGCGGGGCGTGCGGTTCAAGATTCATCATCGTGAACGCGAACAACGGCAAGGGCAAGATCTACCCATACTTCGTATGCAACGGACGCCACTCGAAGAAGACCGGTTGCACCCGGCAGGCGATCCTTATCGAAGATGTCGAGCGCATGGTCGAGAAGTATTACGAGACGATCCAGATCTCCGCGGACCTCCGCCAGTCGTTGGCGGGGATGATCCACGCCGAGTTTGATCGGTTGCTGGCGTCGGACTCTGGCGAGTTGGAAGCCTTGGCGAAGGAGCGCGCCTCGCTGGAAGAGGAGCGGCTCGTCGTTCTGCGTGCGCACTATTCGGGTGCGATCTCGCTCGAACTGCTGAAAGAAGAGCAGATGCGGATCGAGGCCAGGCTCGATGACATCAAGGGGAGGCTGTCGGCACACCATGACGAGTACGCGGCGGCACGTGCGAATCTCGATGACTGCCTGGCGCTGCTGGCGAACATCTCGCTGATCTACAGCCGGTGCGATAACCAGAACAGGAGGCTGTGTAACCAGGCGTTCTTCCGCAAGATCTTCATCGACGAGGATCGGGAAGTGAAGGTCGAGTACCAGCCGTCATACGAGGCGCTCTGCGACGTGCAGTCGCAGGCGAACGCTCTGAACTGGGCCGCCACGGCAAAGAAAAAGGACGAGGTTCAAACCTTTTCAAGAGTGGAGACTCTTGTCGAAGGTTTGAACCTCGCCCATATGGGGTGGCTTACGGGACTTGAACCCGCGACCACCGGCACCACAAGCCGGTGCTCTACCAACTGAGCTAAAGCCACCATGCTGCCCGATTGCGCCGAAGCTCATCAGGCAACCCCCCGATCCTATCTCATTCAGCGCATAGTTATCGAATCCCCAGTGAGACCCGCGCGCCGCCTTGTTAGGGTGAAAACATGTTGAGCGTGTCGCATGAGGAGTTCGAGGCACTCGTGAGCGAGGGTCTCGACAGCCTGCACGACGATATGCTGCGCGAGCTCGACAATGTGATCTTTCTCGTCGAGGACGCGCCGGCGGACGGCAGCGAGGTGCTCGGCGTGTACGAGGGGTTCTCGCTCGCCGAGCGCAGCGCATACGGTTACGGCGAGGAACCCGACCGCATCATTCTCTTCCGCGAGAATCTCCTCGAGCACTGCACCAGCATGGAGGAACTGGTGCATGAGATCCGAGTGACGCTCGTGCACGAGATCGCCCATTTCTACGGCATCACCGAAGAGCGCATCCACGAGCTGGGCTGGGGGTGAGCGTCCGCATGTCAGGTTCCGAAGCGCAGCATCGTTCTCGTCCCGGCGATCAACTGCTCGCTGATCGCCCCTGGCAGACGGTGGTCTGGGATGACCCAGTCAATTTGATGTCCTACGTGTCGTATGTGTTTCGCACCCACTTCGGCTTCGACCCGGATCGCGCGGAGTCGCTGATGCTCCAGGTGCACGAGCACGGCAGCGCGGTCGTGGCCGAGGGTAGCCGCGAAGCGATGGAGCTGCACGTCGAAGCGATGCACGGGTACGGGCTCTGGGCGACCGTGCGGCAGGCCGGCACCTCGTGAGGCTCATTCCCCTGCCCCAGGGAGGCCTTCGCCTTCGGCTGGATCACGACGAGGCTCAGCTGCTCGATCAGCTCATCTCCCAGCTCATCGCGCTGCTGCGCAGCTACAGCGGCACCGCGTTAGACCCTGATCCGCTGTTCGCGAGCCTCGAGGTCGGCGGTTCGGAGGTGCCGCCCGAGGATCCGGCGCTTGCCCGGCTGTTTCCCGAGGCGTTCGAGGATGGCCACGAGGCGTCGGAGTTTCGGAGGTTGACCGAACAGGGCCTCGTGAATCGAAAAATGCAGGACGCGCTCGAGGTCACCCGGGCACTCGGGATCGGCCACGCCGTCGAGGCGGGCTCCGCGGACACGCCGGTGGAGGTCGATATCACGCCGCGTTCTATGGACGCGTGGGTGCGCACACTCACCTCACTGCGACTCGCGATCGCCGCACGGCTTGGCCTCGAACACGATGCGGATCACGCTCGACTCTTCGAACAGGACGATACCCGTGGCACGGTCATGGTCTACGACTGGCTTGCCGCGATCCTCGACTCAATTTTGCATACGGCCGCGGAATAGCTGGCATCGGCCCGCTACGCGCTACGGTGCCTCAAGCGAACGCGGATCGACCACATCCTCTCGGGGAGCCAGCAATCGTGCAGCGGTCACCCCGGCCTTCCCGAATCGGCGCTGCACGTTGTCGACGGCTTCATCGACTGCGCGCCATTGCTCGTCGTCGTCCCACAGGCCCAGTGACGATGCACCCGAGCTGTGGAGCTGCTCCGCTCGCACCCCGATCAGTCGCACCGGCCGGGTGACCCGGTCTGCATCCGGCCCCGTGCCGGTGCCGACCAGCTCGAGCGAGTCAAGAAGCTCTCGGGCCGTGAGGTAGATCCGCCGAGTTGCACTGCTTGGCTCGGGCAGTGTGCGGGCCCGGGTGACGGTCGAGAAGTCGCTGAACCGCACCTTGATCGAGACGGTTCGAGCTTCGAGCCCCAGCGCACGAAGGCGCTCGGCGGTGCGGGTCGACAGACGCAGCAGCTCGCGATCGAGGTTCGATCGCGACGTCTCGTCAACGGAGAACGTCTCCTCGTGCCCGATGCTCTTCTCGATACGCGTCGGCTCGACCGCTCTCGGGTCGAATCCGTTCGACAGTTCGTGCAGCCTCGTCGCGCTCGCGTTTCCCACAATACGCCTGAGGCTCTCAATCGGTTCCCGGGCAAGCTCCCCCACCGTGTGAATCGCCCGGTCATGTAGGGCCTTCGCCGTCGCCTCGCCGACACCCCAGATCGCTTCGACCGGAAGGGGATGCAAGAATTCCAGGGTGCGCTCGGGCGGAACCTCGAGCACCCCGTCGGGCTTCGCTCGCTGGGAGGCCAGCTTCGCCACGTGCTTGGTGGCGGCGAGCCCCACCGATGCGGGAAGGCCCGTTTCGTCACGCACTCGCTTGCGCAGCTGATGAGAGATCTCGAGCGGCGGCCCGAACAGGCGGACTGACCCTGACACATCCAGAAATGCCTCGTCGATGCTCAGCGGCTCAACAAGCGGCGTGAACTGCTCAAAGATTGCCATCACGGCTCGCGACGCATCCCGGTATTTGCCGAAGTGAGGTTCGAGCAGCACGAGGGACGGGCACAACTGCTTGGCCCGGGTGACAGGCATGGCCGAGCGCACACCGAACCGGCGTGCTTCGTAGCTCGCGCTCGAGATGACCGACCGAGGGGTGTCGTGGGCGACGGCGGTGGGAAGCCCGCGCATCTCGGGCAGATCGAGCAGTTCGACCGACACGAAGAACGAGTCCATGTCGACGTGCAGGATCGACGCCATCGTTCGCGAGGTGCCTCCCATGACTTCTATTGCATCACGAACTTCAGCGCTGCGGGTGCGATTCGCCTCGCTGGGACTCTGCCCAGGCGTTCGCCGTGAGAGTGGCTAGAATGTTCTGAGGTTATGGGCAACAGCGTTGCCCCCCGCGGTGCCGCCTCAGCGGTCATCGACAACAACTTCACTGGCAGAGCGAACGGAAACGCATGACAAGCACTCTTCCGATCCGGCTCCCATTTGACGGAGAGGCGGCGGGTTCCCTTCGCAACGGCTCTCCCGGCCAAGGCCAGCCGATGTTCGAGGGTGCCGCACACGCAAAAGCGATTCTGTTCGGCGAACACGCGGTGGTATACGGGGCCCCGGCGATCGCGGTGCCGATCCATGAGCTCGCGGCCGAAGCCCGAGTTGAGTCCGCGAGCGGTGGGGTGCGCATCGAGAGCGAACTGTTCTCGGGCGATGCCCTGGCTGCTCCCGCGCAACTCGAGCCCGTGCTCACCGCGATCCGAGCAGCGCTCCGTTACACCCGCAACAGTGATGCGAGCGTCCGCGTACAGATTCTCAGCGCGATTCCGCACTCCCGCGGGCTCGGCTCGAGCGCGGCAGTCGCAGCCGCTGTCGCTCGCGCCGTGACGAACTGGGCCGGGGTGCAGCTCAGCTCAGCCGCCCTGTACGACATCGTCCAGCAGGCGGAACAGGTTGCGCACGGCAACCCGAGCGGGCTCGACGCGCGCGCAGTCACCGCCGACGGCGCGATTCGATTCGACTTCGGAGCGGTCTCCCCTGTGCGTATCGGGGCACCATTCCACTTCGTGCTCGCAGACTCCGGCCTGGCCGGGTCCACTGCAGAGGCGGTGGGGGCAGTGCGCAGGCGCCGGGATCAGGATCCCGCGCGGATTGAGGCATTGATTGCTCGGCTCGCTTCGATCGCTGAGCAAGCGGTCGAGGATCTCGCCAACGGCAACCGCACGTCCGTCGGGGCGCGCATGAGCGATGCGCACGGTGTGCTGGACGAGATCGGTGTCAGTTCCCCGACGCTCAACCGCCTCGTCGAGGCAGCGCTCAAGGCGGACGCACTCGGGGCGAAGCTCACGGGCGGCGGCCTGGGCGGTTGCATCATCTCGCTCGCGGAGTCCGCCCCGCATGCCGAGTTTCTCGGCAGCCAGCTGCGCGCGGCCGGCGCACCGCGGACCTGGACGGCAGCGGTGCCCGTCGCATGAGCGTCGCCACCGCCCGCGCATTTCCGAACATTGCCCTCGTCAAATACTGGGGCAAGCGCGACGAAACGCTCATCCTCCCGGCCGCAGGGAGTCTTTCACTCACCCTCGACGCCTTCCCGACGACCACGACGGTGAAGGTTGGAGAGGAGCTGCGGCAGGACGTCTTCTCCCTGAACGGCGCACCCCAGTCGGGCAATAGTCTGCAGCGGGTCACCGACTTCCTCGACCTCGTTCGTGCGAAGTCCGGGTCGAGGCTGTACGCAGCAGTGCATTCCACGAACGAAGCCCCAACCGGCGCGGGCCTGGCATCGTCGGCATCGGGTTTCGCGGCGCTCGCCGTCGCGGCAGCGGCAGCCTACGGTCTCGAGCTCGATCGCGCGGCACTGAGCCGCCTGGCCAGGCGAGGATCGGGTTCGGCGGCTCGCTCCCTGATCGATGCGGTCTCGGTGTGGCATGCAGGCGAGGACGATGAGAGCTCCTTCGCCGAGCACGTCGACGCGCCAGAGATGGCGATGACGATCGTCACGGTCGATTCGCGACCAAAGCAGGTTTCAAGTCGCACCGCGATGCGAGCGACCGCGCTCACCTCGCCGTTCTACGATGCCTGGGTGGCTTCGACCGAGCAGAGCCTCGCCGCCATGCTCGAGGCCTGTCGTGCCGGTGATTTCTCGAGGATCGGTCGAATCACCGAGTCGCACGCCCTGCGCATGCACGCCGTGATCCAGTCCGCCGATCCCCCGATCCGCTACCTCTCCCCCACAAGCATTGCGGTGTTCGATGCGGTGGCCGCGCTGCGCGAGGACGGCATCGAGTGCTACGCCACCGCCGATGCGGGCGCGAATGTTGCTGTGATCTCCCGCCCGGGCGACGGAGAGCGTGTCACCGCAGCGCTGTCTCGCTTCGGTGAGGCACGTCTCGTGCATCCCGGGAAGGGTGCGCACCTGTTGCAGGAAACCGTCGGCGGTGCAGCCGTGCTCACAGGATCCTCGAATTGATCGAGACACGTGCCCCTGGCAAACTGTTCGTCCTCGGCGAGTACGCCGTCGTGACCGCTGGCCAGCCCTCGGTGCTCGTCGCCGTGGACCGATACATCACGGTTCGGCTGGACCCGAACCCTGCGCCCCGGGAGACCTCGAGCCCGCACGTGCGCGAGGCCATCCGGGTGATCGAGGAGCTTCGAGAAAGCCGGGGTATCGCACCCCGCGAGTTCTCACTCGAGATTCGCAGCGACCTTGAGGATGCACGCGGAGCGAAGCTCGGTCTCGGTTCGTCTGCCGCCGTGACGGTCGCCGTCATCGACGCGCTCGATCGCCACTATGGTCTATCGCTCGAGCCGCTCGAACGGTTCAAGCTTGCCCTGCTCGCCACCATCGAGCTCGCGCCGCTCGCGTCGGGCGGAGACCTCGCGGTGAGCACCTTCGGTGGCTGGGTACGCTACGTGGCACCCGACCGCGCCGCGCTCCGAGATGCCAGGGCGACGCACGGTGTCGCGCATGCGCTTGGGCATGCTGCGTGGTCACAGCTCGAAATACGCCACCTGCAGGAACCGAGCGGCCTGGAGCTCCTCGTCGGCTGGACCGGGTCCCCGGCGTCCACCGAGCGTCTCGTCGACGAGATGACCGCGCGCGAGGTCTCCACGGTGCCGTCACTCTCCCAGCAGTCGTTTCTTCAGGAGAGCCGCACGCTCACCGATGGGTTCACTTCCGCCCTGACGAAAGGTGCGTGGCGCGAGGCCGCCGCCGCGGTGCGCGCGGCGCGGTCGCTGCTGCAGCGTCTCGGCGCAGCGCGAGGCATCGAGATCGAGACCGGCACACTGGGGGTCCTCTGCGACGTCGCCGAACAGCACGGGGCAGTTGCTAAGCCGTCCGGTGCCGGGGGCGGCGACTGCGGGATCGCGTTCGCCACCCCGGACGCAGACATCGCGGGTATTCTGCGAGAGTGGCAGCAATCCGGCATTCACCCGCTCGACCTTCGAGTGACCGAACCGGTCGCGCTGTCGAAGGGAGCCTCGCATGAGCACTGAACTACCCGAGATCCGCGCAGCTCGGAAGAACGACCACGTCGAGCTCGCGAGCTCGCAGCGCACACACCTGTCGACACACCGAGACTTCGACGACGTTCAGTTTCTGCATCATGCACTCGCCGGGATCAGCACCGACCGCGTGGATCTGAGCGTCAGGGTCGCCGACTGGCGCTGGTCGGCTCCGTTCTACATCAACGGCATGACCGGCGGCACCGTCTTCACCGGCGAACTGAATCGTGAACTTGCGATTGCGGCGCGAGAGACCGGGATCTCGATGGCCTGCGGTTCGATGTCGATCGCGGTCGACGCCCCCGACGATCCGGCCGTGCAGCAGAGCTTTCGGGTGATCCGCGATGAGAACCCGCACGGCTTCGTCATGGCGAATCTCGGTATCGGCCGTCCGCCCGACGATGCGGTCCGCGCCGTCGAACTCCTGCAGGCCGACGCACTTCAGGTGCATCTGAACGCGGTGCAGGAGACGGCGATGCCCGAGGGAAACCGAGAGTTCTCGGATTGGGAGCGTTCCCTCGCTGGCCTGATCGACGCGTCGCCGGTGCCGGTCGTCGTCAAAGAGGTCGGTTTCGGCCTGAGCCGACGAACGCTCGAGCGTGTTTCGGAGCTGGGTGCCGTCGTCGCCGACGTGAGCGGCAGGGGCGGCACGGACTTTCTCCGCATCGAGAATGCGCGTCGCGACGCCGGCGAGGGAGATTACTCGATGCTCTCCGGATTCGGGCAGTCCGCCATGGAGTGCCTGCTCGATGCTCCTCCGAACGGACCAGAACTGCTTGCCTCAGGCGGAGTTCGACACGCATATGACGTCGTCAAGTGTCTTGCCGTGGGGGCACGAGCCGTCGGAGTCGCCGGCACGTTCCTTGAGACGGTACGCACCGGCGGTGCCGAAGCGCTGATCCCGCTCATCCTGCGATGGAAGCAGCAGATCACCGCCATCTTCGCACTGCTCGGCGCGACCGACAGCGAAGCGCTCCGCTCGACAGATCTGCTGGTGCGAGGTCGCCTGCTGGAGTACTGCGAATTGCGGGGCATCGACGCCTCGTCGTACGCTCGGCGATCCTCGTCGAAGTCACTTGCTACGAACGCGAACGTCGCATCCCCCAACAGGAGCTCAGAACAGTGAAAGACGCAGCCACCTTCGCCACCGAGATTCCAACGCGCTGGGTCGGACCGCTCCGGGTCAGCGGCGCGGCCGTATCGCCCGACGCGCCGTTTACCGAGGTCTCGGTCCCGCTCGCGACCTATGAGACCCCGCTCTGGCCCTCGGTCGGCCGCGGCGCGAGCATCTCGCGCGAGTTGGAGCACGGCATTCGGACGGTCGTGGTTGACGAACGGATGAGCCGGTCCGTGTTGTTTGTCGCCCCGGGCGCGGTCGTGGCAGAGCACGGCGCGGGGATCATTCGCGATCGGTTCGGCGAGCTGCAGGAGCTCGTCGCCTCGGGCAGCCGACATGCCAGGCTCATCGAGGCGCATCCTGAGGTGGTCGGCAACCTGTTGTTCGTGCGCTTCGCGTTCCGCACCGGCGATGCGTCAGGCCACAACATGGTGACCAATGCGTCCGATGCGCTCATGGAGCGCATCCTCTCGTGGAACATCGGTCTCGAGTACGGATCAATTTCGGGAAACTTCTGCTCAGACAAGAAAGCAACTGCGGTCAACGGCATCCTGGGCCGCGGCAGAAACGTCGTCGCCGAGGTCCTGCTGCCGCACGAGGTTGTCGAACGCCGACTGCGCTCCACGGCACGTGAAATGGTTGACCTCGTCGTTCGCAAGAACCTGGTCGGCAGCACCATCGCCGGTGCCCTGCGGTCAGCGAACGCGCACTACGCGAACATGCTGCTGGCGTTCTATCTCGCCACGGGTCAGGACGCAGCCAATATTGTCGAGGGCTCCCAGGGCATCACCTACGCTGAGGTGCGGGACGAGGGCCTGTACTTCTCATGCACGTTGCCCCATCTCATCGTTGGTACGGTTGGTAATGGAAAGCATCTCTCGCACGTGAACGACGCGCTTGAGAAGCTCGGTTGCCGCGAGGATCGCGAACCCGGCGCGAACTCGCGCCGGCTTGCCGCCCTCATGGCCGCCACGGTGCTGTGCGGCGAGCTCTCGCTGCTGGCGGCGCAGACGAATCCTGGAGAATTGATGGCAACCCACTTGCTCATGGAGCGGAAGGAGAAGCCGAGCGCATGACCTCGACGATGTCGATCGGCATTCACGATCTCGAGCTGACCACCAGCCACCATGTCGTGCGCATGGATGACTTCGCGGCCGCGGCCGGCGTAGATCCCGCAAAGTTTCGTCTCGGGCTCGGCCAAGACGAGTTCAGTTTCCCCGCGCCCGACGAGGACATCATCACCATGGGCGCTACTGCGGCCAAGGCGATCCTCGATCGAAACGGGGCGGCCGGCATTCGCACCCTGCTCTTCGCAACCGAGTCCGGGGTCGACCAGTCCAAGGCCGCAGCCGTGTCGGTGCAGCGGCTCATCGGTCTGCCGAATGAGGTGCGAGTCGTCGAGTTCAAGCAGGCATGCTACGCCGGGACCGCAGCGCTGCAGGCCGCGATCGGCATCATCAGTCGCAACCCCGAAGAACGCGTGCTCATCATCACGAGCGACGTCGCGAGGTACGAGCTCGATAGCCCGGGTGAACCCACCCAGGGTGCCGCGGCGGTGGCGATGCTGATCCAGGCGAACCCCGCACTCCTCGATATCGAGCCCGCGAATGGTGTGTTCACTGATGACGTGGACGACTTCTGGCGACCGAACGATTCCACCACCGCCGTGGTCGACGGCCAGCTTTCACTCACGACCTACCTCGACTCCCTCGCAGGCTCGTGGCGCGACCTTCAAGCCAACGGCGGTCCGGATATCGCGGCAATCGACCGTCTGCTCTACCATCAACCGTTCACGAAAATGGCAAAGAAGGCGCAAGCCCACCTCGCGGAGTTGACCGGGGACCCCCTCTCGCTGTTGCTGCCGGGCGAGCAAGCCTCCGATGACGATGCACCCTCGCGCGACACCGGGCTTGCCACAAGCACCCTCTACAACCGCCGCCTGGGCAACTCCTACACCGCGTCAGTGTTCGTTGCGCTGGCGTCCCTGCTGCATCACGAACGGGATCTCGCCGGGCGACGCATCGGCATCTTCAGTTACGGTTCCGGTAGCGTCAGCGAGTTCATCACGGGTATCGTGCAACCCGGCTACTTCGACGAGCATGCCGCGCAGAGAGTGAAGCAGTCGCTCGACGCCCGCGTTCCGCTCAAGATCGAGGACTACCGGCGCATGCACGCTACCGAGCGGTCGAGCACGGTCGACTACGAGCTGGAGCGCGTGACCCAAGCACCGTTCCGGTTCACCGGAGTCAACGCGCGTGCGCGCAACTACGCACCAAACATGTAAGTCGCGGGGCGCGGGATAAGCTCCGCGCCCCCGTCAATTCCTTCTCGCCGAGCAACGGCTGGTACCTCGTGCTAGGTTAGCGCCTAAGCCAGTTGTTTAGTTCGTGCCAGGCCACCGACGACTCACGGATCCCGCGCCTTCGGGCCGAGACTCGAGCAGTTCCGGGAAGGGAGGGTCCGATGGCGGACAATCCTGAGCTGGAACGCTACACGAAAGCGTGCAACCGGGCCTCCAGCACGGTCATTTCTGCTTACTCGACGTCGTTCTCGACCGCAGTGCGGCTCCTCGGAGCACGCCATCGCGCCCATGTGCGAAACATCTACGCGCTCGTGCGAGTCGCGGATGAACTCGTTGACGGTGTCGGCTCCGAGGCCGGCCTCACGCTCGCAGATCAGCGCCGGCAGCTCGACGAACTCGAGCAGCAGACCTATCAGGCCCTCGAGTTCGGCTACTGCAGCAACCCGGTGGTGCACGCCTTCGCGATCACCGCCCGAGCATGCGGAATCGACCGGCCGGTGGTGCAACCCTTCTTCGCGTCGATGCGGTCGGATCTTGCCTTCACCGAGCCCCCGTCCGGCCCGGTGACGACCCTCTCTCACGCCGAACACTCCGCCTACGTGTACGGATCCGCCGAGGTCGTGGGCCTCATGTGTGTGCGTGTATTCTTGCGCGAGGAGAACCGAAGCGACGAGGCGATGCGCGAGGTCGAGCACGGCGCGCGCATGCTCGGTGCGGCTTTCCAGAACATCAACTTTCTTCGCGACCTCGCTGACGATTCGGTTCGCCTGCACCGGGACTATCTGGGTGCGAGAACGCAGCTCACGGAGGACGAGAAGGCGGCCTGGTTGACTCGCATCCGCGGCGAGCTGGCCGAAGCAAGGAACACCTTGCATCTGCTTCCCAAGGATGCGCGCCTCGCGGTCCGGTGCGCACTGGAACTCTTCCGCGCCCTCGCTGCGCGCATCGAGCGAGCGCCCGCACCGGAGCTGTACCGGCGCAGGATTCGGGTGCCGAACTGGCAGAAACTTTTCATCGCGGCTCGGGCATCCGCGCACACCGCACTGGAGCGGGCATGAGCACCAACGCGGGGACCGACCCCGATGCAGGCACCGGTTCCTCGGCCGAGGCGCCCGCCGCACCACGTGCGGTGATCATCGGCGCGGGCATCGCAGGGCTCGCTACGTCGGTGCTGCTTGCCCGGGCCGGCCTCCGCGTACGCCTTCTCGAGCAGCACGATACGCTCGGCGGTCGCGTGGCGACCGTCGATCGCGAGGGTTTCCGCTTCGAACTCGGCCCATCCTGGTATCTGATGCCGAGCGTGTTCGACCACTTCTTTCGCCTGGCGGGCACGAGCACCGAGGCCGAACTCGACCTCATCGACCTCGACCCGGGATACCGCATCTTTCCCGAGCCCGAACATGCAGGTACCCCGGCGGCACCCTTAGATGTGCCGGCCGGTCGCGCCGCGGTGCGACGGTTGTTCGAGTCACTCGAGCCCGGCAGCGGCGCAGAGCTGGATCGATATCTCGACTCCGCCGCCGAGGCGAGCGAGCTTGCGGTGTCGCATTTTCTCTACAACCCGTACACCCGATTGACGAGCCTGCTCGACACGCGCATCCTGGGACGCCTCGGCACTCTGCTCACCCTGCTCCGCACCCCGCTTGACCGACATATCGCCCGTCGATTCAGGCACCCCGTCCTGCGTCAACTCCTCGGTTACCCAGCGGTGTTCCTCGGCACGTCACCGGAGGACGCGCCAGCGATCTACCACCTCATGAGCCGGTTCGACCTTGATGAGGGTGTGCGCTACCCGGCTGGAGGATTCGCTGCGGTCGTCGCGAGCCTCGAGAAGCTGGCGAGAGCGTCAGGGGTCGAGATCGTCACGGGTGCCCGCGTCACGCACATCGTGACCGCGCGCGGCCGCGAGCGCCGAGGATCGCGCAGGCACGTCACCGGGGTCCGCTGGCGGGGCCGCGCGGAACCCGCGCAATCGAGGCTGACCTCGGCCGAGATCGTCGTGTCCTGCGCTGATTTGCACCACACCGAGACCGAGCTGCTGGAACCGGACGCGCAAAGCTACCCCGAATCCTGGTGGCGGGAACGGGTCAGCGGACCGGGAGCGGTGATCATCGCCCTCGGGGTCCGCGGCGACCTTCCGGAACTTGCGCACCACTCGCTCTTCTTCGCCCGTGACTGGCATGAGAACTTCGAAGCGGTCTTCGGCAAACGGCCACGGGTCCCTGATCCGGCGTCGATCTACGTCTGCAAGCCGAGCGCTACCGACCCCGAGGTGGCACCACCGGGCCATGAGAACCTGTTCGTCCTCCTGCCGGTGCCCGCGGACCCGACGCTTGGTGCCGGGCGTGCAGGTGCCGCACAGCTGAGAAGCATCACAGACGCGGTCATCGCGCAGATATCCGCATGGGCGAACATTCCGGACCTTCGCTCCCGCATCGTGACGGAGACGGTGCTCGGCCCCGCGGATTTCCAGGAACGCTACCACTCGTGGCGGGGCGGGATGCTCGGCCCGGCGCACACGCTGCGCCAGAGCGCAATGTTCCGGGTGCAGAACGCGTCGCCGAAGGTTGGCGGCCTCTTCTACGCGGGGGCCACCACCGCTCCCGGTGTGGGGGTGCCGATGTGTCTGATCAGCGCGGAACTGGTGCTGAAGCGCATTCGCGGCGACCACAGCCCCGGGCCGCTCCCCGACGCACCCGTGACCGCCTCCACTGTCTCCCCACAACGTAAGCGAGCCGACCATGCCGACGAACACTAGCGCCGCAACCGCGCAGGATAGCTCGCGGGCGGGCCGAGCTCCCACCTGGCTCCGTGTGCTGCTGCCCTCGGTGCTGATCCTGGTGTGGTTCGCTGGTGCCGCGATCGGTGGACCGTACTTCGGCAAGGTCAGCGAGGTCTCCTCGAACGATCAGACCGCCTACCTTCCCAGTTCTGCCGAAGCGACCCTCGTGCAACAGCGGCTCCCGGAGTTCCGGGACTCAGACGCCATCCCGGCCGTTGTGGTCGTCTCGAGCGAGTCGGAGCTGAGCGACGAGGTGCTTGCGGACCTGGGTGACCGGGTGCAGCAGCTCTCGTCGACCGTCCCGGGGGTTTCCGAGGAGGTCTCTCCGCTGATCCCCTCCGATGATGGAGCAGCGGCGCAAGCGTTCGTGCCGATCGACGAGAGCGAGTCGATCCGAGACGCCGTGGCTGCGATTGGATCGACCCTGCGCGCTGCCGCTCCCGCTGACGTGACCATTCACGTCACGGGTCCCGCCGGGTTCACAGCCGACCTGGTTTCCGGCTTCGCCGGTATCGATGGCCTGCTCCTCGGGGTCGCCCTGGTGGCTGTCTTCATCATCTTGATCATCGTCTACCGCTCAATCCTCCTTCCGATCGCGGTGCTGGCAACCAGCCTGTTTGCGCTCACCGTGGCGTTGCTTGCGAACTGGTGGCTCGCGAAATCCGGGGCGCTGATGCTGTCTGGTCAGATCCAGGGGATCCTCTTCATCCTCGTCATCGGCGCGGCCACCGACTACTCGCTGCTGTACGTTTCGCGCTTCCGGGAGGAGCTGCGGGTGAACACCGATCGGTGGGTCGCAACGTTGCGAGCACTCCGAGGCTCGGTTGAACCGATTGTGGCATCGGGCGGCACCGTCATCGTCGGGCTGATGTGCCTGCTGCTCAGCGACCTGAAGTCCAACAGCGCGCTCGGGCCGGTCGCTTCGATCGGCATCGTGTTCGCCATGCTCGCTGCCCTCACGCTGCTACCCGCCATGCTTGTTGTGCTCGGGCGGTCAGCGTTCTGGCCGCGTCGGGCCAGGTACGAGCCCGAGGTTGTGGCGGCTGAGCATGGGGTACCGAGCCGCGGTGTGTGGGCACGACTCGCCACCTGGATCAAACGGAGCCACCGTCCGATCTGGATCGTCACCGCGCTCGTGCTCGCCATCGGCGCGATCGGAGTCACGCAACTCGACGCCGACGGGGTACCGCAGTCCGAACTGGTCCTCGGCAGCTCCGAAGCTCGCGACGGGCAACGTGTGCTCGGCGAGCACTTCGCGGCGGGATCGGGAAGTCCTTCCTACGTAATCACGCCGCGAGAGCGGATGGAGCAAACCGCAGACGTGCTGCTAGGCCACGACGGCGTCGAGAGTGTCTCGGTCGTCGCGAGTGACGCGCCTGGCGGAAACGCGCCGATCACCGGCGCGGGGGTCTCCTCGTTCGGGCCACCCGGTACCCCAGCGCCCGAACCGACCGTTTCTCAGGGCGACGTGCTGCTGCAAGCCACCCTCACCGACGCGGCCGACAGCACAGCAGCGGCCGAGACCATTCGGGCCCTCCGGGAAACCGTGAGCGAGGAGGTTCCGGGAACGCTCATCGGCGGCACGACCGCAACCGCGATCGACACGAACGAGGCCTCGATCCACGATCGTACGCTCATCATCCCGGTGATTCTCGCGGTGATCCTTGTGATCCTCATGCTGCTGTTGCGGTCCCTGGTCGCACCGCTGCTGCTCGTGCTCACCACCGTGCTCTCGTTCGGCACTGCTCTCGGCGTGTCGGCGGTCGTGTTCAACCTCCTGTTCGGGTTCCCGGGTGCCGACCCTGCCGTGCCGCTGTACGGGTTCGTGTTCCTTGTTGCGCTCGGCATCGACTACAACATTTTCCTCATGACCCGGGTCCGCGAAGAATCCCTCGGGCACGGCACGAGAAGCGGCCTGCTCCGCGGGCTTGCTATCACGGGCGGCGTCATCACCTCCGCTGGGTTGGTGTTGGCCGCGACCTTCACCGCGCTCGGGGTGATCCCGATCCTGTTCCTCGTGCAGATCGCGTTCATCGTCGCGTTCGGCGTGCTGCTCGACACCTTCATCGTTCGTTCACTGCTCGTTCCGGCGCTCACCTACGACATCGGCCGGATTATCTGGTGGCCCTCCAAACTATCGAAGGCCGCGCATTCGCGAACCGAAGATCCAGCATGAGCGATGCCAACAGCCGCGAGGATCGTCTGATCGATCCGCCACCACGATGCCCGTCCGCAGCACCCTCAACGGCGCAGGTCGTCGCCTCCCTGTCGTCACTCGACACGGCACGCGAGGCGCTGCGGCTCGATGCCACGCGCCAGGCCGGGTTCACCTCGGAGCGGATCCCCCACTGGATGTTTCGACACCGTCCAATCCTCTTTGACGACGGCCCCGCGCACGACGAGCACCGCGCGCAGCTCGCGCGGTTCTTCGCCCCGCGTGTGCTGCGCGAGCGGCACGGCGAGTTCATCACCGCGACTGCCGACGCAGCGGTGCGCGAGGCGGTCGTCATTGCCCACACGGCAGGCGCCTGTCGCGTCGACGAGATCGCACTGCACTTCTCAGTGCGCGTGGCTTCGCAAATCGTCGGGCTCACCGAGAGCGACGCGGTCGCGCGGTCGCGACGACTCACCAGGTTCTTCAGGCAGCCCCCCGTCGATCACACACGCACGGACTACGGACGTACAACGCGGCAATGGATCACGGCCGCCGGGAGGGCGCTCGGGCCGCTGTTGGTGTTCCACCTTCGCGACGTCATGCCGGCCGTGCGGGCACGCAAACGCAAGCCTCGAGACGACATCATCAGCTACCTGCTCGATCGCGGGTACGGCCGGATCGAGATTCTGATGGAGTGCCTGACGTACGGCACGGCGGGAATGGTGACGACGAGAGAGTTCATCTGCGCTGCGCTGTGGCATCTCTTGCGCGAGGATCGGCTGCGAACACACTACCTCGAGTCCGACGAAGCCGGCCGGCACGCACTGCTTCACGAGATCATCCGCCTGGAGCCCCCGGTCGGTCACTTGTACCGGCGCGTGCAGGGCACCGCAGAGAAGCCTGCCGCCGCACCCGCTTGCCCCTACTCCCCGGGCACACTGATTGATATTCATGTGCGAGACACCAACACCGACGCTGCAACGTATGGGCCCGACGCGGGCAGGATCATCCTCGACCGCGATCTTCCGGCTTCCGAGCGATCAGGACTCAGCTTCGGCGACGGATCTCACCGCTGCCCGGGGGCGCCACTCGCTCTGATGGAAACGGATGCGCTGATCCTTGCCCTCTTGCGGGCAAAACCGCTCCTCAGAAGCGAACCTCGCGTCGAATGGGACACACTCATTGAGGGGTACCAGTTGCGGGACTTCGAACTCAGCTTCGACGCACCCGGTGCCTCATGACCGGAGTTTTCGGTTCCGCGTGCTTCGCAGCAGGCGACGGGCCACGGACGGCCAGGCCTGCCGCGCCCGCGTCGGCACGCTCCAGAGCGGGTGCCCGGCGACCCCCCAGGTCTCGAGCAATTGGTTCGCCGCCATCCACCCGGTCGTTGCGGCGCGTTCCATCAGCGCGATCGGCTCATTGCTGCGTACCCAATCGCCCGCGATTTTGATCGTCGAGTGCGGGGTAGCTACGCCAGGCCGGGTGGCCCAGCGTTCGCCGCCAATGAGCGGGCAGTCGCGTTCAATGAGCAGCTCGTCCGCCAAGATCCTCATGTCGGCCGTTTCCGGGTAGACGCGAACAAGTTCCCGCAGCAAACTCGATCGCAGCGCGCCCGCTTCCCGCTCTGCCTGTGTGAGCGCGTAGGCGTGCAACTCGATCACACTTCCACCGTGTTCCGCCGCCCATAGTGAGGCTCCGCGTTCGAAGCGCTCGAGCACGCTGACGTTATCGAGCAGACCGAACCCCGCCGTGCCCAGGAACGCTGGCCGGTCGTCGCGCACGGGGCGGTCGGTCCACAGCCGCCACACGGCGAACTCCGGTGCGAGGCGAACCTGCGACATGCTGGAACGCCACGCCCGATCCGCGAGCTCAGGCGATTGGTTCACGATCCGCGGGGTGGCCTCGGGCCCCGCCGCGAGCACGACCGCGTCCGTTGACAGCTCCGCTCCGTCCCCTAAGAGCACGCTCCACCGCTCACCGGCCTGCTCGACGCGCTCGACCTCTCCGAGGCGCACCGTTCCGCCCAGCCGTTCGAGCACGCCGCGTATGGGTTTCCAGAGCGTGGTGTCGTAGTCGTCTCGCGGCACATCGAACAAGAGCCCCTCGGATGATCCGAGGAAGTAGCTGTGGAACATCGCGATCAACTCACCGGCGGAGAATTCGCGAGGATCCGCGAAAAAGCTTCTCGCGAACACCTCGAGCGCCAGGTGCCGGGCGCGCTTCGGGAAACGCAGCCGGTCGAGAAACTCGGCCGCACTGATCCCGTCATAGTCTTCGAAGGTCTTCGGGAAGTCCACGTCGAGCAGCGAGAGGGCCGCGTCCAACTCCACCCGGGCCAGGTCACTCGCGCGAAAAGTAGGGCTCCGGGCGACGAACGCAGCAAAGTTGTAGGGAGGCACTCGCGGTATCCGCGCGAATGAGTCGCGGTCCCCGCTCGAGCTCAGCACCGGATAGTCCCCGATCGGTACGAGCAGTTCGTCAAGTGTCCCAGCCCGGCTCAGGAGCGCGCGGAGGTTGTAGTACTGCCGAAAGAAGGCGTGGAAACCGCGACTCATCGTCCTTGCCGCAGTGCCGTCGCCGTCGCCGACCCGCCACGCCCGCGCCCGCCCTCCGAGTTCGCGCTGCGGTTCCACGAGGTGCACGCGCACGCCACGCTCCGCCAGCCCGATTGCGGCGGCCAGCCCGGCGATCCCTCCGCCCACAACCACCGCAGAGGTCGGCTTCTGCACCCGCGGCGCACCGCCCGCGACCGGCAGACGGACCGCCTTCGGGTCGCGACCGGGCAGACGCCGCCGGGTCATCCTTCTGCGCTCCGTCGTCCGAGCCACCGCCACAGCATGAGGGCGAGCGAGACCATCGCGAACCCGAAGCCGAAATCTTCAATGGGTATGTCGAATGGCCACCGAACTCCGAGCATGCGCTCGGGAGCATAGATCACGATCGGGTCGGAAAGCTTGGTGAGCCAGCCGTCCACGAGCACCTGGAACGCGAACACGATCAGCAGAGTCAGCCAGTACTGCAGTGTGGCGAAGATCCCGGTCCTGAACACGAAGAGCTCGAGGAGCACCACCACCACCATGGTGATGAGGGTCGCGAGCGTGTACTCAGGCATCGTTCGACCTCCGACGCATCGCCGACGCTCGCAGTCGCCCGAGCACCCAACCGACCGCCTCGTACGTCAGTAGGGCGCACACGGGGATCGCGACGAAGAACACGAGCTCTTCGACGGGCAAATCGAACGGCAGCATCACCCCGGTGGTGAACCGGGAACTATAGGTCCACAGGCCGTGTTGCACCGCGACCATGTCCCAGATGGTGAACACGATCGCGACGATCAGGATCACCTGCAATAGGCGCACGGGCCGACGGTACACCCTGGCTCGGAACAGCCATTCCAGGGGCAGGGTGACGAGCAGGCACCCCGCCATGAGCAGAAGATACTGCCACTGATCGAGCCCCGGGGACATACCTCGAGTCTGACAGAGCCCGCCCGCTTCGCCTACGCTTTCTCGAAACTTGCCGGTGCAGCACAGGATGAAGGGCCGTCGCAGATCTCCGTGCTACTCGGTCGCCGCTCGCTCGAGCACGAGTTCCCGAACACGTGCCGCATCCGCCTGTCCGCGCATGGCCTTCATGACCGCACCGATCACGGCACCGGCTGCCTGCACCTTGCCGTCGCGAATCTTGTCGAGCACGTCGGGCTGCTGCGCAAGCGCCGCATCGATGGCTTCGATGAGCGCGCCGTCGTCCGAGACGATCGCCAGTCCACGGGCTGCGACGATCTCCGCCGCGGTGCCCTCCCCGTCGATCATGCCCTGAATGACCTGGCGCGCCAGTTTGTCGTTGAGCGTGCCCGCATCAACCAGCTCGACCACCGAGGCGATCTGAGCGGGCGTGATGAGATCAGCTGGTGCGGTCGATCGCTCGTTGGCGATGCGGGCAATCTCACCGGTCCACCACTTGCGGGCGGTCTGCGGTGGCACCCCGGACGCGACGGTAGCTTCGATGGCGTCGGTCAGGCCCGCGTTGATCACGTCCTGGAACTCGAGGTCGCTAAAACCCCACTCGCCCTTGAGGCGACGACGTCGGAGCGTCGGGTGCTCCGGGAGCGCCGCACGCAGTTCCTCAACGAGTTCGCGAGACGGTGTCAACGGTGCGAGATCCGGCTCTGGGAAGTAGCGGTAGTCGTCGGCATCGCTCTTGGGGCGTCCGGGCGAAGTCTCGCCTGTATCTTCGTGCCAGTGCCGTGTTTCCTGGGTGATGGAGCCGCCGTCGGCGAGGATCGCGGCCTGGCGTTGGATCTCGTAGCGCACCGCGCGTTCGATCGAGCGCAGCGAGTTGACGTTCTTCGTTTCGGTGCGGGTCCCTAGCACGGACATTCCGGCGTGTTCGTTCCCCCGCGGTCGCAGCGAGACGTTCGCGTCGCAACGAAGGTTCCCTCGCTCCATGCGCGCGTCGGATATGCCGAGACCAATGACCATCTCGCGAATCGTTGCGACATACGCGGCCGCGATCTCCGGCGTGTCGGCCTCGCCGCCGAATATCGGCCTGGTGACGATCTCCACCAGCGGCACCCCGGCCCGGTTGTAGTCGACGAGCGAGTACTCGGCTCCTTGAATGCGCCCGGTCGAACCGCCGACGTGATTCAGCTTGCCGGCGTCCTCCTCCATGTGAGCCCGTTCGATCGGAACGTGCACGACACGGCCCGAGGCGAGCTCGATCTCCACCGATCCGTCGAACGCGATCGGGTCGTCGTACTGCGAGATCTGGTAGTTCTTCGCCATGTCGGGGTAGAAGTAGTTCTTGCGTGCGAACCCTGACACTTCGGCGATCTCACAGCCAAGCGCCAGCCCCAGGCTGATGGAGTAGCGAACGGCCTGTTCGTTCACCACCGGCAGTGACCCGGGCAGCCCGAGGCACACCGGGGTGAGGTTGGTGTTTGGATCGCTTCCGAACTCGTTGGGTGCCGAACTGAACATCTTCGTTTTCGTGCTCAACTCGACGTGCACCTCGAGTCCGATCACGGGCTCGAACATCTCGAGCGCCTGCTCGAACGGCATCAGCTTCGTCTTGCCCATCAGTTCGTTCCTCCAGCGATCAACGGGTTCTGCTGCCAGAATGGTGCGCCGTCCCGCTCAGTGATCAGAGCTTCGATTGCTGCGGCGGCTCGATAGAGTCTGGCGTCCTCGAACGCCGGAGCGAGCAGCTGCAGCCCGACCGGGAGCCCGTCCTCGGGCGCGGTGCCGACGGGAAGACTGATCCCCGGGATCCCGGCGAGATTCGCAGGAATCGTGGTTGCGTCGTTCAAATAGTCGAGCATGGGGTCCCCGGCGTGCGAACCCAGCTTCCACGCGGTCGTCGGGGCCGTTGGCGACGCGATCACGTCCACCTGCGCGAATGCCTCGGAGAAGTCTCGCTGAATGAGGGTGCGCACCTTCTGCGCGCTGCCGTAGTACGCGTCGTAATACCCCGCCGAGAGCGCGTAGGTGCCCAGGATGATGCGCCGCTTCACCTCGGTGCCGAAACCTGCCTCGCGGGTGGCGCTCATGACGTTCTCAACCGTGCCAGCACCGTCACCTGCAACCCGCAGCCCGAACCGCACGGAATCGTACCTCGCGAGGTTGCTCGAGGCCTCCGCCGGCAGGATCAAGTAGTACGCGGCCACCGCATACTCGAAGTGCGGTGCGTCGATCTCGACGACCTCGGCACCGTGCGCACTGAGCAGCTCGAGTGCCTCCTCGAAGCGCGACTTCACCCCGGGTTGCACACCGTCGAGCATGAGCTGTTTCACCACGCCGACTCGAAGCCCGCGCAATGTTTCGACCCGCACCCCCTCCCGTGCCGCCGCGGACATCGAAGGCCACTCGTGCCGCAAGGAGGTTGAGTCGTGGCTGTCGTGACCCGCGATGACGTCGTGCAGCAGCGCGGTGTCGAGCACGGTGCGCGCAACCGGGCCGATCTGGTCCAGGGATGACGCGAGTGCGATGGCACCGTAGCGGCTCACCCCGCCGTAGGTGGGCTTCGCCCCGACCGTGCCCGTGAGTGCCGCGGGTTGGCGGATGGAGCCGCCCGTATCGCTGCCGAGCGCGAGCGGCGCCTCGAGGGCACCCACCGCGGTGGCCGAACCACCTCCGGAACCGCCCGGCACCCGATCGTGCGCCCACGGGTTCAGGGTCGGGCCGTACGCGGAGTTCTCCGTCGATGATCCCATCGCGAACTCGTCCATGTTGGTCTTGCCGATATTCACGAGTCCGGCCGCACGGGATTTCGCCACCGCCGTCGCATCGTACGGCGATCGGTATCCTTCGAGGATCCTGGATCCCGACGTCGACGGCATGTCTGTGGTGACGAGCACGTCCTTAATCGCGAGCGGCACCCCGGCAAGCTCACCGAGGCGCTCGCCGCCGGCTCGTCGCTCGTCGATGCTTCTCGCAGCGGCAAGTGAAGCGTCGGGATCGGTCGCGAGAAACGCGTGAAGCTCGCCGTCGACCTCGGCGATGCGATCGAGATGCGCCTGGGTCGCTTCGACCGCGGAGACCTCGCCCGCTGCGAGCGCCTGCGCGAGTTCGGCGGCGGTCAGCGAGATGAGTTCGTTCTCGTTCGCCACTACTGCTCCTCCCCCAGGATCGAAGAGACACGGAACATGCCGTCGGCGGATTCCGGCGCATTCGCCAGCACCTGTTCGAGCGAGAGCACGTCGGCGACCTCATCGGGGCGCATCACATTGTTGATTGGAATCGGGTGGCTGGTTGCTGGCACGTCAGGTGTCGCCACCTCGCTCACCTTCGCGACATTGTGCAGGATCGAGTCGAGATCGCGGCTGAGCGTCGTAACCTCTTCATCGGTGAGTGCGATTCGAGCCAGATCGGCAAGATGCTGCACGGTCTGCACCGTGATCTCGCCGTTCGCTCCACTGGTTTCAGACATGCTGCTCCATACGAGAGTGGTCGGATGAACCCCACCATCCTATCGGCGCGACGCGCCTACCGTGGGGCTGGCCGAGATGTGCGGGTGCCATCGAGATTCCACAGCCCTGAGCAGCCTCGACGGTGACTGGTCACCAGGTGCAGGTCGACTACCCCGATCGCGCTCATCAGCGCATACACGGTGGTCGGCCCGACGAACTTGAAGCCGAGCGCCTTGAGCTGTCTCGAAAGGGCGACCGATTCCTCCGAGGTGCTGGGGACGTCTTCGTCCCGCTCCGGCGCTGGCGACACCTCAGGCATGTGGGCCCACACGATCTGCGCGAGATCGGTTCCGGTGTCACGCAGCGCAATCGTTGCTCGGGCGTTCGAGATTGTTGCCTCGATCTTGGCCCGGTTTCGAATGATCCCCGAGTCGCCCATCAATCGCTCGACGTCGGCTTGGTTGAATCTTGCCACCCGCTCCGGGTCGAAGCCTGAGAAGGCCGCCCGGAACGCCGGTCGCTTCTTCAGGACGGTGAGCCATGACAGGCCCGCTTGGAAGCCCTCGAGGCTCAGCCGTTCGAACACGCCCGTCTCATCGGTCACGGGCATGCCCCACTCGTTGTCGTAGTAGTCGAGCAGTATCGGATCACTGGTCGCCCATGCTGCCCGCCTCGGTTCTGCAGCGGTTCCCTGCCGCTCGGGTGCGGCCCGATGCGGTGCGCGAGTTGAGGTTGAGAGGTGAAGTGACGTGTCGATTGCCAAGTTGTGCTCCTTTCGCCAAGTCGGTTGTGTTCACCGAGACCTGTCCGCCCCTCCCTACCCAGAGGCTAGAACACTTCGCCCGACCGCGGAGACGGAAACGGCAATCTGTGGATAACTCGCGCTCTCGCGAGATTATTCGAGTGCTTCTGGCCCTTTGGTGACGAGCACCGCGAATTGCTGCGCGTCGAGCACCGGTATGCCGAGCTCCTCCGCCTTTGCGAGCTTCGAGCCGGCACCCGGACCGGCCGCCACGTAATCGGTCTTCTTCGACACGCTCGACGCAGCCTTCCCACCGGCCTGGATGATCGCTTCCTTCGCCCCCTCACGGGTGTAGCCCTCAAGCGTGCCCGTCGCCACGATGGTGAGCCCCTCGAGCACTCCGCCGGAACGGGTCGCGGCACCCGGCCCCGGGTGACCCGGAATCGCCCACTGCACACCCGCGCTGGCCCAACGCTCCACGATCTCCCGGTGCCAGTCGACTTCGAACCAGTCCAGCAACGAGCGTGCGATCGTCTCCCCCACACCTTCGACTTCAGCCAGCTCGCCGACGGTTGCCGCGCGTATCGCCTGCAAGGATCCGAACCAATCGGCGAGCGCCCTCGCCGCAACCGGTCCGACATGACGAATATTGAGTGCCACGAGCAAGCGCCACAGAGGCTGCGTCTTCGCTCGTTCGAGTTCCTTGAGCAAAGTCTCCGCGTCCTTCGAGGCACCCCCGTCCTGTTTACGAAAGTGCGGGTGCCGGAGCAGCTGCTCCCGCGTCAACGAGAACAGTCCGGCCTCGGTGTCCAGGATTCCGGGCTCGCCGTCGATCCGGGCAGTGAGGGCACCAGCTGTGACCTCTCCGAGCGCCTCGATGTCGAGGCCGCCACGAGACCCGATGTGCTCGACTCGCCCCTGCACCTGCGCCGGGCACGACCTGGAGTTCGGGCACCTCAGGTCGATGTCTCCCGCTTTCATGGCCCGGAGCTCGGTTCCGCACTCCGGGCAGTTCTCCGGCATCTGCCATTCGACCTCGGTACCGTCTCGCAGTTCAGCCACCGCGCCGAGCACCTCGGGGATCACGTCGCCCGCCTTGCGGATGACGACCGTGTCGCCAATCAGCACTCCCTTGGCTTTCACGACCTGCTGGTTGTGCAGGGTGGCCTGGCTGACGGTTGAACCCGCCACACGTACGGGCATCATGACCGCGTATGGAGTGGCCCGACCGGTTCTTCCGATGCCGACCCGGATGTCGAGGAGTTTCGTATGCACCTCCTCGGGAGGGTACTTGTACGCGATGGCCCACCTGGGTGCCCGGCTCGTCTCGCCAAGTTCCGCGTGCAACTGGAGCTCGTCGACCTTGACGACGATGCCATCGATCTCGTGCTCGAAGTCGTGCCTGCGCTCGCCGCAGTGCTCGACGAACGCGAGCACCTCGTCGACCGAATCGAACACGCGCGTTGTCGGTGCGACGGGTAGGCCCCACTGCTCGAGCAGTCGGTAGGCTTCGCTTTGGCTGTCGAAAGCAGGCCTGGGCCACGCACCGATCCCGTGCACGTAGAGAGAAAGCCGCCCGAGGCGATCCGCCATCAGCCCGAGCTCCCGTTCGTTCTTCTTCTCAGCGCGCTGCCTGAGGCTGCCGGCCGCGGTGTTGCGCGCGTTCGCAAACTCCGCGTAGCGCACGGCAATCCGCTCTTCTGGAACCCCCTTCGAGCGCTGCTCGGCCTCATAGTCTGCCTGCAGCTCGTGCTGACGCCGGTTAAGCGCCTCGAAGTTCTCGGTGCTGAGAAACACCTCGCCTCGGGCCTCAAAGAACTCGGGGATCCCGGCTCCCTCGAGCCTCGTCGGTACCGCGGGAATGAACTTCAGGTTCTCAGTGATGTCTTCCCCGATTCGGCCGTCTCCACGAGTGGTGGCGGTCTCGAGTCTGCCGTTCCGATACGCGAGGCTGATTGCCAGCCCGTCGATCTTGAGTTCGCAGAGCCAGCGCACCGGGCGGCCCGCCGCCGCGGTGGTCTTGTGCATCCAGTCCTCCAGCTCGCCGAGGCTGAACACGTTGTCGAGGCTGAGCATGCGTTCCGCGTGCTCGTGTTCGGGGAACCCCGCGGAAACCAGAGCCGCACCAACCTGCTGTGTGGGACTGTCCTGGCCGGCGAGTTCCGGAAAGGCGCGCTCGATCGCTTCGAGGCGATGGAACAGCTCGTCGTACTCCGCATCCGAGACGAGGCCCACACCCTCGCTGTAGTAGGACCGGCGCAGGCGCTCGATCTCGGCGGCCAGCCGTTCGCTCTCCTCGCGCGCTGCCTCGAACTCGACGGGGATGCTCTCGTTGCTGTTCACAGCATCAGTCTACGGCGGACCTCAAGGGGCGCCACGGCTGATCCCGCGTAGACTGTCGGGATGAAGATTCTGGCAGCGATGAGCGGCGGCGTCGATAGCGCGGTGGCAGCGGCGCGAGCTGTTGATGCGGGGCACGACGTCGTCGGTGTGCATCTCGCGCTGAGCCGCATGCCCGGGACGCTGCGCACGGGATCGCGCGGGTGTTGCACGATCGAGGATTCCATGGACGCCCGCCGCGTGGCGGGTTTGCTCGACATCCCCTTCTACGTGTGGGACTTCAGCGAACGCTTCAAAGAAGACGTCGTCGACGACTTCATCGCCGAGTATGCCGCCGGCAGGACTCCGAACCCGTGCTTGCGATGCAACGAGAAAATCAAGTTCGCGGCGCTGCTCGACAAGGCGATCGCGCTCGGATTCGACGCGGTTGCGACCGGGCATTACGCCACGCTCGTTGACGGACCCTATGGTCGGGAGTTGCACCGGGCGAGCGCCTGGGCAAAGGATCAGTCGTACGTGCTCGGCGTGCTCACCAGCGAGCAGCTCGCGCACTGCTATTTTCCGCTCGGTGACACCCCCTCGAAGGAGCTGATTCGTGCGGAGGCGGCCGACCGCGGCATCCAGGTCGCGCAGAAACCCGACAGCCATGACATCTGTTTCATCCCCGACGGCGATACTCGTGGTTGGCTCGACGAGCGCATCGATCGGGTGCCCGGAGAGATCGTTGACGAATCGGGATCGGTGCTCGGCGAGCACGACGGGGCCCTCGGCTACACGGTTGGGCAGCGGCGCGGACTGGCGATCGGCCGGCCGGCCCCCGATGGAAAGCCTCGCTACGTGCTTTCGATCCGTCCCGTATCGAATCAGGTGGTTGTCGGCCCGAAGGAGCAACTGGCCACCGCTACGATAGCGGGCGGCCGGTACAGCCTCACGGGCGACCCGGGTTTTCCGCTCACCGAATCGTTCGAGTGCGAGGTGCAGATTCGCGCCCACGCTGATCCGGTGCCGGCTCGCGCGATCCTGGTCGCAATTCGTGACGAGGATCGCACCGAGCAGCACCGATCGGACGCCACGCATGAGTTCGTCGTCGACATCGATCTTGATCGCGCGGAGCCATTGACCGGTGTCGCCCCCGGGCAGAGCGCGGTGCTCTACGCGGGGACACGGGTCCTCGGGCAGTTCACGATCGATCGGGCGTTGCCCGTCGCTGAACGTGCGCTCACGACCTCGATGAGCTGAGTCCCGCGGCGCGCGCACGTTCGACGGCTTGCGGGAGCGCATCGAGCAGGGCATCGACCGCGGCGTCGCTGGTCTCGAACCCGAGGGTGAAGCGAAGCGAGCCGATTGCCTCGTGCTCGTCGAGACCCATCGCCAGAAGCACGTGCGAGACTTCGGCCACACCGGCCTGGCAGGCCGAGCCGACCGACGCCGAGATGCCCGCTTCGTCGAGCAGATACACCAGTGAGTCTCCTTGGCATCCCTCGAAGGTGAAGTGGGCGTTGCCGGGCAGACGCTCCGGCCATGCACCGCGCAGCACCGCACCCGTGACTCGTGCACGGACTCCCTCAACGATGCGGTCCCGAAGGCGACGCACTCGGTCGATTCGCTCCTCGAAACCATCGTCGTAGGCGACCTCAAGTGCAGCCGCGAACGCGACCGCTCCCGCGACGTCCTGCGTGCCCGACCTGGCACGCTGCTGGCTGCCGCCGTGGATCAGCGGCTCGATCCTCGCATTCCGCGCGAGCAGGAGTGCCCCGACACCGACGGGACCGCCGATCTTATGCGCGGACACCGACAGAGCATCCGCCCCCAGCCGGTCGAAGTCAATCGGGAGCTGACCGAGCGCTGCCACCGCGTCGACGTGCACGGGAACCCCGCGTGCGTGCGCGACCGCAGTGAGTTCCGCCACCGGCTGTATGCTGCCGACCTCGTTGTTCGCCCAGAGGAACGAGACCACAGCAATGCGCTCGGGACCGACTCGGTCAATCGCCTCGCCCAGGGTCTCCGCGGTGAGCACTCCGCGGGCGTCGATCGGGAGCCAGTGCACCTTAGCCCCCTGTGTGTCGCGCAGCCACTCGGCCGCCTCGATCGTCGCGTGGTGTTCACCCGCGGCCACGAGCAGGGTGTTCCGCTCCGGCGAGGTTTGCTTGGCGGACCAGTACATCCCTTTGAGCGCGAGGTTGATGGACTCGGTGCCACCGCCCGTAAGCGTCACCAGAGCGCGCTGCGTGCCCAGGTGCCTTGCGATCCGGTCTCGTGCCGATTCGAGGCGCTCACTGGCCGCCTGCCCGTGTGTATGCGTCGAGGCCGGGTTGCCCAGCTCCGCGAGTGCACCCGTATACGCCCGGAGCACGGGTTCGGGCATGGGCGAGGTCGCTGCGTGGTCGAAGTATGCGCGAACCCGGGCGTGTTGCATGCTTGGTGAGGTTCCAGGACCGGTCAGTACAGTAGGTTCGCCAGGCGAGCGCGCGCAGCGGCGACGCGAGGATCGGACTGCCCGACCACCTCGAACAGCTCGAGCAGTCGCTCGCGAATGCGCGTGCGCACGGCCTCGTCCTGTTGCGCGGCGAAGAGGTCGAGCACGCGCAAGAAGGCGTCCTCGACGTGTCCGCCGGAGAGATCCAGGTCGGCGACGCGCAACTGCGCTTCAACATCGTTCGGGCTTGACGCTGCGGCTTCTCGAATCTGTTCGGCGCTCGCTCCCTGAAGCCGAAGCAGCAGGCGGGCCTGCACGAGCGCGGAGCGAGCTTCGTGGTCGGCTGGCGCCTTCGTCAACACCTGCTCGTACTCGCGTACCGCAGCCTCGTAGTCGCCCCGCTCGAGCGCCTCGAGCGCCGGAACGTGCGCGGGATTGACGGGCGGTTCAGCCGGGGTCGAGTCCGCTTCACCGTCAGTGCCAGACGCGTTCGCGCGCCCGCGGACACCCTGTTGCGCAGCGAGCTGCAGCAGCTGGTCGAAGAGGTCACGGAGCTGCTGCTCGGTGGCTGAGCCCTGGAACAATGGCACCGGTCGACCACCGATCAACGCGACCACCGTGGGCACCACCTGCACCTGGAATGCCCGCGCCAGTCCCTGGTTTGCAGAGATCTCGACCCGTCCGAGCACCAGGCGGCCTTGGCTCTGCTTCACCAGGTCAGCGAGCGTTTGCGAGACATTGCTCCCCGGCTCGCGCCCTTCCGCCCAAAGCTCGAGGATCACCGGTACGGCCGCGGATATCTGAGCGACCTGATCGAACATGCGATCAGTTACCTCGAAGACCAGCGACGGCACCTCGACAACCTGCTCGGATGCGTCCTGGGCCGCTGAGCCGGCCTCGGGCTGCTGGGAGCGCGCCGCCAGATGACTGAGGTCGACCGCGCCACCGCTGAAACGTTCGGGAATCTGCTGCGACATATCCTTCTACCTCCGGTCAATGAGCAGATGTACCAGCGGAATGCTCTTACTCATTCCCGCCTCCTACAAGATCGCTCGTGTATCCCAGCAGCTGTATCTTGCCACCATCGCTTGCGCTGGGCACATAGAAGAGCAGCTGATGCGAGACCACGCTGACAAGCTTGTCCTGCTGACCCTCGATCCCGGTCAGCGCGGCGAGCCCTTTTGGTGCCGTGAGTCGCAGTCGACTGTCCTCGGCCGGGGTCTCGGCCCGATCCTCGAGTACCGTCGCCGCCACCAGCGCCCCGCCGACCCCGGTCGAGAGGCTGATCACGTCAGAATCCGACTGCTCGGCGGTGACGGAGTAGTCGATGTCGCGCCCGTCCTCTGCCGCCTTCGCCGCGGCCTGTGCCGCCCAGGCGGCACCACCGCGCTCAATGAGGCTGTCGCCCTCGAGGTCGAAGTCTTCCGCCTCCGGAACGTCGGCACCGCCCGCCAGTGCCGCCGCGTAGGCGGTGCCCACCTCCGCCGGCGGCATGACGAGCGACTGCAGATCATCGGCGAGCAGTGCTGTGCCTTCCTCGGCCGGTGCCGCCTCCGGCATGGTGATGCCTCCGCGGAGGGCGAAGGTTCGGGAGACCAAGAAGTTCTCGTGCGGGTTCTCCTGGGTCATGATGAGCGCGAGCGAGGGTGCTTCGTCTGCCTGCTCATCCGAGCCTTCCTCGCCTTCGCTCTGGGTCTCCTCAGCTTCGGAAGCAACCACGACGAAGATCGTTCGGGGCCATCCCTCGGTGCTTTGCACGAGCTGATAGCCCAGTTGCGTCGCGGTGATGCGAGGCACAACGATCTCGTAATCGCTCGCGGCGTTGCGAATGGTGTAGTTCGCGGTGCGCTCGGTGAGGGCATCGCCGGTGAATCTCGCGTCGAGACCCTCGGGATCGAGCGAATCGTCCGCGGCTCCCGCAACGTCGGCGATGTCTGCGATGATGCGGTCGATCTGCGGTTGCGTCACCGGCACCGGCGCGGTGCCGGGTGCCTCCTCGACCTCCTGCTCGGTGACCTCCGGGGTCGCCTCGGGCTCTGCCTGCGGCCAATAGTTCGGAGAACACCCGCTCAGCGCGAGCATGCCGGTGAGGGCCAAAGCTGCCGGGGTGATCACGCGCCTCGTCGCTCGGCTGCCCGACGCTGCCTGCCGACGCGCCGCTGATCCGTTCCCCGCTTCACCCGTACCAGGGGATCGCCCGGGGTTCGGCGTAGCTGTGCGACGCCGGGGCCTGAACATGTTGCGGATACCGAGCAACGGTCCTTTGCGTCCTCGCTGAGGCCCGAGTCCCCGTCGATCATGGTCGACGGCGATCAGATACAGCAGCGCCCCGACGAGAGCAAGCACGCCCCCGCCGACCAGGAGCGGCCCGGCCCAGGGGGTGCGACGATCCTGCACCCACACGATCGAGACCTCCGCTGGGGAGCTCTCCTCCTGCGCCGCCACGAGTACCGCTTGATCCGGTGCCAGCGAGACCGGCAATCTGACGCTCTGCGTCACCGTCTCGGCCTGATCCTCGGCCTGTTGATCTGCCGCATCATCGACCTCGTTCGGGTCCACGCCTCGCTGTTCGAGCCAAAGATCACTTCCAAACGGCGAGGGCACGACCAGCTCGTCATCCTCACCCAGATCGTTCGCTTCGCTGTACATCTGCAGCGCTTCCGAATTGGCGCGAACTTCTGAGAACTCGAGCGTGTTGCTCGAGGCATCGACGCCGATCTCACCGTGCTCGAACGGTGCTACCCAAGCTTCAATGTCTCGGGTTTGACCGACGGCGATGAAGGCACCCTCACCCTCCACGACCACGTTCTCTTGGCCGCGCTCGGCCTCGAACGCCTCGGCTCCGATCACCGCGAGACCGTTGGGGGCCTCCATCTGGGAACTGAGCGAAACCTCGTGGGGGCCAGCCAGAAAGGTGACCTGACCGATGCCGAGCACCAGCATGATGCCCGAAAGCACGAGCGCCGAAATTGCAAGCGCGAACCGCACAGCTGCGACCTCCTGCTCTCATTCCACGACGACCTCGCACGTCGCGGGCCGCATACGTCAGTGACAACGGTACCGGAGCCTGCCGCACTTCACCTGAAAACGCCGCATGTGGCGGCTCAGACCCGGTGAACTCCCCGAGCCTTTCACGTGCGAATCAACTATCATTGGCACGTCCGGAGTAATGAGAGTGACAGTTCGAAGTTGAGCGCAGCAACGCGCGGGGAGTTCCAGGAGTATCGGTGTCAGAATCAGGGTCCCAGTTCACGCAGGCGCTTCGAGGATACAACCGCGCAGAAGTTGACGCACGGGTTGCCGCGCTCACCGATCACATCGCCTCGCTTCAGGCCCACATTCAGTCGTTGCAGACCGCGCACGAAACCGCGATCAATGATGCACAATCGCAGCGTGCACTGATCGATGACCTCCAGGCGCAGATTGCAGAGCTCGGTGCGAGCGGGTATACCGGTCTTGGGCTTCGCGTCGAGAAGAGCCTGCACATGGCCGAGCAGACCGCGCAGACGCTCATGGCCCAGGCCGACCTTGACGCCGAGAAGCTGCGCAAACAGACCGAGGCCGAGTCCGAGCGCCTATTGCGGCAGGCGCAGTCGCGTGCCGACGGCTTGGTGACAGCGGCGACCGAACAGGCAGAGACGCTTGTCGCCGAAGCGCGCACAGAGGCTGAGAACCTCGAACGCCACTCGAAGGAATCGGCGGAGCGAGCAATACGAGAAGCTGAGGAACGGGCTGCCGCCATCACTGCTGCTGCGGACCTCGACACGTCTACGGAACGAGAGACGGCCGCTGCGCAGGCGCGGGCGCTTCTCGCGGATGCCGAGGCGGAAGCTCAGCGGATCACGAGCGAAGCTACCGCACGAGCAAATGAGCTGCGGGAGCAAACAGAACGTGCGTCGATCGAGTTCGAACGCCTACGAGAGAGCCACGAACGTGAGGCGGAGCTTGAGCGCTCTCGGCTGACGACCGAGGCGGAACGCGCCCGAGCTGAGCTCGCGGAGAAGCAACAGCGCGAGGAAGCCGAACTCGAGGCGAAGTTCGCAGAGCGCGAGCGCGCCCTCACTGAAGAGATGAACGCGTTGCGGCTCACCCTGAGCGACGAGATCGAGACACTTCGCGCGAAGGTCGCACAGGAGCAGGCCGAGCACGAAGCGAAACTCGAGGCCGAGCGCAATGAGCACCGCGCTCGCCTGGAGCTGGAGTCGAAGACCCACGCAGAACGTCTCGCAGCGGCGAAGGCTGAGCACGAGGCTGAACTTGAGCGGTCCGCGACCGCGCACGCGGAGCGACTCGCCGCGCTGGAGCAGAAAGCCGACCGGGAGCGGGCGCGCTTGCTCGCGGCCGCAGAGGAGAAGATCGCAGCCGAGGCTGAGGCGCACGCGCAACAGCTGACGAACGAGCTCGCCGAGCATGACCAGACGCTGCGTGACGAGATCCTCGAGCATGAGACGACGCTCGCACGCGAACGAGCCGCGCATGATGAGCGGATCACGGCCGAGCGGGAGGCCCACGAGGAGTCCATCGCGTCCGAGCGTGCAGCGCACGAGAACGCCATCGCATCCGAGCGTGCGGCGCACGAGAAGGCCATCGCGTCGGAGCGGACACAGCTCGATCGCGAGATGCAGACGGCCAGGGACGCGCTTGCGCGAGAGCAGAAGGAACACGAAGCTCGGATCTCGAACGAGCGTGCAGCGCACGAGCAGCGAATCGCACAGGAGCGTACAGCTCACGAACAGGCGCTCGCAGCCGAGGCGAATGCGCACGCCGAACGGATCGCCGAGGAGCTGGCCGAGCACGAGCAGCGTTTGCGCTCGGAGCAGCACGAGCACGAGGAACGGTTGGCGGCAACCGCTAGCGCCGCCGCTGAGGAGCTCCGCATCGAACGCGAGGCGGCCGCGACGAAGCTCGGCATTGACCGAGAACAGTTTGAGTTGCAGGCCGAGCGCGACCGTCTGAGCCTTGCCAACGACATCGCGCGTGAGCGAGAAGACCATGAGCGTCGGTTGCGCGCAGAGGCGGAGGCGCACGAGGAGGCTTTGCGTATCGAACGCGAGGCATCGCTCGAGCAGATCGCTCGCGAGATCGCAACGCAGCGTGCGACGGTCACTGCCGAGCTCGATACCTTGCGCGCGAATACCGTGCAAGAGCTCGCGGAGTATCGGGCAAGTCAGGAGCAAGAGCTCGCCACCCTCCGGGCGGAAACCGAGGACCACGTGGCGCGAAAACGCGAACGAATTGCGGAGGAGACCGCGACGTTTGAGCGAGAGTTCGCCGAACGGAAACAGCAGCTGGAAAGCGAAATTTCCGCACGGCAGAGCGAAGCCGCTGCGACGGCGCAGCAACAGCTCGAGACGACCCGATCCTCGCTCGAAGAATTGCAGGCGCAGCTCGAAACGGCGCGCGCGGAATACGATCGCTTGCTCAGCGGAGCATCAGCCGATGCCCGCAAGGTGCGGCTCGCCGCAGAGGAGCAGGCCGCGCAGATCGTGCAAGAGGCTGAGCAGCGAGCGCATCACACCTTCACCGAGGCCGAGAATCGGGCGCAGAAGGTGCTCGCGGCGGCCGAGGATCGCATGACGCAGTTGAAAGTGGAGCGTGTCGCGGTAGCGCGGTATTTCGAGAGCCTCGGCGAAGTGGTGTCGAACGCCCAGAAGCTGGAGCAGAGCGTGAAGCCCGCAACTGAGACGCCCGTGATCGAGCAGGCCGAAGTGACCCAGGCCTCCGCTGCAGACTCCGGCGAGGGTCGGGCGTGACGATCATCGCTGCCGCCGACGGTTCCGCACTCGGGAATCCCGGCCCGGCTGGTTGGGCGTGGTTCATCGATGAGCAGCAGTGGCGCGCCGGCGGCTGGCCAAACGCGACGAATAATCAGGGCGAACTCATGGCCGTGTTCGATCTGCTCCGCGCCACCGCCCATCGCGCCGATGAAGAGCTGCTCGTGCTCTGCGATAGTCAGTACGTGATCAACTCGGTGACCAAGTGGATGCCCGGATGGAAGCGTCGGGGCTGGCGTAAGGCCGACGGCAAGCCGGTGCTGAACCGCGACCTCCTGGAACGGCTCGACGCTGAGTTGCAGGGTCGAGCCGTCCGGTTTGAGTGGGTCAAAGGGCATGCGGGACACGCGCTGAATGAGGCCGCCGATGCCCGTGCTCGCGCTGCGGCGGCCGCCTTCCAACGAGGACTCGCGCCAGAGACCGGCCCGGGTATCGCTGGCGCGGCAGCCTCAGATGACCGGCTCGGCCCCGGCGTGCAGCAGCACACGCTCTTCTAGCGCTCGTGGATCATCGGGCCGGGCCGCCCGCGGGTCCACCGGGTTCAGCGCGACGGCTCAGCCGAGCCGCCAGCAGTGAGAATGATAGTGACGGCGCTCCCGTAAAGCAGCCTCGTCCCCGAACAGGTGCTCCGCGCTCCAGGCCACCACATGTGCCTGTCCGATCGGGATGTCGATCAGGCAGTCGGGGCATAGGTAGCGTTTCTCCGCCCGTCCCGAAGGAACCTCGCGCACGAACCACTCGCTCCCGTGCCGCATCTGGCGCTTGGCACCGCCGTGTGCAAGGCGAGAGACATCACGCACGGGACGCATCGCGGCTCGCTGGTACTTACTGGGCCCTCGCCTTGCCATGCGGTACGGCCCTCACCACCAGTTGTTCGCGATCCAGAAGTCGTATGCGCCGGCCCAGCTGCCGTAGCGGTCGACGGCGTATCCCGTGGCCCAACGCAGGTTATCAATCGGGTCATAACCGTTGCCCGGCACCTTGCTGCACGGCAGTGCTTGCACGAGACCGCAGGCACCGCTCGAGGCGTTCGTCGCGTTCGGATTCCAGCCGCTCTCACGGCTGACCACATAGTCGACGTACCCCCAGTCGCTTTCGGGAATGCCCGCTGCGGCCATCCATTCCGCAGGCGACCCTCCCCCGGTGTACATCGGCGGGGCGCTGGCCACAGCTGCCTCCGGCTCAGGAGCCGGCGGCTCGGGAGGCAGCTCTTCAGATGCAGCAACCGTCAAATCGATCTCGAGTGGTCCCACATCCTCTGGGACGAACTCCTGGTGGATGCGCTCATAGAACTCTTCGTCGGCGAGCGCGGGCCCCGAGCTCGCAAGAGGCGCAATGACAGCGGTGCCGGCGATGCCGATGACGGCGAGCGCCGCCACGTACCCTCGCACCCGCGGTCCCAGTCCCCGACCTGAAGTGATTATCGAATTCGTCACAATATAACGATTGTATCTCAGAGTGTCTGGCAGGGCCAGTGAGCGTGCTGAGTTAGCGGGTCGCGAGCAGCAGCTCGATCACGGCGTCGAGCAGCGCGTCGACCTGATCCTCGTCATAGCCTCGCCACTGAGAATGGAACACGACTCCGCGCACGTCAGCGGTGCTGAGTTGATCCTTACCGGCGAACAGCGCCGAGACGCGATCGAGGAACGCGTCGACCTGGCTGCGACGATACCCGCTCGCGAAGATTCCCCGTCGCTGAAAGCGCTTTCCTTTCGGCAGATCGAGCCGCCCGCGAACCTCGCGCAGCAGCTGGCCGACCTCGCCCCACCAGGCCTCTTCGCCGATCTGTGCGATTCGTTCGCGGCGCTCACGCTCGTAGAATACTTCCTCCAGGCGGTCCATTGCGGCATCGACGAAGCGAGCAGAGTACCCTTTGCGCTTCACGTCGAACGCGAGCCCGCGAATCTCCGCTGCGGTGACCGGCGCGGTGACGTTCTGATCCAGGTCGTAGGTGGCACGAGCCCGGGCGAGGAACTCGTCGACCTGCTCGGGCCGATATCCGAGTTCGCCGCGGCCAGCGAGCGGAAACGCACCGTTCTTCTCTGCAGTGGGCTGCCTCGAACTGCGACTCATGCAAATACTCCCAAACTCAGTGCCACTGCGTAGACGCCGACCGCCGAGGGCAGAAGCGAGTCCATCCGGTCCAAGAAACCGCCGTGTCCCGGCATCCATGAACTCATGTCCTTGACCCCCAGGTTGCGCTTGATCAGCGACTCGGTCAGATCGCCTCCGGTTGCGGTCAGCAATACGACAATACCGAGAACGACGCCGACCCACCAAGGCTGCTGCAGAGCGAACAGGGACAAGCACACACCGATGGCGACGGCGAGCAGCGCTGCACCGCCGAATCCCTCCCAGGTCTTATTCGGGCTCACGCGAGGGGTCATCTTGTGCTTACCTAGCGTGACTCCCGCCGCGTATGCTCCGACATCGACCGAGACTACCACGACGACGAGCGCGAAGACCCACCATTGCCCGCGATCTGCCTGAATCAGGAGCACCGCCATCGAACCTAGGAACGGCACATAGACGAGTGCGAAAAGTCCGGAGAACACGTCGCGTATGAGGGTCTTGGGCGGTGTCTCCCACGCCGGGAACAGCCCCTCGACCAGACGCCAGACGACGAGCAGTACGGAGGCTGCGAACAGCCCGAGCAGCGCGCCCTCAGCCTGCATCAGCGCCGCTCCGGCGACAATGATGAGACCTCCGAGCGCGGCACCCACGCGCGGCACGCGACGGCCGGCCGCACGAAACGCGGAGGCCAGCTCAACAATCGCGATCGTGACCAGCACCGCAACAAGGGCGATGAACGCCCAGGCCACGGTGAACAGGCTCACCAGAAACGCGGCCGCGAAGATCAACCCGCTGAGTATTGCGAGAAACAGGTTCCGCCCGGCGCGCTTCTCGATTCTCGCATTCGTCGCCTCGAACTGGGCTTTCGCCCCATCGAGATGAGTTCGCAGCTCACCTCGCCCCCCGTCGTGACGGTCACGGCGCCGCACGGGTTACACCTCGAGCAGTTCGGCTTCTTTGTGCTTCAACGACTCATCGATCTGATCGATGAACTGCTTGGTCACAGCCTCGAGTTCTTTCTCAGCCCGCGCGATCTCATCCTCGCCGATCTCGCTCTTGAGCGCTTCCAGCGAGTCCTTGCCGTGACGGCGCACATTGCGGATGGCAACACGAGCATCCTCGGCACGGCTCTTCACGATCTTCACGAACTCCTTGCGACGTTCCTCGGTAAGTTCCGGCAGGATCACGCGGATCACATTTCCGTCGTTCGAAGGGTTTGCCCCGAGGTTCGGCATATCGCGGATCGCCTGCTCGATGTCCTTCATCGCACTCTTGTCGTACGGGGTCACCAGCAGGCTGCGTGCGTCCTGGTTCGTGACGGATGCGAGTTGCGGGAGCGGCGTCGGCGTGCCGTAGTAGTCGACCTGGACTCCCTGCAGAAGTGAGGGATTCGCGCGGCCCGTTCGAACGCTCGCGAAGCCGTCACGTGCCGCCTCAAGGGCTTTCGTCATGCGCTCCTTGACGTCTGCAAAAACCTCGTCGATCACGGTAGCTCCTTCGGTGGAATCAAATATGGAAAGTCTATCGATGACGGCGCAGTTCGCCCGCCACCTCAGTTCAGCTGTGCACCAGGGTACCGAGCCCATCGCCACGCAGGGCCGCGGTGACATTGCCCTCGGGCTCCATGCCGAACACCCGCATCGGCATGCCGTTGTCCATGCAGAGGCTGAACGCCGTGGAGTCGACGACCTTCAGACCCTGGACGAGCGCGTCGGCGTAGCTGATCTTCTCAATCAGCGTGGCTTCGGGATCTTTGTGTGGGTCGGCCGTGTATACGCCGTCGACACCGTTCTTCGCCACGAGCACTTCGACGGCCTGTATCTCGAGGGCACGCTGAGCCGCGACCGTGTCGGTCGAGAAATACGGCAAACCGGCACCCGCACCGAAGATCACGACGCGCCCTTTCTCGAGATGACGGATGGCGCGCAGCGGGATGTAGGTTTCAGCCACTTGCGTCATCGTGATCGCGGACTGCACCCGAGTCTCGACACCGGCCTGCTCGAGAAAATCCTGCAACGCGAGCGAGTTCATGACCGTGCCGAGCATCCCCATGTAATCGGCGCGTGCGCGATCCATACCGCGCTGCGAGAGCTCCGCCCCACGGAAGAAGTTACCGCCGCCCACGACGACCGCGATCTCCGCAGAATCCACGGCGGCAGCGATCTCCCGCGCGATCTGACCCACCACATCCGGGTTCACTCCGAGCGTGCCACCACCGAACGCCTCCCCCGAGAGCTTCAGCAGTATGCGGCGCTTGCGGGGTGTTGTCATCTCAGGGCTCCTTGCGTGTTCGTTCCGATTTCCAGCCTAGTGCGTCGTGGCCGGCGACGAGGCGCGAAACTCATGAGTCGAACCGCGCCGCCGGTGTCCGGACACAGCAAGGCCCGGGTCGACTGTGCGACCCGGGCCCCGCGTGTCGACTAGGCTCCGACCTTGCTGCGAGCGAAGCTCAGCACCTTAATGCCGGCCGCTTCCGCGACCTGGGCGACGTTGCGCTTATCGGCATCGAGCGCGTGCACCTGCTCGACCAGCACGACCTGCTTAAAGAACGCGCCCAGGCGCCCCTCGACGATCTTCGGAAGCGCCGCCTCGGGCTTGCCCTCGTTGCGGGAAATCTCCGTGACGATCTCGCGCTCCTTCTCGACGTCAGCCTCTGGGACCTCGTCACGGCTCACGTAGAGCGGATCGGCGAAGGAAATGTGCTGCGCAATGCTGAGCGCCGCCTTCTCGTCGGCACCCTCGTAACCGAGAACCACACCGATCTGCGGCGGAAGGTCCTTCGAGGTACGGTGCAGGTACACGGCGGTCGCTGGTGCCTCAATGCGGGACACCTTGCGCAGCTCGATGCGCTCGCCGATGATCGCTGACTCGTCGGTGATCACATCACCCACGGTCTTGCCGTCGAGCGGAGCCGCGAGGCCTTCTTCGACAGTCGCGGCACCCGCTGCAGCGAGCGCGTCGAGCACCTTCTCGCTCAAGGCACCGAACTTCTCGTTCTTCGCAACGAAGTCGGTCTCGCACACGAGCTCGATCATCGTCGCGGCACCCTCGTTCTGTCGAACGCCGACGAGACCCTCGCTTGCCTCGCGTCCCTCTCGCTTGGCAACGCCCTTGAGGCCCTTGAGGCGCAGAATCTCAATCGCCTTCTCGATGTCGCCATCGGCCTCCACGAGCGCGTTCTTGCTATCGAGCATGCCAGCGCCCAGACGCTCGCGCAGCTCCTTCACAGCGGCCATACTGACTGCAGCCATGTGTGACTCCTTCTCATCACAGCGTCGTCGCGCTGGATCCTAAAACTTGAAATGAATGACTTACTCGGCAGCCGGTGCTGACTCTTCGGCCGTGGCGGCCTTCTCGGCGGCCGGAGCCTCCGCAGTCTTCTCGGCGGCGGAAGCCTCGGTGGACTCCTCGGCGGCGGGGGCGTCTGCCGCAGGTGCCTCCGCGTTGAGCAGTTCGACCTCCCACTCGGCGAGCGGCTCAGCGGCCGCGTCGCCCTCGGCGGGCTTCTGGTGACGCTCCATGAGTCCCTCGGCGGCGGCGTCGGCGATCACTCGCGTGAGCAGGGCAACCGAGCGGATCGCGTCATCGTTGCCCGGAATCGGGTAGGTGACCTCGTCGGGATCGCAGTTTGTGTCGAGGATGGCGATCACCGGGATGCCGAGCTTCTTCGCCTCGTCGATCGCGAGGTGCTCCTTCTTGGTGTCGACGACCCAGAGCGCCGATGGGGTCTTGGTCATGTGGCGGATGCCGCCAAGCGACTTCTGCAACTTCTCGAGCTCGCGCTTCTTCAGCAGCAGCTCCTTCTTGGTGAATCCGCTCGTGCCGCCCTCGAAGTCGAGCTGCTCGAGCTCCTTCATGCGCTCGAGTCGGCTCGTCACCGTCTGGAAGTTGGTGAGCAGGCCACCGAGCCAGCGCTGGTTCACGTAGGGCTGGTTCACCCGCGCCGCCTGCTCTGCGATGGCTTCCTGCGCCTGCTTCTTCGTGCCGACGAAGAGGATGTTGCCGCCGCGGGCGACGGTGCTCTTCACGAACTCGTAGGCCTCATCGATGTAGTGCAGCGACTGCTGCAGATCGATGATGTAGATGCCTGAGCGCTCAGTGAAAATGAAGCGCTTCATCTTCGGGTTCCAACGACGGGTCTGGTGCCCGAAGTGCACACCACTGTCGAGTAGCTGACGAATGGTTACGACGGCCATGGCCGTTCTCCTGTTCTGCGCGCTCGATTGAGCTGCGCGCTTGCGGTTGTTCTTCGTCGGCGGGTTGCCGCGAATCCTGGTGCCCTGAGATTCACCGCTCCTGTTTCGGAGACCGTTGGCTTCAGCACAGTTGTGGGCACGCGTAGTCACCTCGTGCGAGGTGCACTACGAGTTTATCATCACTTTTGGGGCCGGACCGTTCGTGCACAGGACCATATTTCGCACATGATCACCGAGATCTTGTGGATCCCACGAAGTGCGTCGCGGGGCATGCGAGTCTGGTTTCATGTCTCGGCTCTCATCGACGCTTCGAGTGCTCCCCCTGATTCTGGCGGTGCTGGTCTTTCCGTCGGCACAGCCGGGCACGCCCGCTGAGACCCGTACAGACGCGCGATGGCTGCCGCCGGTGGGCACCTCGGTCAACCCGACGGCCCGCTTCGACCTGTCAAACGGCCCCTACGGGGCGGGTCACCGCGGGATCGATTTCCCGGCCGCATCGGGCGACCGGGTTCGCGCTCCTACCGGTGGAACCGTCACGTTCTCTGGCGTGGTCGTCGACCGCGAGGTGATCACCGTTCGGGTCGATTCGCGAACGCTCGTCTCCATGGAGCCAATGCGAAGCGAAGTCAACGTCGGTGAAAGCGTGAGCGCTGGGATGGTGATCGGCGAGGTCTCACAGGGAGGACACTGCGGGCGGGAATGCCTGCACCTCGGTGTTCGTGTCAACGGGCAGTACGTGAACCCTTTGCGCTACTTCCGGTCGAAACCGGTGCTGCTTCCCTGGTAAGGCGGCATTCGTCTGCCCCACAAGGATGGCTGGAAGCGTGCCGCCTGCCCAGCTACGAGCGCTGAGCGAACGCAGTCGTGTAGAGACAGACGCTCGCGGCAGTCGCAAGGTTCAACGACTCTGCAGCCCCGTAGATCGGTAGCCGCAACGAGCGGCTGGCGAGGTCCCGATCGTTCTGCGAAAGGCCGTGCGCCTCATTGCCGAAGACCCACATGACCCGGCCAGCAAGAATCGGATCGCCGGGCTGCAGCTCATCGCCTCGAATGTCGGCAGCGAGCACCTCGAGTCCCGCGCGACGCGCCGAATCGAGTACCGGTTCAAGCTCCGCGGCAGTCGCCACGGGGAGGTGGAAGATCGACCCGGTTGTGGCGCGCACCACCTTCGGGTGCCACGGGTCGATGCTCTCGCCGGAGAAGATCACCGCATCGGCACCGGCTGCGTCAGCCGCGCGCAGCACGGCACCCGCGTTCCCCGGATCGCGCACCTCGTGCAGCACCGCGACGAGTCGAGCCTCGGCGAGAGTGATCTCGAGCGCGGGCTCCGGAATTCTCGCGACGGCGAGCACACCCTGGGGCTGCACCGTCTCCGCCATCGTTGCGAGCACGGCATCGGTCACACGTTCCATCTCGAGCTGCGCAGCATCCGCGAGCCGATCAATCTCGAACTGCCAGGGTTCATTGCCCATGGTGGCAAAGACCGCGACCACCTGCTCGGGGCGGTGACGAATCAGTTCGCGCACAGCCTGCGGGCCCTCGACGATGAACTGGCCGGCAGCTAGACGATCTTTCTTGCGAGCCAGTGCCGCGATCCGCCGCACGCGGGGTGATTTGGGATTCTCGATCACGTCATGAGCCTATCGCCAGACCGAATGCAGAACCCCCTCGCCGTGACGAGGGGGTTTGTGCGAAACGATACGAGGATCACGCTGCCTTGGGTGCGTTGACGTCCTCAGGCAGTGCCCCCTTAGCAACCTCGATGAGCGTGGCGAACGCGGCCGGCTCATTCGTCGCGAGCTCGCTCAGCATGCGGCGATCCACCTCAACGCCGGCGAGGTTCAGGCCCTGGATGAAACGGTTGTAGGTGAGGCCGTGGGCCCGGGCACCAGCGTTAATGCGCTGAATCCACAGGCGACGGAAATCGCCCTTGCGCTTGCGTCGATCGTTGTATGCGTAGACGAGCGAGTGGGTGACCTGCTCCTTCGCCTTACGGTAGAGACGCGAACGCTGTCCGCGGTATCCCTCAGCGCGCTCGAGAATTACGCGACGCTTCTTCTGGGCGTTGACGGCCCGCTTTACTCTTGCCATTTCGGTTCTTCCTTACGAATTCTTCAATCGGACCGTGCTTAGCGAACAAGCAGCTTCTTGGCCTGCTTCACGTCGCCTGCCGAGAGCACCTGGTCTGCGTTCAAGCGGCGCTTGCGCTTCGAGGCCTTGACCTCGAGGTTGTGACGCATGCCGGCTTGCTGCTTCATCAGCTTGCCGCTGCCGGTCACCTTGAACCGCTTCTTCGCACCCGAATGGGTCTTCTGCTTAGGCATCTCTATCTCCTTGTTGTGGTGCGCGTCGCCTGGGCGACCACGTCTCTTACGGCTCCGGGCCGTTGGTCTATCGGTTACTCCGCTACCGGAGCTTCGCCCGCTGTCGGCTTCTCGGCACGCCGACTCGCCTTCTCCTCAGCGCGACGCGCGTTCTGCTCCGCCTTGGCCTCGCTCTTATTCCGCAGCGGCGAGATCACCATCACCATGTTGCGTCCGTCAATGCGCGGCGAGCTCTCAACCGTGCCATACTCTGCGATGTCCTCGGCGAACTGCTGGAGCAGGCGAACCCCCATCTCTGGACGCGACTGTTCGCGACCGCGGAAGAGGATCATGGCCTTCACCTTGTCGCCCTGGTTCAAGAACCCGATCGCACGTTTGGTCTTCGTCTCATAGTCGTGCGTGTCGATCTTGAGCCGAAAGCGCACTTCCTTCAACACCGTGTTCGCCTGGTTGCGACGAGCCTCTTTCGCCTTCTGGGCTGCCTCGTACTTGAACTTGCCGAAGTCCATGATCTTCGCCACGGGAGGCTTCGAGTTCGGGGCAACCTCGACCAGGTCGAGATCGGCATCCGCAGCCAAGCGCAGCGCGGTTTCGATCGGCACAACGCCGACCTGTTCGCCACTCGGACCTACCAGGCGCACCTCGGGCACGCGGATTCGTTCATTCGTACGGGGATCGCTGATCGCCGGCTCCTTTGGATCGTTGCTGCACGCCGCAGTGGCGTTTGCAAGCCGAGATCGCGAGCAGCGCACGCGCTGCCCCACACCCTTTGTAGCTGCTGTACCGATAATCGATAGACTCGATCCGCCGGTACAACGGGGCGTGAACTACCCGAGAGCCCTGTAATTCGTGCTACGGGTGGGATGATCTCCACTTACAAGTTCCCGGCAGAAGGCCGTGAACCTTTAGAATCTTAGCATCAGACATTGCATCTCGGCAATGCGAACTTCAATCGAGTCGCGCTCAGCGAAGAAACGGAAACCGATGACCGAGCAGCAGCCCGCCGAAACCGACGCTCAACAGGCGGCCCGAGACATCGCCGAAGTGCCTGCTGTCGAGATCATCACTGCGGCGGCAGTGAATCTCCTCAGTGCGGCCGCCGTCAAGTGCGGGCTCTCCGACGACCCTGAGCATGAGACCGACCTCGATGAGGCACGGAAGCTCATCAACGCGCTCGCCGGGCTCATCACCGCGGGTGCTCCGGAGATCAGTGACTCGCACGCTCGCCCGCTGCGCGACGGCCTGCGCTCGGTGCAGTTGGCCTTCCGTGAGGCATCGGTCATCCCTGACGAACCGGGGAAGGGCCCAGGCGAGAAGTACACCGGTCCGGTCATCTGAGCCTGTCGGCGACGTGGGAGTCACCGTCAGGTAAGTGCCACTGCGCAACCGCGACCATGCACTTCTTCGCAGCGCCCTGCATCACACAGGATTTCTCGGCGCTCAGCCCGAGCCCGGATTACGGCATGATGAGGGGGTGCCAATAATCGATCCGCCTCCGCAGCCCGACGCGTCGAATAATGACGACGCCGACACGAGTCGCGGGCGACAGGTGCGGCAGGGTGCCCTCGACTCGCTCGGGGTCGGCCTCGGCATCTTCCCGCTCGGACTCGCCCTCGGCATGCTGGTGGTGCAGGCCGGCCTGCCAGGTTGGCTCGCGCCCGCGCTCTCGATCGGGGTGTTTGCCGGCTCGGTCGAGCTGCTGCTCGTCAGCATGATCGCGACCGCCACGCCACTGATCACCATCGCCATAACGGTCTTCGCCGTAAATTTTCGCCACGTCTTCTACCCGCTGACGTTTCCCGTTCAGGTGGTCAAGCCGGGCATCGGCAGGGCCTACTCGATCTATGCGATGATCGACGAAGCCTACGCCACGTACGTGTTGATGCCGCCTGAGAAGCTATCCTCCGCGCGGATGCTCACCGGGCAACTGCTCATGCAGGCGTACTGGGTCGCCGGCTCGCTCGCGGGGGTGCTGATCGGTTCCCTCCTTCCCGAACCGATCGAGGGTTTCGAGTTCGCCCTCGTAGCGTTGTTCATCGTCATGGCGCTCGATGCCGTGCGAAGTCGTCGCGAGATCCCGTCGGTCGCACTGGCCGGAGCCGCGGTCGCCGTCGCGCTGGTGGTCTTCCCGGGTTCGGAGATCCTCGCAGCCCTGTGCATCTTCACCGTGCTGTTGGTGGCACGGTACCTTTGGACGCGACGAGGTCGCAAGGTCGAGGGCGAGGATCCGCATGCCTAGCACCATCTACATCATCGCGGCAGTTGCGATCGCCGGAATCATCACCCTCCTCCTCCGTGCCCTGCCGTTCGCGCTGCTGAAGCCGTTGCGCGGGTCCAAGTTCGTCAAGAAGCTGGGAGAGTGGATGCCTGCGGGGCTGCTCGTGATCCTCGCGCTCGTCATGCTCGCCGACCAGGTCGCCCAGCACCTCGATCGGGTGTGGATCGTAGGAGTAGCCGCAGCTATCACCGTGCTTGTCCACCTGCTGTGCGGCAGGAGGGCATTGCTGAGCATCTTTGTCGGGACCGCGGCGTACGTGGCCCTGCTCTACGCGTTCTGACGTCGCAACGCCGCAGCTTCGGTCAGCGCAAGGCGATGCGCAGGGAATCGACCTCGTGCGCGATGATACTGCTCGCGGCAAACTGGGCTTGCAGGTGGGCGACCACGTCTTCCAGTTGGGTGCGATCCAACCCGGGAGTCAGTCGCAGCAGCACGTCGACCTCAGGTGCCAGCAGGCGGGCGTGCGGGTCCCCCGGGGCAAGCCGCAACTGCTCGATCCGAGGCTCGGCTGCCGCGATGCGCTCGAACTCGCGCTCGACGTCGCCGTTTGCCCAGGCGGGACGCCGTGGCCTGCCGTGCGCCACGGACTCAAGTTCGGTTCGGCGGATCCCGAGCTCCTGGTCGGGCGAGCCAGCATCGATGATGATCAGGTCCGTCTGCTCGCTCGCGGCCGCGACGGCCGCTTGAGGCATCGGCACCGGGATCGGCCTGGCCTCGGGATTCCAGGCGCGCATGCTGGCCGTCGAACTGAAGACCGGCATGACCCGGCGTCCATCCGGCGCGGACACGGTCACAATCGACAGCTCCTGCGTCTTCTCGACCTTTCGCCCCTCAGGCGTGACCCCGACAGCGCCTGCCTCAGCCAGCAGCGGCACGAGCACCCGGACGGTCCCGAGCACCTCGATCACAGCCGCGTGCGCGTCTGCGAGCCCAGCCAAAGAGTTCGCGGAAGCAGCCTGACGCAGCCGGTCAACCGCGTCTCGCAGCGAATCGGGAGTTTCGCCATCGTCGGAGGCGAAGGCTGTCTCGTGATGGTCGAACGTACGGCCCGCCCACGGATAGCCCGCCGAGTCGGCCGCCCCACCCGGCACCAGACTCTCCGGCACCCCGGTCGTGCGGGGCGCGTCACCCGTCGAGGGAAGTCGCTTGATCGCCATGTGCCCACCCTGCGGGCTCAGTGCCCCGCAACGTCAAGCGCCGCGGGGAGCGTGAACGCCCCAGCATAGAGCGCCTTGCCGACGATGGCTCCTTCGACGCCGAATGGGACGAGCGTGCGCAGCGTGGCGATGTCGTCGAGGCTTGACACGCCTCCCGAGGCAACCACCGGGCGATCGGTGCGAGCACACACCTGCTTCAGTAGCTCCACGTTCGGCCCCCGGAGCGTGCCGTCTTTGGTCACGTCGGTCACAACATAGCGCGGGCACCCGGCCCGTTCCAGGCGTTCGAGCACTTCCCAGAGATTGCCGCCTTCTTGTGTCCACCCTCGTGCGGCGAGTGTTTCGCCGCGAACATCGAGCCCCACGGCGATCTGCTCTCCGTAGCGAGCGATCACGGCCTGGGTCCACTCTGGGTTCTCGAGCGCAGCGGTCCCAAGATTGACTCGCGCCGCTCCAAGTTCTAGGGCTGCTTCGAGGCTCGCGTCGTCGCGGATACCGCCCGAGAGCTCAATCTTGACTGTCTTTGACTGTTTAATCACCTTGCGCAGCAGCGAAGCGTTGCTTCCCCGCCCGAAGGCCGCGTCGAGATCTACCAGGTGAATCCATTCGGCACCCTGCACGATCCAATCGAGTGCGGCGTCGACCGGGCTCCCATAGCTCGTCTCCGTGCCGGCTTCGCCTTGCGTGAGCCGCACCGCTTTGCCGTTGGCCACATCGACCGCCGGGAGCAGCTCGAGTTCCGGCTCTCGATTGAGTTCGATCATTGAGCTTCGTTTCCTTCTTGCTTGCACTGTCTCTGGTTCTTGGCCCGGTCGCGCCTAGAGCGTGGCGATCCAGTTTCTCAGCAGCTGGATCCCTGCGTCGCCGGACTTCTCGGGGTGGAATTGTGTCGCAGCAAGCGGCCCGTTCTCGACCGCCGCGATGAAGCGTTCCCCATGGTTCGCCCAGGTGACCACCGGCCGGGTACGCTCGCTTCGTCCGTCGATCGTCCACTCAGTTGCCGCGTAGCTGTGCACGAAGTAGAAGCGCTCGTGCTCGAGCCCCTTGAAGAGCGCCGTTCCCTCCCCAGGCTCAACGGTATCCCATCCCATGTGCGGCAGCCGTGCCGCATCGAGGCGTCGGACCGTGCCCGGCCACTGGCCGAGCCCAGCGCTCTCGATGCCGTGTTCGAGACCGCGCTCGAACATCACCTGCTCTCCAACGCAGATGCCTAGCACAGGGCGGCCACCGGCGAGCCGTCGGTCGATCAGCTCGGCCCCACGAACTGCGTGAAGCTGCCGCATGACCGCGTCGAAGGCACCGACACCGGGGACCAGCAGCCCGTCAGCTTCCGCGGCTTTCCGATGGTCACTGGTGAGCGTGACGGCGGCCCCAGCTTTCTCGAGCGCTTTCACCACGGAATGCACGTTGCCCGACCCGTAATCGAGCACGACCACGCTCTTGTCGAGTGCGGTCACAGGGTTCCCTTCGTGCTGGGCACGCCAACGACGAGCGGATCGATGGCTTTGGCGACGCGGAGCGCTCGGGCGAATGCCTTGAACTCTGCCTCTGCGATGTGGTGCGGGTCACGGCCCTCGATGAGTCGTAGGTGCACGGTGAACCTGGCATTGAGCGTCAAGGCCTCAAAGAAGTGGCGCACCATGCTGCCGGTGAAGTGCCCCCCGATGAGGTGAAACTCGAACCCGGTCGGCTCGCCGGAATGCACGAGATACGGTCGGCCCGAGATATCGACCACTGCTTGCGCGAGCGACTCGTCCAGTGGGACGAGCGCGTCTCCGTATCGACCGATGCCTCGCTTATCGCCAAGCGCTTCAAGGAACGCCTGCCCGAGCAGGATCCCGGTGTCCTCGACCGTGTGGTGCACATCGATCTCAAGATCGCCTGTCGCGCGAACGGTCAGATCAGTAAGCGAGTGACGCGCAAGCGCGGTGAGCATGTGGTCGAAGAACGGAACGCCAGTGTCGACGTCGGCCTCCCCGATTCCATCTAGGTTCAGGCTCACGCGAATGTGCGATTCCGTAGTCTCGCGCTCCAGGCTGGCGGTGCGGGGCTCGTTTCCCATAACTGACATCCTACCTGCGCGAAGTCGCGCCTCCTGGCCCGAGCTCGCGAAGCGCGGCAATAAGCGCACTTGTCTCCGCCTCGGTTCCGGCCGTGAGCCGCAGGTGACCGTCGATTCCGAGATTGCGGATCAGAATGCCGCGATCGAACAGGGCCTCGAATGTCGCACTGGGGTCGGTGAATCCGCCGACGAGCAGGAAGTTGGAGCCCGACGGGTGCACCTGGTAGCCCAGATCGACAAGCGCGGCGGCGAGCCGCTCGCGCTGAGCTCGTATTTCTGCGACAGTTGCGAGCATCTTGTCGGCATGCCGTAACGCAGCCGTCGCCGCCGCTTGCGTGAGCGCGGACAGGTGGTATGGGAGCCGAACCAGCCGCAGCGCGTCGACGACAGCCGCGTCCGCCGCGAGGTATCCCAGCCGCACGCCCGCGAACGCAAAGGCCTTGCTCATCGTACGCGAGACCATGAGGCGCGGGCGCGAAGCGAGGAGCTCGATGGCACTGGGGTGCTCATCGTCGAACTCGATGTAGGCCTCGTCGACGATGAGCATGCCATCAAACGCGTCGTGTGCTGCCCGAACGGTCTCGAGATCGAGGCTCGTGCCGGTCGGGTTGTTCGGTCCGCAGAGAATCGCTAAGGCGGGCTGATGCTCTCGCAGCACGCGGGCCACGAACTCGGGTGTCAGCGCATAGTCGCTCGGGCGTGGGACCGGCACCCAACGCGTATCCGTTGCGTCGGCCAGGAGCGGGTACATCGAATATGTCGGGGTGAAGCTCAGCAGCGATCGCCCGGGCCCGCCGAAGGCCTGCAGCACCTGTTGCAACACCTCGTTCGACCCGTTCGCGGCCCACACCTCACGCGCCGATAGCCCGCCTCCGAGATAGTCCGCCAAGGCCTCGCGCAACGCAATGAACTCTCGGTCCGGGTAACGATTCGCGCTGCGCACTGCTTCCGCTAGCGAAGCAACGATGTCGTCGACTACCTCGCTGGGCAGGGGGTGAGTGTTCTCGTTGACGTTGAGGCTCACCGGCACGGAGTCTTGCGGGGCTCCGTAAGGAGTCTTACCGACGAGATTACTGCGAAGAGGAAGGTCACTCAGGCTGGTCACCAACCCAGTTTAGACGGCGTGCGCGTTACCGCCTCGATCACGCCCCCCAGCCCGAGCTCGCTCGCGCTCACCGCAATCGGTGCGTCAGCGTAGCGAAGCGGCAGCGCAATCGGCTGGCCAGCCTGCACGCCAGAACCATCGAGTTGATTCAGCCGAACGATCTCCGCGACCAGGTCACGAGGGTCCATGCTCGGGTCGATCTCGTGTGCGATCTCCCAGAGCGATGAGCCCGACTGAACCACGACGTAACTGAACTCCGCGCTCCCAGGCTCTGGCGATGCGACGGCCTGGGAACTGCCAATGGCCGCGACGATGCCGAGCACCGCCACGACAAGCAACGTTGCGAGGACACCGACGACCACGCGACCGCGGCGGGTCAGACGCAGGCGCACCGCCGCAGCGCGCGATGCAGACTCACCACGGTGCGATGTGGCGGGAACGGCTTCCATCGAGGCGCTCATGATCTGGATCTCCTTGTGTTTCGGACGCAACCCCGCAGCAGCGGAGTAGAACATCTGTTTCGAATCTATCTTCGATTAGATCGAAACTCAAGCCCAAAGTTCGAAGCTTTGCGCGAGTTTTTTCTCGCGACACTCGAACATACTTTTGTCTGCGCTCGAAAATTCGGGCTATTGTTTCGTCAGGAACACTGAATCAGGCACCACTGACATTTACGTCCCGAGCGAAGGATTAGGCGATGGCAGCAAGCGCACACGAGCATCGGGGTAAACCGCTCACCGAGAAACAGCAGGCCATCCTCGAATTCATTGCCCGCTCGGTCGAGTCTCGGGGTTACCCACCTAGCATGCGAGAGATCGGCGACGCCGTAGGCCTCGCATCGCTCTCGAGCGTCACCCACCAGCTCGGTAGGCTCGAGCTCGCAGGCCACATTCGCCGGGACCCGAACCGTCCCCGCGCACTTGAGGTGCTTACAGAGCTTGCCAGCACCTCTCAGGCCATTGCCGAGGCACCCGAGGTGCAGGCCGAGGAGACCGCGTACGTCCCCCTTGTCGGCCGCATCGCAGCGGGTGTGCCGATCACGGCCGAGCAGCAGGTAGAAGAGTTGGTCCCGCTCCCCCGGCAGCTGGTGGGAGACGGTCAGCTCTTTATGCTCAAGGTCTACGGCGATTCGATGATCGACGCAGCGATCTGCGACGGAGACTTCGTCGTCATTCGCCAGCAGCGTGACGCCGAGAACGGCGATATCGTGGCTGCGATGCTCGACGGCGAGGCCACGGTGAAGGTGTTCCGTCGACGCGATGGACACACCTGGCTGCTCCCCCGCAACAGTGCCTTCGAACCCATTCTTGGGGATCATGCCGAGGTCCTCGGCAAGGTCGTCGCGGTGTTCCGTTCAATCTAGCGCGAGGGCTTGCACCTCGACTCGGGCTCGCCTTTCAACATGCGACTCAGGCCCCACCAGGGACCACCCGACCGCTCAGAGGCCCTAAGGCACGAGGAAGGGCTCCAGCTTCGCAAGGGTCTCACCCGCGACATAGGCGTGGACCCGAGTGCCCGCCTCGACGTACTCGGTATCGAGCACGCGATTGCGCTCGTGGAGCTCTGCGATGAGCTCGCCCCGGTCGTACGGAACCACGGCAGTCACCTCACGATCCGGCACGGGGAGCGCGGATGCGATCCTCGCCCGCAATGCCTCGATCCCCTCTCCCGTGCGGGCCGAGACGAATACCGCGTCTGGAGCGAGACCGTGCAGCACCAACCGCTGGGTTTCGTCGATCAGATCAGACTTGTTGAACACGACGAGCTCGGGCACCGACTGCGCACCAACCTCGGTGATCACCTCGCGGACCGTGCGCAACTGCGCTGCCGGGTCCGGATGGGATGCATCCACAACGTGCAGGATGACGTCTGAGTCGCCGACCTCTTCAAAGGTGCTGCGGAACGCCTCGACGAGATGGTGCGGCAGGTTGCGCACGAACCCGACCGTGTCTGCATAGGTGAACCTGCGACCGTCGTCGGTCTCTGCGTGACGCACGGTGGTGTCGAGCGTGGCGAACAGCTGGTTCTGCACGAGCGCGGCAGAGCCGGTGAGGCGGTTCAGGAGGCTCGACTTGCCGGCGTTCGTATATCCGGCGATCGCCACCGAAGGCACATCGCCGCGCTTCCGGTTTGCTCGCTTCGCCTCGCGAGCAGGCGCGAAGCCCTTGATCTGCCGACGTAGTTTCGCCATGCGCGTGTTAATGCGGCGACGATCAAGTTCGATCTTCGTCTCACCAGGCCCTCGCGAGCCCATGCCGGCACCGCCAGCGCCGACCTGGCCGCCCGCCTGGCGCGACATCGACTCGCCCCAGCCGCGCAATCGCGGAAGCAGGTACTCGAGCTGCGCGAGCTCAACCTGTGCCTTGCCCTCACGGCTCTTGGCGTGCTGGCTGAAAATATCGAGGATCACGGCCGTGCGGTCGATCACCTTCACCTTGACGACATCCTCGAGCGCGCGACGCTGCGAGGGCGCGAGCTCGGTGTCCGCCACGACCGTGTCGGCACCGAGCGAGGCGACCAGGTCCGCCAGTTCCTGCGCCTTGCCCTTGCCCAGGTAGGTCGCGGGGTCCGGGTTGGCACGACGCTGCAGCAGACCCTCGAGCACCTCGGCACCTGCCGTCTCCGCGAGAGCGGCCAGCTCGCGCAGCGAGTTCTCCGCGTCCTCCTGGCCCTGGTGCGAGCCCGCCGAGTACACCCCGATCAGCACCACCTTCTCGAGGCGGAGCTGGCGATACTCGACCTCGGTGACGTCCTCGAGTTCCGTAGACAGCCCCTGCACGCGCCGAAGCGATGCACGTTCCTCGCGTTCCAAACGGATCTCGTCGAAATCATCGGCCGCAAACTCGTGCGCCTCGTCGCCGAGCGCCTGCGCACCGCTGAGGTCCCGAATCACGGTCGCGCTTTCGCTTCGCGAGGCACGGCGGATCACTCGATCCAGCGGATCGATTGGCTGCGGATCATGTGGCGCGTCTCTGACTTCAGTCTCGGACTCTTCTTCGAGTGGTTCGACCTGGTTCGGGCTACGCGTGCGGTGCTTTGTCATCTGTACCTCGATTGTACCCGCCGATGCGCGAAGCGGAGCGAGTGTTCACCCACAGCGCAGCCCATTCGGCCCCAACCGAGCTGGGATACTGATTGGGTGAACGAGCACTATTTCAGCGAGACACCGAGCGGCGACTTCTCGCCCCGGGAGATCGAAGTGGTCTTGGCGGGGGTGCCCCGCACGGTGATGACCGCTGGCGGAGTCTTCAGCCCCGACCATCTCGACCGGGGTACAGCGGTGCTGCTGCGCGCGCTTGAGAAGCTCGTCGACGTCGGGAGGGCCGAATCAGCTGCTTCGGTCGAGGATCGTGGCCCGATCCTCGACCTCGGTTGCGGCTGGGGGCCGATCGCGCTCACGGCAGCACTTACCGAGCCGACCCGCGAGGTGTGGGCGGTCGACATCAATGAACGCTCACGCAACCTCACCGCGAAGAACGCGCAGATGCTCGGCCTCGTCAATGTGCGGGTGGCCGCACCCGACGACGTACCGGAGCAACTGCGATTCGGAGCGATACTCTCAAACCCACCCATTCGCGTCGGCAAGGCCGCGCTGCACGGCTTGCTTCGACGCTGGTTGCCGAGGCTCGCGCCAGCGGGAGCAGCGTATCTCGTTGTTGCAAAGCACCTCGGCGCGGACTCATTGCAGAAGTGGATCGCCTCCGAGTTCACCGACCTCGAGGTAACGCGAGTCGCCCGGGATAAAGGTTTCCACGTGATCTGCGCGGCCCGGCCCACCGATCAGGGAAGCTCGATGCTTCCCGAGTAGACGAGTTCGGCGGGACCGCTCAGCGATACATGCTCTCCCTCTTCGGTCGGGAACATGCGCACCGCCAGGCGTCCACCGGGAACCTCAACGCTCCAACTGTTCGGCATCTGTTCACCGCCCCAGTGACGAAACGCGAGCGCCGCCGCCGCCGTACCGGTGCCGCAGGAGAGCGTTTCACCCGATCCTCGCTCGTGCACCCGCATGCGAATGCGGGCGACACCGTCCTTCAGCAGGGGTTCGTCCGGCACCACGAACTCGACGTTCGCGCCGTTGTCGGGCAATGGGGCCAGCTCGGGAGCCCGGTCGAGCTCGAGCGCGTCGAGCTTCCCGTCTTCGGAAAGCACCGTCACAACGTGCGGATTGCCTAAATCGATCCCGAGCCCCGGACGCGAGATATGCAAGCCCTTCGCGTTGACCAGGTACTCATCGCCGAGTCGCCAGCGGCCGAGGTCGACGGTATAACCCGACACCCCCGCGAGTACGTCCTTCACCCCGGCTCGCGTACCGATCGGGAGGGTGTCGCGCCGTTCGGGCGTGACGAGTCCCTCGGTGATCAAGTAGTGCGCATACACTCGGATTCCATTGCCGCACATCTCTGCCGGCGTCCCGTCAGCGTTCCAATAGTCCATGAACCATTCTGCGTCGGGCTCCTCCGCGAGGATCGGTTGCCCTTCCGGGAGCGCGCTGGAGCGCACGGCGCGAATGATGCCATCGGCACCGACGCCGAAATGGCGGTCGCAGATGAAGCGGATCTGCTCCGGCGTCAGCTGGATGTCGCCGTCGGGATCGGTGAAGAGCACGAAGTCGTTACCGGTGCCGTGCCCCTTGGTGAAGCTGAGTGTCGTCACTCCCCCAGTCTAGGGCTGCCTTCGCCGGACCTACCTCCACTTCGAACCCGGGAACTCGCATCTTGCGTGCCGTACTACGCTTGACGTACTATGTTGAACATCACAGCAGTTCGAAGTCAGAAGGAGACGAGATGATCAGCGCCGACGCGATCCGCGGCTACATCGATCTCATGGTGCTGTCGCTGCTGCGTCGCGCTCCCTCGTACGCATACGATCTCGCGCAACAGATCAGCTCGGTCACCGGTAACGACTACACAATCAAACAGACCACGCTCTACTCGGCGGTCAAACGACTCGAGAACGCCGGGTTCGTGGACTCCTATCCCGGCACATCGGACTCCGGAAAATCCCGCACCTACTACCGCCTCACACCGGCAGGCAGCGACCATCTGGCGCTGAAGGCCGAGGAATGGCACCGCACCAAAGCCGTCATCGACCGCTTCACCGAAGGAATCACCTCATGAACGTCCTGCATAGCTACCTCGAGACCATGTTCTCGCCCTACCCCGAGACCCCTCGTCTGCTCGACGCCAAGGCGGAATTGCGAACGATGATGGACGACGCGTATGCGGGGTTCCTCGCCGAAGGCATGTCCGAGAATGAGGCCGTCGGCCGCGTCATCACAGACTTCGGCAATCTCGATGAGGTCGCGCCGGTGCTCGGGATCAGCGCAGAGATCGCGCCAGGCGCGCCGCATCGCGGCGCCGCGGATGCCGCCGACGACCGGGCACATCGGCACCCGAGCATCACGCTCGAAGAGGCGAAGGCGTTCGCTGAGACCGCTCGGCGCACACGGTATCGCACCGCCGTCGGCGTCGCGCTGTGCGTGATCTCGCCGGCGCTCATCATCACACTCCCTCCCATCGCGAGCGAGAGTGGGGTCCGCGGACTCGATCAGAACATCGCAACTGCGATTGGGCTGCTCTCGTTATTCGTCTTCATCGCCATAGCGGTATTGATGTTCATCGGAATGAGCCGGGAGATGAAACCGTTCACGCGCATCAATGAGGGACGGTTCACTCGCAATCCAGCGGTGACAAGCTGGATCGAGAACCTCGCCCAGAAGCACGAGCGCGGTCGCACGTTCTGTCTGCAGCTCGCTGTGCTGTGCTGGGTGCTTTCGGCCGCACCAGTGCTGCTGTTCTCGCTCCTCACCCAAGGATCGCCGCATCAGAATGTCCTCAGCGCGGTCGGCGTCGCGATGACACTCGTCCTGGTCGCCGTGGGCCTCTTGATCTTCTTGCCCGCCAACTGGGCGCATGCAGCCGCGCAGAAGCTGACTCATGGTTCTCCCCAGAGTCCCGACGAGCAAGAGACCAGCATTGTCGGCGTCATCGCCGCGATCTACTGGCCGCTGCTCACCGCGATCTTTCTCGCGTGGAGCTTTATCGGCAACGCCTGGGATCGATCGTGGATCGTCTGGCCGATCGGCGCGGTGCTGTTCGGCGCGATTGCTGCCGGACTCGGAGCGATCGAGAGTTACCGCAAGGCAGGTCCGCGGCGCTGAGCCTGCGGCGCTGGTTCTGCGGCACATGCGCGTGTGACCACGCAGGGTGCGCATGACCACAGTGGGAACGGCTCCCTGCGTGGTCATGCGCACCCCGAGTGTCCTTTCGCGGCTCCTTACGGCACGATCGATGGAATCTCGCTCGCCCGGGGAGCCGACTCCGTGCTATCAAGCCACTGCACCCCTTCATAGCGCTTGAACCAGCTGACCTGCCGCCTCGCATACCGACGAGTCAGCGCCTGTGCCTCACCGATGGCTTGCCGCTCACGCATTTCACCGCGCAGTTGTGAGAGCGCCTGCGCATAACCGATCGCTCGACTGGCGGTTCTGCCGCGTTCGAGCCCGGCGGAGCGCAGCCCGCGCACCTCGTCGAGCATGCCGTCGGCCCACATCTGTTCAACGCGGCGGTCGAGTCGCTCGACGAGCGTGGCACGATCTGCGCAGGTGCCGATCAGGCGAGTATTCGCCCGCCAGAGCTTCGGAGCCGCGGGAAGCGTAACCTGGGCATCGCCGCCAAGCAGCGCAACTTCGAGCGCCCGGACCACGCGGCGCGGATTGTTCGCGTCAACCGCAGCTGCGACGTTCGGCGCTATGTCGCGCAGTCGTTCAATGAGCGGCTCGACGCCATGCGCATCGCACTCGCGCTCAAGGTCGGCGCGCAGCGCGTCATCGCGGGGCGGAAACTGAAAATCATAGATGACGCTCGAGACGTACAGGCCGGACCCGCCGACGAGGATCGCGTCATGGTCGCGGGCGTGGATCGCCCCGATGACGGCTCGCGCCGTCGGCTGGTAACGGGCCACTGCGGCCTCATCCGTCACGTCCAGCACGTCGAAGAGGTGATGCGCGATGCCGCGCCGCGCCGCCTCGGGAAGCTTTGCCGTGCCGATGTTCATCCCGCGGTACAGCTGCATCGCATCAGCGTTGACCACCTCGGCCTCACGGCCGGCCGCGGCGAGCCGCTCGGCCAGATCGAGAGACAGCTCGGTCTTGCCCGTGCCGGTCGCCCCGACGATGGCCCAGAGGCGAGGAGACGTCACAGCGAACGAATCGTCGGCATCCCGAGCCCGACCTGCCTCGCACCGGTCTGTGCACCGGCAGCGACCGGGGTGGGCACCGCGCAACTATCCGCCTGACGCCGATCCCAGGCGTCACCAGCGCGAGTGCGACGAACGGCGTAGGTTGGGCTCTCGTCTGCGATCAGGAAGTGCGGTGCTGCCGCTGTGACCTGCACCGTCACCACGTCGCCGGGCCGCGGCGTCGCAGCACCGTCGGGAACGCTGAAGTGGACCAGACGGTTGTCCTCTGCCCTGCCGGAAAGCCGTTGTGTCGCAGCGTCCTTCTTGCCTTCACCAACCGAAACGAGCACCTCGACGGTTCGACCGATCTGAGCTTCGTTCTCCTCGAGCGAGATCCGCTCCTGCACCTCGAGCAGCCGCTCGTACCTGCGCTGCACCACGTCCTTGGGCAACTGATTCGGCATCTCCGCAGCGGGCGTCCCCGGCCGGATCGAGTATTGAAAAGTGAAGGCACTCTGGAAACGGGACTGCTCGACCACGCGCAGCGTGTCTTCAAAGTCCTGTTCGGTCTCGCCGGGGAACCCGACGATGATGTCCGTCGTGATCGCGGCGTGCGGAATGCGTTCACGCACCGCGTCGAGGATCGCAAGATAGCGCTTGCTGCGGTACGAGCGACGCATTGCCTTGAGAATGGAGTCCGATCCAGACTGCAAGGGCATATGCAGGGTCGGCATCACGTTCGGAGTCTCCGCCATCGCCGCGATCACATCGTCGGTGAACGCTGCCGGGTGCGGACTGGTGAAGCGCACACGCTCGAGCCCCTCGATCTCACCCATGGCCCTCAGCAACTTACTGAACGCCTGCCGGTCGCCGAACTCAACCCCGTAGGTGTTCACGTTCTGGCCGAGCAACGTCACCTCGATCGCGCCGTCATCGACGAGCGCCTGCACCTCAGCGAGAATATCACCGGGGCGGCGGTCCTTCTCCTTGCCTCGAAGCGAGGGGACAATGCAAAAGGTACAGGTGTTGTTGCAACCCACCGAGATCGAGACCCAACCGCTCGATGCGGAGTCTCGCTTGGTCGGCAGCGTGGAGGGGAATACCTCAAGGGCCTCGAGGATCTCCACCTGGGCCTCAGCGTTGTGTCGCGCCCGTTCGAGGAGAGCCGGCAACGAGCCCATGTTGTGTGTGCCGAAGACGACGTCGACCCAGGGTGCCTTCTCGACAATGGCACCCTGGTCCTTCTGCGCGAGGCAACCACCAACTGCGATCTGCATGCCTTCGCGTTCACGCTTGACATTCGCGAGTTGACCGAGATTGCCGTAGAGCTTGTTCGCGGCATTTTCGCGCACCGCGCACGTGTTGATCACCACGACATCGGCGGACGCGGGATCGTCAGCCGCGACGTACCCGGCAGCCTCCAGGGAACCTGCCAAGCGCTCCGAGTCGTGGACATTCATCTGGCAGCCGAGCGTGCGCACCGTGTAGCTGCGGGGTGAACCGTCGGCGTGAAGCGCGGCCGGAGAACGATCGATCGTGGTTCGCGCGGAGCCGATCTCAACGGGCGTCTCGAGTGTAGGCATGGGCACCATTCTATCGATCGCATGCTGAGCTGCCCGCGCCCTGCGATCCGGCATGATCATCGCCGGCGGCTTCGCCGTGTCGCCTCAGGCACCACGTCTGAACGCACGTGCGCGGTGCCCTGCGGCCTTAGCGAAAGCGCACGGTACCCCGTGCAGCCGTGCTGTCGAGGGCTTCGCGAGCGACTCTGACAGCGCGCTCGCCCGACCATCCTCTACGTGCAAGAAAGCCGAGCAGACGCCGCTCAGCGGTTTGCCGATCGAGCCCACTCATCTTACGGGCCCGATCATTCGCAGCCGCGCGGAGGAGCTCGTGCTCCTCCTCATCGTCGAGTTCACCGAGCGCCTCTTCGATCACGCCGACGGGCAGTAGACGCTCCCTCAGCTTCGATCGAATCTGACTGCGGCTGGCTCGCTTTCGCTGGCGCAAGCTCTCTGCCAGCACCCTGGCTAGGCCGAGGTCATCAAGATACAAGCTGCTCTCGCAATCAAGGATCACGGTCTCCACTTCGCTCGGGTCGTGCCCGAGAGCCAGAAGTTCGCGCCGCAACTCTCCGCTCGACCGCGCTCTGCGAGCGAGAAGTCGCACCGCGTCATCTGCAGCCGCACTCGACTCAGCCGTCGTCGAGGTCTCAGCACTCATCGAGGCCTCGACGCCTGCCGAGGTCTCGCCGCTCATCGGTGCCCCGATGCTCACTGAGGTCGCGCCGTCGGTTGGTAACTCGCTACCCGGACCCCGCACTGGCTCCTGCGGCGCTACTTGCCGCGGAAGCCGCGTTCGCAGCTCGATGACTTCGGCGAGGTCCGCGCGGTCCGGACCGAGATCTGACGCATCGTTCGCCTGAGTTCGAGTTGGAAGAAATCGCACTACCAATGCGCACCGCCCTAGGCACCAATGCGAGCTGATGCATCTTCGACGGGAGCGACGGGAGCAGATTCCTCGCTCGGCTTGACACCGAGTTTCACCAGAATCTTCTCCTCGATCTCCGCTGCGATGTCCGGATGCTCGATCAAGAAGCGACGCGAGTTCTCCATGCCCTGGCCGAGCTGATCCCCGTCGTACGTGTACCAGGCACCGCTCTTCTTAATGAGCCCGTGCTCAACGCCGAAGTCGATGAGCGAGCCCTCCCGCGAGATCCCGACCCCATAGAGGATGTCAAACTCGGCCTGTTTGAAGGGAGGAGCCATCTTATTCTTGACCACCTTGACACGCGTGCGGTTGCCGACCGCGTCGGCCCCGTCCTTGAGCGTCTGGATTCGCCGAATATCGAGGCGCACCGAGGCATAGAACTTCAGCGCTTTACCGCCAGAAGTGGTTTCGGGGCTACCGAAGAACACACCGACCTTCTCGCGCAACTGGTTAATGAAAATCGCAGTGGTGCCAGTCTGGTTCAGGCCACCCGTGATCTTCCGCAGCGCCTGTGACATGAGGCGGGCCTGGAGGCCGACATGGCTATCACCCATCTCGCCTTCGATCTCGGCCTTCGGAACGAGCGCCGCCACCGAGTCGATGACCACGAGATCGACGGATCCCGAACGAATCAGCATGTCCGCGATCTCGAGCGCCTGCTCACCGGTGTCTGGCTGAGAAACGAGCAATGCATCGATGTCTACGCCCAGCTTCTGAGCGTACTCGGGGTCGAGGGCATGTTCCGCGTCAATGAATGCCGCAATGCCCCCGGCACGTTGCGCATTGGCGATGGCGTGCAGCGTGAGCGTCGTCTTACCGGAGGACTCCGGGCCATAGATCTCGATGATGCGCCCCCGGGGCAGACCGCCGATACCCAGTGCGACATCGAGCGCGATCGAGCCGGTCGGGATTACCTCTACCGGCGGGCGCTCACTGCTGCCAAGACGCATGATCGCGCCCTTGCCGAACTGCTTATCGATATTCGCGAGCGCGGCTTCGAGCGCCTTCTCGCGATCCTTGCTAGCTGCCATGATGTGCTCCTTCGATCGGGCGACGTGCGCCGGGTTGCTGCCTACCTTCTGTCGTTCCGGAATCCCGTCGACAAGGCTAGGTGGCTGGTACTCACGACACTAGAACCCACCACCGACATTCTCGGGTGAGGATGCCTGGTTGCTCTCGGATCGATACAGAACTCCACCTGTGGACGAGACTACGCCGACTCGAACACACTTTCGAACAACACGCCGAGGGTTTTCAACTTCGTCCCTAAAACTGCGCCGCTTGCCCCTCATCTCGTGAGCTCAGTATGCGCGGCCCGTGGTGGCGAAGGCGGCGGCTGAGGTCCACTAGGAATCTTCGGGATCCCGCAGCCCCCGGCCATGCCGACGCTCAAGCGGCACCTGGAGTTCATCGCAGAGCGCGAGCCATACTGCACGCGCGGGCACGCCGCGCTCGAGCGCTTCCGCGGCGGTGCCGCCAAGTGCTGTGAGCCAGTGATCCCGAACGAGCACCCCGGAGTAGGCCTCACCAAACTCCTCGCGCATGGCTCGCTGGAACTCACTTAACCGCATAGCGTCCCCTCACCATCAAACTCGGTCCCACATGAAAAGGCACCCGGCTTCACGAGCCAGGTGCCCTCAATACATTGATCACGATCAACGGCGTGCGAGCAACTCTGAGCGATAGCCCGAGACGAGCTCGGCCGGAACCGTATCCGGAACTCGGGTGTCGACCATGGGGACGCTGAGCCCCTCGACGATTGCGAGCCGATCGCTCACTTCTCCCATGATGACGGAGAGCGGCGTGTCGAGCGCTTCGGCAACTGCGGCGAGAATCTCGCTCGAAGCTTCCTTCTGTCCGCGCTCTACCTCGCTCAAGTATCCGAGCGCCACGCTTGCCTCTCCGGCCACCTGGCGCAGGGTGCGACCCTTCTGCAGCCGGAAGTCACGCAGCACGTCGCCGATCTCCTGACGAACCAGCACCATCGCATCCTCCTTCTCTTGCACCACCAAGGTGGCACCTATCATTCGCCGCCTATGTACACCAGCCTAATACGGGACTGGTCTGCAATGGCTTCACTGAGAGTAACCGTTACTCTAGTCCGATTATTCCTGAAGGTTCGCTGAATGTGAGCCGCATTGACTCAAGTTTGGGAATGTGCCAGGAAACGCTCAGGAGACGCATGGCATCCGCCGCGCTCAGTCCCGATCTTGCAAGCGTTCCAACTCCTCGCGCAGCTCTGAGAGCGCCGCCTCGACGGCACCACTCCGCACGGCCTCTCGATCACCTGGCAGATCGAAACGCCTCGACCGCTCGCCGAGACTGGAGCTCACGCCAACCCAGACCGTTCCCGCGGGCTGGCCCGTCTGCGGATCTGGGGCGGGCCCCGCTACTCCCGTGGTGGCGATCCCGAGATCCGCGGGCAACGATGTCTCGCCCGGAGCATGGGGAACCGCACAGATTCGTCTCACCCCACGTGCCATCTGCTCCGCGACCGCCGGATCCACGGGCCCCCGTTCGGCCAGCAGATTGGCATCCACATCCAGTAACGAATGCTTCAGGTGTGTGTCGTAAGCAACGACGGCGCCCGAGAACACTCGTGATGCGCCCGGAACGGTGACGATGGCGTCGGCAAGCAATCCGCCGGTGAGCGACTCTGCTACGGCGAGTCGGAATCCGCCTCGAAGTAGGCGCTGCAGGTCCGCTGCATCGAAGCCCGGCGGCGAGACGCTAGCGCGGCGTGTCATCCTGGCCACCCGGATGTTTCATCATGCGCACGAAGTTGATAATGTAGTCGATCCCGCTCACGACCGTCAGTGCCACCGCGATCGTCATGGAGACACCATTGACCCAGTACACCCAGTCCCCGAATAATGTCGCAAACGGGAACAATGCAAGCGCGATGGCGACTGATTGCGCGACGGTCTTCAGCTTGCCCATCCACGCGGCGGCCACTACAACGGTGCGCGCCTCGAAGAGCCGGTGGATCGTGATGCCGATTTCTCTGACGAGCACGAGTGCGGTCACCCACCACGGCAGGTCGCCCAGGATCGACAAGCCAACGAGCGCACCACCTGTCAGGAACTTGTCGGCGATTGGATCAAGCAGCTTGCCGAGGTTGGTGACAAGTCCTCGAGATCGCGCGAGGTACCCATCCCACGCGTCCGTCGCGATCGCAATCACGAAGAAGGCACCCGCCACCCAGCGAAGCGCGCCCATGTGGCCGGCATCAGCGAGCAATATCCAGATGAAGAACGGGGTCGCGATAATCCGCGCCATCGTGATGATGTTTGGTGCGTTCCAGTTGCGCGGCCTCTGACTGGGACTCGTCAATTGCTACTCCCGTCCCGTCAGTTGCCAGGCATCCTCGTCGCCTTCGTTCTCGTCGTCCGACTCGTCGAAATGGTACTGCTGCGTTCCGACCCGATCGCCGTCGCGGGACTCAAGGCTGCCCCGCACCTGGTCCTCGGCCGATGCGGGGGCGGTAGCGCCTGCGGGCCCACCCCCGCTTACGCGAGCGAGTACCTCGGCGAGTTGCTCGGGAGCAACGAGCACGTCGCGCGCCTTTGACCCCTCGGACCGGCCGACGATGTCGCGTGACTCCATCAGATCCATCAGACGTCCGGCCTTTGCGAAGCCAACGCGGAGCTTGCGCTGCAGCATGGACGTTGACCCGAACTGCGAGGTCACCACCAGCTCGATCGCTTGCAATAACACGTCGAGGTCGTCGCCGATATCGGCGTCGATCTCCTTCTTTTCGATCGCCTGTGCCACGTCGGCACGATACTCGGGTTGGGCCTGCTGCTTCACGTGCGCGACAACGCGGGAGATCTCCCCCTCGCCAACCCACGCACCCTGCACGCGGCGGGGCGAGGAATCGCCGTTCACGAGCAGCAGCCCGTCGCCCTGACCGATCAATCGCTCCGCCCCGACCTCGTCGAGAATCACCCTCGAGTCTGTGCCGGAGGCTACCGCGAACGCGTAGCGGCTCGGCACGTTCGACTTGATCACACCGGTCACGACGTTCACCGACGGGCGCTGGGTCGCCAGCACCAGGTGGATGCCCGCGGCGCGCGCCAACTGGGTGATGCGCTGGATGGAGTCCTCGACGTCGCGGGGAGCCACCAGCATGAGGTCGGCGAGCTCGTCGACAACGACGAGCAGATACGGGTAGGGCTTGAGCTGACGCTCACTCCCCTCTGGCAGCACCAGCGTCCCCTGACGCACCGCCTCGTTGAAGTCGTCGATGTGACGGAAGCCGAAACTCGCGAGATCGTCATATCTCATGTCCATCTCTTTGACGACCCACTGCAAGGCTTCGGCGGCCTTCTTCGGGCTCGTAATGATGGGGGTGATCAGATGCGGCACGCCCTGGTACACCGTGAGCTCGACACGTTTCGGATCGACGAGCACCATGCGCACATCCGCCGGCGTCGCACGCATCAGAATGCTCGTAATCATCGAGTTAATGAAGCTGGACTTGCCCGAACCGGTGGCCCCCGCCACGAGCAGGTGCGGCATCTTCGCAAGGTTGGCGACGACGTAGTCGCCCTTCACGTCCTTACCGATTCCGATCGTCATCGGGTGCTTGCTGCGTTGCGCCTTCGCGGAGCGCAGCACGTCGCCGAGGGCGACGTTCTCGCGGTCCTTGTTCGGAATCTCGATGCCGATGGCGCTCTTACCGGGAATCGGGGAGAGAATGCGCACCTCGTTCGAAGCGACCGCGTACGAGAGGTTCTTCTGCAGCGCGGTGACCTTCTCGACTCGGACCCCGGGTCCGAGCTCGACCTCGTACTGGGTGACCGTGGGGCCGCGTGAGAATCCCGTCACCTTCGCGTCGACGCCGAACTGCTTCAGCACACTGTCGATCGCCGCCATCGTGTCGTCGTTCGCCTGAGTGCGCGCCTTCGGTGGATCACCCGCCGCCAACGCGGACTGATCCGGAAGCACGTACGGCTGCGCCCGCTCGTCGTGCGCCGGAGCCACCTGGAACGGTGCAGCCTGTGCACTGCCCTCGACCTCATCCAGAGCGAAATCATCGAGCACTTCGGTGACGGAATCATCGCCCAGCCCCGTCGCGCGCGGCGTACCGGCAGCGGCAACGGCCGCCTCGGCGCGATCGAGGTCTGCGAGCAGGGCGTTCGGTCCGGTCGCGATCACGTCGGTCGGGTGGTCCCCCTCGAGCGCGCTGTCGAAGCCGCGATCACGTTGCGCATCGCCGTCCAGCAGCTCGGTCATGGCGGCGGCGTGGTCCACGAACTCCGGATCCTGTTCGCGCCCCGTCGCGTTGCGACGCCACCACGGCAGCTCTGATCGGGTGGATTGCTCAACAAGGTCGGCAGCCCCAGCCTCGTTGTCCGAGTCGTGCTCGGTCGCTGGCACCGTCTCACCGAAGAGGTAACGATACCCCTCCCGCATCCGAGCGAAGATTCGACTGGGGGGCGTCTTTGTGATGATGAGGAGAGAGAACGCGAGCAGCACCACGAGGATCGGCACGGCAACCCACACGGTCAGGAACAACAGAGGCGTCGCGACAAGCCACCCGAAAAGTCCGCCAGCGCCGGCGAGCAGCCCTGAGTCGGGAGTGGGCCGACCGCCGAAGACGTGCGCGATACCTGCCGCGCTCACGAGCGCGATCCCCAAGCCGATCGCAATGCGGCGGTTGTCGTGCAGATTGGACGGATGATTGAACAGCCAGAACGCGAACCAGACCATCACGATCGGCAGGCCGAACGCGATACGCCCAAACAGCCCCCCGAATGTCCAGGCGTCGAGCTGGGCCGCAACTTCATTGCCGATCAGGAACCATTCGAACACCGCGCCAATGACCGCCAGCAGCACGAGCGCGAACGGGATTCCATCCCGTCGGTCCTCGGGGGCGAGCGGCTCTGGGCGAAACGCACGCGCGAGGCTCCCTACCCCGTGCGCAAGTGCGAGCCAGGCCCGAACCAGCATGTTCTCGCTGGGCACGGGTTCGAGCACCTTGGTCTTCGCACCGGTGCCACCGCGCGACGCGCGTGTTGCGCCGCCGGTTTTCGAGCGTGCTGAGGTCTTGCTGGCCATGTCCCGAGCCTACGAAAGGCCACCGACATTCCGGCTTTGGTGCAGCGGCGCGCCCCGAAAAATCAGGCTCTGCGACGAAGTCTGCCGTATAGGGCGGCCAGTTCCGGTGAACGTAGCAGCGCGAGCACACCGAAGTAGATGACCGCGACCACCGCGCTAATGAGCACCGAGAATGCGATCGCTTGAAGCACGCTCGGCGGACCCACGAACGCGCGCAGCGCGAGGAGCAGGCCGACCCCCGCGATGAGGGCGGGGACCGCAGCAGCGAACGCTCGAGCGAAGGAGGCAAGGATCCTGCGTCCATCGATGGAACCGATCCGACGACGCAGCAGCAGGGCCGCAAGGAGCATGCCGCAGATCTGTGAGAGCGACCAGACCAGCGCGAAGGCGACACCGATGTACTGCGGCGGCACGCCGAACACCGGCGTCAGCATGAGGCCGAGCACCACCGTGAGCCCCTGCGACACCACGACGACGAAGAACGGTGTGCGCGTGTCGGACAGCGCGTAGAAGGCGCGCTGGGTCACGAACAGACAGCTGAAGGCGACGAGGCTCAGTAGGTAGGCCTGAAGCGGCGGCCAGAACATCTCGACCTGTTCGTGCGTTGCGCCGAGATTGAGCACACGAGCAACGTAGGGGGCGGTCGCGAACAGCATTACCGCGGCGAGCATCATCACGGTGAGTATGTTGCGCATTGAGGCCGAGTAGTCGGCGCGGAACTCGGGCATGCGACCGGACTGCCCGGCGTGCGAGAGCCGCGTGAAGTACGCGGTCGCCAATGAGACGGCGATCACCGAGTGCGGCACCATGAAGATCATCGATGCGTTCTGCAGGGCATTCACCGAGGGGCCGGCCCCGGATCCTTGCCCGATGACATTATTATTGAACAGCGTCGCGATCTGCGCGACCACGAGGGCGGCGAACGTCCACCCCGCGATGCGAACCGTGCGGCCGAGTCCCATGCCGCGCCACTTGAAGTCCGGGCGGTAGCGGAGGCCCGCGCGCCGCCAGGGGATATAGAGGATGAACGCCTGGATCGCAACACCCACCGTCGCGCTTCCAGCGAGCAGGGCGATGGCCGCCGGCGTCCAATCGAGTCGGTCGCGGAGGCCGTGCGGGTCGGCCCCGAACATGAAGATGAACACCCCGATGCCGACGATGCCGACGATATTGTTCACCACGGGTGCCCAGGTCGATGGGCCGAAGACACTTCGAGCGTTCAGCACCTCGCCCAGCACGACGTACAGCCCGTAGAAGAGGATCTGCGGCATGCACCAGTAGGCGAACGCCGTGGCCAGCGCCAGCTGTTCGGCCGGCCACCGAATCTGGTTCAGATAGACAATCGCCGGGGCGGCGATCATCGCTACGACCGTGATGACGATTAACGCCATCGAGATGAGTGTGAGCAGCTTGTTGATGTACCCTGAACCGCCGTCAGCGTCCTTCGCCGCGCGTACGATCTGAGGCACGAGCACCGCGTTGAGCATGCCGCCCAGCAGGAGGAAGTACACCCAGTTGGCCAGCTCCATGCCCGTGGAGAACGCATCGGCCGAGATCGAACCGACGGAACCGATCGCGTAGGCGAGGAGCATCACTTTCAGCAGCCCGAGCACTCGCGAGACGACCGTGCCCGAGGCCATCAGCGCGCTGGCGCGCAGAAGACCGGAAGCCATGGTTGCCTTACACCACGATCACGACGGGAACGATCATCGCCTTGCGTCGAAGTTTCGTGCCGACCCAACGCCCGATTGTGCGACGCACGACCTGCTGCAACTGGTGCTGGTCGGTGACCCCGTCGCTCATCGCCTGCTCGAGGGCGTCAGCGATCTGCGGCTTGATCTTGTCGAAGACGTGATCGGCCTCCGCGACGCCCTTCGCGTGGATCTCGGGGCCCGACACGATCTGGCCGAGGCTGGTTTCGACCACGGTGATCACCGAGATGAAGCCTTCCTCCGCCAGCACGCGGCGGTCCCGGAGGTCGTCGTCGGTGACCTTGCCGACCGAAGAGCCGTCAACGTAGATGAAGTTGATCTCGAGCTGGCCGACCTTGCGGGCAACGCCATCCCTGAGGTCGACCACGGTGCCGTTCTCGCCAATGATGGTGCGGTTCTGCGGCACCCCGGTCTCGATCGCCAGGCCCGCGTTCGCTACCAGGTGCCGGTATTCGCCGTGGATCGGCATCACATTCTTCGGCCGGACGATGTTGTAGCAGTAGAGCAGCTCGCCGGCCGCAGCGTGACCCGAGACGTGCACCTTCGCGTTGCCTTTGTGCACCACGTTCGCACCGAGCTTCATGAGCCCGTTGATCACGCGATACACAGAGTTCTCGTTTCCGGGAATCAGACTCGACGCCAGGATCACGGTGTCCCCGTGCCCGATCTCCACCTGGTGCTCACGGTTGGCCATTCGGCTGAGCACCGCCATCGGCTCGCCCTGCGACCCGGTGGACATGTAGACGATGCGATGATCCGGGATGTCGCCGCTCTTCTTCAAGTCGACAAGCACACCCTCAGGCACCTCGAGGTAGCCGAGATCGGCCGCGATCTTCATGTTGCGCACCATCGAGCGACCGAGCAGCACCACGCGTCGGCCGTTGGCCTGCGCGGCATCGAGTACCTGCTGCACACGATGCACGTGGCTCGAGAAGCTCGCTACCACCACTTTGCCGGTCGATGATGCGATGACGCGTTCGAGGACCGGCCCGATATCTTTCTCGAGCGGCGTGAATCCCGGAACATCCGCATTGGTCGAATCGGTCATGAAGAGGTCAACGCCCTCTTCACCGAGGCGTGCGAACGCACGCAGATCGGTGATGCGGCCGTCGAGCGGCAGCTGATCCATCTTGAAGTCGCCGGTGCCGATGACCATGCCGGCATCTGTGCGGATCGCAACGGCAAGCGCGTCGGGAATCGAGTGGTTCACTGCGACGAACTCGAGATCGAAGGGGCCTCGCACCAATCGATCGCCCTCGGCAACCTCGTGCGTGACCGGTTTGATCCGGTGCTCCCTCAACTTAGCCGTGACAAACGCGAGGGTGAGCTTCGACCCGATCAACGGAATGCCTTCACGCCGCTTCAGCAGGTAGGGCACCCCGCCGATGTGATCCTCGTGACCGTGCGTCAACACGATCGCAACGATGTCGCTGAGACGATCATCAATCTTCGATATGTCGGGCAGGATCAGGTCCACCCCAGGCTGCGTCTCCTCCGGGAAGAGCACACCGCAGTCGACCACCAGCAGCTTGCCGTCGATCTCGTACACGGTCATGTTGCGCCCGACTTCTCCGAGCCCTCCGAGCGGAGTGATTCGGAGCGTGCCGGACTCGAGCTCCGGCGGTGCGTAATGCTGAGTGGTCAAGGCGCGAGCCTCCTATGGTTAGCGAGTCGTGCCGGCGATCTTCGGCAGCGCGCCACCGGCGGCGGCATTGCGGTCGGGGCGGAAGTTCGAGAAGTCAGCACCCGGCACGTCCTTTACGAGGGCGATCTCGTCCTCGATGAGCGCGGCCTCCCATTCCTCGGGACCGACGAGAGGCAGCCGAACCCGTGGGCTGTTAATTCTGCCCAGGCCATGCAGCACGTACTTCGCCGCCACCGTGCCCGGCACGTGGGTCATGACGGCCCGAACGAGCGGCTCGAGGCGCATATGCTCCGCGCGAGCGGTCTTGAGATCGCCCCGATTCACTGCGTCGATGATCGTGCGGTAGGGGGCGGCGGTGACGTTTGCGGTTACACCGATCAGTCCGGTGGCACCGATCGCGAGGTGCGGGAGCACGTTCGCGTCATCTCCGGAGAAATACATGAGATCGGTCTGGTTCAGCACCCGGCTCACCTCGCTGAAGTCGCCCTTCGCGTCCTTGATCGCGAGGATGTTCGGGTGCTTGGCAAGCCGAAGGATCGTCTCATACTTGATCGGGACTCCGGTTCGGCCAGGGATGTCGTACAGGATGACCGGCAGATCGGTCGCGTCGGCCACCATGCGAAAGTGCGTGAGCAATCCGGCCTGGGTCGGCTTGTTGTAGTAGGGCGTGACAATCATGACCCCGTCAGCGCCAGCCCGCTCACTTGCCTGATAGAGCTCGATGGCATGAGCGGTTTCGTTCGATCCGCCGCCCGTGATGACCTTGGCACGCCCTGATGACACCGACTTCGCGACTTCCACGAGCTTCAGCTTCTCGGGGTCGGTCAACGTCGAGGTCTCCCCGGTCGTACCGGTGACCACGATGCCGTCAGCGCCGCTCTGAATGCAGTTCTCGATGTGCTGCTCGGTCGCAGCCCAATCAACCTCACCGTCCGCCTGGAACGGGGTGATGAGCGCAACCAGCACCTGGCCGAAGGGGTTCTCCTGTGTCGTCACCCATCTAGGGTATCGGACGCAGCCGCTCCCAGCGCTCAAAGCGATACCCGAGGCCAGTGGCAGAAACGAGCGGCGTGCCAGGATCGGCGAGCTCCCACTCGGGTCCGACCTCCGGGGCGAAGGTGTCGGCGTCGGGCACATCGAGGTCGATACGGGTAATGAGGAGTTCGTCGGCAAGCGGCATCGCTGCGCGATAGAGTTGACCGCCCCCGATCACCCAGGCCGTCTCGGCTCCGCGATCCTCGACCACCGAAAGTGCTGCCTCCAGCGATCGCGCGACCTGCGCACCCTGCGCGACATACCCCGGTGACCGCGAAACAACCAGGTTCTCGCGACCGGGCAGGGGTCGGAATCGCACGGGTAACGACTCCCAGGTGTGTCGCCCCATGATGACCGGTGCCCCGAGGGTCACCGCCTTGAAGTGCGCCAGATCCTCGGGAAGATGCCAGGGCATGTCGCCGTCGCGCCCGATCGCCCGGTCACGCGCCTGCGCCCAGACCAGCCCGATTCGCATGGTCACTCCGCCCAACCGACGCCACCGCTGAACACTGCGCCGGGGTTCATCAGGTTATCGGGGTCGAGCGCCCGCTTGATGCGCAGATTGAGCTCATAGACGTCATTGCCGAGGTACGGCTTCAGCCAAGGCCGCTTGAGCCTGCCGACGCCGTGCTCCCCCGTGATGGTGCCGCCCAGGGAGATAGCGAGATCCATGATCGCTCCATAGGCACGCTCGCCGCGAGCGACCTGGTCCGCGTCCGTCGGGTCGACGACGATCAGCGGGTGGGTGTTGCCGTCGCCGGCATGCGCGATGAGGGCGATCGTGAGTCCGTGCTCCGCGGCGATGCGTTCGATACCGCCTGCCAGCTCTCCCAACCTCGGTACGGGCACCCCGACGTCTTCGAGCAACAGGTGCCCCAGTTTCTCGACGGCCGGGATCACCTCACGGCGCGCGACGACGAAGGCCTCGCCCTCTTCTGCATCGACGGTCGCGTAGCACTCGGTCGCCCCGAGCCCGGTGCAGATGCGCTCTACCTCCGTGAGCGATTCACCCTGCCCGTCATCGAGCTGCACGACGAGCATCGCCGCAGCCTCCAGGTCGAGGCCCATACGCAGTTCTCGTTCGACGGCGTGGATCGACGCCCGGTCCATGAACTCCAGCATCGACGGCCTCGTCATCCGGCTGATCTCGAGCACGGCGTCGGTCGCCTGCGAGAGCTCGCTGAACACCGCGACCACGGTGGTCGGAGGGGCCTGAGCAGGGATCAGGCGAAGCGTCGCCTCGGTCACAATGCCGAGCGTGCCCTCGCTACCGACGAAGAGCTTCGTGAGAGAGAGGCCTGCCACGTCCTTGAGCCTTGGCCCACCGAGCCGGACGACGGTTCCATCGGCGAGAACCACGGTGAGCCCGAGCACATAATCGCTGGTCACACCGTACTTGACGCAGCACAGCCCGCCCGCGTTCGTCGCGATGTTGCCACCGATCGAGCAGAACTCGAATGACGATGGGTCCGGTGGATACCAGAGGCCGTGCTGCGCGGCCGCCTGCTTCACCTCGGCGTTGAGGGCTCCCGGTTGCACCGTCGCCATGCGCGTCACCGGGTCGACCGAGATGTCACGCATTCGTTCGAGTGAGATGACAAGAGCCGGGTCGCTCGACGCGGAGCCACCGGATAGACCTGAGCCGGCACCTCGCGGCACGATTGGCACCCTGAGCTCTGCCGCGATTCGCACCGCAGCCTGGACATGTTCGGTGGTCTCCGCGCGCACGACCGCGAGCGGGGGCACCGCCTTGGGATCCGCGGCGCGATCAATGCGGTATGCGTCGAGCGAGGCAGGGTCGGTCACCAGCGACTCGTTCGGGAGCACCGCTCGCAAACGTTCGATCAGGGCCGCGGCGGTAGCACTCACACGGCCACCGGAGCTTTGATCCCGGGGTGATGCTGGTAGCCGATGAGCTCGAAGTCTTCGAAGTCGTAGTCGAAGATGCTCTCTCGCTTGCTGATCTTCATGGTCGGGTACGGGTAGGGTGCCCTGCCCAGCTGCTCTGCCACCTGCTCCACGTGATTGTCGTAAATGTGGCAGTCGCCCCCGGTCCAGATGAACTCCCCGGGCTCGAGCCCAGTCTGCTGCGCGACCATGAGGGTCAGCAGCGCATAGCTGGCGATATTGAACGGTACGCCGAGGAACATGTCGGCCGAACGCTGGTACAGTTGGCAGCTGAGTTTGCCGTCGGCGACGTAGAACTGAAAGAACGCGTGGCACGGCATGAGCGCCATGTCATCGAGCTCGGCAACGTTCCAGGCGGACACGAGGTGGCGCCTCGAATCGGGGTTCTGCTTCAGCTGCTCGATCACGTTCGAGATTTGATCGATGTGACCGCCGTCAGGGGTGGGCCAGGATCGCCACTGCACCCCGTACACCGGGCCGAGATCGCCGTGCTCATCGGCCCACTCGTTCCAGATCGTCACGCCATGATCCGTGAGGTATCTCGTGTTCCCCTCGCCCCGCAGGAACCAGAGAAGCTCGTAGGCAACGGACTTGAAGTGCACGCGCTTCGTCGTGATCAAAGGGAATGATTCGGCGAGATCGAAACGCATCTGCTTGCCGAAGAGGCTTCGCGTGCCCGTGCCGGTGCGATCGCTCTTGGGTGTGCCGTGCTCGAACACTTCCCGCAGCAGATCCTCGTAGGGGGTGGGAATCAACGCTGCACTCATGCCCCCAATCCTAGTGTGAGAGGCGTGCCGAATTGCGAGGGCCGAACGTCGATCACTCGAGTACCGGATCGTGTCGATCACCGGATCACGTCGATGACCCGATCACTCGATCACCCGATCACTCGCAGCCTCACTTCGAGCGAGTGATCGCCTCCCGCATTGCTGCCCGCGCGCGTTTGCGATCCCCGCATGCGTCGTACACGATGCCGAGTCGCGCCCAGCTTCGCCAGTTGTCAGGATCCGCTTCCGCCTGCGCCCGGTACTGCTCGAACACCGCATCGGCGATCTCGCGACGTGCCTTGCCAGTCGCGGTCGCCTCACCGAGGTCGTCAGGCAGCAGGTTCTCGGCCTCGAGCCGATCGACGAGAGAGGTCGCCCGCAGGCCGAACATCAGTTCCCGCGCGAGCGCCCACACACCGATGAGCGGAAGCACGATGAGCGCAACGCCCATCGCAATCGCGACCGGGGTGCCCGTCGCGAGCAGCGCGAATGCGCGAACCCCGGCGAAGACAAAGTAGAGCACGAGCAGCACGCTCATGATCACGACCCCGATGAGCGCCCTGGATCTCGCGCTCACGAGTCGAGACCCAGCACGTTCTCGAGTCCGACGACGAGGCCGTCGATGCGCCCGATCGCGTCGAGGGCCGCTCGGATCCCCGCCCCGTACGAGGTGGATGAGTGTGTGACGTGCGTGATCGTGAGTTCTTCGCCCTCTCCCCCGAAATGCACCTCCTGGCGGGCAACCACGCCTCGCTGACGCAGGCTGTGCACGGGGATTCCCGCTACCTGCTGGCCCCGTGCCGGCTGGTGGGTGAAGGGAGCTTCGACGTGCCGTCCATTGCGCGCCGCTGTCATGAGTTCGGCCGTGCGCACGGCGGTCCCGCTCGGCGAGTCCGCCTTACCGGCGTGATGCGCCTCGATGATCTCGATGCTGTCGAAGTGAGGGGCCGCGATCCTCGCCAGCATGGTGCCAATCACCGACCCGAGCGAAAAGTTCGGCACCACGATGACCGCCGCGCCGTCAGTATCATCGACGAGCTGCCGCAGCCAGGCGAGACGATCAGCCGACCAGCCGCTCGTGCCGACGATGACTCGCTGACCCGCTCGCACCGCCCGCTCCACGATCCCTGGAGACACCTCTGGATGCGTCACATCGACAAGCACTTGCGCGTCTGCGCCCTCCTCGGGGCCCGACGAGCTCGTGAGCCGTGCTGTGAGATCGAACCCGGGGTACTCGTCGATAACCTCGCAGACGAACGTACCGAGCCTGCCGGTAGCACCGGCAACCGCGACAGAAACACTCATAGCTTCAGCGTAGCGCTCTGGCCTTGAGCCCCGAGCGCGACACGTTGCCGACGGCGACCACGGTTTGGGGTCGATCCGCCACCATCGAGGCGACCGAACGAATGTCTTCCGAGGTCACCGCGTGGAACCGTTCGAGCGTGGCGTCGAAGGTGAACAGCTCACCGGTACCGAGCTCTGACCGGGCGAGTCGCCCCATGCGCGTGTCGCTGTCCTCGAGCGCGAGGGCCGAGGACCCGGCGATCTGACCGAGCGCCCGCTCGTGCTCTTCCTCGGTGATCCCCTGTTCGGCGATCTTGCGAAGCTCGAGCTCCGCCAGATCGATCACCTCGGTGGCTTTCTCTGGGGCGGTTCCCGCATACATGCCGAAGACTCCGCGATCGCTATAGCTCGCGCCAAAGGAATACGCCGTATAGGCGAGACCCCGCTTCTCGCGGATCTCCTGGAAGAGCCGGCTCGACATTCCACCGCCGAGCACTGAGTTCATGATGCCGAACGCGAAACGGCGCGGATCACCCGCTTGCAGCCCTGTCGCACCAATCATGAGGTGGACCTGCTCGCTTTCGCGCTCGGTCAGTTGCACCCGGGACGGGTCGTCGGTGCCAACCGCCCCTGTCGGCTCGGCCCCGCCTTGGGATGCGCTGTCGCGCCGCTTCGGCGCGCGATCCTCGTCGATCGACCATCTCTCACCCGCAGCGCGCAACGCCGCGACAACCTGTTCGACGAGGCGATCATGATCGACCGCGCCGGCAGCCGACACCACAAGCGTCGACGGGTCGTACTCCGCCAGGTAGTGCTCCATCACATCATCGCGTCGAGCCGCCCGGATCGTAGCCGGATTGCCGCCGATGGGGCGTCCGAGCGGGTGGTCGCCAAGCACGGCTTCGAAGAAGCGCTCGTTCGCCACATCAGAGAGGTCGTCGGCCGCCATTGCGAGTTCTTCGAGGATCACTCCGCGCTCGGTCTCAAACTCGCCCGGGTCAATCACCGAGTTCATCACCATGTCGGCGAGAGCATCGACGGCCTCCTCGAGATCGGCGTCACGCACCTTCGCGTAGTAACAGGTGTACTCCTTCGCCGTGAGCGCGTTATTCTCCGCGCCGATCCGGTCGAACCCAGTTGCGATCTGCATCGCGTCGCGCGACGGGGTGCCCTTGAACAGCAGGTGCTCGAGGAAGTGGGTGCTGCCGAGGCTGCCCGGCGCGTCGCCCCGCTCCGCCTGCTCGTCGCGGGAACCAATGCCGACCCAGAATCCGACGGTGGCACTGCGCGAACCGGGCATGCGCTCGGTCAGGACCCGCAGTCCGCTGGGGTGCACCGTGCGGCGCATGAGACCACCGCCGAGGTCAGCTTCGAGTTCGGGCAGGTCGAGGGGCAGCTGAATTGGTTCGGACACGCCAACCACCCTATCGACTCCCCGACGTGGCGTCGCACCGCTGCTGGCCCATTGCGGTGCCCCTGCCGCGCCGCTGCCGCGCCGCCCCTGCCGCACCGCTGCGGTGCGCCCGCCGCGCCGTCTACCGCGCCATTGCCGAGCCGTTGCCGTGAAATGCGCCGGAAAATCGTACCCTGGCCGGTGAACTTTCCGATTTTCTGGCGCATACTTATCAGCGACAATTCTCCACAGAGCGAGGATCGGGCCCGGCCCGCAGAAGTTCTTGTGGATGGCCGTCTTCGGTGAGCACGACGAGCGATCCTCGATCTATGACTTCACATTCAAACCACTCGCTCATCACACGCGAACCCAGAACAGTCGCGCAGCTCCTCGCCGCGGGGCTTCCCCGCTGGCGAGTTTACGGCCGCGCTCGAGAGCACCCCATCCACGGAGTCGTCATGCGGGCAAGCGACGGATCCATCTTCTGGAAGCGCGTCGCGGCGCTGAGCCTCAAACTCCGCACAGGTCAGTTCTTCAGTCGCAGAACGGCGGCCAAGCTCCATGGTCTGCCGGTCACGCGGTTCCGTGACGAGGCGCGCATCGAGGTCGGCGCGATTCGGCCGATCCGTCCGCCGCGCCGTCCGCAAGTCGAGGGGCATCAGCTGAAGCCCGGCGCGCTGCTGTCGATGCCGCGACAGCCGAACTGGCTGCCCTCGGTCGAGGAGTCCTGGTGCTTGCTCGCGCAGGTCTCGTCAAAGGTCGAGCTCCTGGCGGCCGGCGACTTCATCGTTTCGGGCGCGGACAGGTTTGCTGAACCCTTTTCGAGCCTCACCGCGCTTCGAGAGGCGGCGCAGCGGTTCCGGGGGTGCACTGGATCCGTGTTGCTGCATGAGACGCTCCCACTCATTCGCACCGGGGTGGAGTCACCGATGGAGAGCGAGCTGCGGCTCATCATTGTCGAGGCCGGGCTTCCCGAACCGCGCACGTGTTGCCCGGTGCAGTGCCGGGATCGCCTCAGATACGCCGACTTGGGCTACCCGAAACTTCGGATCGCTATTGAGTACGACGGTGCCTACCATTTCGGTGGGCATGCGGTCGAGCAGTCGCGGAGGGACATCGCCCGCGCGCGAGCCATGGAGTCCGCCGGGTGGCGGGTACTCAGAGTCACCGTGCACGACCTGCGGGCACCCCGAGCCTTTCTCTCAGAACTTGGGCACGCGATCCTCGAGCGAAGTCGCTAGACGCTCGGTGCCCCGGCGGCCGGCCCGGCGAAATGCGACAGAAAATCGCAATTCCAGCGAGCCAAAGGCCGACTTTGTGGCGCATTTACCGCGAGGAGGCGAGGCAGCGGAGGGCAGGCGGCGCGGGGACGGCTGAAGCGGCACCGGGCAGGCGGCGCGGGGACGGCTGAGGCCCCGCCTCACACGCACATCGCTACGAAGTAGATATGCGGCGAGAGCGGGGCCTCAGCGCGAACGGGGCTCGCGAGCAGTACGCTCACTCAGCTCCGGCGGTGCCAGTCGGCGACAGCTCCAAGGGCCTCAGTCGGCGACAGCACCAACGGCCTCAGTCGGCGACCGCCTCGGCGGCCTCGGCTGCCGGTGCCTCTTCGAGCACGGGCTCGAGCGAGAGCTTGCCGCGGTCGTCGACCTTCGTGATCTTCACGAGGATCTTCTGACCGATCGAAAGCACGTCATCGACCGAGTCGATGCGCTTGCCGCCGGCGAGCTTGCGCACCTCGCTGATGTGCAGCAGGCCGTCCTTGCCCGGGAGCAGCGAGACGAAGGCACCGAACGCGGCGTTCTTCACCACGGTGCCGAGGTACTGCTCGCCGACCTCGGGGTTCTGAGGGTTCGCGATCGCGTTCACCTGAGCCCGCGCGGCCTCGGCCGCGGGTCCGTCGGTCGCGCCGATGTACACGGTGCCGTCGTCGTCGATCGAGATCTCGGCACCGGTCTCGTCCTGGATGCCGTTGATCGTCTTGCCCTTCGGACCGATCAGCTCGCCGATCTTGTCGACCGGAATGTTGACGGTGATCACGCGAGGCGCGGTCGGTGCCATCTCGTCGGGCACGTCGATGGCCTGCGCCATGACACCGAGGATCGTGGTGCGGGCTTCCTTCGCCTGCGACAGCGCGCCGGCGAGCACGTCCGAGGGGATGCCGTCGAGCTTGGTGTCGAGCTGCAGCGCGGTGACGAACTCCGAGGTGCCTGCGACCTTGAAGTCCATGTCGCCGAGAGCGTCCTCAGCACCGAGAATGTCGGTGAGGGTCGCGTAGCGGGTCTCGCCGTCGACCTCGTCGCTGACGAGGCCCATCGCGATGCCGGCAACGGCAGCACGCAGCGGCACACCGGCGTTCAGCAGCGACAGGGTCGAGGCGCACACCGAGCCCATCGAGGTCGAACCGTTCGAACCGAGCGCCTCGCTGACCTGGCGGATCGCGTAGGGGAACTCTTCACGGCTCGGCAGCACTGGCACGAGTGCGCGCTCGGCGAGGAAGCCGTGGCCGATCTCGCGCCGTTTCGGGCTGCCGACACGGCCGGTCTCACCGGTCGAGTAGGGCGGGAAGTTGTAGTGGTGCATGTAGCGCTTGCTCGTCGTGGGCGACAGCGAGTCGATCTGCTGCTCCATCTTCAGCATGTTCAGGGTTGAGACGCCCATGATCTGGGTCTCACCGCGCTGGAAGATGGCCGAGCCGTGCACGCGGGGAATGACCTGCACCTCGGCGTCAAGCGCGCGAATGTCGCGCAGGCCGCGGCCGTCGATGCGGGCACCCTCCGTGAGAATGCGGCCGCGCACGATCTTCTTGGTGACGGACTTGTAGGCGGCGGACACCTGTCCTTCAGCCTCGGCCGGCAGGTCACCGGCCTCGACCTTGGCGGCGATACTTTCCTTGACTCGCGCCTTCAGCGCGTCGTCGGCATCCTGGCGCTCCTGCTTGTCCGCGATCTGGTAGATCGACGCGAGTTCAGTCTCGGCGAGCGCCTCGACCGCTGCGTATACCTCGTCGGTGTACGACGGGAAGACCGGGTACTCCTGGATCTCCTTCGCGGACTGCGCGGCGAGCTGCTCCTGCGCCTTAACCAGCTGGGAGATGAACGGCTTCGCGGCCTCGAGACCTTGCGCGACGACGGCCTCGTCGGGCTTGGTCGCGCCGCCCTTGATCAGGTTCCACGAGTTCTCGGTCGCCTCGGCCTCGACCATCATGATCGCGACGTCCTCGGTGCCATCGGCCTTCTTGACGACCCGGCCAGCAACCATGAGGTCGAACACGGCCTCCTCAAGCTGGGTCTCGTTCGGGAACGCGACCCACTGGTCTGCGTCCCCACCGGAGCCGGAGATGAGCGCGAGCCGCACACCGGCAATCGGGCCCGAGAACGGCAGGCCGGAAATCTGGGTCGATGCAGATGCCGCGTTGATCGCGAGCGCATCGTAGAACTCGCCCGGTGCGATCGAGAGCACGGTGACAACGATCTGCACCTCGTTGCGCAGCCCCTCGACGAAGGATGGGCGCAGGGGGCGGTCGATCAGTCGGCACACGAGGATCGCCTCGGTCGACGGGCGGCCCTCACGGCGGAAGAACGATCCGGGGATCTTGCCGGCCGCGTACGACCGCTCTTCGACGTCGACGGTAAGCGGGAAGAAGTCGAAGTGTTCCTTCGGCTGCTTCGACGCGCTCGTGGCCGAAAGCAACATGGTCTCTTCGTCCAGGTAGGCCGCAACTGCGCCCTGTGCCTGCTGCGCGAGTCGGCCGGTTTCGAAACGAATGGTGCGCTTGCCGAACTTGCCGTTGTCGAGTACGGCCTCGGCGTATTTAATTTCAGGACCCTCCACGGGTGCTCCTCACATACGTGAGCACGCGGCGGGCAGCCCCAAGGCGCTCGCGCGGGGCGCGTGACCGTGGGTGCTGATGTTCAGTAGAAGACCGCCCTTTTCGGACCCTGCGGCTTCACAGGGCTACGGCAAGAGAAATCCACCACCGAAGACCAGCCCGCCGGCCGGCGTGCTCGGTTCATCATTGATGCAGTCCGCCCCGCAAGCGGCGCAGAACTACCCCTCAAGAATACCACCTGCGCCCAGGATCAACCGGTTACTGTGGGGAAGTCCTCAGGCAGCGCGACTTGGCACCCAAGCCCGAACTTCATCCCGCGGGCCGTTGATCGCGGGTCTACGCGAGCTTAGGCCCGCGTGCGCGTCAGTCGATGACGAGGTCGATCGCGTGCAAGTTCGCCGCGCCGATTGCGGCACCGAGCTCGGCAACCACGTCAGCTGGAACCGGCGAGTCCACCGAGAGTACCGAAAGCGCAGTGCCTTTCTTCGTGTCTCGCGCGATCTGCAGGCTGGCGATGTTGATACCAGCGTCGCCGAGCAGGCTGCCGTAGGCGGCCACGATTCCGGGGCGGTCCTCGTAGCTGAAGACGACCATGTGCTCGCTGATCGGCAGCTCGAGCTCGTATCCGTTCACGCCGACGATCTTCTCAACCTGTTTGGGGCCGGTGAGGGTGCCCGAGACCGATATCTGCGCACCCTCGGCGGTGGTGCCGCGGAGCGTGATCACGTTGCGGTAGCTTTCGGAAACCGCGTCGACGCTAAAGCGCACCTCGACTCCGCGCTGCTCGGCGAACAGCGGAGCGTTCACGTACGATACCGGGTCACTCACGACCTGGGTGAACAGTCCCTTAAGGGCGGCGAGCCGCAGCACCTCAACATTGTGCTCGCTCAGCTCGCCGTGCACCTCGATGTCCAGGGAGGCCACCGGTCCCGCTGCGAGCCCCGCAAAGATCTGACCGAGCTTCTCGGTGAGCGGAAGCCCTGGCTTCACGTACTCGTTGATCGTGCCGCCCGCGACGTTCACCGCGTCAGGCACGAGTTCACCTGCGAGAGCGAGGCGCACCGACTTCGCTACCGAAACACCGGCCTTCTCCTGAGCCTCAGCCGTCGAGGCACCGAGGTGCGGGGTGACGTTGACCTTCGGGTGGCTCGTGAGCGCGTTGTCTTGCGGGGGCTCTTGGACGAACACGTCGAGCGCTGCTCCAGCGATCTCCCCCGCGTCGAGGGCGGCCACCAGCGCGGCCTCGTCAATGAGACCGCCACGCGCGACATTCACTACATATGCCGTTGGCTTCATCGCCTTGAGCTGTGCCTCGCCGATCATGCCGAGTGTCTCCGGGGTCCGCGGCATGTGAATCGTCAAGAAGTCGGCACGGGACACGAGCTCGTCCAGTTCCACGAGCTCGGCACCGAGCTGTGCCGCGCGTGCTGCAGGAATATAGGGGTCGTAGGCGATCAGTTCCACGCCGAAGCCGCGAAGCCGCTCGGCAACGAGCGCGCCGATGCGGCCGAGGCCGACGATGCCGATCGTCTTCTCGTAGAGCTCGGTTCCGGTGAAGGAGGAGCGCTTCCACTCCCCCGAGCCGAGTGACGCATGCGCTCGCTGTAGGTGCCGGGCGAGCCCGAGAATGTGTGCCACCGTGAGTTCGGCGGCGCTGATGATGTTTGAGGTGGGCGCGTTGACGACCATCACGCCGGCCTGGGTCGCGGCCTTGATGTCGACGTTGTCGAGGCCGACTCCCGCACGTGCGATCACGCGAAGTTTCGGTGCCCAGCTCAGGGCCTCCGCGTCGACCTGCGTGGCCGAGCGGACCAGGATCGCATCGGCGTTTGCGAGTGCGCCTTGGAGCGCAGCCCGATCGGTACCGTCGACATGCACGACCTCGAAGTCCGGGCCGAGCGCGGCGATCGTGGCGGGTGAGAGTTCTTCAGCGATCAGCACGACCGGCGCAGGCATCAGCGGGTTTCCTCCGAGGGTGGGTCGACGAGGGCTCAGGTTCGAGCGCCACCCAAGTCTACTACCGTCTGTGAGTGCATTGATCCTCGTCGGCGTATCGGTGCCGATCCTCGCCCGTCACACGAAGAAACTCGACTGCGGAACCAAGTGCAATATCTCGAGTTGCACGGCCGCCGTGACGGCAAGCGCGGTTGCCAAGAGCAGGAGCTTCACGCCACCGCCCTTCCTGCGTCCAGCAAGCAGTGCCACGGCGAGGGCGACGACGGGTAGCGCGACACCAAGCCACAACCAGAACCACCCGGTGCCGTTCACGGTAAGGCCGAGTCCCGCCCCCATCTCGGGCAGGAGCAGGAGGTTGCCGACGGCGGCGACCACCATGTAGCCATAGAGCGCGACGAGCACGACAAACGACGCCCAGCCCAGGATCCGCGCGGCCATCAGAACACTCCTCCGAACATCGGCAGAGGCAGCAGCACGATCGCTCCGACAAGGAGCCAGACGAGCCGCGTGCTGAACCGGGACTCGCGTGCCATGACGAGCACCGTCACAAACCACATCACTGGCGCAAAGGGCGCGATCCAGAAGACGATCTGCTGCAGCACCCCGCCAAGCGAACCGCTGCCTTGCGCAACGACCGAGTTGGTGACCGAGTAGTAGTTTGCCCAGCTGAACCAGACGAACGTATACAGCAGGTAGATCCCACCGATCAGGCCGAGGACCACCAGCGCCGCCGCTGGCAGTTGCTCGCGCGACTCGCGGGACGTCCCCTCCGAACCCGCGGGACCGGGAGCGGTAACGCCCACTTCGCTGCCAGAAGCTTCGACACTCTCCGCTTGGTCGGAAGCATCTTGAGACCCTGATTGCCCTTCGACGGTCCAGCCGCTCGCGAGGGAACTCTCCCGCGCGGAACCTGAATGCTCGTTGACCATGAATGCCAGCTTATCGAGCCGTGATCGGGCGTGCGCTGTGAGCCCGTCCGCGACCCGAGCGAGTGCAGGTAGTGCCCAGGATCCAGTTACTCGAGCACGCGCTGCACGCGCTGCCGATATGCGCCGCCGTTCGCGCCCTGGATCGTCTTGCGGCGCGTGCCTCGCACCTCGTCGATCTTGTTGTCGACGCCAGTGATCGGTTGAGCCTCGACTCGGGTTTCTCGCTCAAACGAGTGAGACTTGTCGGTGTTGCGGTAGTAGCGAAACAGCGCCCCGTACACGGCAGCGCCGGCTGCGGGACCCGCGAGGAGCAGCCAGCCCGACCCGCCCTCGTCTTGGGGGTTGGTTTCCGCCAGGATCGGCCCGAGGACCGCAACCATGTGAAGCAACCAGGCGCTCATGAGGTCACCACCAAGAACCCGATCACGAATGCTTCAAGCACAGTACCGACGGAGAGGGCCGCTGCCAGGAGTCGGCCACGCGAAACCGGGACGCTCCCCATCGTTTCGCCGGTCCTTCCATTCACGGCAATGTAGTGCACCATGGCGCGCCCCTTCTCCTCGTGGTAGTACGAGTACAACCAGACGGGCAAATACATCGACAGCCACTTCGATCCGTGCACTTCGACCTTCTCGTACTCCCAGCGCACGCCGCGGTTGTAGCTCGAAAGCGAGGGCGCGACTTGAGCGCGAGCAATCGAGAGCAACTGATCTTCCAGCACCGGTTGGATGCCTGCAACGTTTTGGTCCCGCTTCTCGGAGGTGAACCCGTTGAGATAGTTAGCGTTCCACTTAACCGCATTCTCGGTGTCGAACGGCAGGATCGTGTTGATCACATTGTTGGTGTTGACGAACACGTCCATGTTCGCGCGCTCTGCGGAAGACTCAATGGTCAGGTCATCGACGGTGAAGTCGATATGACGCTGCACTTGATAGACGTCAGCATCGTAGTAGGTGGTCTTGCTGTCACCGCTGCCTCGAGTGTAGCTACGCGTCTGCACCTCGCCGTGCCCCCACACGTCAGCACTCGCGTTCCCGTCAATCACCATGTAAGGCAGATAGACACCCACCACGTTCTCCGGAGTGAATTCCTTGATGAATCGCCGGTGTGCAAAGGTTCTGCGCTTCTTCGCGAACGCTCGGATGGCCTCCACTGCTTGCTCGTGCGTCAGTTGGAATGGGAGCAACGCGTCCGGCACGGCACCGTTGGGGATCTGATCGTTGACGGTGAGCACATGCCGGCACCAGTGACAGCGAGCTGACATGGAACTGGCCGTGTTGACGATGACCTCGGATCCGCAGCCGGCGCACTTGAGTGTCAGCACTTCGCTGGTTGAAGCTTCGATGTTCGCTGCGCCGGATCCAATCGTCGTTCCCGACAGCTCCGTGAGCGGAACGTCCTGGGCTTCGACTAGGGATTCCGACCACTCGTGGCGGCAGAACAGGCAAATGAGCATGCCAGTCGACGGTCGCAGCTGGATCTCGGTGGAACCGCACTTCGGGCACCGGTTCACGCCATCGTCAAGTCGCTCATTCTGGGTGTCCACGACGCGAGGAAGATCCGGGTCGTCCTGAGCGGTCGGGATCGTCGACGCTGTCTGATCGGTGGTGTGCGTTGCTTGGTGATTCGGATGTTCAGCGCCACTGCCTGGGTCGGCGGGATCCGCGGGCAGCGGAGCTGGGACCGAAGTATTTGGGTCGCTCATGCTTCGATCGGATCAGAGGCCGAGGGCTTTCGCCTTCGCCGCATCGTAATCCTCCTGAGTGATGAGCCCCGCGTCGAGCATCTCCTTGAACTTCGATAGCTTCGACATCGGGTCATCCTCAGTTGCCGCAGGTGCAGCAGCTGGGGCCGGTTGTTGTGGGGTGCTCTGCGCACCCACACCCGGCACCGGCTGTTGCAGCCCGCCCAAGCCCGCGGTGCCTGCGGCCATCCCCATGCCGAAGATTCCCCCTGCGCCGGCGGTCTCCCCGGCTGACTCGAAGCCGGCAGCCACCGAAGCCTGCAAGTTGGAGTTCCCACGGGCACCAGCGAGGGCATCCGCGCGCTGCACGTTGCGCAACAGCTCGCGGGTCGTCTCGTCGTACTCGATAGAGATGATCGCAGTTGCGACGATCTGAAGCCCGCGTGCCGTCGACCACTGGTAGTTCTGTTCAACAGCCGCAGAGAGGCTCTGCGCGAAACCAACCGAGTCCTGCTGGATCTTGGTGATCCGGTTGCCCTTCGACGGGTCATTCGTGTACAGCGAAAATGCTGGTGCGAGCGACCCGACGACCTCGTTGAACAATTGCGACGCCGCGTCATTCTCGATATCGGTGAAGTCGAATACCGTGCCGGGCTCGAGGTATGCGGCGGGCACGAAGTTCTTGATGAAGAGAATCGGGTCGACGATCTTGAGCGTGTAGGTGCCGCGGGTGATCGCCCCGACCTGCGCGTTCATGTACGCGTCATCCCAGTAGATCTCGCTCTGCGTGCCGAAACGGTTGTTCGGCAGCTCTTTCAGCGTCACGAAATAGGCGCGCTGCTGCGACTGCGGGCGGCCGCCGAACTTGAATCGCTCCCAAGACGTCTTGATGAGCGGGCTGACGAGGCCGTCCCCGGCGAAGATCGACTGCGAGTCCTGTGCCTCGCTGTTCCACTCGTAGGCACCCGCCTCGGCCGCGAAGCCCGTGATGGCACCGTCCTGCATGAGCACAAGACCGTAGCCTTCGGGGACGAGGATCTTGCTCCCGTTCGAGATCACCCCGTCAGAGGCTTTCGTGTTCGATCCGCGGCCCGCATTCTGCCCCTGCGGCACGGCGGCAAACAGCGCCGCCGTCGGTGCGAGACCGCTCGGGACCGTATAGAAATCTTTCCACTGGTCCGCCAGCGTTCCGCCGAGTGCGCCAATGGCCGCCTGAATCAATCCCACGTTTCCACCCTCGTCAATGCTCCGAAATTGTGTTGCTGCCGATCAGCTTAGCGCGGCGTGGACGACCGTTAAAGGGAAAAACGGGAGGCCCCGGCATTCTGCCAGGGGCCTCCCGGAAGCACGACTCGAATGCGATCGCGGTTACCGCGCGACCGATCCGTCGGTGTAGTCGGCGTCTTCCTGCTTCCATGCGAAGAGCTTGCGCAGCTCGCGACCGGTGACCTCGATCGGATGCTGCTCGCCCTTGGCGCGCAGCTCCTTGAACTCGACCGCACCGTTGTCTTGGTCAGCAATGAAGCGCTTGGCGAACGCACCCGACTGGATGTCGGCCAGTACGGCCTTCATGTTCTCCTTCACGTGCGGGTCGATGACGCGAGGTCCCGAGACGTAGTCGCCGTACTCGGCGGTGTCGGAGATGCTCCAGCGCTGCTTGGCGATGCCGCCCTCCCACATGAGGTCCACGATGAGCTTGAGTTCGTGGAGCACCTCAAAGTAGGCGATCTCGGGCTGGTAGCCTGCCTCGACGAGGGTCTCGAAACCGTACTGCACGAGCTGCGAGGTGCCGCCGCACAGCACGCTCTGTTCGCCAAAGAGGTCGGTCTCGGTCTCTTCGGTGAAGGTCGTCTTGATCACGCCGGCGCGGGTGCCACCGATCGCCTTCGCGTACGACTTCGCGGTCTCCCACGCGGTGCCCGACGCGTCGACCTCGACAGCGATGATGTCGGGGATGCCGCGCCCCGCCTCGAACTCGCGGCGCACGGTGTGGCCGGGAGCCTTCGGCGCGACAAGGATCACATCGACACCCTCCGGAGCCTCGATGTAGCCGAATCGAATGTTGAATCCGTGAGCGAATGCAAGCGTCTTGCCCGGCTTCAGGTGCTGCTTGATCTGCTCGTTATAGATGCTCCGCTGATGCTGGTCAGGGGCGAGGATCATGATCAGGTCGGCCCACTCCGCCGCCGCATCGACCGTGAGCACCTTGAAGCCGGCCTCTTCGGCCTTCTGAATCGACTTCGAGCCCTCCTTCAGTGCAATCGTCACTTCGACGCCCGAGTCACGAAGGTTCATCGCGTGCGCGTGGCCCTGGGAACCATAGCCCACAATGGCGACCTTCTTGCCCTGAATGATCGACAGATCCGCGTCGGCGTCGTAGTACATCTCAGCCACTGGTGGCCTCCTTATTGATTGTTGTTGGTTTCGAAACTTACTTGAAGACGCGCTCGGTGATGCTCTTGGAGCCCCTGCCGACGGCGATCAGACCGGATTGCGCGATCTCCTTGATGCCGTACTGTTCGAGCACTCGCAGGAAGGCTTGAATCTTTCCGCTGTCGCCCGTGACCTCGATCACGAGCGCATCGGTGACGACATCGACGACCCGTGCACGGAACAGGTTCACCGCCTCGAGCACGTGGGAACGCGTCTGGTGGTCGACCCGCACCTTGATGAGCATGTGCTCGCGCTGCACGGACTGCGCTTCTTCGAGCTCAACGATCTTGATCACATTCACAAGCTTGTTGAGCTGTTTGGTGACCTGCTCGATTTGTATATCGTCCTCGTCGACCACGACCGTGATCCGAGACAGGCCAGCAACCTCGGTCGGTCCGACCGCAAGCGAGTCGATGTTGAATCCGCGCCGAGCGAAGAGTCCGGCAACACGAGTCAACAGGCCGGGCTTGTCCTCGACGAGGAGGCTTAGAACGTGGCGGCTCATCGGTTACTCCTCTTCCCAGCTCGGTGCATGATCAAGGGCGTACTGGATGTCACTGTTCGACGTGCCCTGCCGCACCATCGGCCACACCATCGCGTCCGCGCTCACCACGAACTCGATGAGCACTGGTCGGTCGTTGGTCTCGAGCGCGAGTTTGATGGCGTCGTCGACCTGATCCTCGCGCTCGACCCGAATCGACAGGCAACCATAGGCTTCACCCAGTTTCACGAAGTCGGGAATGCGAGCCGACCCGTGACCCGTGTTGAGCTCCGAGTTCGAGTAACGGCCATCGTAGATGAGTGTCTGCCACTGGCGGATCATGCCGAGCGACGAGTTGTTGATCACCGCTACCTTGATCGGAATGTTGTTCACCGCGCAGGTTGCGAGTTCCTGATTGGTCATCTGGAAGCAGCCGTCACCGTCGATCGCCCAGACCACCCGGTCGGGCTCGGCAACCTTCGCGCCCATAGCTGCGGGCACCGCGTAGCCCATTGTGCCGGCACCGCCCGAGTTGAGCCATGAGTTCAGGCGCTCGTACTTGATGAACTGCGCAGCCCACATCTGATGCTGCCCGACGCCCGCCACGTAGATTCCCTCGGGTCCAGTCAGCTCGCCGATGCGCTGCATGACGAACTGCGGGGCGAGGAGGCCGTCGTGCGTCGGCGCGAACCCGAGTGGATACGTGCTCTGCAGCGAGTGCAGTCGCTGCCACCAGTCCGAGATGTCGGCGAACTCGCGGCTCACCTTGGCGGTCGAGATCGCTGCGATGAGGTCGCTGATCACCTCGCCCGCATCACCCACGATCGGCACATCGGCGGCACGGATCTTGCCGATCTCGGCCGGGTCGATGTCCGCGTGGATCACCTTCGCATCGGGAGCGAACAGCGAAGCTTTCCCCGTCACGCGGTCGTCGAATCGAGCTCCGATAGTGATGAGTAGATCCGACTCTTGCAGAGCAAGCACCGCAGGAACCGTGCCGTGCATGCCCGGCATGCCGAGGTGTTGCGGATGCGAGTCGGGGAACACGCCGCGGGCCATGAGCGTCGTCACCACAGGTGCGCCGACAAGCTCCGCCAGCTGTAGGAGCTCGTCGGCGGCCTTCGCGCGCCCGACACCCCCACCGATGTAGAAGACGGGCCGCTTCGATTCGGCGATTAATTCAGCGGCAGCCTGAATCTGCTTGCTGTTCGCCTTCGTAATCGGCCGGTAGCCGGGAAGGTCGACGCGGGGATCCCAGACGAAGTCGAACTCCGCCTCCTGCGCGTCCTTCGTGATATCGACCAAGACCGGGCCGGGTCGACCCGTGCCCGCGAGCTCGTATGCCGCCGCGATGGCGCCCGGAATGTCCTCCGCGCGCTTCACGAGGAACGAGTGCTTCGTCACCGGCATCGAGATGCCGACGATATCCACTTCCTGGAAGGCGTCCGAACCCATGAGGTGCGAGAAGACCTGCCCCGTGATTGCGAGCATGGGGACCGAGTCCATATACGCGTCGGCAATTGCAGTGATGAGGTTGGTCGCTCCGGGACCGGAGGTGGCGATGCAGACCCCGACCTTGCCACTGGCCGCCGCGAAGCCCTCCGCCGCGTGGCCGCCGCCCTGCTCGTGTCGCACAAGGATATGGCGGAGCTCCTTGGCGTCGTTGATGGTGTCATAGAGCGGAAGCACTGCCCCGCCCGGCAGCCCGAAGACGTCCGTCACGCCGAGCAGCTCGAGGCTGCGCACGACCGCCTGGGCACCGGTCATGCGCTCACCGCGCGGTTCCTGATCTGTTGCACTCGATTCCGAGTTCATCTCACACTTTCCACACTTGATCTCTAGAGGTTCTGGACACACCAAGAGTCAGCACAATGTCCAGCACTGACCCGGGTGCCCATCTTTGCGTTAGCCGGTAATCGCTCCCTCAGATGCACTACGGACCAGCTTCGCGTATTTCGCGAGCACACCGCGCGTGTATCGAGGAGGCAGCGGAGCCCATGCTGCTCGGCGGGCTTCAAGCTCGGGGGGATCAACCAGAATGTCGAGCGATTTCGCGGCGATATCGACCCGAATCAGGTCTCCGTCGCGGACCAGGGCAATTGGACCGCCGTCTGATGCCTCTGGCGCTATGTGTCCGATGCACAGGCCGGTTGTGCCGCCTGAGAATCGTCCGTCGGTCAATAGTAATACATCTTTGCCGAGCCCCGCTCCCTTGATCGCCCCCGTGATGGCGAGCATCTCGCGCATCCCTGGACCGCCCTTCGGCCCTTCGTAGCGGATCACGACGATGTCGCCCTTGCCGATCTTTCCCGCGGTCAGCGCATCCATCGCCGCTCTCTCACGCTCGAACACGCGCGCGGGCCCCTCGAAGACCTGCGCATCGAACCCGGCCGTCTTCACAACAGCCCCCTCAGGTGCCAAAGAACCGTGGAGGATGGTGAGCCCGCCGGTCGCGTGGATCGGGTCGTCGAGGTGATGGATCACCTCGCCGTCAATCGGATCGGGATTGAGCGCCTCAAGGTTCTCAGCCATGGTCTTGCCGGTCACGGTCAGTGCGTCCCCGTGCAGCAACCCGGCATCGAGCAATGCCTTGAGCACGACCGGCACGCCACCGTGTCGGTCGATATCGGCCATCACATACTTGCCGAATGGCTTCATATCAGCGAGGTGCGGCACCCGGTCGCCGATGCGATTGAAGTCGTCGAGTGTCAGGTCGACCTCGGCTTCGCGCGCGATCGCGAGCAGGTGCAGCACGGCGTTCGTCGACCCACCGTAGGCCATGAGCAGCGTGATCGCATTCTCGAAGGCTTTTCTCGTGAGAATATCTCGCGCGGTGATCCCCTGCTCGAGCATCCGCACTACTGCCTCGCCGGAGCGATGCGCGTAGTAGTCGCGACGCCGATCCGCGCTCGGCGGTGCGGCCGATCCTGGGAGGCTCATGCCGAGCGCCTCGGCGATGGACGCCATCGTATTCGCGGTGTACATGCCGCCGCAGGCACCCTCGCCAGGAGCGATGGAGCACTCGATGCGCTTGAGGTCCTCTTCACTCATCGTGCCGGCCTTGCAGGCACCCACCGCCTCGAAGGCGTCGATGATCGTGACCTCTTTCTGGGTTCCATCGCTGAGCTTCACCCACCCAGGGGCAATAGATCCCGCGTAAAGGAACACGGCGGCCAGGTCGAGACGTGCCGCCGCCATGAGCATGCCGGGGAGCGACTTGTCACACCCGGCGAGCAGCACGGTTCCGTCGAGTCGCTCTGCCATGACCACGGTCTCGACGGAGTCAGCGATCACCTCGCGCGAGACGAGGGAAAAATGCATGCCCTCGTGGCCCATAGAGATGCCATCACTGACCGAGATCGTTCCGAACTCAAGCGGATAGCCGCCCCCGGAGTGCACCCCTTCTTTGGCTCCTTGCGCCAAACGGTCGAGACTCAGGTTGCATGGCGTGATCTCGTTCCATGAGCTGGCGATCCCGATCTGGGGCTTATCCCAGTCTTCATCTCCCATGCCCACCGCACGAAGCATTCCGCGTGCAGCAGCCTTCTCTATTCCGTCGGTGACATCGCGGCTTCGAGGCTTTACATCGATGGTGGCCATAGGAAGCAGTCTACCGCTGGGCCCCGAACACGCCGGAATGAGAGTAGACCCGATGCAATGCTCGGGAGCGAGCGGTTACTTTCCCGTTGCCGACAGCATCGTGAACGGCAGCATGCAGCCGAGAGTCATCGCGGCAAGGCCCGCAGCAAAGAGCAGCAGACTTCCACTCTCTGCGCCGAAGGCGTAACTGCCGAGCACCATACCGCCGACAAGCAACACGACCGACAGCACGAAGCCAATCGCAGTCACGGCGCTGACCGCACCCTGCGAGCTCTCTTCGAACAGTGCCTCGTTCTGCTTCGCCATTGCCGACCTCTCTTCGAACCGCAATTCCTGCGCTGAATATGACTATTCTCAGCCTACCTCACCGGCTAGGCTGAGATCATGTCCATCGGCAAGTACGTCACGAACCCCGGGGTGATCGGTGCAGCCATTGGTGCGCTCGGTACCGCCAAGCAAACCCAGCAGATGGCCAAGGACTGGCGACGCTACCTCGTATGGGCAGTCTGGGCTGCGGGCTTCACGCTCGCCGTGGCTGGCGTCGCGAAACAGAGCGAAGATGAGCGGCGCGAGCAGGACCTCAAGGAGGCCCACCGGGCGGCTAAGGCGGCCGCGAAGGCTGCTCGAAAGTCCCGGTGAATCGGAGGTTACCCGCACCGAGCCTGGGCACTCTCTGTGCAGAACCTGGGCAACTCGCCGGTGGTGGGCGCTGATTTTTATCTGCCGCGAGATCCGTGCTAGGTTGTATCCGTTGCTCAAACGGGCAGCATGCGCCTTTAGCTCAGTTGGTAGAGCAGCTGACTCTTAATCAGCGGGTCCACGGTTCGAGCCCGTGAGGGCGCACGGTTTAGCCCCGGAATCCTCACGATCCCGGGGCTTTCTCGTTTTGTAGGATCGGCCGAAATCATGATTAACTCATGACTTTCAATCGAACCACGCACTGGAGCCTGACACTCCCCCGCGCAATCTCAGAATTGCGTGCCTCCTGCTAGAATAGGTAGCACGGTATGCCCCTCTAGCCGTGTCTGGTCTAGCAGGGGACACACAAAATGCAGGGGAACGCTGTAGAGCGATTAACCGAAACTCACACAGTTCACTTCGAGGGCGCAGAGTACGAGTGCGAACCACTCCTGGGACAGCTCCGGGCCGCGATCTCGTCCTCGCGTGGAGCAGGTTCAGGCGGCGGCGCTGGTAACGGTGGCCTGATCAACATTCGCGCGTTCACGCTGTGGGAGCACATCGACAGTGTCGCGCGCGGCTGGTTCGAGTCTCTGGGGGGCCGCACGAAGGGCGACCTGCTGACGGTGGTGGCGTTTCTGCCGGACGTGATCCAGGCGGCGCACGCCAACGGGCAGATTGACGACGACTTGCGCGACCGCCTCGAAGCCATGTTTGGGCAGTGGGTGCACCAGATCGAGGACTTGTTCGACCCGCCGCACGAGAAGGAACTCACCGCACCATGCCCTGAGTGTGGGGAATGCTACAAGGGTCACCGCTCACCGGTAAGGGCATGAAACTAGCTCGCTAGAGCTGAAACACGTTGCGGGCTGACCCCCATGACTATTGCCACATCGCGGACAGTCAAGCCTTCGCCACGGAGCTTGCTCACAATCGCTCGAGAGGCGGCAGAGAGTTCGGCTTCCGCTTCTTTGGCCGCGGCGCGGGCCTCTCGCACACGCTCGACAAGGATTCGATCTTCCTCGGATAGTGCAGGATCAACCTTCACGTCCGATGCGTTTACCTCGAAGCCAAGCATTGCCGCAGCATCTTCAACAAGGTCTGGGATTTGGTCAAGGCGGCGTGCTTGGGTAAACAATCCGGGTATGGACGGTACTTCTACCGCCCACCATTCGCCGGAGCGTGTTGCTTGTGCGGTGATGCTCATTGCTTGCCCTCCAAGTACTTGATAATGCCGCGAGCGGTTAGTTCGTTGATCTCGTTGTGTCTCCCAATGGTGGTTTGCTTGTCGCCGATTGCAACATGCGTATGTTTGCCACCTTCGGTGTAGATCGCTTCGAGGCCTTGCTTCTTGGCGATCTGGTTGATCTTCTTGATCAGTTCCTTGCGCTTCATGGTACCAGTCTATCCCCATTTACTTCAATAAGTAAACAAGCATTGACACGGTGTTGTATATGGTTGTACACTTGACATCGCCACCGAAGGCGAAACCTCCGCGGGAGCGGCAACTCCCCGGGGGCGTGGAAACCGACTAGACGATGGGGCGGTCTTTCACCAGCGCGGGACCCTGACAGGCTGGCCAGGACTGATCGATATGCGTTTGCTCGATGAGGAGTTCGACCTTCGCGCCCGTGCGCCGGTACTCGAGCACGCGAACGTTTTTCAGACCAACGAGGGTGTGGAGGATCAGGGTAGGGTCAGTATGGACGAGGGTACTTCTATTTTTGATGGTCACACTTCAAAGACTGGGATGCCCTCGTTCTTTGTATGTGCTGCCACGCCAGCTATACGAAGAAAACAACGCGGCAGGGTCAGACCCCGCCAAAATCCGATGCGCCGTATTGCGCCTGCTCCTACGATCCCGCTCCGCCCCCACGATCTCGCACCGCAGGACTGTAGGGGCACGGCGAGATCGTAGGGACCAGCGGAGCGAGCTTACCGAGCAGATACCAGAAGCGGATCAGGTAGGGTACGAGCGACTGGGCCACTCAAGGATCGCTGACGCGACCGGCTAGAAGCCGAATGACCTACTGCGTGAGCCGCCGCCGCGCCATCGCGTGTGTTGCGAGCCCGGCAGCAAGGAGTACGCCCGCGCCAGCCACGAGTGCTCCGTACCCGAGGGCATTCCCCGTCTCGGCAATCTGCTCACCGCGCGCTACCTCCCGCTCAACTGGTCCGTCACTCGACTCGTCTGCGCCGCCATTGGGAGTGGCTGCGATCGCGAACGGAAGTGCCCGGATCGAACCGGATTCTTGACCAATGAAGACCAGGTGGTGGTCCGTCCCACTTAACTGCGAGAGCAGTGAAGCGCTCACGTTTACGTCAAGGCCAGTCGAAGTCACCGGGACAGTTCCAACATAGGTCGGGGAGGACATCAGATACACGTCAACCAGGCCGTCGGCACCGTCCCATGGGATGCTTACTACCAGGTCTTCGTTGCTCGTAACGCGACTGAGATCCTCCGCGCTCACACTCACGAGATCGGGATCGAGCACCTCTGCGTCGTAGGCATCGTCACCGAGTCGTTCCAGAAGCGCTTCGGTGTCGGCGGGTGGGGCCTTGGGAGCCGGTTCTGGCTGGAACCGGTAGTCGGCTCCACCGAACGAAAGGTCGCTGACGTAGCTCGTGCCCACGGTTCCGCTACCAACCGAAACACCCATCTGCCAGATCTCATAGGAATCTATCTGCTCGAGCAACTGATTGATACCCGCGCGACGAGATGGGTCGGTGCCGTAGGGACCGATGTTCTTCGTCGGCCACCAACCGGGTTCTTGACCGTAACCCTGATTCGAATACTCCATCGGCTCGAAGCTCAGCCACTCACCCGGTTCACTCACCTGGCCCGTCTCAAACTTGATCGTCGCCCAGCAGACGTTTCTCGGGTCCTGCCGCTGTTCCGCACTGTTCGCTCCGCACCGTTGATCGGTCCCATGGGGCCCATACTTGACCATGCTCTTCGGGGCAAAGTGAATGCCGAACTGGAAGTTCACATTGTCGCCGGTGTAGTGGTAGGAAGCATTCTCAAGCAGTGTTTCAAGGGTGGTTGGTCCACTCTCGCTCGGTCGTGCTCCGATTCCCCATGCATAGGCGAGCGTCGCAATGCTGCTCATGTCGGCGTGGTCCAGGGTCGCGACGGAGCCGAGCCCCGCCACGCCTCCGATCTTGATCGACGCCCCGGCGTTGGTCTGCGATATCCATCCGCTCTCGCCCGGAGACGGTTCCGAAGTGTTGAGCTGCGAAGGGGTGACCACCTGGCCGACCCCGCCGGGTGCAGCGGAGGCGGGTAATGCCCCTAGTAGTGCCGTTGCACCGGCGAGCGACAGCGCGAGTCCGACGCGACTAAAAATCTTTGACTTCTTCGTCATACTTCCCCCAGTAGATTCGACGAACGGAGCAGACTCGTAACGAAGCTGCACTCGTCCTCTGCACTTTTACCATATTTTTTGCACACTTAACAATGTGCGTCGGGGAGTCAGCTCCTTTCTACCGCAGTAGACTCGCCTCATGGCCAATCCGGCATTCACCCCTGCCACCGACCGTTCCCCCGACCTCGCGTTCGCCCTCGAACTCGCCGATCTCGCCGATTCGATCTCACTCGAGCGGTTCCAGGCGACAGACCTCCGCGTCGACACGAAACCCGACCGCACGCATGTAACGGACGCGGACCTCGCCGTCGAGGAGGCGCTCCGCGCGCGCATTATGGCCGAGCGCCCGAGCGACAGCTTCTTCGGAGAAGAGTCTGGCCGCGCGGACAGCGGCGAACGCCGCTGGATCCTCGACCCGATCGACGGCACCGCGAACTTCTTGCGCGGCGTACCGAACTGGGCGACGCTCATCGCGCTCGAAGTTGCCGGCGAGCCGACGATAGGCGTCGTCAGCATGCCGGCAATCGGCACTCGATGGTTCGCCGAGACCGGATGCGGAGCGTGGCGCGTCTCTCCCGGGACCGAACCGGTTCGAATCCAGGCATCCGCGGTGCGGCGGATCGAAGACGCATCACTGAGCTTTCAGAGTATCGGACAGTGGCGCGACGCCGGCCACCTCGAAGGTTTGCTCACACTTGCGGAACACGTGTGGCGGGATCGCGCCTACGGCGACTCCTGGTCGTATATGGCGCTCGCTGAGGGCCTGCTCGACATCGTCGCCGAGTTCGACGTGAAAGCGTACGACGTTGCCGCGCACATTCCGATCGTGCGCGAGTCCGGTGGGCGGTTCACCGACATCGACGGCAACGAAACGGCGTGGAACGGGAGCGCGCTCGCCACAAACGGGTCTCTCCACGAGGCCGTGCTCGGTCTGCTGGCGCGAGGTCGAGGCCGCTAGGCTCCGGACTGTTCGATTCGGTCGAGGATCGAGCCGAGCACCTCACTCACCACCGCAAGCTGTTCGTCGCTCACCCCGTCAAAGACGTATCGCCGGACCTCGGCGACATGCGCCGGGGCGCTGGACTCCAGATGCGCGAACCCGGCATCGGTCAGCACCGCTATGGTTGCCCGACCGTCATCGGGGCATGCTTCTCGCCTGACCCACCCCTGCTTTTCCAGGCGGGTAACTACGTGCGAGAGCCGCGACAGCGACGAGTTCGACCACTTCGCCAGATCGCTCATCAGGCGAGAGCGCCCCTCGGCTTCCGAGAGCATGGCGAGCACGTGGTACTCGAAATACGTGAGCCCGGCATCGCGCTTCAGCTGCGTCTCGATCGCGCTCGGTAACAGAATCGTGGTGGCGACGAGGCGCATCCACATCTCGCGCTCTGCGGCGCTGAGCCACTGCGGCTGTTCGACCTGATTCATCGAACACTCCTCTCGCCCATTGCCCCCACGCTGGCATATTACTTGAGGATTCAAACACACGGAAGTGAGCCGGCTGGGCGGCAGCGGACACGAAGACGGCACCTGCCCGGGCGGCAAGCACATCGGAACCGCAAGAGTCGAGCCCAATGCAGCAGAATGGTAGGCGTGCATCAGGCGAAAGACACGCAGACCTCCGCAGGGTCGCAGACACTCGATCGTGGACTGCGCGCCATCGAGATCCTCGCCGAATCGACTACTCCCCTCTCGATTGCGGCGCTGGCGAGCGAATTAGGGGTACACCGATCCAGCGCCTACCGCTTGCTGCGCACCCTGGAGGCGCACCGCTTCGTGCTCCGCGACGACGCGGGCCTGATCAAACTCGGCCCCAGAATGGCAGCGCTCGGCCGAAGCGCCGCGGGCACGCTGCAACAGGCGGCGCTGCCAGAACTTGGGGAGCTAGCAAACAGTCTCGGCTTCACAACGTTCATCGCCATGCTCGACCACGACGAGGTCATCACGCTGCTCAGTATCGAACCGACGCACGGCCACGCGAGTGTGGCGCAGCGCCCCGGCGCCAAGCATCCCATTTCACGGGGTGCCCCGGGGCATGCGATCGAGGCCTCCCTCTCGCCCGGCGAACACCGCGACCTGCTCGAGGGTGCCCCGCTCAGCGTCGGAGCGCGCGATACCCTCGCACGGGGGTATGCGATCAGCCACGACGAGGTGATCCCAGGACTCACGTCCGTGGCGGTGCCATTGCGGGTCGCGTCGGAGCCTCCGGCGGCACTCGCCGTGGTCTGCATCGGGGTCCCCGCTGACCTCGAAACGCTGGCTCGGCAACTGCGCGAGACGGCCTCCCGCATCGAGCGGATGACCCGCTAGTGCGACGCAGCTGTTCCGTTCTGAGCGATGGGCAGTGATATGATTTCGGCGTCCAATCGGTCGCGATGCCGATAAGGCGCTCGAAAAAGGGGCGCTGCTGCCCGTGTGGCGAGACATATACGGTGTTTCAGTCGTATGTTCTCAATTGCAAGGATCGCAATGACCACGCTCGCTCAGGCGGCAGCCGCCGCAGTTTCCCGCCACTCCCAGCAGGCCTTCGGACTCATGGGCAACGGCAACGCCCACTTCATCGACGCACTCACGCGCCTCGGCGTCGCGATGACCGAGGTACGCCACGAGATCGCCAGTGTCGCCTCCGCCGACGCGTACATGCGGGTCTCTGGCAGGCTCGCCATCGCCACCACCACCTATGGGGCCGGGTTTACCAACACGATGACTGCGCTCGCCGAGGCAGCCCAGGCGCGCACTCCTCTGCTTCTGGTTGTCGGGGATGCACCCTCAACCGGTCCGCGTCCCTGGGACATCGACCAGGAGATGGCCGCGGCAGCACTCGGCGTGCGCACCTTCACGATTCGCCCAGACAATGTCGGACGCATCGTGGATCGTGCCGCGGAAACCGCGTGGACTCATCGCAAGCCGGTCGTGCTCGCAATCCCCTACGATCTCGTCAACGCTGAGGTCGTGCCCGGGACCCAGCGCGAAAGCGTCGATCTCGACGATCCCGCCACGCGTGAGGAGCTCGCAGCGGCTACCATGCCCGCGCCTGCAGGCCAGGACCCCGTTTTCGCATCCGACCAGCCGGTGACCCGGGTCACACCAGCCGAGCTCAACCAAGCAGTGCAGACGCTGGCGGCCGCGGAGCGCCCGGTGGTGCTCGCGGGTCGCGGAGCCTGGCTCGCAGGTGCCGGTCAGCAGCTCGACGCGATCGCCGCTCGCCTGGGCGCACTCACCGCATCGACCGCGCTCGCACGCGGCATCTTCAGTGAAGGCGCCTACGATCTCGGCATCACCGGCGGATTCGGACAGGAAGCGGCAATGGCGCAGTTGGCAGCCGCGGACGTCGTGCTCGTGGTGGGCGCGAGCCTGAATCAGTTCACGATGCGCTTCGGCGAACTCTTCGGGGCAGGCACTCGAGTCGTGCGGGTCGACCTGGACCAGGTGGACGCGCCGCGCAGCGTTCACCAGATCGAGCATCAGGTGCTTCGCGGTGACGCGTCCGAGGTGCTCGACGCCCTCCTGAGCGGGCTGGAAGCGGCAAGACCCGAACCCGGAAACTGGCGAGAGCTCGTCGCCGGTCTCGAAGCCGACGGTGAGCTGCGTCGTCGCGATACCGGGGCGGGCCGCCCCGATGGTCTCTGCTCTGACGGCCTGCTCGATCCTCGCGCCGTCGCTGCACGGCTCGCTGAGTTGCTGCCCGAGGATCGGTACGTCACCTCCGACGGCGGCCACTTCATCGGGTGGGCGAACATGTTCTGGCCGGTGTCGTCACCCAATCGCATGATCATGGTCGGAACCGCCTACCAGACCATCGGCACCGGATTCTCGACCGTAGCCGGAGTCGCGGCTGCCGCGCCGGAGAGCACCATCGTGCTTACTACTGGTGACGGCGGGGGCCTCATGTCCATCGCCGACCTCGAAACCGCCGTTCGGACTGCGCGCAGTTGTGTCATTGTGGTCTGGAACGACGGCGCGTACGGTGCCGAAGTGCACCTCTACGGCCTCATGGGTCTGGACAAACAGCCCATGCTCATTCCCGGCGTCGACTTCGCCGCCCTCGCGAACGCGGTCGGCGCGAAGGGCGTGCGTGTGAGCCGGCTGGAGCATCTGGATGCTCTGCGCGAGTGGCGATCTGCCGGGGCGACGGGGACGATCCTGCTCGATTGCCGGGTGTCACGCAGTATCGTCGCCCCGTATCAGCGGGAGATCCAGCGCGTCAACGGCCTCGAGGTCTGATCGGATCGGCGCGACCAGATGCGCCACCGTGAAGTTTGCCGTCGTCGCGAGCTTGGATTAGCATCCTATTAATAACCGACCATGCGTTCAGGTTGGCCAGTTCAATGAGGTTCAGGTTCGACCCCGAGGTGATTCGAATGCCCGCTCACACCGACGCAGTCGCCCAGGTGACGCGCACGGAGGGACTCGCTGAGTTCCGGGAGGCGGTCAATGCCTC
>Ga0182741_1000152_pt1 | contig 109064 bp, 95 predicted proteins | sample eDN5th37CBELigOP_FD_128874 | JGI IMG/M metagenome (GOLD analysis project Ga0182741, IMG submission 128874) | Enriched Organic Plus compost microbial communities from Emeryville, California, USA - eDNA 5th pass 37_C BE-Lig OP (version 2) (version 2) ...
CGACCAGCTCGGACCATCTCGACGAGCTGTCGTCGGAACTCAGGCGGATACGGCGGCTTTCCCTTCGGCATCGTGGACATCCTCCCAAGAGGTCAGGTGTCCACCGAACCGGGTCAACTCCAGATGACGAGCGTCGCGAGTTCTGGCTGACGATCGAGTTCCTCCGCCCGCCACCCCTACTTCAGTGGGCTCTGCTGCTTGGAGATGCTCTGCACAGCTACCGGGTGGCACTCGACCACGCGATGTGGGAGGTCGCGGTGCGCCACAACGACCCGTCACCGCCACCGAAGCCGAGGCAGGTCAGCTTCCCCATCTGCGAGCACGAAGCGGGCTTCCGCGGCTGGCTCAAGGGTTTGAAGTTCGACCTGCCGGCCGAGTTCGTCGAGTGGCTCCGCCAGCTGCAGCCGTTCGGTACCCAAGGCTCCGGGCTGGCCAGGCTTGCTGAGCTGAACAACACCGACAAGCACCGAGTGCTGCCCGTCATCGCGCTCTCCGAGCCTTCCGCCAGTCTTGGGTTAGACGCTCGTCCGCGAGACGCCAAGTGCGCCTATGTGAGGGCCTTCGCAGAACAGCCGCTGCGCACCGGGTCCGAGATGGTGCGGCTGCGTTTCGACCGCCCGATGGAACGCGTCGAGCTTCACCAGGAGTCGCACCTCGAACCGGCCTTGCCGCAGCACGAGGGTGAGGGCATGCCGGAGACCCTCTCGCAGCTCCTGATGGGCACACACCAGCTCGTGTGGCGCACGCTCCACCAGTTGCCGTACCGATACCTCCGGAGCAGTTGATACCGCAGGCGGCGTGCCCCTCATAGGTGCATGCGTCGGGGCGTGTCGCGACCGGGCCGGTGTCCGGTGCGCGGGAGCTAGAGCGACTCGCCGAAGCGGTCGGCGAGCCGCAACCAGGCGTCGCGGACCGGTCCCGGACCGAGGTGGTGCGCCGCCTCCCGGAGCGCCTCGACGACCGGCCCTCGAACACGGGGGTTCGCGAGCTCGACCGAGAAGGTCGCCTTCACAGCACGGTCGATGAACGCCTCGAGACGCTCAACGTGGTCAGGCAGCGGCTCGAGCAGGCGCACGGCGCTGGTCATCAAGCCAGGCTGCGTGCTCACCTGGCCGTCCTCGTCGAGGAACAGGCCCTCTAGGAGACCGAGCCGGTACTGAGCAGGCCACTCATTGAGGCGTGAGCTCGCCGTGCAGGCTCGCAGGCCATCGGCCGCGACGACCATCGTCCCGCCGACGGACCGGCGACCGACCGCCGCACCGAGGTGCCACTGGTGTTCTTCAGTCAGCGTTGCGAGTTCCATTTCGCGCAGCCGACCTGCCAGCTGCCCCTTACGCCAGATGGAACCGCGGATGTCTAAGGCCAGCGCTGCAGGCCCGTCGTCCTGCTCGGCATGTCGTCTCTGCAAACGCTGGATGAGCCGGATGCCGGCCAAGTCCATGTGGAAGACCCAGTCCCACCAGATGTCGTAGTCGTAGTCGCTGTACTGATCGAGGTCGTTGTGCCGGATCCAGAACCGGTTCGCGATGAGGAAGAGCGCCTTCTCGTCCGCCTTGACGAGCAAACCGGGTGCGAGCTTCTGGAGATGCTCGAGGACATCCGCGAGGTTCTTGAGCGCTGCACGACGGTCGTCGGGGTTACGGCTCTTGAACTTCGCGATGGCCTCCTGGACGAGCTGCTCGTCGCGAGGCGAGAGCGGGTGCGACCCTGACGGTGGCTGCGCGAGCTCATCGACCTCCGGCGGACCCAGACGCTGCACCATCCCCTCGGAGTTCAGCTCGAACCCGGACTCGTACCTTGCCAGCAGCTTGTTGATGGTGGCCCGGTACTCGCTGAACGCCGGCTCCCTGTTGAAGGCGCCGTAGTGCCACCCACAGGCGTCGTAGTTGTGGTCCCGGCTGTCCGGGTGGTGAGGGTCGCCGCTGGACACCAGTTGGCCGTACAGCTCCACGGCGTCGAGAAGGGTGTCTTGGTCCCACCCGGTGTAGTGGTCCCACACGGGGTAGAGGCTCCTGTGGCCGGTCTGGAGCAGTATCTGCTCCTCGGGGTTGGGACCGAGCGTGCCGTGCGCCTCGCGGTCGTCTGGGCAGTCCTTGCCGAACGCCTCTTGCAGGTGCTCCTTATGGAACAGGTCGCGCACCACTGAGACGAACATGTCGCTCAAGTCGGCGGTCGTGAGCGGTGTCAGAGCGGGACCACGCCCGTGCCGCGCTGACCACAGAGGTCCGAGTTCAGCCATGGCCCTCACCGTGCCCATCTTCCGGTCGTCCGCGAGTAGGTCGAAGCACCATCTTGCACGGCTAACCACTCACCCCAGAGGAACGCTGGTCGGCACCAGGACGACGAACCACTGAGCACTTCCGGTTCGGCCTATCGGGGACCCTCCGGTTTCCCGGCGCAGCCTCTTGAGCTTGGCCTCGACCACCTCAGCTTCTACTGGACCGCCGGCGGCTGCACACCCGCTCGACCCCGGGCACAACGGGACGGCGCCTAAAGGGACGCCCGCGGTTCGAGGGCTGGCGAGCTGCCCGAGCGGCATCAGCGCTGAGCATCCCCCACCTAGGGGCGCAGCTGCGCGAAGTTGCCGCAACGGCCGTAGCGTCGGCGCTGTCAGCAGGTGAAACTAGTGCTGACAGCTCGTGAAAGTAGTGCTGACAGAACGTGCAAAGAACCGGCGCTGTCAGCGTGCAACTTCACAGCGCGCTGTTCCTCGTCCGGCGCCTCGCCCGTGGGCTGGACGAGCACCCGGGCGGGTTCCGCATGGACCTGGCCGACACCGCGCGTGCGATCGGCCTCGGCGGCGGCACGGGCCGCCAGTCGCCGATCGTGCGGACGATCGACCGCTGCTGCATGTTCAACGTGATGCGACGGACCGGACCGGGCCAGCTGGAGGTGCGCACCCACCTCCCGCGCCTGACCCGGCGGCAGCTGGAACGGCTGCCGCTCGCCGTGCAGCGCTCCCACGACTCGTTCCTCGCGCACCCCTCGAACGGCGGTCGCGGTGGAGGGCCGCCGGGGCCGAGCGCCGCGTGAGGGCTGCGTGAGGGCTGCGTGAGGGCCGGTGCCGGGTCGCCGGCGCCGCTCAGCCCTCCTCGGCGGGCTCCTCGTCCGACCCCTCCTCGCCCCAGCTGGTCAGCAGCTCGAGCAGGGTGCGCACACCGAACCCGGTGCCGCCCTTCGGGGTCTCCGCGTCCCCGTCCGAGCTGAACGCCGGGCCGGCGATGTCGAGGTGCGCCCACGGGGTGCCGTCGGGCACGAACTCGCCCAGGAACAGCCCGGCGGTCAGGGTGCCGCCGTAGCGCCCGGTCGCGATGTTCCGCAGGTCCGCGATGGTGGAGTCGAGCTGCGCCCGGTAGTCGGCCGGGAGCGGCAGGTGCCACACGCGCTCCCCCGCGGCGCCCGCCGCGCGCTCGACGCGCCCGACGAACTCCTCGTCGTTGCCCATCAGCCCGGCGATCTTCGTGCCGAGCGCGATCATGCAGGCGCCCGTGAGGGTCGCGAGGTCGACGATCGCGTCGGGCTCCTCCTCCGCGGCGAGCGCCAGGGCGTCCGCGAGGATGAGGCGGCCCTCGGCGTCGGTGTTGAGCACCTCGACGGTCTTGCCGTTCCGCGCCGTGTACACGTCACCGGGGCGCTGCGCCGAGCCGCCGACCATGTTGTCGGTCATGGGGGTGAACGCCACGACGCGGGTCGTGACCCCGAGCGCCGGCAGGGCGCACATCGCGGCGATCACCGCGGCAGCGCCCGCCATGTCGCTCTTCATCTCCATCATCGAGTCGGCCGGCTTGAGCGACAGGCCTCCCGAGTCGAACGTGATGCCCTTGCCGACCAGTGCCACCTCGCCCGTCGGCGCGTCGGGCTCGTAGATGAGCTTCACCAGCCGCGGCGGCTCGGCGGAGCCCTTGTTGACCGCGAGCAGCCCCCCGAGGCGGGCCTCGGCGATCGCCTCCTCATCGAGCACCTCGACCTGCAGCCCGGCCTCCGTCGCGCGCTCGGCGGCGCGCTGCGCGAACTCCGTCGGGGTGAGCGTCCCACCGGGCTCGTTCACCAGGTCGCGGGCGAAGCAGACCGCCCCGGCGACGGCGCGACCCCGCTCGACGGCCTCCTGGAGGGCACGCCCGAGCCCCTCGCCGGCGATGGTGACCGCCTCGGTGCGCGGCTCCTCCGACGCCTTCGGCCGGTGCGCGTCGAAGCGGTACGTGCCGAGCAGCAACCCCTCGGTGACGGCCTTGACGCCCTCGGCGGCGTCCAGCCCGAGGTCGACCGGGTACTCGAACCCGGCGCGCCGGTGACGGCCGATCTGGCGCCCGAACACCGCCGCTGCCCGGCGCAGCTCCACGGCGCCGGCCTCGGCGAACGGTCCCATGCCGACGAGCACGCGTGCCCGTTGCCCGTCGTCGAGCACGAGCGACTCGCCGGGCTTCCCACCGAAGCGTGCACGGTCGAGCGCCGCCTTGCGCACCCCTTCGACCTTGTTCAGCCGGTCGGCGAACACGGGCACCGCGACCGCGGTCGCGCCGCTGGGCACGGACTTCGAGAGCTTGACGGCGACGGGTTCGGTCACGGTGTCCTCCGGTTGGGTCGGTCGGTGTCGGTCGGTGGTGGTGGGTCGGGCTGGTCAGTGCCGGCGTGCGGTGAGCGAGTGGCCCTCGTGCCAGCGAGCGAGGATCCACAGCAGGTCCGAGAGGCGGTTGAGGTACGCGAGCGCGTGGGACCCCTCTGCGGCGACGGCGAGGCAGTGCCGCTCCGCCCGGCGCACGACGGTGCGGGCCAGGTCCAAGAAGGCGGCGACGGGCTCCTCGCCGGGCACGACGAACTCCGCGGGCAGCTCCGTGCGCGCCGAGTGGTCGTCGATGAGGGTCTCGAGCCGGCGGACCATCTCCTCGGTCACGAGCGTCACGCCCGGGGTGAGCTTGTGCCGGTTGGTCACGTCGGTGGCGAGGTCGGCCATGAGCACCCACAGGTCCCGCTCGATCGAGACGAGCAGCCGGTCGAGCTCGCTCCCCCGCTCGACGTGGGCACGTGCCACGCCGATCGACGCCTGCGCCTCGTCGACCTCGCCGTAGGCGGTCGGCGCGGGGTCGTCCTTGCGCACCCGACCGCCGAACAGGAGCCCGGTGGTGCCGTCGTCGCCCTTGCGGGTGTAGATCTTCACGACCTGTCGCTCCTCACCTCGTCCGACCTCGGCGAGGTTATCGGTGCCCACAGCGTCGGGAGCCACCTGTAGCCTCGCCTGATCATGGGCAGCTCCGCGTACCTCGACCAGATCCGCGACCGGGTCCTCGTCTTCGACGGCGCCACGGGGACGTGGCTCCAACGCCAGGACCTCACCGCCGACGACTTCGGCGGCCCGGAGCTCGAAGGGTGCAACGAGGTGCTGGTCGACACCCGACCCGACCTGATCGCCCGGATGCACCGGGAGTACCTCGAGGCCGGGGCGGACGCGATCGAGACCAACTCGTTCGGTTCGCTGCGGGCGACCCTCGGCGAGTACGGCCTGGGTGACCGGGCCAGGGAGCTGAACGAGAAGGCGGCCCGGATCGCACGTCAGGCCGCGGACGAGGCCGCCACGCCCGACCGTCCCCGTTTCGTGGCGGGCGCGATGGGCCCGGGCACCCGCTTCGCGTCGCTGGGCCAGGTCCGCTACGCGGAGCTGCGGGACCAGTTCGCCGAGCAGGCCGCGGGCCTGCTCGAGGGCGGCGTCGACCTGCTCCTGCTCGAGACGCAGTTCGACCTCCTCGGCGCCAAGGCGGCGATCAACGGCGCCCGCCGTGCGATGCAGGAGGTGGGCCGCGAGGTCCCGATCCAGGTGCAGGTCACGATCGAGCTGACCGGGCGCATGCTGCCCGGCACCGAGATCGGCGCCGCCCTGATCGCGCTCGACGCGATGCGCCCCGACGTGATCGGGATCAACTGCGCGACCGGCCCGGAGGAGATGGGCGAGCACGTGCGCCACCTCTCCCAGCACTCCCGGCTGCCCATCTCGGTGATGCCCAACGCCGGGCTCCCGTCGGTCGTCGACGGGAAGATGCACTACGACCTCACCGCCGAGCAGTTCGTCGAGCACCACCTGCGCTTCATCACCGAGTTCGGCGTCACGGTCGTCGGCGGCTGCTGCGGCACCACGCCCGAGTTCATCCGCCAGCTCGCCGAGGCGGTGCGCGACGTCGAGCCGGCAGCTCGCGAGCCCCGCTTCGAGCACGGCGTCACCTCGATCTACTCGCCGGTGTCCTTCGGCGGCGACCGGGACGGCGCGTCGAGCCTCGTCATCATCGGCGAGCGCACCAACGCCAACGGCTCGAAGAAGTTCCGCGAGGCGATGCTCGCCGAGGACTGGGACACCTGCGTCGCGATGGCGAAGGAGCAGGTCAAGGAGGGCTCCCACGTCATCGACGTCTGCGTCGACTACGTCGGCCGCGACGGCACCGGCGACATGGACGAGATCGCCCGGCGCTTCGCGACGCAGTCCTCGGTGCCGCTGGTCCTCGACTCGACCGAGTGGCAGGTCATGGAGGCGGGCCTCCAGTGGATCGGCGGACGCCCCATCCTCAACTCGGCGAACCTCGAGGACGGCGAGGGCGAGGGCTCCCGCTTCGACCGGGTCATGCGCCTCGCCCGCGAGTACGGCGCCGCGGTGATCTGCCTGCTCATCGACGAGGAGGGCCAGGCGCGCGACGTCGACTGGAAGCTCCGGGTCGCCCACCGCATCCACGACCTGGCGATCGAGCGCTACGGGCTCGAGCCCCAGGACCTCATCTTCGACGCGCTCACCTTCCCGCTCTCCACCGGCGACGAGGACCTGCGCAAGGACGCGATGGCCACGATCGAGGCGATCCGGCGCATCAAGGAGGAGATGCCCGGCGTCGCCACGACCCTGGGTGTGTCGAACGTGAGCTTCGGCCTCAAGCCGGCCGCCCGGCACGTGCTCAACAGCGTGTTCCTCCACGAGTGCACCAAGGCCGGGCTCGACTCGGCGATCGTGCACGCGGCGAAGATCCTGCCGCTGAACCGGATCCCCGAGGAGCAGCGCGACGTCTGCACCGACCTGATCTGGGACCGGCGGGGTGCCGAGGGCGCGCTGTCGGGCGGCGACGAGTCCTACGACCCCCTCTCGAAGCTGCTCGAGGTGTTCGAGGACGTGCAGGCCTCCGACGGGCCGGCCGAGGACCGCTCCGACTGGACCATCGAGCAGGTGCTGTCCCAGCGGATCATCGACGGCGACCGCGAGGGCCTCATCGAGGACCTCGACCGCGCCCTCGCCGCCGGGCACACGCCGCTGGGCATCATCAACGACATCCTGCTGGCGGGGATGAAGGTCGTCGGCGACCTGTTCGCGTCCGGTGAGATGCAGCTCCCGTTCGTCCTGCAGTCGGCCGAGACGATGAAGGCGTCGGTCGCCTACCTCGAGCCGATGATGGAGAAGGTCGAGGGCGACGCCGGCAAGGGCCGCATCGTGCTCGCCACGGTCAAGGGCGACGTGCACGACATCGGCAAGAACCTCGTCGACATCATCCTCACGAACAACGGCTACGAGGTGCACAACCTCGGCATCAAGGTCTCGATCACCGAGATGATCGAGAAGGCCCTCGAGGTGGACGCCGACGCGATCGGCATGTCCGGCCTGCTCGTGAAGTCGACGCTCATCATGCGCGACAACCTCGAGGAGCTGAACGAGCGCGGGCTGTCCCACATCCCGGTGCTGCTGGGCGGCGCGGCGCTCACCCGCACCTACGTCGAGAAGGACCTCCGCGAGGTCTACGAGGGCCGCCTCTTCTACGGCAAGGACGCGTTCGAGGGCCTGCGGGTCATGGACCGGCTCGGCGAGATCCGCCGCGGCGAGGACGACCCGGACTTCGGGAGGGTGCCCACCGGGCGCGAGCTGCACCGGCACCGGGTGAAGCCGGGCGACGAGGAGCCGGTCGAAGTGCCGGCACGCTCACCCGAGGTCGCGACCGACAACGAGGTCTACGTGCCGCCGTTCCTCGGGTCGAAGGTCGTGAAGGGCCTGCCGATCGACGACATCGCCGCCTACCTGAACGAAACCGCGCTGTTCCGCAACCAGTGGCAGTTCCGCCCCGAGACGCTGCCCGACGGGACCAAGGAGACCGACGAGCAGTTCAAGGAGCGCATCCGGGCGGTGCTGCGCGAGCAGCTCGCGGCGGTGAAGGCGGAGGGCCTGCTCGTCCCGCAGGTCGTGTACGGCTTCTTCCCCGCCAACGGCGACGGCGACGAGCTCGTCGTCTGGTCCGACGAGTCGCGCAGCTCCGAGCTCGCACGCTTCTCGTTCCCGCGGCAGCGCAAGGACCCGTTCCTGTGCATCGCCGACTTCTTCCGGCCGGTCGACTCCGGCGAGATCGACTACGTCGCCTTCCACATCGTGACGATGGGTCCGCTCGTCTCGGAGCGCACCGCCAAGCTGTTCGCCGAGGACCGCTACACGGAGTACCTGCTGCTGCACGGGCTCGGCGTCGAGATGGCCGAGGCACTCGCCGAGTACTGGCACCGCCGGATCCGCGAGGAGTGGGGGTTCGCCGACCAGGACCCCGAGCCGATCGAAGGCGCACCCAGCCCCGAGGCGCTGATCGGGATGTTCCGCCAGCAGTACCGCAGCGGCCGCTACTCCTTCGGCTACCCCGCCTGCCCGGACCTGGAGGGGAACGAGACGATCGCCCAGATCCTCGACGCGAGCCGCATCGGCGTCGAGTGCAGCGAGGAGACGTCGTTCCAGTACCACCCGGAGCAGACCACCTCGGCGATCATCTGCCACCACCCGCGCGCCAAGTACTTCGTCGCACGCTGAGCGGCGGGCGCTCGTGGCACGCTGATCGGGTGGGCATCCTCGTCACCGGCTGTGCCGGGTTCATCGGCAGCCACACCACCGAGCGCCTGCTCGCGGACGGCCACGAGGTGCGCGGCGTCGACGCCTTCACCGACTACTACGACCCCGGCCTGAAGCGGGCGAACCTCGCCGGGGTGCTCGACCACCCGCGCTTCGAGCTCGTCGAGGGCGACCTCGCCTCCCTCGACCCGGTCGCGCTGCTCGACGGCGTGGAGCGCGTGCTGCACCTCGCCGGGCAGCCGGGCGTGCGGGCGTCGTGGGCGGACGGCTTCGCCGCGTACGTCGAGCGCAACGTCGAGGTCACCCAGCGCCTGCTGGAGGCCGCCCGCGAGGTCGGCGTCGAGCGCTTCGCCGCCGCCTCCAGCTCGTCGGTGTACGGCGACGCGGCGACCTTCCCGACGCCCGAGACCACGCTGCCCCGACCCGTGAGCCCCTACGGGGTCACGAAGCTCGCCGCCGAGCACCTCTGCACCCTGTACGGGACGAACTTCGGGGTGCCGACCGTGTCGTTGCGGTACTTCACCGTGTACGGGCCCCGGCAGCGGACCGACATGGCGATCCGCCGGATGATCGACGCGGCGCTGCGCGGGACGACCTTCCCGCTGTACGGCGACGGCTCGGCGAGCCGCAGCTTCACCTACGTCGCCGACGTCGTGGAGGCGAACCTCGCCGCGCTGTTCGCCGACGGCGTCCCCCCGGGGTCGGTGTGCAACGTCGCGAACGACGACACCGCCACCGTCGCCGAGCTGGTCGAGCTCGTGGAGCGGACGACCGGGTGCCCGCTGGCGGTGGAGCGCCTGCCCGCGGAGGCCGGTGACGCCCGGCGCACCGGGGGCTCGACCGAGCTGGCCCGACGCCTGCTCGGCTGGGCGCCGTCGACCCCGCTGGCCGACGGCGTCGCCGCCCAGGTCGCCTGGGCGCGCGAGCAGCTGCCCGCGGGCGGCTGAGCCCGATGGACCCGGTCGGCGCCGGCACCCTGGTGGTCGCGTCGGTGACGGGTGCTGCGTCGGCGCTCGCCCCGCGACACCGCGGCACGGCGCACCGCGCGCTGCTCGCGTGCTCGGTCGCCGCGTGGTGGGCGGCGACCGCGGTGCTGGCGTGGCGGTTCGTCTCCGTCGACCTGCGGCTCGCGGAGGTCGCGGCGCTGACCCGTGACGAGGTGCCCTGGCCGCTGCGGCTCGCGGGGACGTGGGCAGGGCCGGCCGGCTCGGCCCTGCTGTGGTTCGCGGTGGCGCTGGCCGTGACCGCCGCGGCGACCGAGGGCACCCGTCGGCGGGTGGTGGCCGCCGCCTCGGCGGTGGGCGCGCTCGCCGTGCTGGTCCTGGCCGGACCGTTCGACCGGGTCGCGGAACCGGTGCTGCGCGGGACCGGCCTGTCGCCGGTGCTGGAGCACCCGATGATGCTCGTGCACCCGCCGCTGCTCTACGCGGCCCAGGCGGCGGTCCTCGCCGCAGCGCTCGCCGACCGGTCGACCGGGCGGCGACGCGCCGCGCTCGCCGCGGGGCTGCTCACCACCTCCAGCCTGCTGGGTGCCTGGTGGGCGCACGACGAGCTGGGCTGGGGTGGCTGGTGGGCGTGGGACCCCGTCGAGAACACCGCGCTCGCGCCGCTGGTCGCGCTCCTGGCCTCGCTGCACGCGACCGGTGACCGGGCGGCAGCCACGTGGCGCCGCGTCGCGACGGTGGCCGTGCTCGCCGGGATCGCCCTCACCCGGTCGGGGCTCCCCGACTCGGTGCACGCGTTCTCGTCCGGCGCCGCGGTGGCGGCGCTGTTCGCGCTCGCGGCGCTCGTCGCGGCGGCGTCCACCGCCGCCGCGGCCCGTCACGGGCGTGCCGCACCCGCGGGGCGGGCGCCGTCGCGCCGCGCCCGCTGGGCGGAGCGGTTGCTGGGGTGGGGTGTGGGCTGGGTGCTGGTCGTCGTCGCCGCCGGCGGCATCGCCGCGGCGGTCCTCGGCGTGCGGGAACCACCCGCGGCGGTCGACGGGGCCGCCCTCGCGCGGCTCGTCGCGCCGGTGGGGGTCCTGCTCGCGCTCGGGGTGCTCGTGCTGGGCTTCCGCCGCGGTGACCGCTGGGCGACGTTCGTGGCGCACGCCGGTGCCGTCGTGTTCGCGGTCGGGGTCGTGGGCTCGGTCGGCAGCTCCACGGGTCGCGCCGTGCTGCAGGTCGGCACCCCCGCTCAGGTGGATGGATCGACGGTCGTGGTGGAGTCGGTCCGGGTCGTCGAGCACCGGGCCGACCTGGTCCGGCTGGAGGCGGTCGCGGCGGTCGACGGGCGGCGGGTCACCGCCGCCATCCTCGACCACCCGGACCTCGCCCGGACCCGGGCGCGCCCGGGACGGCTCGTGGACGCCGTGGCGGAGACGGAGCTCGTCGTGACCGACGTGCGCGGGGACCGGGTGGTCGTGGAGCTGCGTCACCACCCCGGGCTCCCGTGGGTGTGGGCCGGTGGGTCGGCGTGCGTCGTCGGGATGCTCGGGGCGGCTCAGTCGCGCCGCCGGCGCTTGGCGGCGAGCAGCGAGTCGAGCGTCGACCCGCCGCCCGGCGAGGGCGGGGCGCCCGGGGAGCGGGCCCCGGCGGCGTCCGATCCCGCAGGTGCGCTCGCGTCCCCCGGCTGAGCGTCCTGAGGTCGGGGCTCGCGGCGGCGTTCGGGACGCACCCTCGTGACCGCGTCCGCGACCGCACCGACCCGGCCGGCGCGCTCCCGCCCGAGGACGGCGTCGGGCCCGGAGGCGAACCGCAGTCGCGACAGCGCCACCGCGCAGGGCAGCAGCAGCAGGGCGAACCCGACGAGCCAGGGCCCCAGGTCCACGCTGCGGCGCCCCGGTTCGAGCCCCGACGGCTCGAACACCTCCGCGGCGGTGACGCTGCCCCGCCCGCCGGATGTGCGGCTCCAGTCCTCGAGCAGCTCCACGTCGGCCCCCTCCCCGCCGTACTCGCGGGAGTAGCCCTGCTCGGCGGTGCCGGTGACCGCGGCGACGACCTCGCCGGACACCGTCGCGGTGACCCCGACGCCGTAGGTGCCGGTCACGTCGGTGACCGCCGCCCCCTCGAAGGTGCGCTCGTCGACGCGGTGCAGCAGCACCCGCTCGGACCCACCGCCGGGGGTGCTGACCAGGGCACGCACCTCGGCGCCGTCCGGCACGGGTCCGTCGAAGGTCGCGGTGATCGTCGCCTCGACCCCGTCGAACCGCACCGCGAGGCTGCCGGCGGGTTCGGGGAACACCGACCGGACCAGTCCCGCCCAGAAGTCGGGCGCCCCCTCCCACGAGGTCCACCCGGTGGCCCATCGCCCACCCCCGTCGCTGGTCCAGGAGGCGACGCGCCCGAGGCCGACCTGCCACGACGCGAGCAGCGGGTCGCCCTCGTCGCCGACCTGCAGGTGCCGGGTGGCGGTCGGCCGCACGGTCGTCGCCACGTAGCCGAGCACCGGCGGCGCCGAGTCGAGCCCGGCGACGACGGGCGCGGAGGAGGTCACCTCGGGCAGGAACTCGCCCTCGACGATGAGCTGGCGGGCGACGACCCTCGTCTCCTCGAGCAACAGGCTCGGCAGCTCCTGCAGGTCCCGTCCCGGGTAGAAGCGGCCGCCGCCGGCGTCCGCGATCGCACGCAGCTCGACCGCGGACCCCTCACCGGTGCCCATGACCGACACGGTGATCCCGTCCACCTCGCGCAGCTCGGCGGCCTCGTCCGCGAGCCGTTCGAGGGTGTCCGGGTCCTCGAAGCCGTCGGTGAACAGCACGATGTGCCGCAACCCGGCGTCGGAGCGCCGCAGCCGCGCCGCGGACGCCGAGAGGCTCACCTCCAGGCGGGTGGACCCGTCGAAGCCCTGCGGGCTCGGGCGCACCCCCGCGAGGCCCTTCCGTGCCGCGCTGCCGTCGCCGAGGGGGCCGAGGTCGACCAGCCACCGGTGGGACGAGTCGAGTGCCAGGACCCCCAGCTCGTCGTCGGGACGGATCTCCTCCAGGGCGAACAGCGCCGCCTCGCGCGCGATGTCGGTCTTCTTCACGCCGCCGGGGAGCCGCGAGTTCTCGGCGCTGCCGTCCTCCGCGCAGTGGCACGCGCCCATCGAGCCCGACACGTCCACCGCGAAGACCTGGGCGACCCGGGAGCGCCGCTGGTCGTCGTCCACCTCGCTGGTGACCGGGAGGAGCTCCTCGAGCGGGGAACCCAGGTAGCCGCCGGGTCCGTAGCTCGCCGTGCCGCCCACGGTCACCAGCCCGGTGCCCAGCTCCCGCGTCGCGGTGACGAGCGTGGCCACCTGCGCGCCGGACAGCGCCGAGGCAGGGACGTCGACCAGCACGATCGCGTCGACGGTGCCGAGGCCGGCGAGGTCCGGCAGGTCCTCGGGGTTGCGGACCTCGACCGCCGCTCCGGAGGCGGTCAGCACCTCGACGAGCCGGGCGGACCCGCCGGGCGCGCCCTCGACGACCAGGACCTGCGGACGCCCCTCCACCCTCGTGGACGCGCGCCCACGGTCGTTCTCGACGATGCCGTTCGCAGGGCCGGCGACGGTCGCGGTCCACCGGACGGTGCCGGGCGGTCCGGCCGGCTGCAGGAAGGTGACCTCCGACTCGCCGGCCGGGGCGTCGACCAGCCGGCGGTCGACCTCGACGCCGTCCCGGTGCAGCACCACGGTGACCTGCTGGGGGGTCGTGGCCGAGATGCGGACCCGCACGGCGAGCTCGTCGGTGGTGCGGGCGCGGGCGGCGACGTCCACGGCGCGGACCAGCACGTCGGGGCCGGCGCTGGTCGTGATCGGCACGACGTCGAGGCGGATGCCGGCTCGACGCAGGCGGGTGACCTCGGCGTCGACGTCGCCGCTGGTCGGCTGCCCGTCGGAGATGAGGACGATGCGGCGGGCGTGGTCGGCAGGAGCGACCGCGGCGGCGATGCGCACGCCCGACGCGAGGTCGGTGGCGGACCCGTCGACGCGCACCCGGGGCCCGGCCCAGTCGAGCGCCTCGTCGACCGCCGCGTCGACCTTCGCCCCGGCGCCGACGAGGACGACCCCGGCCGCCGCGCCGGCGGGCATCGAGTCGAGCGCGTCGCGGATCACCTGCTGCGCCGCCTCCCGACCCCCGGCGGTCGAGTCGGACACGTCGAGCACGAACACTGCCGCGACGGAGCTGCTGCGCCGGTCGAAGGTGGGCAGGACCAGGGCCGCGACGAGCGCCGCGCACATGGCGCCCCGGGCGACCCGTGCCGCCGTCCATTGCCGCCTGGCCACCCCACGCCGGCGGGCGGTCGCCCACCACTCGCCGGCGAGCACCGCCAGCGCCGCGCACAGCAGCCACGGCAGGAGCGAGCGGCGGACGGGCGCCCCGTCGCCGTCGAGCCCGCCGGACACCCCCGGGATCGCGAGCCCGTCCCGGGGCTCGAGGAGGGTCTCCCGCTCCGGGGGGTTCACCACGACGCGGCGCACCACCCCGTCCGCGAGGTGCACCTTCCAGATCCCGGTGCGGTCCAGCTCGGGCGGGACCGCACCGGCGGCCACCTCGGTGCGGGTGCCCGACGGTGACTCCACCACCGCGTCGACGCCCAGCTCGAGCGGCAGGGGGTCGCCCACCTCCAGCCGGTCCGCGGGCGCGGTGCTGCCGCCGAGGCCCGTGAGCAGCCGGTCGCCGAGCACCGGGAACGCCGGGAGCAGCCCCAGGTTCGACTCGGCGAGCTCGAACGACAGGTACGCGAACGGTGCGCCGCCCGCCGAACCGGACACCAGCAGCGGGGTGCCCTCCGCGCCGACGAGGGTCGTCGCCGCGGGCGCGTCGATCCGCTGCGCCTCGGCGATCGCGAGCGTGGAGAGGTCCAACCCCTCGAGCAGGTGGTGGTCGTGGCGGACGAGGACCGGGACGGGTCGGTCCTCGGTGCCGTCGACGGAGACCCCTGGCGCGCCGCCGGGTGGGGCGATGGCGACCCACGGCACGACCGGGGCCTCCGGCACCGGCACCCGGTCGAGGATCACCAGGTCGTACCCGACGGTCTGCTCCGCTGCCCCGAGCGCGGCGACGTGGGTGACCTCCAGCTCGTCCCGGCCCGACAGCAGCGCGTCGAGGAACGGGTCGTCGCCGCCGACCCTCAGGACGTGGAGCCGCCGCGCCGCCGGGCCGACCGCATGGGCCCGGTCGTCGAGCGGCAGGAGGTCCTCGGAGTCGAGGTGCACGACGAGCTCGTCGCCCTGGGGCACGTCCAGGCCGACCTCGACGCGGCCGCGGCCGGGGACCTGGACCGAGGTGCTCGCGCCGGTGATCCCGTCGACGTCGACGCGCACCACGGTCGTCATCGCGTCGCGACCGGCGTTCGCGACGGTCGCCTGCACGTGCACCAGCTCGCCGGCGTCGGTGGTGACGACGTTCGTGACGCCGAGGTTCGTCGCCCGGCGCCCCACCATGCGCGCCTCGGTCCCCGGCGGCAGCAGCGACACGTCCGTGCCGCTCAACCCGCCGTCGGTGACCAGCAGGTAGGCGGTCGAGCGGTCGGGGCGGTCGAGGCTCAGCGCGAGCGACGCGGCGACCTCGCCGTCGAAGGCGCCCTCGGACACCTCGAGCGCCTCGAGGTGCCGGCGCACCTCGGAGGGTGCGACCTCCCCGGCCACGACCGTGGCGGGCGCGCCGGCGGAGATGACCGAGACGCGGGCCCCCTCACCGAGCCCGTCCACCACCTCGAGCACCTCCCGCCGCGCGGTGGCGAGGCGGGTCGGGTCGCCGTCGAGGGCGCCCATCGAGGCGCTCGTGTCGACCATCACGACCAGGTGCTGCGCGGTCACCCGCCCGGTGTCGAGGCCCGGCGCGGCGAGCGCGGTCGACAGCAGGAGCACGGCGAGGAGCTGGAGCACCAGCGGCAACGACCAGCGGAGCCGCTGCCAGGGGCGGGCCGCGGCGACCGGGCGGTCCTCGCGCTGCCACTCCTGGGTGGAGCTGACCCGCACCTCGGTGCGACGCGAGCGCAGCACGTGCAGCACCAGGACGGGCACCGCGAGGGTGAGGAACCACAGCGCGGCGGGGTTGGCGAAGGTCACCGGAGCATTCCCCGGGCGACGAGGCGCGGGAGCACCTCCGCCACGAGGTCCTCGGCGGCGTCGACCTGGAGGAGCAGTCCTCCGTGCCGCGCGAGCCGCGTGGAGAGCGCGCGGCTCGCGGCGCGCCGCCGGATGCGGAAGGCGGCGACGACCGACGGGTTCAGGTCGACCTCGACGCGCTCGCCGGACTCGACGTCGACCAGCTGCACCTCGCCGAGCACGTCGGGGTCCTCGTCCTCGGCGCAGGTGACCTGCACCGCGACGACCTGCTCGCGCCGCGCGGCGAGACGGTCGATGCCGTCGAGCGCCTCGGGGGTCAGGAAGTCCGAGACGACCACGACGAGCCCCGCCCGGCGGGTGGTCGCGCCGAGCCGGCGGGCCTGCTCGACCAGCGGGGTGGGCCCCTCGGCGTGCCAGGACCCGGCGAGCTCGAGGACCGCGGCGAGCGCTCCCCTGCCACGGAAGCGGCGCGGCACCGGGTCGGCGAGCGTGCAGACGTTGACGGTCTCGTTGCGCACCAGGGCGGCCACCGCGAGCGCGGCGGCGACGCGCACGGCCTGTCGGTGCTTCCCACCGATGCCCATGGACGCGGAGGTGTCGACCACCAGCTGGACCCTCAGGTCGACGTCGGCCTCGTAGAGGCGCACCAGCACCTGGTCGAGGCGGGCCCAGGCCTGCACGTCGATCGTGCGCGGGTCGTCACCGGGCTGGTACTCGCGCCAGTCGACGACGTCCAGCGACCGCCCCCGGGCCCACGACCGGTGCGGACCGGCCGCGGAGCCGGGGACGCGCCGGTCCGCACCGAGCGCGAGCCGCTCGATGCGGGCGATCTCGTCGGGGTGGAGCACCGCCGCGGCCATCGCGGACCGCTCAGGCGACCGACGCCCGGCGCTGCACGGTCACCACCAGCTCGTCGACGACCCGGTCCGTGCCGACGTCGTCGACCGCTGCCTCGTAGCCGAGCCCGATGCGGTGCCGGAGCGCGGCGGGTGCGACGGCGACGACGTCGTCGAGCGCGACCGACGGCCGACCGTCCAGCAGGGCGGTCACCTTGGCGGCGAGCAGGAGGGCCTGCGCGCCGCGGGGGCTCGCCCCGAACCGCACGTACCGCTCGACGAGCTCGTGCGCGTCCGGGCCCGGGTGGGTGGCCAGCACGAGGTCGACCGCGAACCGGGTGACGTGCTCGGGCACCGGCACGGACCGGGTCAGCTCCGCCATCGCCTGCAGCTCGTCGGCGTCGGTGACCGTCGAGACGGCCGGCGTGTGGCTCCCGGTCGTGCGCTCGACGATCTCGACCAGCTCGTCCGCGGAGGGCATCCCGACCTGCGACTTGAGCAGGAACCGGTCGAGCTGGGCCTCGGGGAGCGGGTAGGTCCCCTCCTGCTCGAGGGGGTTCTGGGTCGCCAGCACCAGGAACGGGCGGGGCAGCGGCCGGGTGGCACCGCCCGCGGTGACGTGGCGCTCCTGCATCGCCTCGAGCAGCGCGGACTGGGTCTTGGGCGTGGCGCGGTTCACCTCGTCGGCGAGCAGCAGGCTGGTGAACACGGGGCCCGCCTCGAAGCGGAACGAGCGGCCGCCGATGTCGTCGGTGACCAGCACCTGCGTGCCGACGATGTCGGCGGGCATCAGGTCCGGGGTGAACTGGATCCGGTCGGACTCGAGGCCGACGACGCCTGCGAGGGTGCTGACGAGGCGGGTCTTGCCGAGGCCGGGGACCCCCTCGATCAGCAGGTGGCCCTCGGCGAGCAGGCACACGAGCGCGTCGCGCACCAGGTCGTGCTGGCCGACGATCACCTTGCCGACCTCATCGGTGATCGCACGCGCGACCTCCGCGTAGCGGTCGGGATCGATCCGGGGTTGCATCGGGTGGTCCTCCTCGGGGGGCTCGTCGCGGGGCGGGTCGTCACCCGGCGGTGGCCCGGCTCAGTCGCTCGAAGTAGCCGCTGATCAGCGTGCGGTGGCCGGCGGGCAGCCCGGGCTGGTCGAGCGCTCGTGCCGCCTGCTCCCGGTAGCGGCGCACCGCCTCGGACACGGGGAGGCGGGCGGCTCCCAGCTCGGAGGTGGTGTCGGCGGCGCCCACCCTTCCCGAGAGGTCACCTCCGGTGCCGGCCATCGGGCCGTCGCCGCCCCGTGAGCCCGTCGGGTCCGGGGCGAACACCTCGGAGCGGGGTGCAGGGGCCTCGGGGGACGGCGTGGCCGTCTCGCCGCTGCCGTCGCCCAGCCCACCGACGCCTCCCCGACCGGCGCCGGTGCCGCCTCGGTCGCCCCCGCCGACGTCGCCCTGGGTGGGGCCGCCGCCCTTGCCCTGACCGCCGCCCTTGCCGCCGCCCTTGCCGTCGCCGGGCTGACCCGCGGCGACCTGCGCACCGCCCGTCGGCGAGGGATCGAGCGCACCGGAGAGCGACGAGCGCAGCGCGCCGAGGTCCGACGCCGCGGCGGCCGCGGCGACCCGCTCCCCCACCTCGGCACCGTGCGCCCGCACCGCGCTCGCCGCGGCACGCAGCGCGTCGGCGGCACCCGGATCGCCGGAGGCCACCGCGGCGGCGGCCTCCGACAGCGCCGCCGCCACGTCGGGCGCGCCCGCTGCCTGGGTGGCGGCGAGGTCCTCGAGCCGCTGGGCGAGCGTGGCCCGTTCCTGGTCGGACATCCCCGCCAGGGCGCCCGCGGCCGCCTCCAGATGGGCGGCCGCGGCGCCGGCACCGTCGGCCCCGGGGAGGGGCCGGGCCTGCAGGGCCGCCTCGAGCCCTTCCGCCGCCGCCCTCGCGGTGCCGAGGTCGTCACCGGCGCGCCGCAGCAGCTCGGCCTCGGTCCTGGCGAGCTCCCGCAGCGCCTCGTCGGGGGTGCCGGCCTCGAGGCGGTCGGCGAGCGCGTCCAGCTCACGGCCCAGTTCGGTGTCGGCCCCTGCCTCCTGCGCGGCCTCCCGCAGCTCCTCCACCACCTCGGCCACCGCGGCCTCCTGCGCCCTGTGCCGCTCCCGCGCGAGGTCCTGGGGGTTCTCGGCCACGACGAGCGACGCGGCGGCCAGCACGCCGAGCGACAGCATCCCCGCACGCCACCACGGCACCGGCGGGCGTGGCACCGCGCCACGCGGGTCCGCGGCAGCGGCGACCGCGTGGGCGCGCGCCGCGATCCTCGCGGCGAAGGTGGGATCCCCGGCCTCGCCGAACTCGACGTGCGCGCTCAGGGCGTCCCGGGACCGCAACCCCTCGTCCGCGACCCGGGCAGCGACCACGTCGGGCACCGGGCGGGTCGCCGTCCACGCCACGCGCGCGGCGAGCAGCACCGCGGGCACGACGATCCCGGCCGGCTCGACGAAGGACCACGGGAGCGCGCGGGCGGAGGCCACGACCGCGACGCACGCGAGGGCGGCGAGCCACCCGCCTCCGAGGAGCGCGGCGGTGGCCCGGTGGAGCCGCACCCGCCGTCGCACGGCGCGGAGCAGCTCCTCGGGTGTCACCGGTCCCGCTCCACCGGCGCGACGACGTTCCGGCGGGCGAACCACAGGGAGGCGGCCACGACGGCCATGTACCAGAGCGCCGACGCGACGCGGTCGCCGCGGCGGATGACGAGGTCGACCTCGGGCCCCATCGGCACCCACGAGCCGAGCGTCACCGGTGACGGCGAGGCCAGGTACCGCACCGGGCTCAGGTCGGCGGCGAAGCCGGGGTCGGACCGGCTGGCCATCATGAACCCGATGCCCATCGCGACCCAGGGCGCCACCGTCAGCAACGCGCAGGTGACCAGCGAGAGCATGATCGCCGGTCCGGGGCGGCGCATCGCGGAGCTCACCGCGAGCGAGATCGCGGCGTACTGGACGGTGATGAGCACGAGGATCGCGTACGCACCCAGCACCTGGGTGGCGGTGAGGCCGCCGAGCAGGAACGGGATCGCCATCACCGGCGCGGCGCAGCCCAGCAGGACCAGCAGGTAGGCCACCGAGGAGGTCATCTTGCCGACCACGATCCCGGTGGGGGTCAGCTCGGTGAGCTGCAACGGCTGCAGCGTCTGGTTCTGCCGCTCGCCGGCGATCGCCCCGCCCACCATCGACGGCACGATCAGCAGGAGCGCGACCAGCATCGTCGCGAGCACCGCGGCGAACATGCCGACGCCGATGTTGCGGAGCTGCTCGACCTGGAACCCGTCGTTGCTGCCGAACACGTCGACCGACGGGGTGGTCGTGCTGTTCCAGTAGACGAGCGCGACGGCCAGCCCCGGCAGCAGCACCATGATCGGGATGCCCCACGCCGCGAGCGGCGAGCGGAAGCGGCGCATGAGCTCGAGCCGGACGATCGGGTTGCCCATCAGTTCGTCCTGCCTTCGGTCAGGCGCATGAATCGCTCCTCGAGCCGGGTCGCGACCACCTCGACCGACAGGACCGCCCGACCCTCTGCGACGAGCCGCCGGACCAGCTCCACCTGCTCGGCGTCGTCGGCGACGGCGTGGGTCTCGGGCTCCCCGTCGGCGAAGCGCACGAGCACGGTGCGCTGCGGCTCCTCGCCGAGCTGTTCGAAGCCGACGAGCACCCCCTGCTCGAGCACCGCGGCATGGGTGCACATCTCCTCGAGCTCCCCGAGGATGTGGGAGCTGATGAGGATCGTGACCCCCAGGCCGTTGAGGTGCGTGATGATGTCGCGCAGCTCGATGCGGGCACGGGGGTCGAGCCCGCTGGCGGGCTCGTCGAGCACCAGCAGGCTGGGCTCGTGCACGAGGCCGCGCGCGAGGCCGATGCGCTGCTTCATGCCCCTGGAGAGCGTGTTCAGGTCCGCGTGCCGCTTGTCGGTGAGGTCGACCAGCTCGAGGAGGCCGTCGACGACCGCCGGACGGGTCTCCGGGTCGAGCCGGTACGCGTCCGCGAAGAAGTGCAGGTACTCCTCGACGGTGAGCCCGGAGTAGGTGCCCAGCACGTCGGGCACGTAGCCGACGTTGCGGCGCACGGTGAGCACGTCGCTGATCGGCACCCCCATCACCTCGACGTGCCCCGAGGTGGGCCGCAGGAGCGTCGCGACGATCGCCATCATCGTGGACTTGCCGGCGCCGTTCGGGCCGATGAGGCCGCAGACCGAGCCGACCGGCAGGTCGACCGACACGCCCGACAGGGCGAGGTGCGCCCCGTAGCGCTTGGTGACGTCCCGCAGGGCCACCGCGACGCCCCCGGCCGGCGCCTCCGACGGGACCGGCGCCGGAACGGTCGGGTCCTCCGCGAGCCCGGTCACGCGGCACCTCCGCAGTCGAACAGCAGCGGCGGGTGACGGAGCAGCAGCCGGCTCGTCAACCGCAGGTACAGCGCACCGCCCGGCTCGATGGCGGGCAGCGCCCACCCCTGCATCTGGCCCTGGGCGACGTAGCGCTCGGAGGTGTAGCGGTCACCCGCCCGCGTCGCGGGGACCCAGCGCGCACCGTCCCAGACCTCCACCTGGCCGACGGCCGACTGCACGCCGCAGGGCGAGGCCGGTCGCCCGTGCGCGCTGGTGATGCGCACGTGGGACCTGAACGGTCCGTCGGTTGCCTGGGGTTCCTGCGGTTCGGGCACGGTCGTGGTGGTGGCGAAGCCGTCCTCGACGAAGTCGTCCCCGGGGCCGCCCGCCACGGGTGGCACGCCCACGGTCTCGATGCGCAGGGCGGCAGGGTCGGGGCGCTCGGCGGTCACGGGTGCGAACGCCCGCACGCCGATCGGGCCGCGGCCACCGAGGCCCGCTGCGGACACCTCGGCGTCGTCGATGGTGCCCGTGACCACGACGAGGCCGCGGGTCATCGGCAGGGGTCGGGCCCTGCCGCCGGGGAGGCGCTCCCAGACCGGCCCGAGCCCGGGGCTCGAGAACATCGCGTCGAGCGGCGCGATCTCGGCGTTGACCAGGAAGGGCAGGGTGACCGACGCCCCGGGCGGCACGTCCTCGAAGGGACGGGCCCGGCTGCCGGTGCGCACCACGACCTCGCGCAGCGTGCCGTCGGAGTGGTTGGCCACGGTCACCTCGGCGGTGTCGTCGCCCCTGGCCACCGCGGTGACCTCGATGCGGGGGCCCTGCTCGAGCGGCACCTGCGACAGGCCCAGGTAGCCGAACCCGTTGCGGGGCAGGTCGACCCGCACCGTGCGCTCGTCGCCGGCGTCGACCACGAGCGCACGGGGCGACGCGTCGATCACCTCGGCATCGGCGGGCACGCGCAGGTCCTGGGACTGCTTGAGGCCGAACACGACGTTCCCGGACGACTCCCACGGGCTCGCGACGACGTCGCCGGTGGCGCGGGCCTCGGCCCGCGTGAACACCCCCTGCCCCATCGCCAGCAGCGCGGCGGCGACGAACAGGGACAGCGCCGGGCTGGCGACCCACATCCACCGGCGGCGGGCGCGCGAGCGAAGGAGGAACCACAGGGCCGGTCCGGCGACGAGCGCCGTGCCGAAGACCGCGGCGATGATCGTCGAGGTCGGCAGGAAGGAGACATCGATCAGGCCCAGCCAGCCGAAGCCATCGAACCACACCTCGCCGCCCTCCTGCGGGATCGGCGCCACCGCCGGCTCGAGCACCCGGTCCCACGGGCCGGTCGCCGCACGCCCCTCGGTGAACCGCACCCAGCCGGCGCCGACCGCCGTGCGCAACCCCGCCGCGGCGGGGAGGTCGACGACCGGAAGCGGATCGGTGCGCGGCACGTCGAGCGCGAGGTTCCCTCCCTGCCACACCCACGAGCGCAGCAGCTCGCGCTGCTGGTCACCGAGCTGGTCGAGGTCGGCGGCGCCGAGCACCACACCGGACATCGCTGCCAGCACCCCCGGGCGGCGCCACGCCGCGTCGTCGAGCGGGACGAGCACCGCCTGCTGCACGCCGCCGACGGTGCGCTCGGTGGAGGTCACGGTCGCTCCGACCAGGGAGGGGCCGACGCCGACGAGGGTGCGGTCCCCGCGCGGCACGACCTCCGTGCTGCCCTGACCGAGTCGCCCACCGTCGACGGCGCGCACGTGGACCTCCACCCGGAACGAGGTCACGTCGTAGGGCGGCGGCGAGAGCGCGACGTCCAGGTCGACCGGGGCGCCGGCGACCAACTCGGTCCGGTAGATCCGCTCGGCCCCCTCGACGAAGACGGCGACGTCGACCTCGCGGGCTCGGTCGGAGGTCAGGGTCGCCCTCAGGGGGAACACCATCGCGTCGCCGACCTCGCCGTCGAAGCCGGCGACCACCTCCACCTGCACCGAGTCCCGGGACTGCGCACCCGCGGCCGGCGGCAGGGAGGTCGCCACGGCGAACAGCACCGCGGCGGCGAGCACCAAGGAGGTGACCGGCGCAGGGCGCGACCCGGCACGTGTCCCCCTGCGGTCGCGGATCCCGAACACTCCCTGCCCCCCTTGCGGCACGAACGTTCTACCAGAGCACTCGGACGTTCTGACGATCCTCGGCGTTGCCGGGTTCCCGGCCCCGGTAGCCTCCGGCGGGCACGGGTGCGGCCGAGGGTGCCGCGGCCAGGGGGTGTGCAGGGTGCAGGACGGTCAGGCAGCAGACGGCGGGTTCGGGCGGCCGGAGCGTGCGGAGCAGCGTCGGAGGGGCCTGCGCCGGATGTCCGAGGTGTACAGCTTCGAGGCGATGGACGGCCCGGGCGACTTCTTCGGCTACACCGTCGAGCACCTCTTCGGCGACGTCTGGGAGCGACCCGGCCTGTCGCTGCGCGACCGGCGCCTGCTGCTCATCGGGCTGATGGTCGCGGAGGGGTTGGACGACACGCTCGGCATCCAGCTCGACTCGTGCCTCGCCAAGGGCGACCTGGGCGCGGAGGACCTTCGGGAGGTCGTGATCTTCCTCGCGCACTACGCGGGGTGGCCCAAGGCGGCGGGGCTCAACACGATGGTCGAGCAGGCGATCGCCCGCCACGAGTCCGCCGGCTGAGCCCGGTTGCGACCTCGAGGGACGCCTACGCGTTCGAGAGGATGGCGCGGGCGACCAGGTCCGTGCCGAACGCGGTGAGGATCGCCAGGTAGAGCAGCCCGGTCGCCGCCATGACCGCGGAGTAGTACTTCTCCCGCAGCGCCAGCCGGGTGACGACCACGAGGCCGATCGTCGTGACCGCGCAGGCCACCCAGAACCAGGTGAGCATGCCGTTGTACCCGTCGTCGATCGTGCCGTTGAGCGCCGACACCATCCCCGGTGGCACGAGCAGCAGGGCCACCTCGAGGGGCCAGATCCACCCGAGGATGCGGACCAGCTGCAGCAGGGGCGCCCGCCGCAGGCCCGGCTGGGTCAGGTACCAGTGGCCGAGCAGCATCCCGTCGGAGACGCACCCGAGGAACGCGGCGCCGACCACGGCGCGTGCGACCGACAGCCACACGGGGCTGCCCGCGGCGACACCGCCGGCGATCACGCCGACCAGCCCCAGCGCGGGGGCGATGAGGTCGAGGTCCGGGGGGAACTCCTCGGCGTCGGGGTCGAACCGCTGCTCTGCCCGGTCGATCCCCGTCATCTGCGCCACGCGCGCGGAGCGTGCCTCGACCCGCTCGCGCTGGTGGGCGACCCCGGCGCGGCGGCGGTCCCACGACACCCAGCCCACGGCGGCGCAGGCCACGGCGACCGCGGCGGCGGACACCTCGCGGACCGGCACGGCCCCGTAGCGGATCCCCGTCACGACCGCGGCGAGGGCGATGACCCCGTAGGTGCCGCGCAGCAACCAGCCGTAGCCGAGCGACACCTCCCTGCGGCGGGTCGTGACCCACAGGAAGAACAGGCCGCCGGTGGCCCACTGGAGCAGGAACGTCGTGATGTCGAGCGAGATCACAGCCCGTGGAGGCTAGACCCACCCGGGCGGGAGGCTCAGTCGAGGGCCCGGTACACGGCGTCGACGAGGTGGACGCGGCGGAACGACAGCGCCGTGTCGGCGTCGAGGCCGGCGTTGAACAGCACCGCGACGACCAGGTCGTGCTCCGGGTCGGCCATCGCGAAGCTCGTGCCGCCCTGCCCGGCGTGCCCGAACGCCCGGTCGGAGGGCCGGTCGCCGAACGCGTGCGACGACAGCGGGGTCATGAACCCGAGCCCGAACCCGGCCTCGCGGTCCAGGGTCACGTCGTGGGTGATCGGCAGGCGCGGGGTGGTGGCGAGCTCGAGGAGCTCCGCGGGCAGCACCGTGCCGGCGCCGGCGAGGTCGTCGAGCAGCCCCCGGTAGAAGGTCGCCATCGCGCGCATGGTGCCGTAGGCGCCGAACGCGGGGTTCCACTCCCCGGCGGTGTCGGGCCCGACCTCGGCGAGCAGCGGGACCGGCCGGTCCAGGGTGAGGTCGAGCGTCGCCGAGATGCGCCCGGCGTGCTCGGCGTACGCGTCGCGGTCGAGCCGCAGGAGCAGGCCGTCGGGGTCCACGCCGTAGGGGTCGAGCACGGCGCGGCGGACGTAGCGGTCGAAGGGCTCCTCGACGAGGGCTTCGATCACCTTGCCGAGCAGGAACCAGCCGCCGAACTCCGAGTAGGCGCGGTCCAGGCCGAAGCGCCAGCCCACCGGGGGCTCCGCGGCGTACACCCAGCCCTCGCGGCTGCGCTCGGGGAGGATGCGGGCCAGGATCGTGTTGACCACGTGCAGCCCGGCGGTGTGGCCCAGCACCTGCTCGATCGTGCGGTCGGCGATCCACGCGGCCGGGATGTCCTCGACGACGTCGCCGAGTCGGTCGTCGAGGCTCAGCTCGTCCTCGGCGATGAGCCGGAGGACGGCCACGGCGACGAGCGGCTTCGCGGTGCAGTAGAGCGCGGCGAGGGTGTCGGGGGTGTAGGGCTCGTGCAGGTGGGTCCGACCGACCGCGGTGTCGAGCAGGGTCTCGTCGCCCCGGCGGACGGTGAGCTGGGCGGCGGTGTGGAACAGGCCCTCCTCGGCCTCGCCCTCCAGGCGCTCGACCAGGTCCGCGAACGGGTCGGTGACGATCACGGGGTCGACGGTACCGGGCGGCATCGGCTCAGGGCAGCTCGCGCGCGATCCAGTCGGCGAGCAGCGGGTCGGTCACCACGGTGCCGCCCGCGCCGACGATCAGGTGCCCGGCGTCGACGAGGGCGTCGCGGGCGATGGTGATCGACGAGTTGGACAGGTCGTGGAAGCGCCCCTCGGACGCCGCGAACGGGGCGCCGGTGCGCACCACCGCCCGCAGGACCGCCTGCTGGGTGCCCGACAGCACCCCGAAGAACTCCCGCAGCGCCGGCGCGGACCGGGCCCTCACGGTCGCGAGCGTCGTCTCCCAGGTGTCGCGGTCGGCCTCGGTGCCCGGATCGGTGAGCCACCACGCCGCGTCCGCGAGCTCCATGGACCGCTGGGGGTGGCCCGCACCGAACCTCGCGATCTCCGCGGCGACCGGGCCGGCGCCCCGACCGGTGGCGGCGAACCCGCGGTGGATGACCTCGACGACCGAGGCTGCCGGCAGCGGTCCCAGCTCCATGCGCCGGGCCTGCGAGTACAGCGGCTGGTCGCTGTCGGCGAACAGGCGGGTCATCATCGTCGGCCGCGACCCCGCGAACGCGAGGCCGAGGTCCCGGTACACGGGCTGCAGGTGGGTGCGGAGCACCTCGAGCACGTTGCCGACGCCGATCGCGTCCGCCACCTCGTCGATGACCAGCACGGTGGGGTGGTGCTCGGCGGCCCGCGTGAGCGAGTCGAGGAGCGCGTGCACGGTGGCGGTGGGGTCGGGCGCGGAGCGCGCGGAGCGCCGCAGCTCGGCGGAGACCACGCCGACGTTGATGCTGAGCCCTCCCGCGATCCGGTCGAGCGCCTCGCGGAACCGCCCGACGGTCGTGCTGAGGGCACGGTCGAGCCGCACCGCGAAGTCGGCGACGGACGACAGGCCGTACAGGTCGAGCCAGACCGTGGTGGTCGGCTCGACCTGGTCGAGCAGCCAGACCGCGCGCCGCAGGAGGCTGGTCTTGCCGTAGCGGCGCGGTGCGACGAGCGCCACGGGCACGCGGCCGCCCAGCAGCCGCACCAGCTCGGCGGCCTCGGCGTCGCGACCGGTGACCTCGTCGGCCTCGAGCGGCCCCGAGTACGGGAAGGGTGTGCGCTCCATCGGAGCCGACCCTACCGGCGCACAGGGACACTCCACTACCGAAGTTCGGTAGCGATCTGCTACCGAACTTCGGTAGCGGCTTACGAGGAGTGCTCGGCGAGCAGCGCCCTGGCGACCGCGGAGACCTGGATCTCGTCGGTGCCGGCGTAGATCTGCAGCACCTTCGCGTCCCGCGCCAGCTGCTCGACCTCGAACTCGGCCATGTACCCGTTGCCACCGAACAGCTGCACCGCCTCGAGCGCCACCTCGGTGGCGGTCTGCGCGGCGTAGAGCTTCGAGGCGGAGGCCTCGGCGAAGCTGATCGGCTCGCCGGCCGCGGCGGTCTCGATGTGGCGGAACACGAGGTTCTGGAGGTTCATGCGGGCGACCTCCATCTTCGCCAGCTTGAGCTGGATCAGCTGGAACTGTCCGATCGGCTGGCCGAACTGCACCCGGTCGTTCGCGTAGGCGACCGACAGCTCCAGGCACCGCTCGACGATGCCGAGCGCCATCGCGGCGACGCCGGTGCGCTCCATCGAGAAGGTCGCCTTCGAGGCCTCCTTGCCACCACGACCCCGGAAGGCGTCCTCGGACTCGCCGAGCAGGCGGTCCTTGCCGACGCGCACGTCGGTGAGGAAGAGCTCGCCGGTCGGGCTCGAGTGGATGCCCATCTTGCGCAGCGGCTTGGACTGCTCGAGCCCCGGCATGCCCTTGTCGAGCACGAACTGCAGCACCGTGCGCTCCTCGGGCGGGTTGCCCTCGTCCAGCTTGCAGATGAACACGATCGTGTCGGCGTACGGGCCGTTCGTGATGAAGGTCTTCGAGCCGTTCAGCACGTACTCGTCGCCGTCGCGCCGCGCGGTCGCGCGCATCGAGCCGAACGCGTCGGACCCGGAGCCCGGCTCGGTGATCGCCCAGGCGCCGATCTTGTCGAGCGTCAGCAGGTCGAGCGCCCAACGCTCCTTCTGGGCGATCGTGCCCTTCGACATGATCGCCGCGGCGGTCAGCCCCATCGACACGCCCATCGCGGTGACCATGCCCGGGCAGACGCGGCACAGCTCGATGATCGGGATGATGTTGAACGCGATCGAGTTCTCGTCGCGCCCGCCGGACTCGCGCTCGGGCAGCGGCTCACCCGCGGCGGCGGCCTTCTCGGCAGCGATGCGCTTCTCGAAGCTGGCGCGCTGCATGTCGGCCATGCCGAAGGTCGCGAACATCTTGCGGAGCAGGTCGTAGGGCGGGAGGTCGCCGAACTCGAGCTCCTCGCGGCGGGGCCGGATCTCGGCGTCGACGAAGTCGCGCACCGCCTTGCGGACCATCTCCTGCTCTTCGGACCACTTGTACACGCCACACCTCGGGGGTTACTTGACCGACCGGTCAAGTTTACGCACCGGAGGTCCGCGGCGTCAGAACGAGCGGCGCTCGGGCACGAACGGGGCGACCTCGCCCCACCAGCCCAGCTCCGCCGGCATGACCGGCAGCGAGCGGTAGATCTCCACGTACCGGGGTTGCTGGAGCAGGCCGTGCAGCAGGAGCAGGAGGGTCCAGCGGGCGTCGACGACGCCGCCGTCCTCGATCGCCTCGAGCGGGTCGAGCTCCCCGGCGCGCATGCGCAGGTAGTTGCGCCAGCTCATCGTCACCGACAGCTCGGGCGCGTCGTGCGCCGGCTCGCCCTCACGTGTGCCCGCCCACTCCTCCACGAGCTCGGCGCTCGCCCGGCGGCCGTCCTGGTAGCGCACGTCGATGCGCTGCAGCCCCACCGGGCTGGCGGTCAGCTCGAAGCGCAGCCTCGCCGTCGCGTCCGGCACGTACGGCAGCTCGTCCCACCCCTCCGCCGCGAGGTCGTCCGCGGCGGGCAGCGGGAGCAGCTCGTCGCCGAGGCGGACCTGCACGTCCCCGACGCCCGGTCCGTCCTCGCCGGCGAAGGGCTGGAACGGATCGCCCGGGCGCACCAGCGCCCAGGGCCCGGGCTCCTCGGTGCGCTCCCATTCGACGAGCAGCCCCCGGTCGAAGACCTGTCGGTGGTGCACCACGGTGCCGTCCTCGAGGACCGCGTCGTGGTGGACGGTGCCGGTCGCGTACTCCGGGCGGGGGTTCTCGACCTGGCCGCCGGTCTGCTGGCGGTGGACGGTCTGGGGCTTCTTCGCGACGAGTCCCATCAGCGGCGTGCCTCCGCGGCTTGTGCGCTGCCGCGTGCGTGGTAGCTGGACCGGGTGAACGGGCTCGACTCCACGTGCGCGATGCCCAGCTCCTCGCCGAGGCGCGCGAACCGGTCGAAGTCGGCCGGCTCCCACCACCGGGCGACCGGGAGGTGGTGGGACGTGGGTCGCAGGTACTGGCCGATCGTCACGATCGACACGCCGACCGCCGCGAGGTCCGCGAGCGTCGCGGCGACCTCGTCCTCGGTCTCGCCCATGCCGAGCACCAGGCCCGACTTGGTCGTCAGGCCGGCCTGCGCGCCGAGCGACAGCACGGCGAGCGACCGCGCGTACGACGCGGAGGGCCGCACCGCGCGCTGGAGGCGGGCGACCGTCTCGATGTTGTGGTTCAGCACGTCGGGCCGCGCCGCGACGACGGTCGCCAGGGCGTCGGGGTCGCCCCGGAGGTCCGAGATCAACGCCTCGACCTGGGTGCCGGGCCGCCGCTCGCGGATCGCGCGGATCGTGTCCGCCACGTGCGCGGCGCCCCCGTCGGGCAGGTCGTCGCGGGCGACCATCGTGATCACCGCGAAGTCGAGGCCCATCCGCTCGACCGCGGCGGCCACCCGGCCCGGCTCGTCCGGGTCGAGCGGTTCGGGGTGGCGGGTGTCGACGAGGCAGAACCCGCAGGCGCGGGTGCAGCGCTCGCCGCAGACCATGAACGTCGCGGTCCCCTCCGACCAGCACTCGGACAGGTTCGGGCAGCCGGCCTCCTCGCACACGGTGACCAGGTCGAGGTCGCGGATCGTGTGCTTGAGCTCGAGCACGCGGCGGTCGTGGCGGACCGGGGCGCGCATCCACTCGGGCTTGCGGTCGGTGAGCTCGACCCCTCCGGAGACGCCCGCCTCGGCGAGGCGGCCGAGCAACCGGACCGGTGTCCCCTCGCCGTCGCGGTCGCCGGGTCGGCGGTTCGCACCGCCGGTGGGCACGCCCGGGCCGGCCCCGCGGCTGAACGGTGCGAGGTCGACCTCCCGTGAGCGCCACACGACGTCGGAGCGCTCCACCGACGAGGGGCCCCAGAGCGCGGCGAACCGCTCGGCGAAGGCGTCGACGACCTCGCGCATCTCGACGTGCACGCCCTCCGCGGCCATCGAGGTCACGCCGTGCTCGCGGATGCCGCACGGGATGATGTGCTCGAAGTGCCCCAGGTCGGGTGCGACGTTGAGGGCCACGCCGTGGAGGGTGCGGCCCCGCTCGATGCGCACGCCGATGGCGGCGACCTTGCGGGCCGAGGGCGTGTTCGGGTCGACCCAGACCCCCGGGTAGCCGTGGTGGCGGCCGGCGCCGGGCAGCCCGAGCGCGGCGAGCACCTCGATGAGGACCTGCTCGAGGGTCGCCACGTACGCCGGGGTGTCGGGCGGACCGCCGGCCGCGCCCTTCGGCGGGAGGGTGACGATCGGGTACGCGACCAGCTGCCCGGGGCCGTGGTAGGTGACGTCGCCGCCGCGGTCGACCTCGATCAGCTCGATGCCGTGCTCGGCCGGGTCGCCGAGCACGTGCGAGCGGTCCGCGTTGCGGCCGAGGGTGTAGGTGGGCGGGTGCTCGAGCAGCAGCAGCCGGTCGTCACCGGTCCCCGCCGCGTCCGCGTGCAGCGCCCGCTGCAGCGCCCACGCCTCGTGGTACCGGACCGTGCCGAGCCAGCGGACGCGCAGCGGTGCCCCCGTCCCCCTCAACAGGGCGGGCGCGGCGACCTCCGCGGTGCCGGAGGTCGCCGCAGCGGAGGCCGCCATCGGACCCCTCAGAGCTCCGTGGACCAGTCGCGGGTCTCGATGATCTCCCGCAGGCGCGCCATGAACGCGGCGGCGTACGCACCGTCGAACGCGCGGTGGTCCCAGGAGAGGGTCAGGTTGCCGATCGAGTGGATGCCGATGGTCTCGTTGCCGAACTCGTCCTCCACGACGACCGGGCGTCGCGACACCCCGTCGGTGGAGAGGATCGCGACCTGCGGCTGGTTGATGATCGGCGCGACGAGCAGGGTGCCGTAGCTGCCGGAGTTCGAGATCGTGAACGTGCCGCCGGAGAGCTCGTCGGGCGACAGGCGCTTGGAGCGGGCGCGGTCGGCCAGGTCCCTGATGTCCCGGGCGATCGCCCGCAGGCGCTTGTCGTGCGCGTCCCGCACCACCGGCGCGAGCAGGCCCTGGAAGTCGAGGTCCACCGCGACCGAGAGGTGCACACCGTCGTGGAGCACGATCTCCCCGTCGCCCATCGAGGCGTTCATGTGGGGGAACTCGGCCAGGGCGTCGACGACGGCCCGAGCGATGAACGGCAGGTAGGTGAGCGAGAAGCCCTCCTCGGCCCGGAAGTCCTCCCTGACCGCCCGACGCACCTGCTCGACGCGCTCGAAGTCGACCTCGACCGCGGTGATGACGTGCGGGGCGGTCTGCTTGGAGGCGACCATCGCCTCGCCGGTCAGGCGGCGGATGTTGTTGAGCTGCTCGACGCGGTCGCCGCTGCCGGGCACCACGGGCGGCACGCTGGGCACCTGGCGGGCAGGTGCCGGCGCCGTCGCCGCCGGGGCGGGGGCGGGGGCCGGAGCCGGGGCTGCAGGTGCGGGCGCGGTGGGTGCCGCGGCGCCGGTGGCGCGGGCGTCGATCACCGCGAGCACGTCCTCACGGGTGATCCGGCCCCCCACGCCGGTGCCCTGGATCGTCGAGGGGTCGAGCTGGTGCTCCTCGACCAGCCGGCGCACGAGCGGCGACAGGAGCTGCCCGGCGGCCGGGCCGCCGTTCGAGGAGGCCGCAGCGGGTGCCGGTGCGGGAGCGGGTGCGGGTGCCGGTGCCGGTGCGGGAGCGGGTGCGGGTGCCGGTGCCGGTGCGGGAGCGGGTGCCGGTGCGGGAGCGGGAGCAGGGGCCTCCGCAGCGGGGGCCTCCGCGGCGGGAGCCTCTGGCGCGGGAGCCTCTGGCGCGGGGGCCTCCGCCGGTGGCGCCTCCGCCGGTGCGGCACCGCCGCCGTCGGCCGAGTCGCCGACCACGGCGAGGACCGTGCCCACCTCGACGGTGTCGCCCTCCTGGACCCGGATCTCGCTGAGCACGCCGCCCACCGGCGCGGGGACCTCGGTGTCGACCTTGTCCGTGGAGACCTCGAAGAGCGGCTCGTCCTCGGTGACGGTGTCTCCCACCGACTTGAACCATCGGGTGATGGTGCCCTCGGTGACGGACTCCCCCAGCTGGGGCATCACGATGTCGGCCATTCTCGGTCCCTTCGGATATCGCTCAGGGGCACCACGGTGTGCCCGGTATCAGCTCACAGTAACTTGTCTCGAACTTGTCTTGTTCCCCGACGTAGGCGTCAACCGTGGAGCGATCGTCCCGTGAGGGACAGGACCGACTCGCCGAACAGCTCGGTCAGCGACGGGTGCGGCTGGAGGAACTCGGCGACCTCGTCCACGGTGGCTTCCCAGTTCACAGCCAGATACCCACCGGAGAGCTGTTCGGTCACCCACGGCCCCACCATGTGCACGCCGAGGATGCGCCCGGCCCGGCCGTCCGCGCCCTTCTCGGCGATGATCTTCACCAGGCCGTCGGTCTCACCGAGGATCTGCGCACGGCTGTTGCCGCCGAAGCGGTGCCGCGAGGTCACGACGTCGTGGCCGGCCTCCTTGGCGGCCGCCTCGGAGTAGCCGGCGAACGCGACCTCGGGGTGGCTGTAGATCGCCCACGGTACGCGGTCGTAGTCGACGCCGACCGGGGACTCACCGAGGAGGTCCTTGATCGCGACGATCGCCTCCGCGAAGCCGACGTGCGCGAGCTGCGGGGTGTTGATGACGTCGCCGACGGCCCACACGCCCTCCACGCCGGTGCGGCAGCGCCCGTCGACCTCGATGTGGCCGCGCTCGCCGATCGTCACCCCGGTGCCCTCGCGCAGCAGGCCGTCGGTGGTGGGGACGCGGCCCACGGCGAGCACCACGAGGTCGGTCTCGATCGACTCGCCGTCCCCGAAGTGCACGGTGGTGCCCTCGCCGTTGGGCTGGTGCTCCTTCACCGCGACGTCGGTGCGCACCTCGATGCCCTTCTTGCGGAACGACTGCAGCACGACGCGGGTGACGTCGTCGTCGCAGCCGGGGAGGATCTTCGGCAGGGCCTCGAGGATCGTGACCGACGCGCCGAGGTCCGCCAGGGTCGACGCGAACTCACAGCCGATCGCCCCGCCACCGATCACGACCGCGCGGCGCGGGACGTGCGGCAGCTCGAAGAACTCGTCGGAGGTGACCACGAGCCGGCCGTCGGGCTCGAAGCCGGGCAGCACCCGCGGCACCGAACCGCTCGCGAGGATGACCGCGTCGCCGGTGATCGTCGCGGTCGACCCGTCGTTGCCGGTGATCTCGACCGTGCGGCCGGGCGCGAGGGTGCCCTTCCCGTCGAAGATCGTGACCTTGCGGTTCTTGAGCAGGCCGACGACGCCGCCGGCGAGCTTGTCGATCACCGCCTGCTTGCGCTCGAGGGTGCGGCCCCAGTCGAGGGACTGCGGCTCCACCATCACCCCGAAGTCGCCGGCGTGCTTCACCGTGCGCACGATCGCCGCGGTCTCCAGCAGCTCCTTCGCCGGGATGCAACCGCGGTGGAGGCACGTGCCGCCCACCTTGTCGTACTCGACGAGTGCGACGTCGAGGCCTGCGGAGGCTCCGTAGAGGGCTGCGGCATAGCCGCCGGGACCACCTCCGATCACCACGACATCGAAGTGCTGCTGGTCCTGGTTCGTCTGCTCCACGAGGCCGAGCCTACCCATCGCCGCACGAGGCCAAGACCGCGCGGATCGGCCCGTCGCGGCCGCCTGCGACCCCGCGGGTTCAGCTCCCGCGCCGAAACGCCGATGGATCCCATGTCCGCATCGACGTGCTACACGGATGTGGTCCACCAACCAGCCGATCGACACGAAAGGCCGATGAGGATGTCCTTGCCCGTCCCGCACCGTCTCCGCGCGCTCGCGCTGGGAGCGTTGTCCATCCCCCTCGCGCTCGGCGCCGCGGCGTGCAGCTCCGACAAGGTCGCCGACAAGGCTGCCGACCGGATCGCCGAGAAGATCGCGGAGTCGGCGTCGGGCGAGGGCGTCGACGTGAGCATCGACTCCGAGTCCGGCGAGTTCTCGTTCGAGACCGATGACGGCTCCACCAGCTTCTCGCTGGGCGGCGGCAAGCTGCCCGAGGGGTGGCCCGAGGAGATCCCCGTGCCCGACGACTTCGAGGTGAAGTCGGCGCTCGCCACCGAGACCGACGGCGACGCGGGGTTCAACGCGGCCGGCACCGTCCCCGGTGACGCCGGGAAGGTCTTCGAGGAGCTCGCTGCCCGGTTCGTGGCGGACGGCTGGACCGAGCAGCACAAGTCCACCGGGAACTACGGCGACACCACGACCTTCAGCGCCTCCTACGACAACGGCACGTGGCAGGTGATGATCGGCACGACGCAGTCCGCGGACGGCGAGGACCTGATCAGCTACACGGTGTTCCCGTCGTCGAACGGCTGAGCGGGGGTGGGGCGGCCGTTCCTCAGATGATCTGCAGCGCCTGCACGGCGAACGCGATGAGGATCGCCAAGCCGCAGATCAGGGACAGGATGATCAGCATCCTCGTGCTCACGGCCGGCAACCCTAGGCCCGGTCGGAACGTGCTCCCATCCGGGGTCGGTATCCTCCTGCGATGACGGCCCCGGAGGGGGGTCGCCACGCCCACTCCAGGGGAGGCCACGTGCGCGACGCGTTGGGAGAGGTCCAGTCGGTGCTCGTCCTGGGCGGCGGCTCCGACATCGGTCGTGCCGTGTGCCGCCGGCTCATCCAGGGCCGGTGCCGCACCGTCGTCCTCGCGGGGCGCCCCGAGGACGGCATGGAGGACGTCGCGGAGGACCTCCGGGCCGCGGGCGCGACCCGCGTCGAGCTGCGCCACTGGGAGGCCACCGACACCGCGAGCCACCCGAAGGTCATCGGCGACGTCTTCGACGAGTTCGGCGACATCGACCTCGTCTACGTCCCGGCGGGAATCCTCGGCAGCCAGGAGGCGTTCGAGGCGGACCCGACCTTCGCCGCCACCGCCGCGATGGTGAACTACGGCGGGCTGGTCTCCTCCTGCCTCGTGGCCGCCGACCGCCTGCGCCGGCAGGGGCACGGCACCATCGTCGTGATGTCCTCGGTCGCGGGGCTGCGGGCCCGCAAGGACAACTTCGTCTACGGCTCGACCAAGGCGGGGCTCGACGCGTTCGCGCAGGGGCTCGGCGACCGGCTCGTCGGCACCGGCGTGCGGGTGATGGTCGTCCGGCCCGGCTTCGTGCACACGAAGATGACCGAGGGCATGTCGCCCGCGCCGTTCTCCACCACCCCGGAGAAGGTCGCCGAGCTGATCGCCGAGGGCCTCACGAAGGGCACGGAGGTCGTGTGGGCGCCGCCGGTGCTCAAGTACCCGTTCTTCGTGTTCCGCCTGCTGCCGAGATCGCTGTGGCGCAAGGTGAGCGAGCGGGCCGCCTGACGTGCGCGTCGCCGTCTCGGGTTCGACGGGCCTGATCGGCACCCGCCTCGTGCGCGACCTGCGCGCCGAGGGCCACGAGGTCCTCGCGCTCGCGCGCCCGGGGTCGGCGGTGGCCCCGGGCACCACGCCCGTCGCCTGGGACCCGGTGCGGGAGACGATCGACGGCGAGGCCCTCGAGGGCCTCGACGCGGTGGTGCACCTGGCCGGGGCGGGCATCGGCGACGCGAGGTGGACCGAGGACCGCAAGCGCCTGATCATGGGCTCGCGGGTCGACGGCACCACCCTGCTCTCGAGGGCGATCGCCAAGCTGCGGCGCCCGCCCGCGGTGCTGCTGTCGGCCTCGGGGGTCGGCTACTACGGCGACACGGGCGACCGGATCACCGACGAGTCCGGCCCGGCCGGTGACGACTTCACCGCGGACGTGTGCCAGGCGTGGGAGGCCGCGACCGCTCCCGCCGAGCAGGCGGGCGTGCGGGTGGCGCACCTGCGCAGCGGCGTCGTGCTGGCGACCGAGGGTGGTGCGCTCGCACGGCAGCTGCCCTTCTTCCGGGCGGGGCTCGGCGGACGCTCCGGGTCGGGCAGGCAGTACCTCAGCTGGATCTCCCTGCACGACGAGACCCGCGCGATCCGCTTCCTGCTCGAGGCGGACCTGTCGGGTCCGGTGAACCTCGTCGCCCCCGAGCCGGTGACCAACTCCGAGTACGCCAGGACCCTGGGCAGGGTGCTGCGACGACCGACCACGATCATCCCGATGTTCGGGCCGCGCCTGCTGTTCGGACGGGAGCTGGCGGACTCGCTGCTGCTCACGAGCCAGCGGATCGTGCCCGGGAAGCTCACGGAGGCGGGGTTCGGCTTCACCCACCCGCGCCTCGAGGTGGCGCTGCGCGAGATCCTCGGCTGAGCCCGGGTCGGGGCGCAGGTCCTACGATCCACCCATGGCCGCCACGAACGAACGGGTCTCCACGTCGAGGGTCATCGCAGCCGAGCCGCAGAAGCTCTTCGACGTCGTCGCCGATCCCTCGCTGCACCACGTCATCGACGGGTCCGGCACCGTCCGCGGGGTGCGCGGCGGCAGCCGCAAGCTCGCGCTCGGCGACCGCTTCTCGACCTCCATGCGCATCGGCGTGCCGTACGTCATCTCGAACCGGGTCGTCGAGTACGAGGAGGGCCGCAGGATCGCCTGGGCGCACATCGGCGGCTGGCGCTGGCGCTACGAGTTCGAGCCCGTCGAGGGCGGCACCCGGGTGACCGAGACCTTCGACTGGTCGCAGTCCAGGGCGAAGCCGTACGTGCGGCTGATGCGCTGGGGCGAGCGCAACCTGCCGAACATGGAGCGCACGCTGGCCCGCCTCGAGGCGTACGTGACCAACACCTCGAGCGCGCTGTAGCGACCGTGGCCGACCCGTCACCGCACACGCCCCGTGCCGACCGCGCGCTGCGCCGCGTGGCCGCGTTCGACTTCGACGGCACGCTGTCGCGGCGCGACACCCTGGTGCCCTTCCTCGCGCTCGCGGCGGGCCGGCAACGGTTCGCCCGTGCGGTGGCCCGGCTCGGGCTGCTCGGCGCCCGTCGGCGCGTGCCGGCGCGCGACCGCGACGCGTTGAAGGAGGAGCTCATCCGCATGCTGTTCGCGGGCAGGGAGGAGCGCGAGCTCCGCCTCCTGGGCGAGCAGTACGCACGGACCCTGCTCGCGGACGAGCTGCGGCCGGAGGTGCTGCGGCGCCTCGAGCAGCACCGCGATGCAGGCCACGACGTCGTGTTCGTCTCGGCGTCGCTCGTCTACTACCTCGAGCCGCTCGCCGAGGCCCTCGGGGTGCACCACGTCATCGCGGTGGAGCCGGCGGTGCGGGACGGGCGGCTCACCGGCGAGCTCGCCCGCCCGAACGTGCGGGCCGGGCAGAAGGCCGTCCGGCTGCGCGAGTGGCTGGGCCAGCCCGGTGATGGCCGGCTGCAGGGCGTCGAGCTGTGGGCCTACGGCAACTCCTCAGGCGACCACGAGCTGCTCGAGCTCGCGGACCACCGCCTCTGGATGGGCAGCCGGCGCCGCATGCCGACCGGCGTCGAGGTGTTCACCCCGACCGCCCGCGCGTTCGACGGCTGAGCAGCGGCCGCGGGTCGACCGGCGAGCCCGGCGAGCCGGTCCTAGGCTGGGTCCCACAACGACGTGGAGAAAGGCGACGCAATGGCGAAGCCGCACCACACCGGGGATCCGACCGACGACGAGCGTCGGGGCGCTGCCGACCGTCCGGCCGGTGGTCGACGCCGGCGTTCGATCTGATGGCGCGGCACGAGCGCGATCGGGTCGGAGCCACCGCGGTACCCGTACCTCCACCCCGAAGCGCTGCACAGCGAACCGCTCGCGGTGTCGGTCGACGACCTCATGGAGTTCCTCGACCACTACGGGGACGAGGGACCCGACATCAGGAGCAACGTCCAGCCGCCGTGACCGCGAGCGCCGCGCGGGCCGGGGCGCTCCACCTACGGTTCCCACATGCGATTCTCCGCGGACCGACCACTCGGCCTCGCACCCGCGACGGTGCTCGACTACCGCGAGCTCGCCCGTAGGCGGCTCCCCCGCCAGCTGTTCGACTACATCGACGGCGGCGCGTACGAGGAGACGACGATGCGCGCGAACGTCACCGACCTCGAGTCGGTGCTGCTGCGCCAGCGCGTGCTGCGCGACGTCAGCCGGCGGGGCCAGGCGACCGAGGTGCTCGGCCAGCAGCTCTCCCAGCCGTTGGTGCTGGCGCCGGTCGGGCTCGCCGGGATGTTCGCCCGCCGCGCCGAGGTGCAGGCTGCACGCGCTGCGGAGGCCGTGGGGGTGCCGTTCGTCGAGTCCACCGTGTCGATCTGCGGGATCGAGGAGGTCGCCGGGGCGACCAGCCGGCCGCCGTGGTTCCAGCTCTACGTCATGCGCGACCGCGGCTACGCCGAGCAGCTGATCGCGAGGGCGACCGCCGCGGGCTGCCCGGTGCTGGTGCTCACCGTCGACCTGGCGGTGGTCGGTGCGCGCCACCGCGACACCCGCAACGCGATGGTCGGCGAGGTGACCCCGTGGGCGAAGCTGCGTCGGGCGATCGACCTGGCGACCCACCCCCGCTGGATCAAGGACGTGCCGATCGACGGCAAGCCGCTCACGTTCGGCAACCTCGAGGAGGCGGTGCCCGGGGCGCGCACCCCCGACGCGTTCCGCGACTGGGTGGACTCCCAGTTCGACCCGAGCGTCACCTGGGACGACATCGCATGGGTGCGGGAGCACTGGAGCGGCCCGCTCGCGCTGAAGGGCGTGCTCGACGCCGACGACGCGCGGCGTGCCGCGGACGCGGGTGCCGACGCGGTGATCGTGTCGAACCACGGCGGACGCCAGCTCGACTCGGTGAGCTCCACCGCCGCGGCGCTGCCCGCGGTCGTCGACGCGGTCGGCGACCGGGTCGAGGTGCTCGTCGACGGCGGGATCCGCACCGGCCTGGACGTCGCGAAGTACCTGGCGATGGGGGCCAGGGCGTGCCTGGTCGGCCGGGCGTGGGCGTGGGCCGTCGCGGCGCGCGGCGAGCAGGGCGTGCGCCACGTGCTGGACGTGCTGCGCGCCGACCTGGACGTCGCCCTGGCGCTCACCGGGTGCACCGACATCTCCGAGCTCGACCGCTCGGTGCTGCTGGAACTGGCCCGGGACGCGTCGAGGGGGCCCGGTCGGTCACCGGACCCCCTCGGCTGACCCCCCTGTCAGCGGAGCTCTGGGGCGGTCAGCCCCTCTCGACGGTTCAGCTCACTTGGGCTGCATGCGGGTGCCGGTGTCGATGCGCACCGACTCGCCGTTGATGTAGCTGTTGCGGATCAGCTCGATCGCCAGCGACGCGTACTCCGAGGCGTGGCCGAGCCGCTTCGGGAACAGCGTGTCCTTCACGAGGTGGTTCTTCAGGTCCTCGTTGCCGCCGTAGATCGGGGTGTCGAAGAACCCGGGGATGATCGTGTTGCAGCGGATGCCGACCGGCGCGAGGTCACGGGCGAGCACCAGGGTGAGGCCCACGACACCGGCCTTGGAGGCGGTGTAGGCGGCCTGGCCCACCTGCCCCTCGAGCGCGGCGACCGACGCGGTGTTGACGATCGCGCCGCGGGCGCCGTCCTCGTCGACCGGGTCGGTGGTCGACATCGCGGTGGCAGCGAGGCGGGTCACGTTGAAGGTGCCGACCAGGTTGATGTCGATGACCTTGCGGAACATCTCCAGGTCGTGTGCGGACTCGTAGGTGCCGTCACGACCGATGGTGCGGGTCGCCCACCCGACGCCGGCCGAGTTGATCACGGCGCGCAGCGGGCCGAGCTCCTTGGCGGCCTCGACCGCGGCGATGACCTGGTCGGTGTCGGTGACGTCCGCCGGGGCGAACACACCTCCGACCTCCTTGGCGAGGGCCTCGCCCTTCTCGGCCTGGCGGTCCAGGTCGAGGACGACGACCTTCGCGCCCTGCTCGGCGAGGGCCCGGACCGAGGCCTCACCGAGACCCGAGGCCCCACCGGTCACGAGTGCAGATGCTCCGTTGAGTTCCAGCATGTTCCGGACTTTATTGACCGCCCGGTCAAGTGAGCCAACCCGGCGCCGCCGGTCTCTTCACCGGATGGCTCGACGCGCTGCGCGACCTCGCGCGGTCAGCCCCGCGCGGTCAGCCCCGCCGCGGTCGCGCGTCCGGGGATCCCCAACCGCCGCCGCCAGGGGTGAGCATGCGCAGCACGTCGCCCGCCCGCATCCGCACCGTGCACTTGTCGGGTAGGCGCTCGGCGCGGGACTCGTCGCCGCCGGGCAGCAGCCAGTTCTCCCCCGTCGCACCGGGCTCGCCGCCAGCGAGGCCCCACGGCGCCGACTCGCGGCGCTCGGTGATGAGCGACAGGGTGACGTCGTCGAGCACCTGCAGGTCGCGCTCGATGCCGTCGCCGCCGGGCGCCGCGCCCGCACCACCGCTGCCCCGCCGCAGCCGCTGGCGCAGCACCCGCACGGGGAACGCGCGCTCCAACGCCTCGATCGGTGTGTTCAGCGTGTTGGTCATCCCGGTGTGCACCCCGCTCATGCCGGGGCGCGGCGGGCCGCCGCCCGGTGCAGGTGGCCGGCCACCCTGGCCGCCGGCGACGGTCTCGTAGTACACCCACGTGCTGGCCGGCCCACCACCGCCGAGCAGCACGTTGTTCATCGTCCCCTGCGACGCCGCCGGCACCCGCTCCGGGGCGAGCCCGGCGAGGGCGCGGAAGCACACGTCGGTCACCCGCTGGGAGACCTCGACGTTCCCCGCCCCGACCGCGGCCGGGTACCGGGCGGCGAGCAGCGACCCCGGCGGCACGACCACCCGAACCGGAGCCATCGCCCCGGCGTTCGCGGGCAGCGCCGGGTCCACCACCGCACGGAGCGAGAGCGCGACCGCCGAGACCGTCACCGCCTCGACCGCGTTCGCGTTGCCGGGCTGCTGGGGGTCGGTGCCGGTGAAGTCGAAGGTGATCTCGCCGCCGGCCTTGCGCACGGTGCAGCGGAGGACCGCGCCGCGCCGCTGCTCCTCGCCCGGCCCGACGGAGTCCATGACGTCGACCGCGGTCCACTCGCCGTCCGGCAGCTCCGCGAGCGCCGCACGGCAGCGTCGCTCGCCGTGGGCGAGCACCTCCTCGAACGGCGACCCCGCCAGCTCGGCGAGCCGCTGCACGCCCACCACGTTGGCGCCGACCTGTGCGTCGAGGTCACCGGAGCGTTCGAGCCCCGTGCGGGAGTTGGCGAGCACCAGCGCCCGCACCTCCGGGGTGAGCCGCACGGGCGGCAGCCGCAACCCCTCCTGGTGCACGTCGGTCGCGTCCGCGGGCAGCGAGCCCGGCGCGGCGCCACCGACGTCCGCGTGGTGCGCCCGGTTCGCGACCCAGCCGACGAGCCGGCCGTCGACCCAGCAGGGCGCGACGACGGTCAGGTCGTTGAGGTGGGTGCCGCCGGCGAACGGGTCGTTGACGACCGCCTGCTCCCCCGGGCCCAGCCCGTCGCCGAACGCCTCGATCACCGCGGCGACCGAGGCGGGCATCGAGCCGAGGTGCACGGGGATGTGCTCGGCCTGGGCGAGCATGCGACCGGCCGGGTCGAACACGGCGGCGGAGCAGTCAACGCGCTCCTTGATGTTGGGGCTGAACGCGGCGCGGCGCAGCACCGCGCCCATCTCGTCCGCGACACCCGACAGCCGGGCGATGAGGACCTGCAGCGCCGCCGGGTCGGTGCCCGGCGCCCGCCCGCTCACCGGGCCTCCCCGTGGCGCAGCACGAGCGCGCCGAGCGGGCCGGGCTCACCCACCCACCCCTCGGGCACCCACACCGTGCAGTCCTCCCGTGCCAGCACCGACGGGCCCCGCACCGGCTCCTGCTCGGCCATGGCGTGGGCGGCGAGCACCGACTCCACCGTCGCCGGTGGCGCCAGCTCCGCGACGGCCCGCAGCGCGACGACCTCGACACGGTCGCCGGGGCGTGCGTAGCCGTTGCGCCGCTCGTGCTCGGCGGGGAACTCCTCGACGCTGCGCACGCGCAGCTCGTGGCTCTGCCCCTCGTAGCGGCAGTCCAGGTAGGTGGCGACCGACACGTGCTCCCCGTCACCGCCCACGGCGTCGGTCCCGTGGCCCAGCACCTCCCGCTCGGCCACGGCGACGGCCTCGGCCGCGAGCTCCTCGAGCGCCTCGGCCAGGCCGTCCAGCGAACCGGGGGTGGGCCAGGACCGCACGAGCTCCCGACGCCGGGGCGAGGTGAGCAGGCCGACCGCCGAGAGCACCCCCGCCGCCGCGGGCACGATGACCGTCGGGACGCCGAGCGCGTCGGCGAGCTCGCAGGCGTGCATCGGCCCGGCCCCGCCGAACGCGACGAGCGCCAACCCGGCGGGGTCCACGCCCCGCTCGACCGACACCGCCCGCAGCGCCTGCTCCATCCCCGCGTTCACGACGTCGATGACCCCCTGCGCCGTCACGCCGGCCGAGTCGAGCGCCGCGCGCGCCGCGTCGAGGTCGAGGCGGCCGAGCACCGGGAACGTCGCGTCGGCGGGGATGCGCCCCGCGACGAGGTTCGCGTCGGTCACCGTCGGTCGGGTGCCACCGCGGCCGTAGCAGGCGGGGCCCGGTACGGCGCCGGCGGACTCCGGCCCGACGACGAGCGCGCCGCCGGGGTCGATCGAGGCGATGCTGCCCCCGCCGGCGCCGATCGTCTGCACGTCGAGCGACGGCATCCGGATCGGGAAGCCCGCCACCTCGCGCTCCGCGGCGGGTGCCGGCTCGCCGTCGAGGATCAAGCACACGTCCGTGCTGGTGCCGCCCATGTCGAAGCTGATCGCGTCCGGGTGGCCGCACGCTGCGGCCACCGCCGCGGCCGCTCGCACACCCGCCGCCGGACCGGACAGCAGCAGCGACGCCGGCAGCTCGCCCGCGGTGTCGACGCCGACCAGTCCGCCGCCGGAGGTCATCACCACGACCACGTCGGCGAGCTGCGAGATGCCGCGCAGGTACGGCCGGCACACCGGTCGCAGGAAGGCGTTCACGACGGTGGTGGAGCTGCGCTCGTACTCGCGGAACTCGGGCGAGACCCGGTGCGAGGCCGACACGTCGTGACCGGCCCGCTCCAGCGCGTCCGCGAGGGCCCGTTCGTGCTCGGGGTTCAGGTCAGCGTGCAGCAGGCACACCGCGACGGCCTCCACGTCCCCCGGCAGCGCGGGCAGCCCGTCGGCGCGCAGCGGCTCGAGCACCTCGCCCGCCGCACCCAGCCGCTCGGCCACCTCGAAGCGCAGCTCGCGTGGCACCAGCGGCTCGGGGCGGTCGGCCCAGGGGTCGTACAGCGACGGCCGGTGCTGGCGGCCGATCTCGACGAGGTCCGCGCACCCCTGGGTCGTCACCAGCGCGACCCGCGCCCCGCGACGCTCCAGCAGCGCGTTCGTCGCGACGGTCGTGCCGTGCGCGAGCACCCGCGGGCGGCGGCCGCCAGCCAGGTGACCGATCCCCTCGCGGACCGCGTCGCCGGGGTCGTGCGGCGTGGACGGGATCTTCAGGATGCGCCCGTCCGTGCCGACGATGTCGGTGAAGGTCCCTCCGCTGTCCGCACCGACCCGCACGCCGCCGACCGTAGCGCCGGCCGGCGGGCCACCCGGGCAGCGACGGGCCCCGGACCCGACGGTGGAGCGGAGCACGATGAGCACACAGCACGACGAGCAGTCGACGGCCCTGCGAGGCTTCCCCGGCGGGCGGCCACGGCTCCCCCGCCTGAACCGCCCGGCGAAGCTGGTGGACGACGAGGACGCGGCGACCGAGGCGGAGGACGCGGAGTCCACGGCGACCACGGCGACCGCGACCGAGGACGGTCAGGAGGTCCGCGAGGTCGACGGCACCTTCTTCGACTACTTCACGACCGAGTCGCTGTTCGGGAGCACCGACGAGGCGCGCGCGGCCGAGGACGGTGACGAGACCGCCGCCGCCTACGCCGTGCTCGGACTCACGAGGCAGGCCTCCTGGAAGGAGGTCACCCGCGCCCACCGGGAACTGGTGGCGATGCTCCACCCCGACCGGTACGTCGACGCGGACGACGACCTCCGGAAGGCGGCCGAGCGCCGGGTGCGGGACGTCAACGAGGCGTACGCCCTGCTGCGCAAGCAGCGCAGCCCCCAACGCGCCTGACCTGCCCAGCGCGCCTGACCAGCCGGACGACCTCAGGTCGGGTCGATCTCGAGCGGCCAGACGTCGTCGCCGAGCGCCTCGGTGAACCGCTTCAGCAGCAGCTCCGCCTCGCGGTCGCGCCCGTCGGTCACGACGATCGCGCCGGACGACACCGAGCGCAGCCACCCGTCGCGCCGCGCCAGCGCGGCCCGGCGTCCCTGCCCGTCCCCCGGGCGCTTCCGCTCGAGGGTCACGACCTCCCGCGCCGCCGCGCACCCACGCTCGAAGCGCGCCAGCTCCGCCTCGGGCCACCCGGCCGCCGGGTCCGGGTAGGGCAGCACGACGACGTAGGGCACCCCGGCGTCGCCCGCCGCGAGCGCCCCGAGCTCCTCGGCACCCGGTCGCAGCCCGGTGAGCACGACGAGGTCGGGGTGCAGCGTCGCCTGCGCGGAGAGCACCGCCGCCAGCTGGCGCCGCACCAGCTCGCCGCGCTCGGACCCGACGAGGTCGTCGGTGCGCAGCCCCACCACCGCCCACGGCGTGCCCTCGGGGACCCGGCCGTCCCGGGCGCGGGCCGGTGACGCGGCACCCGGTGCCGGCGCACCGGCGACGTCCGGCTCGCCGAGCTGGTCCGCCCGCGGCGGCTCGCTGCCCGACCCGCCACGACCCGAGCGCGCCGCGGCCACCGCGAGGCGGTCCACCAGGTCGTTCATCGGGTCGTCGCCGTGCCCCTTCACCCAGTCGAAGGTGACGTCGCCGCGCTCGACCACCAGCTCGACCAGCGGCTCCCACAGGTCGCGGTTCGCGACCGGCTCCTTCTTCGAGTTCTTCCAGCCCCGCTCGATCCAGCCGCGCCACCAGCCGTCGCGGAAGCAGTTGACGACGTAGGTGGAGTCGCTGACGACGTGGAGCGGGCCGTCGATCGCCTCGACCGCGCGCAGCGCCGCGGTGATCTCCATGCGCTGGTTCGTGGTGTCCGGTTCGTAGCCCGAGGCCCACGCACCGCCCGGCACGGCCCACGCCCACCCGCCCGGGCCCGGGTTCCCGCGGCAGGCGCCGTCGGTGTACACGACCGTCGCGCCGGGTCGTCGATCGGGGGTCTCGGTCCGGGGCACGGCGGCACGCTACCGCCCGTAGTGTGGGGTCCACGCCCCTCACGGAGGACGGACATGATCATCGACGGCTTCGCCCACCAGTTGCCCGACATCGATCCGGCGGAGACCTCGGAGTGGCTCGACTCACTCACCGCAGTCGTCGAGCAACGAGGCCAGGCCCGGGCCCAGTACCTCCTGACCCGACTCCTCCAGCGATCCCGCGAGCTGTCCGTCGGGACCCCGGCGAGCGTGTCCACGCCGTACGTCAACACGATCCCGCCGGAGGAGGAGCCGTGGTTCCCCGGTGACTGGGAGCTCGAGCGGCACATCCGCGCCTACATCCGCTGGAACGCCGCGGTGATGGTCGTGCGGGCGAACAAGACCGCCGACGCGATCGGCGGCCACCTGTCGACCTTCGCCAGCTCCGCCGCGCTCTACGAGGTCGGCTTCAACCACTTCTTCCGCGGCAAGGACGACGGCCGCCCCGGCGACCACGTCTACATCCAGGGCCACGCCGCGCCGGGCATCTACGCCCGCGCCTACCTGGAGCACCGCCTCGACGAGGCCGACCTCGACCGGTTCCGCCGCGAGATCGACACGCCGATCGAGGAGCCGCCGACCTCGGGCCGCGGCCTGTCGTCGTACCCGCACCCGCGGCTCATGCCCGACTTCTGGGAGTACCCGACGGTCTCCATGGGGCTCGGGCCGATCATGTCGATCTACCAGGCCCGGTACAACAAGTACCTCCAGAACCGCCGGATCGACGACACCCACGACAGCAGGGTCTGGTGCTTCCTCGGTGACGGCGAGGTCGACGAGCCCGAGACCCTGGGCGCGATCTCGCTCGCGTCGCGCGAGCACCTCGACAACCTGACCTGGGTCGTCAACTGCAACCTGCAGCGCCTCGACGGCCCCGTGCGCGGCAACGGCAAGATCATCCAGGAGCTGGAGGCGATCTTCCGCGGCGCCGGGTGGAACGTCATCAAGGTCGTGTGGGGCCGCGGGTGGGACGAGCTGCTCGCCCAGGACGTCGACGGCGTCCTGCTCAACAAGATGAACACGACCGTGGACGGTGAGTTCCAGCGGTACGCGGTCGAGCCGGGCTCCTACATCCGCGAGAACTTCTTCGGCCCGGACCCGCGCCTGCGCGCCATGGTCGAGCACCTCACCGACGAGCAGCTCGAGCACCTGCCCCGCGGCGGCCACGACTACCACAAGCTCTACGCCGCCTACTCGGCCGCGGTGGAGACCAAGGGCATGCCCACCGTCATCCTCGCCAAGACGATCAAGGGCTGGACCCTCGGCAAGGGCTTCGAGGGCCGCAACTCGACCCACCAGATCAAGAAGATGACCGCCGAGCAGCTGATGGAGCTGCGGGACCGGCTGCACCTGACCGACGTGCTGCCCGAGTCCGCGTTCGACGGCGACATGCCACCGTACGTGCGCCCGCCGCTCGACTCGCCGGTCACCCAGTACCTGCTGGACCGGCGCCGGGCGCTCGACGGGCCGCTGCCCAAGCGGATGGTGCACATCCGCCGCCCCCTCACCCTCGCGGAGGACACGGCGTACAAGGAGCTGTACGAGGGCTCCGGCCAGCAGGAGGTGTCGACGACCACCGCGTTCACGCGCCTGCTGCGCAACCTGTGCCGCGACGAGCGCATGGGGCCGCGGGTCGTGCCGATCATCCCCGACGAGGCGCGCACCTTCGGCATGGACGCGCTGTTCCGCGAGTTCGGCATCTACGCCGCCCAGGGCCAGCTGTACGAGCCGGTCGACCACGACCTGCTGCTGTCGTACAAGGAGTCGACCGACGGGCAGATCCTCGAGGAGGGCATCACCGAGGCCGGCTCGTTGGCCTCGTGGATCGCGGCGGCGACGAGCTACGCGACCCGGGGCGTGCCGGTCGTGCCCTTCTACACCTTCTATTCGATGTTCGGGTTCCAGCGGGTCGGTGACCTGATCTGGGCCGCGGCGGACGCACGGGCCCGCGGGTTCCTCATGGGGGCGACCGCGGGTCGCACGACGCTCCTCGGCGAGGGGCTGCAGCACGCGGACGGCCACAGCCAGGTGCTGTCGACGACGGTGCCGGTGTGCCGCAGCTACGACCCGGCGTTCGCCTACGAGACGGCCGTGATCGTCAAGGACGGCCTGTCGCGCATGTACCCCGACGGCGGCGGCGAGGGCGGCGAGGACGTCTTCTACTACCTCACCCTCTACAACGAGAACTACTCGATGCCGCCGATGCCGGCCGGGGTGGAGCAGGGCGTCGTCGAGGGCCTGTACCGCTGGGCCGAGGCCCCGGAGGTGAACGGACCGCGGGCGACGCTGCTGTTCTCGGGCGCCACCTACCGCTGCGCGCTCGCCGCGCGCGACGAGCTGGCCTCGGTCTACGGCGTGGGCACCGAGCTGTGGTCCGCGACCAGCTACCAGCAGCTGCGCATGCAGGCGCTCGAGGTGGAGCGGTGGAACCGCCTGCACCCCTCCGCCGCGCCACGCACGCCGCTGGTGACCCAGAAGCTGGAGGACTCGAAGGGACCGATCGTGGCGGTCACCGACTACATGCGGATGGTGCCCGACCAGATCGCACGGTGGGTGCCGCGCCGGTTCATGCCGCTCGGCACCGACGGGTTCGGCCGCTCCGACACGCGCGAGGCGCTGCGGCGCTACTTCGAGATCGACGCGCCGAGCATCGTGCTCACGGTGCTCACCGAGCTCGTCGCCGAGGGTGCGATCGTGCCCGCGGCGCTCGAGGACGCGATCGCCCGCTACAAGATCCCCACCGACGGCCCCGTGCCCTGGCACGACTGAGCAGGTCCGCCGGGGCGGTTCCCCGGCCGGTGCGTCGCGGCGCCGGCGGTCAGTGGTCGGGCGCGTAGCCCGCGATCAGGCGGGCGTGCGCCTCGTCCAACTTCCGGGAGTACTCGTCGGGGCCGTGGGTGGCGAGCACGTGGAGCCGCCCGCCGGCGAGCAGGAAGCGGATCCGGCTGGCGCGCTCCCCCTCGGGTGCGGCGACCACGGAGTCCTTCGCCCGCCCGACGCCGACGAGCACGTCGCGCCGGACCGTCTCGACGCCCAGCTCCTCCTCGAGGAGGAACCGGTCGACGAGCAGGTCGAACCCCGCGTCGTCGAGCCCGTCGAGGTCACGGCCCAGGTCGGTCGACAGCACCGCGATGCCGCCCTCGTCGCCGAGCTCGACCTCGAACCCGTGGTACGTGCCACGGGCCGGGTCCGCGGGGTCGACCGGTTCCGAGCGCTCCACGGCGCCGACCGGCAGCTCCGCGCTGAAGCGGCCCTCGGTCGAGGTGACCCGCGTCCACGCGGAAGGGACGACGACCGGCGGCGGGTCGGCCAGGCCGAGCGAGACGAACGTGGAGGCGAGGGGGCCCTCCCCGCGCATCGCCATCGCCCCGAGGCCGGTGAGCACCGCGACGACGACCAGCGCCACGATCGAGCGGACCGCGACGCGCCGGGTCCGAGCCGGGTCGCGGTAGCTCACCGCCCGGCCACCGATGCCCGGCGCGGGCCGCTCGAGCAGCATCGTCCCGGGCCGGCCGCCGCCGGGCGCCATCGAGGGCGGCGGGCCGGTGAGGACGAACTCGTCGCCGCGGAGCTCGTCGATCGGGAACGTCACGCGCTGCCCCGTTCGGCACGAGTCGCACAGCGACTGGCCGTCGGGGACGAGGAACGAGCAGCTCGGGCACTCCTTCACCGGTGCGCTCCCCGCGTCGGAGCGTGCGGAACCTCGGGTTCGGCGTGGCGGTGTCGGCGGTGCTGCACGGGGGATCCTCCGTCGTCCTGCCGCGTGCCATCGACGGCGCCGGGCGGCTCCTTGAACCCTTTGGGCCGGCCGCCCCATGGCGCAGGTCCGAGCGGCCCATCCGGCCCGGGGCCCGCGGAGCCCCTCGACGCCGGTTGGCTAGCCTCTGGCGCCATGGCCACTCCGACGATCCCGATCACGGGGGACGACGCCGCGGACCAGTTCCTCGTCGAGGATCCCCTCGCCCTGCTCATCGGCATGCTGCTCGACCAGCAGGTGCCCATGGAGTGGGCGTTCCGTGGGCCGATGACCCTCCGCGAGCGGCTCGGCGGCGAGCTGGACGCCGAGGCGATCGCCAACATGGACGTCGAGGAGTTCGTCGCGGTCTGCGCCGAGAAGCCGGCCATCCACCGCTTCCCCGCCGCGATGGGCCGGCGGATCCACGAGCTGTGCAACGAGCTCGTCGAGCACTACGGCGGCGACGCGGGCGCGGTGTGGCGCGACGTCGACGACGCCCGCGAGCTGCACCGCCGCCTGCGCCAGCTGCCGGGCTACGGCGAGGAGAAGACGAAGATCTTCATCGCGATCCTGGCGAAGCGCCTCGGCATCCGCCCCGAGGGCTGGGAGGAGGTCGCCGCGCCCTTCTCCGACGACCAGCCTCGCTCGGTGGCCGACGTCGACTCGGAGGAGTCGCTCGGGCGGGTGCGCGAGTGGAAGAAGGCGATGAAGGCGGCCAAGCGCTCCAAGCAGGACGACCCCGTCTGAGGGGCCGCCGCGGACGCGGCTCAGTCGGCGGCGGGTGCGACCTTGTGCTCGATGTGCTGGCGCACCAGCCAGCCGAGGAACACCGCGACCGCGCGGGGGTCGTGACGCAGCTCGTGGCCGGCGCCGCTGATGAGCCGGAACTCCGCGGACCCGTGCGCCTCGACCAGCGCCCGCCCGTCCGCGGGTGGGGTCAGGTCGTCGCTGTCGCCGTGGACCACCAGCAGCGGTCGAGGAGCGAGCGCCTTCGCCGCGTCGACCGGGCGGACCGCCTTGAGCGCCGCGGCCCACTTGTCGAAGTCGGGCGGGAAGTCCGGGTCCTTGATCACCTGCACGTGGCGGGCGTGCACGAGCAGCCGGCGCGGGTTGCGGGCCCAGTCGTCGAAGTCGCCCGGCGTCGCCAGCGCCGCGACGCCCCGCACCGACGGGTTGCGGGCCCCCTCCGCCACGACCAGTGAGCCTCCGGTGCCGAAGCCGGCGAGCCACACGCCGTCGGTGCCCAGCTGCTGGAGGTGCTCGACCGCCGCGTGCACGTCGTCGAGCCAGCCGTCGAGCGAGAAGTTGCCCTCGGCGGCACCGCAGCCGCGGAAGTTCATGGTGAGCACGACCCACCCGAGCTCGTTGGCGATCCGCTGCGCGAGCTCGGGGAACGACTGCCCCGACCGCGGCGACTCACGGCCGCGGGTCGGGAACCCGTGGCACAGCACCAGGCCGGGTGAGCCCGGGATCCCGTCCGGCGGGATCGCGAGGTGGCCGCTGAGGATCAGGTCGCCGGAGCGGAACCGGTAGTCCATGGCGGGGATCCCCCCGCCACGTGCCTCCTCACCGGCCTGCGCCGCGCGGCCCTCCACGGATCAGGCCTCGGCTGCCTCGGCGGTCGCGCGCTGCTTGGCGTACAGGCGGTAGCCCCGGTTGCGTGCCTCGGCCAGCGTGTCGGGACCGAAGCAGAGGTACGTCTCGGCCTCCATGAGCTCTTCGATCAGGTGCTCGTCCTCGGGTCCGAGCGCGTCGACGTCGTAGACGACCTGGGTCCGCTTGTCACCGATGTAGCGATGGTGTTCGAACTTCCCGGGCCGATCCATGTCTGCTCCCACTGCTAGGCGGTCGCCGACATGGTACGCGCGACGTGCTCAGCCGAGATCATCGAGGATCTCCCGCAGCTCGTGGCGGACGCGCCGCAGCTCCTCGCGGTGCAGCACCGACAGCGCGGCGAGCTTCTCCCTCCCCTCCTCGGTGAGGGACACGAGCTGCCGGCGGCGGTCGGCGGGGTCGGCGGTGAGCGACACGAGGCCCGCCTCCTCGGCCCGGCGAGCCAGCTCCAGCGTCGAGTGCGGTCGCGACTGCAGGACCTCCGCGAGGTCCCCGACCGATGGGGGGCCGGGCTCCGGCCACCCCCGGATCGCGAGCAGCAGCTGGTGCTGGGCGGGGGTGAGCCCGACCTCGCGGGCGGAGAGCTCCGAGAACCGCAGGAACACTCGCAGCCGGTGCCGGAACCGGGCCAGCGACCGGTACTGGCGGTCCGAGAGCGGCTTCACGTCGCCCCCCGGACGCCCGCGGCGCGCCTCGGACCTGACAAACACATCGTGAGGCGATGTATCTTGGGGCCGGTGACCCCGGCGGAACCCTCCCGAGCTGCCGACCCGACGCGTGACATGGTCTCGTTCTACCGGCTGATCGGCGGCGCCATCGCGCTCGGCCTCGCCGCGAGCGGCGGCGCGTTCGTGCTCGTCAAGCTCATCGGCCTCATCACGAACCTCGCGCTGCTGCACCGGTGGGGCTGGGAGCTGCCGCCGTCCCGCTCGATCCCCGCCGGGCCGGCGCTGCTGCCGGTCGCCATGGCCGGTGGGCTCGTGGTGTCGCTGCTCGCCCGCTGGGCCCCGACGATCCGCGGCCACGGCATCCCCGAGGCGATGGAGGCGATCCTCACGAAGCAGAGCCGGATCTCGCCCCGCACGGCGGTCGCGAAGCCGGTGTCGGCGGCCGTGGCCATCGGCACCGGCGGGCCGTTCGGCGCGGAGGGCCCGATCATCGTGACGGGCGGGGCGCTCGGCTCCCTGCTCGGCCAGGTGCTCCCCTGCTCACCGGCGGAGCGCAAGGTCCTGCTGTGTGCCGGGGCGGGCGCGGGGATGGCGGCGACGTTCGGGGCGCCGCTGGCCGCGGTGGTGCTCGCGGTCGAGCTGCTGCTGTTCGAGCTGTCGCTGCGGGCGCTGATCCCGCTCATCGTCGCGACGAGCATCGCCGGGGGCATGCACTCGTGGATGTTCGAGCAGGGCCCCCTGTTCGCCGTGCCGGCCCACGACTTCATCGGCCTCCGGTCGATGCCCGCGTTCGCGGTGCTCGGCCTCGCGTGCGGGGTGCTCGCCGCGGTGGTCGGCAAGGGGCTGTTCGTCGTGGAGGCGGGCTTCCGGCGCCTCCCCCTCGACGACCTCTGGCACCCGGTGCTGGGCGCCGCCGGCTTCGCGCTGGTCGGCATGGTCGTCCCCGGCGCGCTGGGCGTCGGCTACGACGAGATCGGCGACGTGCTGGGCGGACACCTCGCGCTCGGCACGATGGCGGCGCTGCTCGTGGCCAAGCTGCTCGCGTGGTGGCTCGCGCTGGGGTCCGGCACCTCCGGCGGCACCCTCGCACCCCTGTTGCTCGTGGGCGGTTCGTTCGGCGCGCTGTTCGGGCACGCCGCGCTGCAGGTGCTGCCGGGCCCCCAGCCGTCGATCTCGGCGTTCGGCATGGTCGCGATGGCCGCCACGTTCGCCGCCGCGACGCGCACCCCGTTCACGTCGATCGTGTTCGTCTTCGAGCTGACCCGCGACTACGACGCGGTGCTCCCGCTCATGGGCGCGACCGCGCTCGCCGTGGTCGTCACGCGGATGCTGCTGCACGAGTCGCTCATGACCGAGAAGCTGGAGCGGCGCGGGCTCAACGTCGACAACACCTACGAGGCCGATCCGACGCGGATGACGCCGGTCGAGGCGGTGATGAGCGCCCCGGTCGACACGATCCCCGCCGGCGCGGACGTCGAGGCGGCGCGCCGGATCGTGGCGGAGGGCACCCACAGCGGGTACCCGGTCGTGGACGACGAGGGCCGCTGCGTCGGCATGCTCACCCGAACCGACGTGCTGGCGGGCACCGCGGTCCCGGCCGGCGCGCCGGTGCTCGACCTGGCGAGCACCGACATCGTGGCGGTCGCCCCCGACGCCCCGGTGCGCCACGCGCTCGGGCTGATGGTCACCGAGGAGGTGGAGCACCTTCCGGTGGTGCGCGAGGGGCGGCTGGTCGGCATGTGCACGCGGACCGACGTGCTGCGCGCCAGGGCCGCCCTCGACGCGCAGGAGCAGCCGGACCCCGGCTGGGTGAACGTGGGGCTCAGCCTGCGGGCGGCCCCTCGAGGCGTGGCCCGATCGCCCCGATCGCGTCGTAGTACTCGAGCTCGACGTCGAGGATCGTGACGACGTCGGCGTCGTCGATCTCGAGGCCCTCCTGCTCGACCCGCCCGAGCACGTACGCGATCGGCTCGTCGTCGGGCACCACCACGAGCGACGAGGCAACGTCCTCCGCGGTGCGCTCGGACGCGATCCCCTTGCGGGCCAGGTACTCGCAGTGGAACAGCAGCACGCTGTGGAGGTCGTCGTAGGAGAGTCGTGCGGTGACCTCGTCGGGAAGCCGGTCCGCGACGAACTCGACCGCCTCCTCGAGGTCGTAGACGCTCCGCCGGGGCCGCTGCGCGAGCGACCTGCTCACGACGCCGACCGAGACCGCGGCGATGACGAACGTCGCCGCGACGGCCAGGGCGATCCACAGCCACATGCCGTCATCGTAGGGGCCGGGCCGCCGCCCTCAGGCCTCGACCACCCCGTCGCAGATGCGCACCGTGCGGTCGGTGAACCGGGTGATCCGGTCGTCGTGGGTGACGACCACCGCCGCGGTGCCCCGGGACTTCATCTCGGTGCGGATCAGCTCCATCACCTGCTCGCCCAGCTCCGTGTCGAGCGCCGAGGTCGGCTCGTCGAACAACACGAGCTCGGGCTCGTTCATCAGCGCCCTGCCCACCGCGACGCGCTGGCGCTGGCCGCCCGACAGCTGGCCGGCCAGGTTGTCGGCACGGTCGGCCAGGCCGAGCTCCTCGAGCAGCTGGTCGGCACGCTTCCTCGCGTCCCTCCGCCGTCGCCGACCGCCGAGCTCGTCGACCACCATCAGGTTCTCCCTCGCCGTGAGGAACGGCACGAGGTTGACCGACTGGAACACGAACCCGACCGACTCCAGGCGGAACCGTGCGAGCTCCTTGGGACCCAGGTCGCTGATGTCGCGGCCAGCGACGCACACCCGTCCCTCCGTGGCCCGCAGCAGCGCGCCCGCGATCGAGCACAGCGTCGTCTTGCCCGACCCGGACGGCCCCACCAGCGACACCATCTCGTCGGCCTCGACCGTCAGGGTCGCGTGGTCGAGCGCCACGATCTCCTCGCCGCCGACCTCGTAGGTCTTGCGGACATCGGTCAGCTGCAGTGTGGGGGTCGTCACGTCGTGCCTCCGATGGCCGAGGCCGGGTCGATGCGGAGCACCCGGCGGAGCGAGAACGCGGACCCGATGACGGCGGCGACCAGCAGGGATGCGACGCTGCCGAGCACCCGCGCGGGTGACAGCTCGTAGGGGATCGACCCGGCGGGGATGGCGAGGTCGAGCGCCACGGCGACCACGACGCCGAGGAGCGCGGCAGCCGCGGTGACGGCCACGGCCTGCAGCACGACGCCGCCGAACAGCGTCGAGGACCGAGCCCCGAGCGCCTTGAGCACGCCGTACATGCCGATGCGCTCGACGGTGAGCAGCGCGAAGAACAGCGCGACCACCACGACCGCGACGCCGACGGTCGCGCTGATGATCTGGTTGAACACGCTGCGCTGCTGCTCCACGCCGGGGATGGCGGCCGCGGCCGCCTCGACGCTGAGCGAGGTGGTCGCGCCGTCGGTGGCATCGTCGATCCACCCCGCCAGCTGCTCGGGGTCGACGCCGTCCGCCGCCCGGACGACCAGGGCCTGGAAGACCCCGTCCGCGAGCCCGGAGCCGGGACGGTTCTCGTTGAGGGTCGCCCGCCAGGTGTCGGGATCGACCCAGAGGGTCGCCTGGCCCGAGTACTGGAGCCCGTCGACGAACCCGGCGACCTCGATGGGCGTGCGTCGGGGCCCGAGCTCGAGGGTCATGCCCTCCCGCACCCCGTCCTCACGGAGCGACACGTCCGCCCACCCGGTGCCCGCGTCGAGCTCGTCGAGCGGTGGCACGCCGTCCGGTGCGAGCTCGTGGCCGAACACGACCACGTCCGCGAGGTCGCGGGGACCGGCCCCCGGGACCCTCGCGCCGAGCTGGGCGACCCCGATGCCGGCGCTGCCCTCGACGCCCTCGACCCCGTCGACGCTGCCGCGCAGGTCGGGGTCGATGCGGCTGCGGATGAACGACTCGTCGGAGCCGCTCGAGTACACGATCACGTCGCCGGGCTGGGCGAGCACGGCGGAGGTGGCCCCGGAGTCGAGACCGTCGAGCAGGCCGCCCAGCAGCATCAGCAGCGACGCGATGAGCGTCAGGATCACCGTCGCGGTGACGAAGCGCCCGGGCCGGCGCCGCAGCTCCCTCAGCGCGAGCTTCATCCGCCCACCCCCGAGCCCGTCGTCGCCTCGATCGGGTCGATCGCCAGCACGCGGCGCGCGGCGAACAGCGTGCTGAGCACGCCGAGCGCGAGCAGCAGCCCCGACCACGCCGCCACCGCCACCGGTGAGAAGGTCAGCGGGATGTCGCCGATGACCCGACCCGACAGCGGCCAGTACAGCAGGACCCCGAGCGCGATCCCCGCGACGAGGACGCCGAGCGCCTGCACCAGCAGCGACCGCACGAGCGCACCCGCGGGCACCCCGACCGCCCGCAGCAGCGTGAGCGAACCGGCCTTCTGCAGGGTCACGATCAGGAAGAAGAGCCCGGTGACGAGCGGGACGACGAGCGCGAAGAGCAGGAAGATCAGCTGGAACGACTGCCGCACCTGCGCGACCCCGGGGCTCCGGTCAGCCGCGTCCGCGCGGGTCAGCGCCTCGGCCTCCGGCACGGCCTCGTTGATGCGCTCCACGAGCTCCGCCGCGGTCACGCCCTCGGCGGGCTCGATCGTGACCGCGGACGGCAGTGCGCCGCGCGCGTCCGGGTTCGCCGCCGCGACGGTGCGCTCGTAGGTCCCGTAGTCGGTGAACAGGGTGGTGGTCGCCTGGAGCCCCACCTCGTCCGCCAGGCCGACGACGCGCAGCTCGTAGCCGCCGGGCTCGACGGTGAGCCGATCCCCCACGTCGAACCCCCGGTCCGCCGCGGAGGCGAGCGCGACGGCCTCACCGTCGCCGCCGGGCAAGCGGCCCTCCACGAGGGAGGTCGGCGAGCCGAGGCCCTCGGTGTCGTACCCGATCACGGCGACGCTCTCGGACCCGTCGTGGTCGGTCTCGACGGTCACCGTGCCCTGGCCCAGCCGCCCGGCGCGGCCGATGCCCTCGACGGCGCGCACGCGCTGTTCGAGGTCGGGGGTGACGACGCTGCCCTGGAGGGTGCGCCGCCCGTCGACGCTGTAGACGACCACGGGAGCGGACTGGTTGCGGATCGCCCCGACGAAGGACGTGACCAGCCCGTCCTGCAACGCCTGCTGGAACAGGATGAGCAGCACGAGCAGCGCGATCGACGCGACGAGCAGGCCGAATCGGACCTTGGCCCGCCGCACCTCCCGCCACGCGAGCGTCACGCCTGCCTCCGGTCCTGCACGCCGGAGTGTCTAGTCGCCGATCCGCCGCCGGCCACGGCGGCCCGGACGCGGAAGGTCCCGGCCACCCGGGCCGGGACCTTCCTCGCCATCAGGCGTCGGGAGGGTTCAGGGCTCGAAGACCTGGAAGGTCATCGTGGCCGAGCGCTCACCCTCCGAGAGCATCGGGCCGATCAGCGCACCGAGCCCGCCGCAGTCGTCGGCGCCGGGAGGCGTGATGTCGAAGTCGTCCTGGCTGACGGTCGCCACGCCGGTGTCGAGGTCGATCGCGCCCTCGAACTGGAACGACGTCACCAGGTCGCACGGCTGCGGCATGCCCTCGGGAGCGTTGAGGCCGACGAGCGTCATGGTGACGCCCATGTCGAAGCCGCCGACCCCGGTAGCGGGATCGAAGTTGCCGAGGGCGGTGCCGTCCTGGACCGCGGTGTAGTAGACGTCCATCGGGCCGAGCGGCGTGTTCGCGTTGAAGAACCCGTCGTCGATGCTGAGGTTCAGCGCGAAGTCGCCGTTGCCGCGGTTCCAGCTCCCGGACCCCTCGCCGGTGAACGGCACGGTGGTCGGGTCACCGTCGCCCTGGATCGTCACCTCGACCGTGCCGGGCCCGGAGAACTCGACGATGTCCGCAGGGGGCTCGCCCACGCAGGTCCACGCGTCGATGGGCGCCGCGTAGCCGTGGTCGACGAGCCGCGGCGGCTCGGCCACCGGGACGCCGAGGTTGGCGCACACGGTCGCCGCGTCGGCCTGCGTGTTCGCCCGGACGATGGTGCCGGACTCGGTCGTCACGCCCTGGCACGAGCCGTCCTCGGAGTACTGGCCCTCCTCGTCGAGGTAGGCCACCGCGTTGTTGAGCACGTTGGCGAGGCCGCTGAACGTGAAGTCAGGGACGCCCGGCTGCGTGCTGTCGATGCACCCGGGCTCCAGCCACGGGGTGACCGGATCGGGCTCGGGCGCCGGAGGCGGCACACATGCCGCTGCCATGGTCAACGCCGCGACCGAGAGCACCACCAGCGCCCTCGTCCGCGCGCGCGACACGACGGGACTGCTCTTCATGTCTTCCCCCTTTGGTCTGTCACGGGACAGCCACCCGTGTCGGACACGTAACACCCTCTCACATCCGAGGTGACGATGCCTCGGAAACTCGATCGGGTCCCATCGTCGGTGGGGGCGGGGCCGTCCGCGAGACTTCCCGGATGCCACACGCACGACGCTTCCGCTTCGGGGTCCAGCTCCACCAGCCGCTGCCCGGCCTCGACTGGGCGGGCACCGCCCGCCGCGTCGAGGAGCTCGGCTACTCGACGCTGTTCCTACCCGACCACTTCGGCGAGCAGTTCGCGCCGATCGCCGCGATGGCCGCCGCGGCGGCGGCGACCGAGCGGCTGAAGGTCGGGACGCTGGTGTTCGACAACGACTACCGCCACCCGGTCGTGCTCGCGAAGGAGATGGCGACGATCGACGTCATCTCGGAGGGCCGGGTCGAGGTCGGCATGGGCGCCGGGTGGATGCGCTCCGACTACGAGACCTCCGGCATCCCGATGGACGAGCCCCGCGTGCGGGTCGACCGCCTGATGGAGGGCGTGGCCGTGGTGAAGGGGCTCTGGGGCGAGGATCCCGTGACCCTCCACGGCGAGCACTACCGGGTCACCGACCTCGTCGGGCACCCCCGGCCGCACTCCCCCGGCGGCCCGCCGCTGATCATCGCCGGCGGCTCGCCGCGCATGCTGCGCTTCGCGGGCGAGCACGCCGACATCGTCGGGGTGAACCCGTCCATCCACTCGGGCGAGATCGACGCGGACGCCGCCCGTGACGGGATGGCCGACCGCATGGACCGCAAGGTCGAGTGGGTCAAGCAGGGCGCCGGGTCGCGCTGGGACGACCTCGAGATCAACGCGTGGGTGCCGGTGGTCGTGCTCACCGACGACGCCCGGTCCGTCGCGGAGATGGTGGCACCCGGGTTCGGCCTCGACCCGGCCCACGCGCTCGACGCCCTCGAGTCGCCGATGACGATGGTCGGCACCGCCGAGGAGATCGCCGAGCGCCTGCACGAGCGCCGCGAGCGCTGGGGGTTCTCGTACCACGTGGTGCAGAACGAGGCCGCGCTCGAGCTCGCCCCGGTCGTCGAGGCGCTCGCGGGCACCTGACCGGTGACCGGCCGGCCCGTGCCCGCGGCCCCCTAGTCGGCGTAGGTCCAGTCGGGGCGCTTGAGCTCCTGGCGCGGGTCGTAGGTCGCCTCGCCGCCGACCAGGTCGACGAGCTTCGGCGTCGGGATCTCGCGGCGCGAGGAGGGGCACCAGCCGTCGAGGTGCGCGGCGACGTCCTCGGGGAAGGTGCGCAGCACGCTCGAGACGAGGGTCTGCTCCTGCACGGGCAGGTAGCAGCGGTTCCCGTCGGTCACGATGCGCAGGTGCTCCTCGATGGTGTCGAGGTCCGCGTCGGACCCGCCGCCGGTGCGGATCCGGTCGAGCGCCGCGGTGATCGCACCCGAGCCGAGCTTGCACGGGGGGCACTGGCCGCAGGACTCCACCCACAGGAAGCGCGACAGCGTGTGCACCACCTCGACCATGCACGCGCTGTCGTCGTAGACGATGAACCCCCCGGCGCCGAGGCCGGAGCCGGCGGCCTCCATGTCCTCGTAGGTGAGCGGGGTGTCGAGCGCGGCCTCGCCCAGCACCGCGTTCGCGACGCCGGGGAAGACCGCCTTGATGCGGTGGCCCTCCTTCGGCCCGCCACAGCGCTGGAGGACCTCGCGCAGCGTCGTGCCCATCGGCACCTCGACCACGCCCGGCGCGGCGACGTCGCCGACGATCGTGCAGATCACGGTGCCGGGTGACTCCTCGGTGCCGAGCGAGCGGAACGCGTCCCGCCCGTTCGCCATGATCCACGCCGCCTGCGCCAGCGTCTCGGCGTTGTTCACGAGCGTGGGGTTGGGGTCGGGTCCGCCCTCCTCGGACAGCGCGGCGGGGTCGGGCGACGGCGCGGCCTGCCAGCCGAGCTGCGGGCCGGTCGAGAACAGCCCGTGCAGGTACGGCGGGAGCCAGCGCGGGAGCGGCTCCTTGCCCTCGATGACCTCGAGCAGCGCCTTCTCCTCACCGAAGAGGTACTCCTCGGGGCCGGTCACGACGGTGATCGTGATCCCGCCCAGCCAGTCCGCCTCCTCGATCTCGGTGAGCGCCCTGCGCACCGCCTCGAGCTCCGGGGTGAACGACGCCTTCATCGCGAGGAACGCCTCGGTCGCACCCACGGTCTCGGCGGCGATGAGCAGCCCCTCGATCACCGCGTAGGGGTTCGCGCGCAGCAGCGCCCGGTCCTTGAAGGTCCCCGGCTCGCCCTCGGCGGCGTTGCACACGGCGTAGCGCGTGCCCGACGCCCCGGACGCCACCGACCGCCACTTCACCCCGGTCGGGAACCCGGCCCCTCCCCGGCCTCGCAGCCCGGCGGCGGTGATCTCCTCGATCGTCGCCTTCGAGCCGACGTGACGAGCGCCGGCGAGGCCGTTGCCCCCGCCCACGGCCATGTACTCCTCGAGCGAGGAGAGCGGCGGATCGTGCAGCAGCCGGTTGTCGTCCATGGAACCTCCTTGTACCCCCGAAGGGTCTACTCGCGTGCCTCGAGGTGGACCCTCAGGCGGCATCCCGCGCGGCGGGGGTCGTGGGGGACGAGCTCGTCCACCACCATGCCACCGACGAGGTCGGCCACACCGCGTGCGATGCCGAGGTGGATGCCGCAGACGGTGCCGGGGTCGCGCACGGCCGCCGACGCGAAGGGGCAGGACCGCAGGGTCACCTCGACCTCGTCGCCGTCGCGGGTGACGACCGGGTCGAACCCGTGGCGCGCCATCTCCTCCACCAGCGTCTCGATCGGGTCCGCCGCCGCGTCGGGGTCCGAGCGGACCCCCGCGCGCCGGCCCACCTCCTCCGCGGCCTCCCCGCTGCGGAGCATCTCGACCAGCAGCGTGGAGAGCCGCTCGTAGGGGCTCTCCACCCCCCAGCGGGCCTCGACCGCCGGCGCGACCCGGTAGCACAGCCGGGGACGCCCCCTCCCCTTGGAGGGCACGGTGCCCGAGACGAGCAGGTCCGCCGCGGTCAGCTTCGCCAGGTGCTGACGGACCGCGTTGTGGTTGAGCCCGAAGTGCTCCGTGAGCTCGGCGACGTCCACCGCGCGGTCCGCGTCGACGATGTAGCGGAAGATCCGGTGGCGGGTCGGATCACCCAGCGCTCGCGCCTGTTCCTGCAGGGTCGTCACGGTGGGCTTCCGGCCAGGACATTCATCCACGACATACTGGAAGTATTCACCGAAAGGGAGGACGAGGCATGGCGACCCCATCCGGGCGAGGACCCACCGGCCCGGACGATGCCGGCCCCGCCGCCGCCGGTCGCGTCGCGGCCGTGCACCGCCAGACCCGCCGCTCGCTGGTCCTGACGGTCGCCTTCGTCGCCGCCGCGGTCGTCCTCGCGCTCGTCGACGGCCCCGAGGGCCGCTGGGCCGCCCTGCACCTGTTCCTGCTCGGGGCGCTGCTCACGGCGATCTCCACGGCCACCGTCTACCTGTCGGTCACGTGGTCCGCCGCGCCGGCACCACCCGACTCCCTGATCGAGGCCCAGCGCTGGATCCTCGCCACTGCGGCGCTCGGCGTGGTCGCCTCGCGACGGCTCGACGCGCCCGCGTGGACGACGGTGGTCACGGCCCTGGTCGTCGTGCTCGCCCTCGCGGTGCTCGCCGCAGCGCTGCTCGGCGTGCGCCGGCACGCCAGGGTCGACCGGTTCCTGCCCGCCATCGACGGCTACCTGGTCGCGCTCGCGGCGGGCGCGCTCGGCTCGCTCGCCGGGGCGCTGCTCGCCGGTGGCGTGCTCGACGACCTGGCAGGCGGGCGGATCGGCGTCGGCGAGCTGCACGCGAGGGTCCGGGGCGCGCACATGACCCTCAACCTGTTCGGGATGGTGGGGCTCGTGGTCGCCTCGACGCTGCCGTACATGTCCGCGACCCAGTCCCGCTCGAAGATGTCGCGCCGGGCGACGAGCGGGGCCGTGTGGTCGGTGATCGTGACCCTCGCCGCCGCGACCGCGGTGAGCGTGGTGGGCAGCCTCTCGGGCGACGACCGGCTCGCGGCGGCCGGGATCGCGGTGTACGCGCTGGCGCTGCTCGCGATGGTGCGCCTGCTGCCGGTGCCGGGGCGTCGTCAGCTGGAGTGGGCGGGCCCACGGCTGCTGCAGCTCGCGAGCGGGGTGCTGTGGTGGGTGGGCTGCACCGCCGCGCTCGCCTGGATCCGCGCCTGGGGCGGGGTCGAGGAGTGGCGCGTCGTCGCCGCGCTCGTGATCGGAGGGTACGGCCAGATCGTGCTCGCCTCGCTCGCCTACCTCGGTCCCGTCGTCCGCGGTGGCGGCCACGTCCGTCTGGGCCAGGGGTTCGCGACCACCCGTTCGTGGGTCGCGCTCGCCGCGGGCAACGTCGCCGCGGTCGCGGCGCTGACCGACCGGGTGCCCGTGCTCGCGCTGGCGCTCGCGGTGCTGGCGGCGGACCTGGTCGTCCGGGGTGCGGCGCTCGTCAGCGGCGCGCGGCGCGCCGTTCCACACTGAGGTTGTAGAGGGCGAAGCCGGCCATGAGGCCGAACCCCGGCCCGCCCCAGAACGCGGCGAACGCGCCGACGCCCAGGCTGCCCGGGATGTCGGCACCCGCGAGCCAGATGCCGCCGCCGACACCGACGAGGAAGATCAGCGTGGCGACCACGACGCTGACGATGAGGTACCTCGTCTGGTCCGGCTCACGCCGGCCTGCTGCTGCCGCGACGTCCTCGCGGTCTGTCAGGGTGGGAACGGATGTGTCCAAGGCGCTGACGGTCATACTGTTATTTCTAACAGAAAACAGATAAATCACCATCGACGCCGCACCTCGAACCCCGGAGCAGCACGTGACGACACCCCAGCGCCCCGAACGGCCCCGCTCCCGCGAGTCGGGCCACCCGACCGGCAAGGCGATCGTGGTCCTCGTCGTCGTCACCGTCGGGCTCTTCGTGCTCGCCGCGCTGAGCACCTTCTGAGGCGCACGTCGCGAGGGGCCCGGGGCCGGGCCGAGGGCCTCAGGGTGCGGCGACGTCGCCGTTGGCCGGCAGCTCGGCGCGGTCGAGGGCCTCGGCGGTGAGCGTCCGGCCGAGCTCGATCATCTCCTCGGCGCGGTGGAAGTCGAGCACCCGGCACGCGTCCTTCGGCACGCGCACCAGCACGTCCGGCGGGTGCCCGGCCATCCGGTAGCGGGTCACGAGGGCCTGCATCGCCTCGAGCGACTGGGTCATGACGTCGAACTTGCCCAACCCCGGGGGCAGGGCGTCCAGGACGTCGGAGGCCGGCGCGGCGCCGCCGTCGCCGGCGGGCTCGTCCGGGTCCGCGGGCACGAACCGGCTGGTCAGCGAGCGCACGAGGTCCCGGTCGAGCAGCTGCGACGCGCTGCGCCGGAACCGCTCGGTCCACTCCTCGATCGGGCGGGCCTCCGCGGTGACGGCCGCGGTCGCCGCGCCCTCCTCGGCGGTGCCGCCGACGCGCTCACCGGTGAGGTCGACGGCGACGGTGAGGTCCGAGCGCACCGACGCGGTCGGCGCGACCGGCACCGGGTCCATGATCCCGCCGTCGACGAGCACCCGACCGTTGAGCATCACCGGCGTGAAGATGCCCGGCATCGCGATCGACGCCCGCACCGCGACCTCGACCGGACCGTGCTGGAACCAGACCTCCTTGCGGGAGAGCAGGTCCGTCGCGACGGCCGTGTAGGGGATCGGCAGGTCCTCGATCCTCAACCCGCCGATGAGGTCGCCCATGCGGCTCAGCAGCTTGCCGGCGCGGATCGCGCCGGGGGCCGACAGCGACGGGTCGAGGAGCCGGATCACGTCGAGCTGGCTGAGCCCCTTCACCCACTCGACGTAGTCATCGAGCCGCCCGGCGGCGTGCAGCGCCCCGACCAGGGCGCCCATCGAGCACCCCGCGACCGCGACGACCTCCATCCCCCGCTCCTCGAGCACCTCGATGGCCCCGATGTGCGCGTAGCCCCTCGCCCCTCCCGAACCCAGGGCGAGGGCGACACGTCGCGGGGACCCCGCCTCGGGGCCCCTCGGAGCGGACGGCGCGGCCATCGGGCCGATCGTACGGGCCGGAAAAAGTTCGGAGGTCGCGGAATAGATGACGTATCAACTCACTTCCCCCGGGTACGTACACCGTTCAACTTGCACGAGGAGCAGACATCCAGATGACCGACACGGCCCCGACCACGACCTTCACCCCCGAGCAGCTCACCGGTGAGTACACGCTCGACCCGACCCACACGCGGCTCGGCTTCGTCACCCGCCACGCGATGATCACGAAGGTCCGCGGCGCCTTCAACGAGTTCGACAGCGAGCTCTACATCGACGCTGCCGACCCGTCGAAGTCCACGGCCAAGGTGGTCATCAAGGTGGACTCGATCGACACCCGCAATGCGGACCGCGACGCGCACCTGCGCAGCAACGACTTCTTCGCCATGGACGAGTACCCGACGATCACGTTCGAGTCGACCAAGGCGGAGCAGGTCTCCGACGACGTGTTCCGGGTGACCGGCGACCTGACCATCAAGGGCGTGACCAAGGAGGTCAGCGTCGACCTCGAGTTCACCGGCGCCGCCCAGGACCCCTTCGGGAACCTCCGCCTCGGCTTCGAGGGCGGCCTCACCGTCAACCGCAAGGACTGGGGCATCACCTGGAACGCCGCGCTCGAGACCGGCGGCGTGCTGGTGAGCGAGAAGGTCCAGCTCGAGCTGGAGCTCTCGGCCATCAAGAAGGCCTGACCGGGACGACCTGACCAGGCCGGTCCGACAAGGGAACCCCGCGTAGGTTGCGTGGGTGCGGGCCCCGTGCCCGCACCCACGCCGCGCGGGACGCCGGCGACGACACGGGACGGAGGTGATCGACGTGGACGAGCGCGTGACGCGGTCACCACTGCTGCGGCGGCTGTGCGGCGGGCTGATCGCGGCCTACCGGAAGGACCCGGCGCTGCACGGGATCGCCACCGCCGAGGTCCTGCTCTACCAGGGCGTCTGGGCGATCGCCGCGCACCGCGTGTCGCACCGCCTCTGGCGCTGGGGGGTGCCGTTCATCCCGCGGCTGATCTCCCAGGTCGTGCGTGCCGTGACCGGCGTGGAGATCCACCCGGGCGCACGCATCGGCCGCTGCGTGTTCATCGACCACGGCGCCGGGGTGGTCATCGGCGAGACCGCCGAGGTGGGCGACCACGTGATGATGTACCACGGCGTCACGCTCGGCGGGCACGGGTGGTGGGCCGACCGCAAGGGCTCGAAGCGCCACCCGACCATCGAGGAGGGCGTCACCCTCGGCGTCGGCGCGTCGGTGCTCGGACCCGTGACCGTCGGCGCGCGGAGCCGCATCGGCCCCCACGCCGTGGTGATCGACGACGTCCCACCCGACTCGATCGTCGTCGCACCGAAGGGCCGCCTCCTCGTCGAGCGCGGCGAACGCGTGCAACCGGGGTACGTGGACGACGCCACGCTCGTGCAACCGGCCTGGCTCCAGAACCACGAGATGGGAGGCCTGTGATGGCACTGCACCCCGACATCACCGCGCTGATCGGCAGGACCCCGCTGGTCGAGCTGCGCCGCTACGGACAGGGGGTGCCCGGCCGTCTCGTCGCGAAGCTCGAGAGCGCGAACCCCGGCGGCAGCGTGAAGGACCGCATCGCGCTCGCGATGGTCGAGGCCGCTGAGCGGGACGGGCGGCTGCCCGAGGGCGGGACGATCGTCGAACCGACCAGCGGCAACACCGGGATCGGGCTCGCGATGGTCGCGGCGGCCAAGGGCTACGACGCCGTGTTCACGATGCCCGAGAGCATGAGCCTCGAGCGCCGCAAGCTGCTCACCGCGTACGGCGCACGCATCGAGCTCACCCCCAGGGAGCTCGGCATGAAGGGCGCGATCGCACGCGCGGCCGAGCTGGTCGAGGAGCACGGCTGGTTCATGCCCCAGCAGTTCGAGAACCCGGCGAACCCCGAGGTGCACCGGCGCACCACCGCCGAGGAGGTCTGGGCCGACACGGGGGGCGACCTCGACGCGTTCGTCTCCGGCATCGGCACCGGCGGCACGATCACCGGCGTCGGTGCGGTGCTCAAGGAGCGCCGACCCTCGGTCCTTGTCGTCGCGGTCGAGCCCGAGGAGTCCGCGGTGCTCTCCGGCGAGGAGCCCGCACCGCACCCCATCCAGGGCATCGGCGCCGGCTTCGTGCCCGACGTGCTCGACACCGAGGTCTACGACGAGATCATCCGTGTGGACGCCCGCAGCGCCGCCGAGGCCACCCGCCGCCTCGCCCGCACCGAGGGCATCCTCGCCGGCATCTCCAGCGGTGCCGCCCTCCACGCCGCGGAGCAGGTCGCCCGCCGACCCGAGCTCGAGGGCAAGGTGGTCGTGGTGGTCCTGCCCGACACCGGCGAGCGCTACCTCAGCACGGACCTGTTCGAGCCCGGCACCTGAGCGGGGACCGGGCGTCCCAGCCGTCGCGTACCGTCGCGACGTGACACATCCCGCAGACCGGCACGACCTCATCCGCGTCCAGGGCGCCCGCGAGAACAACCTCAAGGACGTCAGCGTCGAGATCCCGAAGCGGCGGCTGACGGTGTTCACCGGGGTGTCCGGCTCGGGCAAGAGCTCGCTCGTCTTCGCCACGATCGCCGCCGAATCCCAGCGCCTCATCAACGAGACCTACAGCGCGTTCGTGCAGGGGTTCATGCCCACCCTCTCCCGCCCCGAGGTCGACCTGCTCGACGGGCTGACCACCGCGATCATCGTCGACCAGGAGCGGATGGGCGCCAACCCGCGCTCCACGGTCGGCACCGCAACCGATGCGAACGCGCTGCTGCGCATCCTGTTCTCGCGGCTCGGCCGGCCGCAGATCGGACCGGCGACCGCGTACTCGTTCAACGTGCCCTCGGTGACGGCCAAGGGCGCGATCACCGTCGACAAGGGCGGCAGGACGACGACCGAGAAGGCGACCTTCACCCGCCTCGGCGGCATGTGCCCCCGCTGCGAGGGCATGGGCCAGGTGACCGACTTCGACCTCTCACAGCTCTACGACGACTCGAAGTCGCTCAACGAGGGCGCACTCACCATCCCCGGCTACTCGATGGACGGCTGGTACGGGCGCATCTACCGCGGCTGCGGCTTCTTCGACCCCGACAAGCCGATCGGGAAGTTCACCAAGCGGGAGCTGCAGGACCTCCTGTACAAGGAGCCCACCAAGATCAAGGTCGACGGCATCAACGTCACCTACGAGGGCCTCATCGGGCGCATCCAGAAGTCGATGCTGTCGAAGGACCGCGAGGCGATGCAGCCCCACATCCGGGCCTTCGTCGACCGGGTGGTGACCTTCACGACCTGCCCCGACTGCGACGGCACCCGGCTGTCGGAGCCGGCCCGCTCCTCGAAGATCGACGGGATCAACATCGCGGACGCCTGCGCGATGCAGATCACCGACCTGGCGGAGTGGGTGCGCACGATCGACGAGCCGTCGGTCGCCCCGCTGCTCACCACGCTGGCGCAGACCCTCGACTCGTTCGTGGAGATCGGCCTCGGGTACCTGTCGCTCGACCGGCCCACCGGCACCCTCTCCGGCGGCGAGTCCCAGCGCACCAAGATGATCCGCCACCTCGGCTCGTCGCTGACCGACGTCACCTACGTCTTCGACGAGCCGACGATCGGCATGCACCCCCACGACATCCAGCGCATGAACGCGCTGCTGCTGCGACTGCGCGACAAGGGCAACACCGTGCTCGTCGTCGAGCACAAGCCCGAGGTGATCGCGATCGCGGACCACGTCGTGGACCTCGGTCCCGGCGCGGGCACCGCCGGCGGGTCGGTCTGCTTCGAGGGCACCGTCGAGGGGCTGCGGACCAGCGGCACTCTCACCGGGCGGCACCTCGACGACCGCGCCTCGGTCAAGGCGGAGGTGCGCACGCCCACGGGCGCGCTCGAGGTGCGCGGGGCCGACCTGCACAACCTGCAGGAGGTCGACGTCGACATCCCGCTGGGGGTGCTCGTGGTCGTCACCGGCGTCGCGGGTTCGGGCAAGAGCTCGCTGATCCACGGGTCGGTGTCGCCGCGCGAGGGCGTCATCGCCATCGACCAGACCCCGATCCGCGGGTCGCGGCGGAGCAACCCGGCCACCTACACGGGGCTCCTCGACCCGATCCGCAAGGCCTTCGCGAAGGCGAACGGGGTCAAGCCGTCACTGTTCAGCGCCAACTCCGAGGGTGCCTGCCCCACCTGCAACGGCGCGGGCGTGGTGTACATGGACCTGGCGATGATGGCCGGCGTCGCCAGCACCTGCGAGGACTGCGGCGGGAAGCGCTTCCAGGCCGAGGTGCTCGAGTACCGCCTCGGCGGGCGCGACATCTCCGAGGTGCTGGCGATGCCGGTCGAGGAGGCGGAGCGCTTCTTCGCCGAGGGCGAGGCGAGGACCCCCGCGGCCCACAAGATCCTCGACCGCTTGGCGGACGTCGGGCTCGGCTACCTCACGTTGGGGCAGCCGCTCACCACGCTCTCCGGTGGCGAACGTCAGCGGCTCAAGCTGGCGACGCACATGGGCGAGCAGGGAGGGGTCTACGTGCTCGACGAACCGACCGTCGGCCTGCACCTCGCGGACGTCGAGCAGCTGCTCGGGCTGCTCGACCGCCTGGTCGACTCGGGCAAGTCGGTCATCGTGATCGAGCACCACCAGGCGGTGATGGCGCACGCGGACTGGATCATCGACCTCGGCCCCGGCGCGGGGCACGACGGCGGACGGGTCGTGTTCGAGGGCACCCCCGCGGAGCTCGTCGCCGCCCGGTCCACCCTCACGGGCCAGCACCTCGCCGACTACGTCGGCGCCTGACCGCTCGTCGAACCGGACTGGGTGCGTTCAGTCGGCGCGGGTGAGGGCCTCGGTCGTCGGCAGCGAGACCTCGATGCGCTCGAAGGTGACGCTGCCGCCGAGGCGCGGCGTCGCGTACGCGGTGGCCGTCGCGACGATCTGCAGCGTGAGCGTCTCCCCCGCGTCGAGGTGCTGGAGGACGGTCTCCAGCTCCACCTCGGTGGTGTGCTCCCCGCCGTCGAGCTCCAGCGGGATCGGCGTGACCTGGTTGCCGACCACGACCGAGCGCTCGTCGTCGACGAGCTGGGCGAACACCCGCACGGGCCGCTCCCCCTCCGCCACCTCACCGCGGTAGGTGAGGCGCAGCCGGGGTGCGCCGAGGACGAGCGTCGCCTCCCCGGGCGCCTCGATCGGCACGTCGACCGCCACCTCGGCCACGTCGGGGGTGATGCGCCACACGAGCGTGTCGAGCACCTCCGGCTCGGGTGGCGGCTCGGTGAGCGCCGAGACGCTGCGCTCGCTCAGCTCGAGCGTGCCGGACCCCTCCCCCTCGAGCGGCTCCGCCTCGGGCGGCGGCAGCTCGTCGCCCACCCACGTCGTGCCGTCCTGGTCGACCACCTCGACCCGCGCGCCGGTGTCGACGTCCTCGTCGCCCTTGAGGTACCGGTCGAGCCAGGCGAAGGTGCGCTCGGCGACCCTCGACTCGTCGCCGCCCTCGGTGCGGCACGTGCCGTGCCCGCCGCAGATCCACAGCGTCGCGACCGGCACGTCGTTGCCGTCGAGGACCTCGAAGTTCGTCACGACCTCGTCGACGGTGAACAGGGTGTCGACGGTGCCGTGCACCAGCAGGGTCGGCACCCGGACCTGCTCGACGAGCTCCGCGGGCCCGCGGGCGCGGAACCACTCGAGGTCCTCCTCGGAGAGGGTGCCACGCTCGACGCCGGACTCGTACGCGCTCACCGCGTGCGGGTCGACCTCCCCCGCGGCCGTCCCGGCGTCGATCAGCACCTGCGCCCAGCCGGTCTTGACCAGTCCCGACCGGTACAGCGAGGTCTCGAGGGAGTGCCACGCGAGGCCGGGCACGATCGCGTCGACGCGGCAGTCGATGGCCGCGACGACGAGCTGGATGCCACCGCCGTAGGAGAAGCCGACCATGCCGGCGCGGGGGTCGCCCTCGCGGTCGGTGAGCGCCTCGGGCCGCTCCGCCACCCAGTCGAGCAGCACCTGCACGTCGCGCCCCTCGTGGTCCGGGCTGTTGATCTGCACCACGCCGGTCGACTCACCGAAGCCGCGCGGGTCCCACGTGAGCACGTTGTAGCCACGCTCGTTCATCGGGCCGATGCCGAGCGCCCCGAACAGCGCCGCCCCCTCCTCGGAGGTGTCGCCCGGCAGCGACCACCCGGGCCCCATCAGCACCGTGGGCCGGGGGTCGTCCGGGGTCGCGTCGTCCGCGGGGAACCAGTGCACCCGCAGCTCGGTGCCGTCGAACGAGGTCACCGTGTGGTCGTGCTCGACGCCCTCGACGGGGGTCGAGCGGACCTCCTCGACCGAGAACCCCTGGTCGCACCCACGGCCCTCACCTGGAGCGGCCGGGTCGTCCGTGGCCGGCGGGGCGGGATCCGCCCGGTCCGGTCCGTCCTCGCCGGCACACCCCGCGACGACCAGCACCGCCGCGAGCGCGCCGACGAGGAGGCGCCGACGTCGTGGTCGTGCATCCCCCATCGGCTGTTCCTCCCTCCGGTTCCACCGGTAGCTCCCGCACCGTACCGACTCGTCGCACCTAGCATCGGTGCGTGCCGAACGACTTGAGCGCGGAGGCGGTCACGAACGCCGCGGCGAACCTTGCAGGGGTGGTGCGGCGGACGCCGCTGGAGCTCAGCGAGCGCCTCAGCGACCGGGCGGGCGCGCCGGTCCTCCTCAAGCGCGAGGACCAGCAACTGTGCCGCTCGTACAAGGTGCGGGGCGCGTTCCACACGATCTCGTCGCTGGACGCGTCCGAGCGCGCGCGGGGCGTCGTGTGCGCGAGCGCGGGCAACCACGGGCAGGGGGTCGCGTTCAGCTGCCAGCGCCTCGGCATCAAGGGGACGGTGGTCGTCCCGTCGACCACCCCGCGCCAGAAGCGGCAGCGCATCGAGGCGCTCGGCGCGGGCTGGGTCGAGCTGGTGACCGCCGGCAGTTCCTACGACGAGGCCGACGCCGCCGCCAGGGAGGACGCGGCGCGCACCGGTGCCGTGTACGTGCACCCCTTCGACGACCCGAGGACCATCACCGGCCAGGGGACCGTCGCGATCGAGCTCGTCGAGCAGGCGGACGCCGGGCTGGGCACCGTCGTCGTGCCCATCGGCGGCGGCGGGCTCATCGCCGGGATGGCGCTGTGGCTGCGCGAGCACCACCCCGACGTGCGCATCGTCGGCGTCGAGCCGGTGGGGGCGGCGAGCATGGGCGCCGCGGTGGCGGCCGGCGCACCGGTCGAGCTGGCGGAGGTCGACACGTTCGTCGACGGCGCGGCGGTCGCGCGGGTCGGCCGGCTCACGTTCCCGCTGGTGCGGGACCTCGTCGACGAGCTGGTCACCGTGCCGGAAGGGGCGGTGTGCACCGAGATGCTGGAGCTGTACCAGACCGAGGGGATCATCGCGGAGCCGGCCGGGGCGCTGGCCAGCGCGGCGCTCCGCTCGGAGGTGCAGCCCGTGGGCGGGAGGCCGGTGGCGTGCGTGGTCTCGGGCGGCAACAACGACGTCAGCCGCTACGCCGAGATCGTCGAGCGGTCGCTGCTGCACGAGGGCCTCCGCCACTACTTCCTGGTGACCTTCCCCCAGGAGCCGGGCGCGCTGCGCCACTTCCTCGACGAGGCCCTCGGCGAGCGCGACGACATCGTGCTGTTCGAGTACGTGAAGAAGAACAACCGCGAGACGGGACCGGCCCTGGTCGGCATCGAGCTGGAGCGGGCGGAGGACCTGGCGGCGCTGCGCGAGCGGATGGACCGCAGCGGGCTGCGGATCGATCCGGTGCCGGCCGGCTCCCCCCTGTTCGAGTTCATCCTCTGATCCCCCGTTCTGTGTCCCCGAAGTGAGGGTGCACCCTCACTTCGGGGACACAGAACGGGCAGGGTGGCGACGCGGCCGAGCACGACCACTGATGCCCAAGTGGCACTGACGCTCAGGTCGGCAGGAGCACCGCCTGGGTCTGGGTGACCTGGCCCACGAGGCGACCCTCGTCGTCGCGCAGGTCGGTCTGCACGACCACGAAGCGCCGGCCCGCCTGCAGCGGCGAGGAGGTCCCGTGCAGGGTGCCCTCGCGCAGCGCGCGCAGGAAGTTGGTGCTCGAGGAGACCGTCGAGGTCGAGGCGCCCTCGGGCAGGTTGAGGAACGCGCACACCGCCCCGAGCGAGTCCGCGAGCGTCATCAGCGCGCCGCCGTGCAGCATCCCCGCGACCGTGCACCGCTCGGGTGCCCAGTCGAGCTCGCCGACCACCCGGTCGGGGCCGGCCTCGGTGATCCGCACCCCGACGTGCACGGCGAACGGCATCGACGCGACGAGCGCCTCGGGGTCCGGCGGGCTCGGAGCCTGGTCCATGGGGTCCTCCTGTCGGCTCAACCGATCCGGGCGTGCTGCCCGCCGTCGACGGGCAGCACGACGCCGGTGACGAAGCGCGCCTCGTCCGAGGCGAGGTACAGCACGGCGTGCGCGACGTCCCACGCGTCGCCCATGCGCCGCCCCAGCGGCACGAGCGCGTCGCGCTCGCGCCGCAGCTCGTCGCGGTCCCGCCCGGTCGCTGCAGCGATGCCCTCGATCGCCATCGGCGTGTCCATCAGGCCGGGGGCGACGGCGTTCACCCGCACCCCGCGCCCGGCGCTGCTCATCGCGAGCTGCTGGGTGAGGGCGTTCACCCCCGCCTTCGAGGTCTTGTAGGCCACGAGCGGCACCGAGCACACCGCCGCGGCGGACGAGATGTTGACCACCGACCCCGAACCCCGGGCGCGCATGTGGGGCAGCACGTGCTTGCAGGTCATCCACATGCCCTTGAGGTTCACCGAGTGGATGAGGTCCCACGCCTCCTCGGTCAGCGTCGACGCGCCGGCGTCGCCGGTGCCGATGCCGACGTTGTTGACGAGCACGTCGACGCGGCCGAGCCGCTCGAGCGCCGTCGCCGCGATGGCGCGGCAGTCGTCCTCGACGGTGACGTCCGCCTGCATGGCGGTCGCGGCGCCGCCCTCGGAGCGGATCTCCGCCACCGTGGCCTCGGCCCGCTCGAGGTCCCGGTCCACCGCGAGCACCGTCGCGCCCTCGCGTGCGAGCAGCAGCGAGGTGGCCCTGCCGTTGCCGACCGTCTCGCCCGGGGTCTGGCCGGCGCCCACGACGACCGCCGCCTTGCCCTCGACCCTCATGACGGGAACCCCGGCACGCCCGGGTCGAGCGCCACGTCGAAGGTGTTCAGCGCCATGCAGGTCAGCGAGTACTGGCCGACGGTGAACACGAGGTCCATCACCTGCTGGGTGCTCCAGTCCGCTGTGAGCGCCTCCCACGTCGCGTCGGAGACCCGGTGCTCGGCGAGGAGCTCGTCGGTCGCCGCGAGCAGCGCGGCGTCGCGCGGCGACCAGCCGTCGAGCGCCTCGACGGTGAGCCGGGCGACCTCGTCCTCGGTGACGCCCTCCCGCCGGCCGATGAGCGTGTGCTGCCCGAACTCGTACTCGCTGCCGCAACGCCACCCGACGCGCAGGATGACCAGCTCGCGCTCCCTCGCCGGCAGGGTGCTCTTGTTCAGCACGTGTCCGCCGAACACGAGCCACCGCTTCAGCAGCTTCGGGTGGTGCGCGAGCACCCGGAAGATGTTGAGCCGCCCGAGCGCGTCGAGCGTCGAGCGCGTCTCGTCGTCCCAGTCCTCCTCGGTGGTGGGCGCCAGCCGTCGACCGCTCGCCATGTGACCCTCCTGTGCGACCGGCCCGAATGCTGGCACAGACCCGTGGCCGCCGCTGAGGTGCCGGCGCGCGACCACCGGGCCCCGGGGTTCGTGACGACGAGTGGTTCTATCGCCACGCTCGGCGAGGTAGGAGCGGAACCCGACGAACCGAGGCGTGCGCGCGGGCCGCGCCACGCTCCCCAGCACGGACCGTCAGGAAGGTGTCCCGCATGCGCCACCACCGCCCCCGAGCCCGCCGGCCGCTGCCCCCGGTGCCCCGCCTCCGCCGCCCGTCCGCCTTCGCGGCGCTCGGCGCCGCCGTCGCTGCGGGCGTCGCGCTGCTCGTCCTCGGCGGGGGCGGGGCGCTGGCGCACTCCGGGGCCGCCACAGCGGAGGGGACGCACGGCGATGGGTACCACGTCGTGCGCAGCGGCGACACGGTGCACGCCATCGCTCGCCTCCACGGCGTGTCGCCCGACGACGTGCGCGCCGCGAACGGCATCGTGGACGACCGCCTCTACGCGGGTGCGCGGCTCCGCATCGTCCCGGGCGCCGCAGGATCGTCCGGGTCGTCGGGCGGTGGGGGCACCCACGTGGTCGAGCCGGGGGACGTGCCGATCCACATCGCCCGCGACCACGGCGTCGCGCTCGACGACCTGCTGGCCCTCAACGGGCTCACGATGACGTCGCTGATCATGCCGGGCGACGTGCTGCGCATCCCGGGCGGATCGGGGTCGTGGGCCGGCGCCGTCGGCACGTGGCCCCGGGTGGTGTGCCCGGTGCCGGGCGCGTCGTACATGAACAGCTGGGGCTTCCCGAGGGGGACGTCGCGGTTCCACCAGGGCACCGACCTCTTCGCGCCGCGCGGCACGACCATCCGTGCGCCCGTGACGGGTCAGCTCACGTTCTCCGAGAACCGCCTCGGGGGGCTCACCTTCACGATCGAGACGCCGAGCGGGTGGGTGGCCTACGGCGCCCACCTGTCCGACACCATCGGGGGCTCGCGGTGGGTCGCCGCGGGTGATCCGATCGGCCGCGTCGGCGACAGCGGCAACGCGCGCGGCGGCGACCCGCACCTCCACCTCGAGCTCGATCGTGGCGCCGGTGCCGTGAACCCCTACCCGTCGCTCCTCGCGGCCTGCTGAGCGGTGGGCGGATCGGCATCTCCCGCCGGTGCCGACGCGGGTGGAGCGCTCTCCCCGCCGGGCGCGGCTCGACGGCGTCCCGCCTGACGGGGGCGGGACGCCGTCGGCCGCGCTGAGGACGCCCCCTCACGGGGGCGACCGCCCACGCGCTCAGCTCAGGGTGGCGGCGCCGAGGTAGCTCGACTCGAGCAGCGAGCGGTCCTCCGCCAGCACGTCAGCGGGCCCTTCCAGCACGAGGTCGCCGTGGGACAGCACCATTGCGCGGTCGGCGACGTCGAGCGCGAGGTGCACGTGCTGCTCGACCAGCAGCACGCCGCAGCCCGCGCCGTCGGCGATCCGGCGGACCACCGACAGCAGCTCGCCGACGACGATCGGCGCGAGGCCGAGGCTCATCTCGTCCACCATCAGCAGCCGGGGGTCGGAGGCGAGCGACCGGGCGAGCGCCAGCATCTGCTGCTGGCCACCGGAGAGCACGCCGGCCTTCCGGTCCAGGTGCGGCTCGAGCGCGGGGAACCACTCCAGCGCGCGGGCGACGCCGTCGCCGTCGTGTGCGCCGAGGCGAAGGTTCTCCCCGACCGTGAGCTGCGAGAACAGCGCCCGGTCCTCGAGCACGTGTGCGAGGCCCCGCCGGGCGAGCACGTGCGGCCGCGCCACGGGGACGGGACCGCCGAGCACGCGCAGCTCGCCGCCCAGCGGAGGGAGCAGCCCGGCCACGGTCAGCAACGTGGTCGTCTTGCCGGCACCGTTCGGGCCGAGCAGCGCGACGACCTCGCCCTCCTCCACCGCCAGGTCGAGGTCGCGCACGACCGGGACCCCACCGTGGCCGGCGCGCAGCCCCCGCACCTCGAGCAGGCGGCTCACGGGCCCTCCCCGCCGGGATCCGACACCCCTCCCCCGACGCCGAGGTACGCCTGCAGGACCTCGGGCGAGCGCTGCACCTCCGACGGCGAGCCGTCCGCGATGACCGCGCCCTCGTCGAGCACCACGACCCGGTCGCACACGTCCAGCACCAGGCCCATGTCGTGGTCGACCAGGAGGATCGAGGTCCCGCCGTCGACGATGCGCCGCAGCTGCGCGCCCAGCCGCCTCGACTCCGCGCTGTCGAGCCCGGCGGCCGGCTCGTCGAGGCACAGCAGGGCGGGCCCCGCGGCGAGCGCGCGGGCGACGCCCACCAGCTTGCGCTCGCCGTGGCTCAGCTCGGCTGGGCTCCGCCCTGCGAGGTCGGAGATGCCGACCGCGTCGAGCGCGGCGTCCACCTCGTGTCGGTCCCGTGCACGGTGCGGGCGGAGCAGGTCGGCGAGCACGCCGCGCACCGTGGGTCGCTCGGCGGCGACCTGGAGGTTCTCGCGGACGGTGAGGTCGTCGAAGAGCTCGACCGCCTGCCAGGTGCGCCCGAGCCCGAGGCGCGCGCGGTGCTGGGGTCCGAGCGCGGTGATCTCGCGACCCCGGAAGGTGACCCGACCACGGGCCGGCGCGAAGCCGCTCAGCGCGTCGATGAAGGTCGTCTTGCCGGCCCCGTTGGGTCCGATCAGCCCGAGCAGGCACGCTTCGGGCACCTCCAGGTCCACGCCGTCGAGGGCGCGCACCGCACCGTAGGTGACGTCGAGGCCCTCGGTGCGCAGCAGCGGGGTCACTTGAGGCTCCCGGCCGCCACCGCGGCGTCACCCGCCGGGCTCGGTCGCTCCACCCCCGGCGACCCGGCCGGCCCCCTGCCGGGCACGAGCGCCCTGGCCCTCGCCGCGACGGCTCCCGCGATGCCGTCCGGGTACAGGATCGCCGTGACCACGAGGCCGGCTCCGCCGAGCAGCAGCGTCGACCCGCCGGGCACGCCGAGGAGCTCCTCGCCGAGGGTGAACGCGAGGCCTCCGGACACCAGCAGGCCGCCGACGACCGCGCCCGACACCCTGGTGATGCCCCCGAGGTACGCGAAGGCGAACAGGACCAGGGACTGCTCGTAGGTGAACACGTCCTGGGTGGCGCGCCCCTGCCGGTACGCGACCACCGCGCCGCCGAGGCCGGCGATCGCGGCGGACAGCGCGAACGCGAGCACCTTGGTGCGGGCCACGTCGACGCCTGCGGCGGCGGCGGACGACTCGTTCGCGCGCACCGCGAGCATGTGCCGGCCCAGGGTCGATCGGCGGAGGTTCGCGACCAGGACGCACAGGGCCGCCGCCACCAGCAGGACGGCGACCGCCGTCAGCGGGTTGGGCTGGAGGCCGTCGCCGATCGTGAACGGGCCGATCCGGCGGACCTCCGAGCGGGTCGGGTCGATGAGCTCGGGCCGGACGACCGGCGCGCCGTCGATGCCGCCGTTCACGATCGGGTTGTCGAACGCGAACCGGTCCATCGCCAGGCCGAACGCGAGGGTGACGATCGCGAGGCTCACCCCGCGGATGCGCAACGCCGGGACGGCCACCGCCGCGCCCACCGCGGCGGCCAGCACGACGCCGACGAGGATCGGCCAGGGGAACGGCCACCCCCTCGCCCCGGACAGCTCGGCGACGGTGAACGCGGCGATGCCGGCGAAGGCCATGGGCGCGAGCGAGATCTGTCCGGCGAACCCCGTGGCGACGACCAGCGACAGGCAGAGGATCACCCCGATCAGGCTGTTGGTGAGCGCGCCCCGCAGCGACGGCCCGAGCACGAACATCGCCGCGATCGCGGTGAGCGCGACGAGCACCGGGGTCGCCCACGTGGTGGTCCACCGCGGCGCGGGAGGCGCCGCGGGCAGCCGTCCGGGGCGCGCCGCTCCCCGGACGGGCAGCGCGTCGCCACGCACCGCGAGCACGGCCACGATCACGGCGAGGGGCAGCAGCGTCTCGACCCCGGGGATCGCGATGCCGTCCACGCGGGGGAACCAATCGGCGCTCACGCCGAGGTACTGCACGAGCGGCAACTGCATGCCCAGGAGGAACGCGGCGAGCGTCGTCCAGCCGAACGAGGTGAACCCGCCGACGAGCGCCGCGGTGAGCGCGGGCACCACCAGCGCCGGGATCACGACCGGGTCCACGGTGGAGCCCACCGACGCCACCAGGATGCCGAGCAGGCCCGTGACGAGGGTCGACAGGAGCCAGTTGACGCCGGCCAGCAGGTCGGGCGAGTAGCCGAGCGTGATCGCACCGCGCTCGTCCTCGGCCGCCGCCCGGGTCGCGAGGCCGAACCGGGTGCGCTGGAACAGGAGCCACAGCCCGGCGGCGCAGGCGACCACGACGAGCGCGACGAACAGCTGGTCCCCTGCGATCGAGGTGACCCCGAGGTCGACCTGGTCCTTGCCGACGAAGGGCAGCTCCTTGACCGAGCGGGGCGTCGTGGAGAACCGGCGAAGCACGATCGCCTGCAGCACGAGGAACACGCCGACCGACGCGACGACCTTGGCCAGCGGCGGCGCGTGCCGCAGGGGGCGGAACACCAGCAGGTGCAGCGCGAGCCCGAGCAGCACGGCGCAGGCGAGCGCCACTGCGAGCGCCGGCCAGAACTGCATGTTGGGCCCGAACGACACGTGGGTCGGCAGGTCCGGCAGGTCCAGCGAGTCCTCCGCCTGGAACAGGTGCACCGCGCCCTCGACGAGCGCGAGCGGGTTCGGCAGCGGCGGCAGGAACAGGTCGCCGTCGTTGCGCAGCGCCGTGTACACGTACGCGACGTACATGGCGACGCCGCCGTTCGCGAGGTTGATGACCCCGGACCCCCGGTAGGTGAGGACGATGCCGAGCGCGATCGCCGCGATCAGCGCACCCTGGGCGATGCCCGCGCCGGACAGGAAGATCGGGCGGAGCTCGTCGGAGAGGAGGACCGCCAGCAGCAGCCCGACGCCTCCCCCGATGAGCACCCACCGGACCGCCGTGACCCGGGAGCGACGCATCGCCGTCGGCCTCAGCCGCCCGGTCGCAGGTACGGCGAGATGTCGACCGGGTTGCCCTTGAGCTCGCTGCGCACGAGCTCCCAGCCCCCGTCCACGTAGCGGGCGACCGCCACCTCGCTGGCGCAGACCGCGACGTAGGGCGGCACCCCGCACTCGATCGGACCCGACTGGAACATCGCCGGGCCGGTGAAGCCCCGCACCGCCTCGTCGATGGCCTCGTAGGTGGCGTTCTCGACGCCGACCTCGTTGAGGACCTTGGCGGCGGTCACGATGACGTCGAACACGAGCGGCGCGGCGACGCTGTGGGCGATGTCGCCCGCGCCGTAGCGGTCCATGACCGCGAGGTACGCCCGAGCGCCCTCGGGCAGCTCGTCGGCGAGGAGCGACCCACCGACGAAGTACCACCCCTCCGGCGCCTCTCCGCCCTCGATGGCCCGGACGTGCTCGCGCATGGCGTCGCCGGCGCACACGCCGGTCGTGGCGACGAGCGGGTCGATCGACAGGGAGCGGATCGCGTCGTACGCGGCGATGCAGCCCTGTTCGAACAGGCCGAGCGACACGACGTCCGCGGTCGCGGCCCCGGCGGCCTGCAGTGCCGCCGCGATCTCCGGCGCGGTCGCGGTGGGCGGCACGAACACCTGGGCGACCTCGACCCCCGCCTCCTCCGCGATCGGGGTCAGCACGCTCGCACCGCCACGTCCGGCGACGTCGTCGGTGACGACGAGCGCGGTCGTCTTCGGGCGGAGGTCCTCGTTCACGAAGACCGCGCCGCCCATGCCGGCCCCGAGCGCACCGGTGGTGTACGACACCGCGTGCGGGGTGACGTAGTCGCTCGCGTCGAGCGGCGTGGACATCAACGCCGCGGCCTTGCCGTCGAGGGTGCCGTAGAGGTCGGCGTTGCCGTGCAGCACCAGGCCGGACACGACGAGGTCGATCTCCTCGTCGTTCGCGAAGCGTGCCCCGCAGGCAGCCCCGTCCTGCGGTGTCGCGACATCGCAGGTGACCAGTTCGAGGGGTCGGCCGCCGACGCCGCCGAGCTCCGAGTTCACGAGCTCGAGCGCGACCTCGACCGCCGCCTCGCCCTCGGGGAAGAAGGCGTCGCTGTGGGCGAAGCCGATCCGGTACGGCTCGCCCTCGGCCTCGCCGCCGGGACCCCCGGAGTACTCGAGCATCCACTCGATCGCCTCGGCCTCCCCCATCGTGCGGCTCGTGCCGTCCTCCGCGGACGGCTCCGAGGCGTCGGGCGCGGCCTCCTCCTCCGAGCACGCCGCGAGCAGCAGGGACCCCACGGCGAGGAACGCCGCGGCCCCCACCGCGGCGCGGCGCCGCCCGCGCGTCCGTGCCGACGTGCGGGCTTCGATGCGAACGTCCATGGCTCCCCCCGGAACACCGCGACGTGACCGCTGTCACCCCCCAGCGTGTCACACCTCCCGGCGGGCGCGCCGGTGGGCGCCGGGTACCCGGCGCCCACCGCTCCCGGGGGTCGGAGTGCTCCGTCGGTCAGCGGACCGCGTCGGCGGCGAGCTCCTCGAGGCGAAGCTCCGCCGCGGTGATGACGCCCTTGCGGTTCGCGTTCGCCTCCTCGTAGGCGAGCACCGCCCGGACCTCGCGCGCGTCGCGGAGCCGACCGAGCCGCTGCTTGACCTGCGCCACGCTCATGCCGTCGTAGCCGGAGATGGGCAGCTCGTCCTCCGACAGCGCCCCGGCCTCGGCACGCAGCCGGTGCAGCGCCGCCGCGGTGCGCTTGGCGCCCTCCTCCACCGCCTGCTCCTCGCTGGTGCGCAGGAAGGCGTCACGCCCGGCGGTGGCGGCGGACTCGGCGGCCTCGGCGAGGTCACGGCCTCGTCCGATCCGCTCGCCCACGGCCTCCTGCAGCCCGGAGGCGACGGCGACCGCCCGGTTCACGCCGCTCGCCACGACCCGGGAGGGCAGGGTCGCGACGCGCTGGCCCACACCGGCCGCGACCTGCATCGGCGTCGGTCGGATGGCGGACGGCCCGCCCATCGCGACCTCGGCGAGGCGCTGCTCGATCCACTCGACGGTCTCGGCGTGCGCGTCCTCGATCCGCTCGAGGAGGCGCACGATGCCGGTCTCGTCCAGGTGCTCCGCGATGACGCGGGCGAACCTCGCCCGGTCGCGCAGCTGGTGCTCGAGCGCGAGGTCCGCCATGAGCGCCTGCTGCACCGGGACGGCCTGGTCGAGCGTCTGGGTGCGGGCGAAGGCACCGACGCGGCCGATCGCGGCGCCGAGGAGGTCGGGGGCGCCGCCCAGCTCCCGCACCGCCTCGACGAGGCGGTCGCGTCGACGGCCCGCCTCGCGGGCGTTCGCCTCGAGCTCGCGGCGCACGGCGTCGTCGCGGGCCTGGACCGTGCGGCTCCGGGCGATGGCGGCCTCGGCCTCGGTCATCCGGATCAATGCGTTCAGCTCGGTGATCAGTTCGTTGGTCGTGATGCTCACTGGGAGTCCTTCCGTGGGGGTTCGCGACCCGTTACCCACGCGCTCGCGGACGCAACCATCCCGGTTGCCGCAGCTAGCAGGACATCCGTCACTCGCCCGGTGGCACGGAACCCCCGGTCCGGCGCGAGGCTGGGCGGCGTGCTGGACGACGCCACATCCGCACAGGTCGCGGAGCACCTCGGGCTCCTGCGCCACCCGGTCGAGCTCGTCGCGGCCCTGGACGACGACGAGGCGTCGAAGGAGGTCGAGGAGCTCCTCGCTCACGTCGCGTCGTTGTCGGACCTGGTCACCCTCACGCGGGGCGAGCACGTGCGCCGGCCCTCGTTCGCGGTGCTGCGACCGGGCACCCCCATCGGGATCCGCTTCGCCGGCGCCCCCACCGGTGACGCGCTCAGCTCGTTCGTGCTGGCGCTGCTGCACGTCGGCGGCCACCCGCCGAAGGTCCCCCCGGAGGTCGCCGCCCGCATCGCCCGGCTGGAGCTCCGCGTGGACCTCGAGACGTGGTTCGCGACGTCGTGCCTCAGCTGCGGCGAGACGGTGCAGTCGTTCAACACGATCAGCGTGCTCAACCCGACGGTGCAGCACACCGCGATCAACGGCGCGGCGTTCCGCGACGAGGCCGCCGCGCGGGGCATCGTCGGGGTGCCGGCGGTGTTCGTGAACGGCGAGCGGTTGGCCCACGGGCGGATGTCGATCGAGCGTGCCCTGGACGTCCTCGAGGCCCTGGGCGTCTGAGGCTCCCGAACTTCTGCGGGACAGCGACCCCCGAACGGCGCGACGCTGGCGGGAGCAACCGGTGCAGCCGAGAGGAGCAGCCATGGTCGACCCGATCCCGGCCGGCACGGAGCAGCGGGTGATCCCCTACCTGATGGTCGCGGGTGCCGCGCAGGCCATCGACTTCTACGTGGCGGCGTTCGGCGCGCAGGAGCGGTACCGGATGGAGATGCCCGGCGGGGGCATCGGGCACGCCGAGCTGTCCGTGCACGGTGCGCCCGTGTACCTCGCCGACGCGCCCGAGGACCTGCCGGGCGACCTCGGCGCCCCGCAGCACCTGGGCGGCACCTCGGTGCTGCTGCACCAGTACGTCGACGACGTCGACGCGGTGGTGGCCCGGGCCGAGGCGGCGGGCGCCACGGTGCTGCGCCCGCCGGAGGACCAGTTCTACGGCGACCGCGCGGCGGTGGTGCAGGACCCGTTCGGGCACCAGTGGTCGCTGCACACCCACGTCCGGGACGTGCCGATGGAGGAGCTGGAGGCCGCGGCCGCGCAGATGGCCGAGGGGTGAGGTGACGGACCGCCGTGCCGGGGAGGAGCGCGACGTGAGGTTCACGCAGTACTACCTGGACTGCTTGTCCCAGGCGAGCTACCTGGTCGCGGACCTCGACTCCAGGGTGGCCGCCGTCGTCGACCCGCGCCGCGACGTCCAGGAGTACCTGGACGACGCCGCCGCCGAGGGCCTCGAGATCCGCTACGTGATCGAGACGCACTTCCACGCCGACTTCCTCTCCGGGCACCTCGAGCTGGCCGAGGCCACGGGCGCGGAGATCGTCTACGGCGCCGCGGCGCAGCCCCGGTTCCCGATCCGGCGGGTGCGCACCGGCGACCGGATCGCCCTCGGCGACCCCGAGACGGGGGTCGTGCTCGAGTTCCGGGAGACCCCGGGGCACACCCCCGAGTCCATTTGCATCGTCCTGTGGGAGCGCGGCGCCGACGACGTGCCCTACGGGGTGCTCACCGGCGACACGCTCTTCGTCGGCGACGTCGGCCGCCCCGACCTGCTCGCGTCGGTGGGCGTCACCTCGGAGGAGCTCGCCCGCCAGCTGCACGCCTCCCTGCACGAGCAACTCCTGTCGCTGCCCGACGCGACCCGGGTCTTCCCCGGCCACGGCGCCGGCTCCGCGTGCGGAAAGCACCTGTCGACCGAGACGGTGTCGACGATCGGCGAGCAGCGGTCGGCCAACTACGCCCTGCAGCCGATGGACGTCGAGGACTTCGTCCGCGTCGTCACCGCCGGACAACCGAGCACCCCCTCGTACTTCGGGTTCGACGCCGGCCTCAACAAGGCGGACCGCGCGCTGATGGACACCGACCCGCCCCGCCCGATGTCACTCGACGAGGTCCTCGCCGCGCAGGCCGACGGCGCGCTCGTGCTCGACACCCGCGACCCCTCGGACTTCGCGGCGGGCCACCTCGCCGGCTCGATCAACGTCGGGGTGAACGGGCGCTACGCCGAGTACGTCGGCTCCGTGGTGCCGCCCGGCACCACGATCGTGCTCGTGTCGGACCCGGGCACCGAGCGGGAGGCGAAGGTGCGGCTGGCGCGCATCGGCTTCGACGACGTCCTCGGCCACCTCGACGGCGGCGCCGCCCGCCTGGTCGAGCGGCCCGAGGTCGCCCGACAGGCCTCGCGGCTCCAGGTCGGGACCTTCGACGAGGTGGTCGGGCGGCACGACGTCCAGGTGGTCGACGTGCGCGGCCCCGGTGAGCACGCGCTGGGGTCGATCCCCGGCGCGGTCGCGATCCCGCTCGCCGAGCTGCGCGACGCGGTCGGCTCCCTCGACCTCGATCGGCCGATCGTCGCCTACTGCGCCGGTGGCTACCGCTCGTCGGTCGCGGCGAGCCTGCTGCGCGCGCTGGGCGCTGAGGACGTGTCCGACCTCCTCGGCGGGTACGGCGCCTGGGCGCAGGCGCACGCCGCGACGGACCCGGCACCGCAGGGCTGAGCCGCGGGCGGGGTCAGCCCGCGGCGGGCTCGCGCGGCTCGAGCTCCCACGCGTCCGCGAGCAGGTCGAGCGAGCGGAGCCGCTGCTCGGGCCCGGGTGAGGAGTGCACGACCATCAGCTCGTCCGCGTCGGCGTGGTCCTTGAACTCCTCGAGGTACTTGCGGACGACGTCGGGCGTTCCGACGGCGGTGTACTTCACCATCTGCTCGACCTGGCGGCCCTGCGGCGACGCGAGGATCGCGTCGGCGTCCTCGTCGCTCAGCTCCTGGTCGCGCCCGAGGATGAGCCCGACCCGCGCGCGGCGCACGCGCAGGAACTGGGCGTCCGCGTCGTCCTGGGTGTCGGAGGCGATCACGTTGACCCCGGCGATGACGTAGGGCTCGGCGAGCTGCTCGGACGGGCGGAACTGGCGCCGGTAGATCGCGACCGCGTCGCGCAGCGCCTGCGGGGCGAAGTGCGAGGCGAACCCGTAGGGCAGGCCCAGCGCCGCGGCGAGCTGTGCCCCGTAGAGTGAGGACCCGAGGATGTAGAGCGGCACGTTGGTGCCGTGACCGGGCGTGGCCTTCACCCCGGGGACGCGGCTGCGGCCGGTGAGGTAGCCCTGGAGCTCGAGCACGTCCTCGGGGAACGTCTCGGCCGACAGCGCACCGCGGCGCAGCGCCTGCATGGTGACCTGGTCGGTGCCCGGCGCCCGACCGAGGCCGAGGTCGATGCGGCCGGGGTGGAGCTCGGCGAGGGTGCCGAACTGCTCGGCGATCGTGAGCGGTGCGTGGTTCGGCAGCATCACCCCGCCGGCGCCCAGCCGGATCGTCGAGGTGTGGGCGGCCACGTGGGCGATCAGCACGCTCGTCGCGGACGAGGCGATCGTGGAGATGTTGTGGTGCTCCGCGTACCAGACCCGCGCGTAGCCCCGGGCCTCGGCGCGGCGGGCGAGGTCGACCGTGGCGTGCAGCGCCTCGGCGACGGTGCTGCGCCGGTTGACCACGGCGAGGTCGAGGATCGAGAGGGGGACGCGCGGGGAGGACATGTGTTCGTCAACCAGCATTCGGGTTCCGTATTCCGCCGGTGGCGCCGGCTCAGCGGATCCGCGGCTTCGGGCGCTCACCGGAGCGGAACGTCTCGTTGCCCTCGACCAGCGCGTCGGGGGACGCGCCCAGCTGGAGGAAGACGTTGCCCAGGTCGACCGCCTGCCCGCCCGGCAGGTCCTTCGCCGCCCACAGGGTCCGCAGGGTCGCCTGCACGGCGAGGGGCGGCTGGGAGGCGATGCGCCCGGCGAGGTCGCGTGCGCCGGCGAGCAGCTCCTCCGCGGGCAGCACCTCGCTGACGAGCCCGAGGCGCAGCGCGGTGTCGGCGCTGATGCGCTCGTGGATCCCCGTCAGCGCCATGCGCAGCACGTCGCCGAAGGGCATGCGCCGCAGTAGCAGGATGGGCTCGTACGCCGCGACCATGCCGTAGGTCACGTGGGGGTCGAAGAAGGTGGCGTGCTCGGCGGCGATGACGATGTCCGCCTCGGCGATCATGTAGAAGGCGCCGCCGCAGGCCATGCCGTTCACCGCGGCGATGACCGGCTTCCAGCACCCCTGGCTCTTGGGGCCGAGCTGCTTGCCGGGGTCCTCGTAGGTGAACGGGTCGTAGGTCAGGTCGCTCGACTCGAACTCGGGCACGGTCGACCGGTCGATGCCGGTGCAGAACGCCTTGTCGCCGCTGCCGGTCAGCACGATCGCCCGGACCTCGGGGTCGGCCCGCAGCGCCTGCCACACCGACGCGAGCTCCTCGACCATCGTCGGGTCGAAGGCGTTGTGCACCTCGGGACGCTGGAGGGTGACGGTCGCGACGCCGTCGCCCACCTCCACGCCGAGGGTCGTGAGCTGGTCGAGGTCTGCTGCGCTGTCCACGCCGGCAGCCTAGGCACCGTTCGCCGTCCCGCAGGTGGGGACGGCGGGTACCGTCGGTCGCGGAGCCGCGCACGGAACATGGCACCGGGCCATGTGGTTGACGTGACATCCACCCATGGAGGCCGAGATGTCCGACACCGCCCAACGACCTCGCCCCGCCGTCGACGTGCGACGCGCGGAGGACCGCTTCACCACCCGGATCGGGTGGCTGGACTCCAAGCACTCGTTCTCGTTCAGCCAGCACTGGGACCCCACCAACACCCACCACGGCGTGCTGATGGTCAGCAACGACGACATCGTGCTGCCGGGGACCGGGTTCGAGACGCACCCGCACCGCGACATGGAGATCGTCACCTGGGTGCTCGAGGGCTCGCTCGTGCACCAGGACTCCGAGGGCCACAGCGGGGTGATCCACCCGGGCCTCGCGCAGCGGATGAGCGCCGGCACCGGGATCCTCCACTCGGAGAAGAACGACTCGTGGCGCCACGTGGGCGGCCCGGCCCACGACGAGCCGGTGCGGTTCATCCAGATGTGGGTGGTGCCGGACGAGCAGGGCATCGACCCCGGCTACGAGCAGCTCGACATCAGCGACGAGCTCGCGAAGGGCGGGCTCGTGACGGTCGCGTCGGGCATGCCGGAGCACGCCTCGCAGACCGCGATCCGCATCAGGAACCGCTACGCGGCCCTGCACGCCTCCCGTCTCGGGGCCGGCGGCACCGTGCACCTGCCGGACGCGCCGTTCGTCCACCTCTTCGTGGCGAGGGGCACCGTCGAGCTCGAGGGTGCCGGGCTGCTGCACGAGGGCGACGCCGCACGCCTGACCGCCGCCGGCGAGCGCCGCATGGAGGCCGTCGAGGACGCCGAGGTGCTCGCCTGGGAGATGTACGCGACGCTGCGCTGACGACGGTCCTGCGACGGGTCAGCGGGATGCGGCGGTCGCCGGCGTGTGCCGCTGGTCGAAGACCACCGCCAGCCGGGCGAGGGTCAGGGCGGCGAGCAGCAGGCCGAAGTCGCGCAGCGCGACGTCGTAGTGGTCGGCCAGCACCAGCAGGTTCACGATGATCCCGCCGAGCCAGGCGGCCACGAGGTAGCCCCCGAACCGGGGACGCACGGCGACGACGAGGCCGGCCACGATCTCGATCACGCCGACGGCGAGCATCGCCTGGTGCGCGTTGCCGGGAATGAGGTCGTCGAACCGGGGCGCGAGGTACGTCTGCCAGTCCACGAGCCAGTCGAGGAACTTGTCGAGGCCGAACAGGATCGGGGCGACGGTGAACCCGATCCGCAGGAGCGTGAAGGCCTGGAACGCAGGGTTGCCGAGCTCGTGCCCCTCCAGCGGCGCCGGCCCTGGGCGCTGGATCGTCGGTGTGTGTGCCATGGGGACCTCCTCTAAAAGCAGTCTCAGTTTTCATTAGAAACCCGACCCGCGCTTGTGTCAACGGTCATTGGTTTTAGAATTCGAGGCATGGCCCCGGACCGGTTGCAGCGGAACATCAGCGGCCTCGCGTCGCTCGACCAGCCCACCCGCCGGGCCCTGTACGACCTCGTCGCCCGACGGGGTGACTGGACCGGCAGGGACGCCGCCGCCGAGGAACTGGACCTGCCGCGCTCGGTCGCGGCCTTCCACCTCGACAAGCTCGCCGAGGCCGGCCTGGTCGAGGTCAAGTTCGAGCGACCCGCCGGGCGGGGCGGACCGGGCGCGGGGCGCCCCGCGAAGCTGTACCGGCGCAGCGCCGAGGAGACGGCGGCGTCGGTCCCCGACCGACGCTACGACCTCGCCGGCTCGCTGCTCGCCCGTGCCGTGGCGACCGCGACCCGCACGGGCGCGCGCGTGACCGAGTGCCTGGCCGAGGTCGCGCGCACCGCGGGCGCCGAGGCCGGGCAGGGATCGCGGGCGGACGAGGCACCCGGGCCCGACGCCGCGGAGCCGGCGTTGCTCGTCGCGCTCGAGGAGCACGGGTACGAACCCGTCGTGCAGCCCGACGGCGAGATCGCGCTCCGCAACTGCCCGTTCCACCGCCTGGCCCAGCAGGAGCGGGAGCTGGTGTGCGGCATGAACCTCGACTTCCTCTCCGGGTGCCTCGACGGGCTCGGGGTGGGTGAGGGCTTCGACGCGCGGCTCGACCCCGAACCGGGGTACTGCTGCGTGCGGATCACCCGACCCGAGCACGCGGCGTACCCTTGACCGCCGCCACCGGCGAGGGCCCGGCGAGGGTCGTCACCACCGTCGGGCACGGCAACCTCGGCGCCGAGGAGTTCGCCGGGCTGCTGCGGGGCGCGGGGATCGAGCGCCTCCTGGACATCCGGCGGTACCCGGGCAGCCGCCGGCACCCCTGGTTCGGCGCCCGGGAGATGGCGCGGTGGCTGGGGGACGCGGGCGTGGAGCACGTGCTGCTGCCCGAGCTCGGTGGCCGCCGCAAGCCCTCGCCCGACTCGCCGAACACCGCCTGGCGCGTCGACCAGTTCGCCGCCTACGCCGACCACATGGCGACCGTGGAGTTCCGCTCGGGCATCGACCGCCTGCTGGAGCTCGCGGACCGGCCCCTCGCCGTCATGTGCTCCGAGGCGCTGTGGTGGCGGTGCCACCGCCGGCTCGTCGCCGACCACCTGGTGCTGGTCGAGGGGGTGGGGGTGGAGCACCTCTTCCCCGACGGCACGCGGCGACCCCACGACCCGATGGAGGCGGCCGTCGTCGTCGACCGGCACGTCCAGTACCCGGGGCCGTCCGGAGGGTGAGGGACCGCCCAGGCGACGATCCGGTGACGACTCGTTGGCAAGTTGGTGACAGTTCGCCTTTTCCGGTGATCGCGGCGACAACGAACGGCCACAGGGTGTTCAGTAGTGGTTCGACGATCCACGTGGCACCCGGGCCGGCACGACCGCCGAGCGGGTGGAGCGCCGGGTTCGGGTGACGCGCCTGACGAAGGAGGCAAGATGCTCCCGTGGTGGATGATCGGTGTCCTGGCGCTGTGCACGTTGCTCGGTGCCTTCCTCGTGCTCCGCTTGCGGCGAGCACGCCGGCGGCGGCCCGGAGCCACGGAGCTGGGCCCGCTCCCCTCGTGCGTGCGCCTGCTGACCACCGAGGACGACCTGCGCGACGCGGTGGAGCGCGCCGTCGCCCACGAGCGGCTCATCGCGCAGCGCACGACCGCCCGCATCGACCGCTACCACCGCATCGTCGACGAGCCGTCCGAACCGGTCACCGGCGGTGAGCTCCTCGAGCTCGACTCCTCGTCCGGCTCGCTGCTGACCGGGCGCAGCCGACCCGAAGGGCGCGCCTCGACGAGGATCTCGTCGAGCCGCGACGGCCACGACCGCCACGAGGCGCCGAGCCTCTCGCCCCAGCCACCACCCGACGCCGCCTGACCGGCCGCCCGGGGGCCGGCGCGCGCTCAGCCCACCGTGCGCTCAGCCCACCGTGCGCAGGGCCTCCTCGATCGGGGTGTCGCCGGTGTTGAACTCGATGGTCCGGCCGATCGTCGCCGGCTCGGCGAGCGCCGCGGCGGCGACGTGCGCGACGTCCTCACGGGGCACCTCGCCCGGCGACACCCCCTCCCCCGTCTCGATGCGGCCCGTGCCCGGCTCGTGGGTGAGCCGGCTCGGCCCGAGGATCGTCCAGTCGAGCGAGGTGCCGCGGAGGTGCTCGTCGGCGGCGGCCTTGGACTCGGCGTAGGGGAAGAAGCTGTGGTCCGGCGGCACGCCGTGGTCGGGGCGGGACCCGAAGTACGACACCATCACGTAGCGCCGCACCCCCGCGCGCTCCGCCGCCTCCATCGAGCGGATCGCCGCGTCGCGGTCGACCGCGTAGGTGCGGGGCGGGTTGCCGCCACCGGCGCCGGCGGACCACACGACGGCGTCGTGCCCCCGGAACAGCTCCGCCATCTGCTCGACCTCGAGCCGCTCCACGTCGGCGACCACCGGCCTGGCGCCGGTCGCGGCGACCTCATCGGTGTGGTCGGGGTTCCGGAACAGCGAGGTGACCTCGTGGCCCGCGCCGGTGAGCCGACGGGCGAGGTGCCGTGCCACGTGGCCGTGGCCTCCGACGACGACGACACGCATGCGGGCCTCCTGTCCTCGGCAGCTGTGCGCCCGTGTGGACAGTAGGGGACGGCCTCGACGATCCGCGCCGGGAGGGACCGACGCCCGGTCCCCGGCGGTTCCGGCGGGCACCCCGCAGGGGTACGTGGCCCACATCCGCCGGCCGACGGTCGGCCGCGCACGAGGAGGTACGGATGGGGAACGGGATGTCGAGCCGCCAGGTCACCGCGGCGGTGGTCCGGCAGGCCGGGTCGTTCGAGCTGGCCGAGGCCACCCTGGAGCCGCCCCGCGACGACGAGGTGCTCGTGCGGGTCGTTGCGGCGGGGCTGTGCCACACCGACCTCGTCGTGCGCGACCAGCTCTACCCGGTGCCGCTCCCGGTGGTGCTCGGCCACGAGGGCGCCGGGGTGGTCGAGGCGGTCGGGTCCGCGGTCACCAAGGTCGCGCCCGGGGACCACGTGGCGCTCAGCTTCCTCAACTGCGCGCAGTGCCGGCCCTGCTTCGACGGGTCACCCGCCAGCTGCGCCAACTTCAACGACGTGAACTTCGCGGGGCACCGCCCGGACGGGTCGCACGCGCTGACGCTCGGCGACGGCGAGCCCACGCTGCACGACCGGTTCTTCGCGCAGTCCTCGTTCGCGACGTACGCGATCGCGCACGAGCGCAACACGGTGAAGGTCCGCGACGACGCACCGCTCGAGCTGCTCGGGCCGCTGGGCTGCGGCATCCAGACGGGGGCCGGGACCGTGCTGCGGGCGATGGAGCTCGGCCTCGGCGACACGCTCGCGGTGATGGGCGCCGGCGCGGTCGGGCTCAGCGCGGTGATGGCGGCCCACGCCGCCGGAGCGACGACGGTCATCGCGGTGGACGTCGTCCCGAGCCGCCTGGAGGTGGCCCGCGAGCTCGGCGCGACGCACGTGGTCAACGGGCGCGAGGCCGACGCGGTCGAGGAGATCCGGCGGATCACCGGCACCGGCGTCGACTTCGCGCTCGACACGACCGGGCTCCCCGCGCTGGTCGGCCAGGCCGTCGACGCGCTCCGCCAGCGCGGCACCGCGGCGATCCTGGGAGCGTCCGCGCCGGACGCGAAGATCGAGCTGCCGGCGAACGGGTTCATGCAGAGCTGCAAGACGCTGATGGGCGTCGTCGAGGGCAACAGCGTCCCGGACGTCTTCGTGCCGCAGCTGCTCGAGCTGCACCTGCAGGGCCGCTTCCCCTTCGACCGCCTCGTCCGCTTCTACGACTTCGACGAGATCCAGAAGGCCGCCGCGGACGCCGAGTCCGGCGAGACGATCAAGCCGATCGTGCGCATCGGCAGCCCCACCTGATCCGTGCGGCCCGACCCCGTCCGGCGTGTCCGGTCCTACGACGCCCGCGTGGCCGGGACGGCGTAGGTCCGTGACCGTGCGTGGCGCCGGAACCGCCCCAGCGGCTCCGGCTCGGGTGCGTTCGCGATGCCGAACATGCCGGCGGTGCCCGAGCCCCGCAGCACCTGCAGCACGTGCGGCGAGGGGTCGACGATGCGGAACGGGCGGACCCGGCGGGCGGCCCGCAGGGCGCGGATGCCGGCACGGTCGAGGGAGGTCACCGCGGACATGTCGACGGTGACGAGCCCCTCGGCGTCGGGGTCGGTGATCGCTCGCCGCAGCGCGTCGGCGTTGTGGGCACGGACCTCGCCCGTCACGGTCAGGCGACCGTCGACGTACGAGGTGGTGAGCTCGTTGCGATCCTTCTCGGCGGCTGCTTCTGTCACGGCTGGTCTCCTTGTCCTACTTGCATCGGCACCTCGCGCCCGGCGTTGAACCCGGTGTCGCGAGTCCCCCCTTGCCGGCGTGCCCCGCCGCCGCACGACGGCGCACGGGCACGGAACGGCACGGCTTCCCGAACGGACCGTCGTCAGGGATCAGGAGCGCGGCGGTGCCCCGCGCAGCAACGCCCGCCAGGTGTCGCTGGCGTCGACGAGGCGACCGGCACACGAGATCGTGCCGCCGCAGCAGGGCGTCGCTCGACGGTCCATCCCACGGCCGACCATAGGCCGCCCGCACGCGAAGGCAAGCGATCCCGTGCGGGCAGTGAGAGGCCGCTCAGTCCGACGGGTCGACGGGCTCCGCCGGCCGTCGGCGATACTCGCGCCAGCGAACGCCGAGCGAGGAAGGGGTGGGGAGCATGACCGCGAGCCCACCGAACGAGTGGCCGTCGATCCCCGTCGCCGGGTGGGAGGACACCCGAGACACCTTCCACCTGTACACCCAGGTCGTCGGCAAGGTCCGCCTCGCGCGGGAACCGATCGTCAACCACTGGTGGAACGTCACCCTGTACGTCACCGCCCGCGGGCTCACGACGTCGCTGATGCCCCACCCCGACGCCGGCGGGTTCCAGATCGACTTCGACCTGCTCGACCACGAGCTGCGCGCGTCGACCGTCGACGGAGCGGTGCGCACCCTCCCGCTCGAGGACCGCCCGGTCGCGGAGTTCCACGACGCGGTCATGTCGATGCTGGACGAGCTCGGCGTGGCGACCGAGATCTGGCCGGTCCCGGTGGAGATCGAGGGCGCGATCCCGTTCACCGAGGACCGGGACCACCACCGCTACGACCCGGACGCGGTCCAGCGCTTCTGGCTGGCACTGGTCCGGATCGTGCGCGTGCTGAAGGAGTTCCGCAAGGAGTTCGTCGGCAAGGCCAGCCCGGTGCACCTGTTCTGGGGTGCGCTCGACCTCGCCCACACCCGCTTCTCGGGCCGCACCGCCCCACCGCACCCCGGCGGGGCCCCGAACTGCGGACCGCACGTCATGTGGGAGGCGTACTCCCACGAGGTGAGCAGCTGCGGCTACTGGCCGGGGCCGCCCGGCGAGGAGGGGACGTTCTACGCGTACGCGTACCCCGAGCCGCCCGGGTACCGGGACGCCACGGTCGAGCCGGCGGGCGCGCGCTGGGACGACGAGCTCGGCGAGTTCGTCCTGCCCTACGAGCTGGTGCGCACCGCGCCCGACCCCGACGCCGCGCTGCTGGCGTTCGTGCGGTCCACCTACGTCGCCGCCGCCAGCACGGCGAAGTGGGACCGCGACGCCCTCGAACGCCGGGTCTGACCACCCGCGGCAACTAGCGGCGGGGCACGCCGGGTAGGGGCCGCGTCATCGAACACCGGTGTCACTTTCGTGCCTACACTGACCGCGCGAGACCGGGGGGAACATGGACCGAACCGTGGTGCGACTGGCCACGGCGTGCTGCGCCGTGGTGCTGCTGGCGGGGGCGTGCGGCAACTCGAGCGGTGAGCAGGCGGGGCCCGACGGGGACGGCCCCGCGGCCGGCTCCGCGACGGTGACCGACGAGGAGCGCGACACCTTCGTCGAGCTGTCGGGAGTGCCCGGGGTGACCGACGACGAGATCGCCTACACGGTGATCGGGACCAAGACCGGGAACCCGCTCGGCATCTGCATCCTCGACTGCTACGCGGACGGCATCCGCGCCTACTTCGCGTTCCGCAACTCGGAGGGCGGCATCTACGGGCGGCAGCTCGTGCTCGACGAGGCCGTCGACGACGAGCTCGCGCAGAACCAGCAGCGCTCGCTGGATGTGGTCTCGTCCGACGACGCGTTCGGCGTGTTCCAGGCGACCCTGCTCGCGAGCGGGTGGGGCGCGCTGGACCAGGCGGGCGTCCCCACCTACGCCTGGGGCATCCACGCGACCGAGGCGGCGCACCGGCCGTCGATCTTCCCGTCGACCGTCGTGCGCTGCGCGGACTGCCCGCGGCCGATGGTGCCGTGGGTGGCGAAGCAGGAGGGCGCCACGAAGGCGGCGAGCCTCGGCTACGGCGCGACGGAGAACTCCAAGGTGTGCGCCCAGATGGTCGCCGAGTCGTTCCGCCGCCACGAGGACACCTTCGGTGTGGAGATGGTCTACGAGAAGGACGACCTGCAGTACGGGCTGCCCAACGGCATCGGGCCCGAGGTCACGGCGATGAAGGAGCTCGGCGTCGACTTCATCTCCACCTGCATCGACCTCAACGGCATGAAGAGCCTCGCCCAGGAGCTGGCCCGCCAGGGGATGGCCGACGACGTCGTGCTCTACCACCCCAACTCCTACGACCACACCTTCATCGAGGAGGGCGGCGAGCTGTTCGAGGGCGACATCGTCACCGTGCAGTTCCGCCCCTTCGAGGTCGATCCCGGCAACTCGACGATGGAGGACTACCGGCACTGGATGGAGGAGATCGGCCGGGAGCCCTCCGAGCTGTCGATGGTGGGGTGGATCAACGCGTCCACGGCGTTCGACGGCCTGCTCGCCGCGGGGCCCGAGTTCGACCGGCAGAAGGTGATCGACGCGACCAACGCGCTCGAGGGCTACACCGCCGGCGGGCTGATCCGCGAGCTCGACTGGGGCACGGCGCACACGCCGTTCACCGCCGCGGACCCCCGACCCGACCGGCCCGAGTGCAGCGCGCTGGTGCGGGTCGAGGGTGGCAGGTTCGTCCCCTACGGCGATCCATCCACGCCGTGGGTGTGCTGGGACTCCTGGGACACCGACCAGACGGAACCGACCCTGAGGGACTTCGGCTGAGGCCCGGACCGTGGCGCTGGCCGTGACGTTCCTCGAGGACCTCCTCCGTGGAGTCCTCCAGGGCCTGCCTCCCGGCAGCGCGTACGGGCTCATCGCGATCGGCTTCGTCCTGGCCTACAAGACCTCCGGCGTGTTCAACCTCGCCTTCGGTGCGCAGGCCTACGTGTCGGCCGCGCTCTACTTCCACGCGCGCAACGAGTGGGGGTGGTCGAACCTGGCGGCGTTCGTGCTGGCCGTGCTGGTCGTCGCGCCCGGGCTGGGGCTGGCGCTGGAGCGGCTGATCTTCCGGCACCTCGCCACCGACGCCGTGCTCGCGAAGCTGGTGATCGCCATCGGCCTGTCGATCGCGCTTCCCGCCCTGTTCGACCTGGTGGTCGGCTTCGAGCCCGTGGCGGGCCGCACGCCGGAGGGGCTCCTCCCCGGCGGGGCGGAGGTCTTCTACGACCCGTTCGGGGTCTACGCGTTCAGCCGCGACGAGCTCACCGCGCTGGGCTTCGTGGTGGCGGCCGCGGTCGGGCTCGCGGTGCTGTTCCGGTCCAGCGCGCTGGGCCTGCAGATGCGCGCCGTGGTCGAGAGCCCCCGGATGACCGAGCTCATGGGCATCCGGTCGGACCGCGTCGCCGCCTGCTCCTGGGCGCTGTCGAGCGCGTTCGCCGGGCTGGCCGGTGTGCTCATCGCTCCGAGGTTCAACACGCTCGCCGCGCCCGACTTCTTCAACCTCGTGGTCGTCGGCGTGGCGGCCGCCGCCGTCGGCAGGCTCGTGAGCATCCCGGGGGCGCTGGCGGGCGGGCTGGGCCTCGGGGTGCTGACCTCGGTGCTGGCCACGTTCTTCCCGAACCTGGTCGACCGCTTCTCGTTCCTCGGGCCCGTCCAGGAGAACCTCACCCCCGCGGTGCCCTTCGTCGTGCTGTTCGCGCTGGTGACGCTGTGGCCCGCGCTGCGCACCTCACCGGGGCGCTCGGACCCGCTCGCCGGGGTCGACCCACCCCCACCCGCGCCGTCGACCGCGGTGCGCGGGCGTGGCATGACGCTGTTCACCTGGGCGTTCGGCGCCGCGTTCCTCGGCACGGTCGGGCTGGTCGTGTTCACCCGGGCGGACAGCTCGTGGCTGTTCCTTGTCACCCAGGCGGTGATCATGGCGACGATCTTCCTGTCGATCACGGTGCTCACCGGGTTCGGCGGGCAGATCTCGCTGTGCCAGGGCGCGTTCGCGGCGACCGGCGGCTTCACCGTGTTCCAGCTCGCGGACCGCTACGACGTGCCGGTGCTCGCCGGCGCGCTGCTCGGCGCGGTCGCCGCCGCGGTGCTCGCCGGGCTGCTGGCGCTGCCGCTGGTGCGGCTGGGCCGGGTGTGGGTCGCGATCGCGACGCTCGCGTTCGCGGCGTTCTTCGACGCGGTGCTGGTGCGCATGCCGTTCATGGGCGGCGGCGGCACCTCGCTGCTGCAGGGCACGCGGGTCCCGCGCCCGGTGGTCGGCCCGTGGGACCTCGCGGACGACCGGGCGTTCCTGGTGCTCGCCGTGGTCGTCCTCGTGCTCGCGGGGGTGGCGGTCGTGCTCGTCCGCGAGGGCACGACGGGGCGGACCCTGCGCGCGCTGCGGGGCAGCGAGGTCGCGGCCCGCTCGATCGGCATCTCGCCCGTGCGGATGCAGGTCACCGCATTCGGGGTGTCGGGGTTCCTCGCGGGGCTGGGCGGGTCGATGCTCAGCATCCACCAGGAGAACGTGAACTACGCGACGAACTTCTCGCCGTTCGCCGCGTTGTTCTGGCTGGTGCTGGTCGTCGCGCTCGGGTCGCGCACCGTGGAGGGAGCGGTCTACGCCGCCGCGGCGTTCGCGCTCGTCGACCGCCTGGTGTTCAAGGGCGCGCTGTTCGAGTGGGTCCTGCGCGGCGAGGACCGCGTGCCCGGCTTCCTGCCGCTGGACCCGCAGTGGCGCTTCGTGTTCTTCGGGCTGGCGACCATCAACTTCGCGCGGCACCCCGAGGGGTTGATCGAGAGCGGGCGGGTCAGGGCGCACGCCGCGATCGGCCGTGCCTTGGAGCGGCGGCGCGGGCGCCCGCCGGGCCCGCGCACCGAGGCGACGCCCGCACCGGCGGAGGCGACCCCCGAGGAGGTCGCGCTGTGACCGCGGTGCTGGACGCCCAGCGCATCCGACGGTACTTCTCGGGGATCCGCGCGCTCGACGACGTGAGCCTGACCGTCGAGCGCGGCGAGCGGGTCGGGCTGATCGGCCCGAACGGCGCCGGCAAGACCACGTTCTTCAACTGCGTGCTCGGCGTCCTGTCCTGCGACGAGGGGCGCGTGCTGCTCGACGGCGAGGACGTCACCCACCTGCCCGTGCACCGGCGGGCGCGGCGCGGGATGGGACGGACGTTCCAGCGCATCGAGCTGTTCGCCGAGTCCACCGTGCGCGAGCACCTGCTGATCGCGGAGCGCGTCCGGCGTGGCGACGGTCGCCTGTGGAAGGACCTGCTCGGGCGCGGGCGGCCGACGCGCGAGGAGCTGGCCGCGTGCGACGAGGTGCTCGACCACCTGGGGCTGCTGCCGCTCGCGGACGAGCCGATCGAGCACCTCAGCCTGGGGCAGGGGCGCCTCGTCGAGGTCGGCCGCGCGCTGATGACCCGGCCGAGCCTGCTGCTGCTCGACGAGCCGTCCTCGGGGCTGGACCGCGCCGAGACCGCCCACCTCGCCGAGACGCTGCGGGCGGTGCAGGCGGCGCGGGACGTCGCGATCCTGCTCGTCGAGCACGACGTCGAGCTGATCTCGTCGTTCACACAGCGTGCCTACGTGCTGGACTTCGGCACGCTCATCGCGCAGGGCCCCACGGCCGAGGTCCTCGCCAACCCCCAGGTGCGCCAGGCGTACCTGGGGACCGCGGGGGTGCCCTCGTGAGCCCGGTGCTCGAGCTGCGCGGGGTCGAGGCGGGCTACGGCCCGTTCCGAGCCCTGTTCGACCTGGACCTGGCGGTGGCCCCGGGCGAGGCCGTCGCGCTGCTCGGCGCGAACGGGGCGGGCAAGACCACGGTCGCCAGGGTCGCGAGCGGGCTCGTCGCGCCGAGCGACGGGACGGTGCGGGTCGACGGGCGGGACCTGACCGGGGAGCGTCCCCACGTGTTCGCCCGCGCCGGGATCGCCCACGCCGTCGAGGGCCGCTCGGTGTTCGGCTCGCTCACCGTCGAGGAGAACCTGCGCCTGTCGTTCCGGCGCACCCAGGGCGCCCGCGGCGTGGCCGCGGCGCTCGAGCGCGCGTACGAGCAGTTCCCCGCCCTCGGCCGGCGCCGGGGCCAGGCCGCGGGGTCGCTGTCCGGCGGCGAGCAGCGCATGCTGTCGATCGCCCGGGTGCTGGTCGAGGCGCCGGCGCTGCTCGTCGCGGACGAGCTGTCGCTGGGGCTGGCACCGCTGGTCGTGCGGGACGTGTACACCCAGCTCGCCCGCCTCCGCGGCGAGGGCACGGCGCTGCTGATCGTGGAGCAGCACGTCGGCCAGGCACTCGAGCTGTGCGACCGGGTGCTGCTGCTCGAGCACGGCACCGTGGTGTGGGAGGGCTCACCGCACGACGCGGGCGAGCGGATCGCGTCCCGGCTGTTCGACCACGGCGCCGATCCGGGTCGTGCGGAGCCGGCGGCGCCGGGGTGACCGTGGCGGAGGGAGCGCCGGGCCGTGAGGTGACCGTCGGGCTCGACATCGGCACGACCTCGGTCAAGGGCGTGGCCGTCGACGCGGAGGGGACCGTGCTGGCACGGGCGCGGGTGCCGCACGAGGTCCGCACCGGCGCGGACGGCACCTTCGAGCACGACGTGGGCGCGGCGTGGCGCACCGGGATCCTCGACGCCCTCGGGCAGGTGGCGCACGGCCGGGACGTCGCGGCCGTGCAGGTCGCCGCGATGGTCCCCTCGCTCGCGGCGGTCCGCGCGGAGGGGTGCGCGGCGTCGCCGGGACTGCTGTACGGGGACCGCCGCGGGATCGACCGCCGGGCCGATGGCGGCGTCGGTGGGGGCGCGGCGGGCGACCAGGGCGAGCTGCTCGGCTTCCTCCGGTGGCTGGCGGCCGAGGTACCCGACGCCGCGGGGTACTGGCCGGCGCAGGCGGTCGCGAACCACGCGCTCGCGGGCGTCGCCGCGATCGACGAGCTGACCGCCATGGCAGCGATCCCGCTCTACGGCGCCGGCGGGTGGGACGCGCAGCTCGCCGCCGCGGCGGGCGCGACGACGGGGCAGCTCCCCCGGGTCGTCGGCCCGTCCGACGCGGTCGGGAGGGTGGCGGACGGGCTGCCGGCCGCCGGGGCGCTGGTCGGCGGCGGCACGATCGACGCGCTCGGCGAGCAGCTCGTCGCCGGAGCCGACGAGGTGGGCGACGTGCTCGTCATCCTCGGGGCGACGCTCATCACCTGGGCGGTGACCGACGCGTGGGTCGAGGCGGACGGGGTGTGGACGATCCCGCACACCACACCGGGCCGGGTGCTGGTCGGCGGGCCCTCCACCGCCGGCGGCATGTTCGTCGACCGGTTGCGCCGCTGGACCCGCGAGGTGGACGAGGGCGAGCTCGACGCGGTCGACCCGGGCGACCTGCCGGTGTGGCTGCCGTACGTGCGGGGTGAGCGCTGCCCGCTGCACCGGCGCGACCTGCGGGCCGAGCTGCACGACGCCGGCCTGCACCACGACGCGGTGCACGTGGCCCGCGCCGGGTTCGAGGCCTCCGCGTTCGTGGTCCGCCACCTGCTCGACCGTGCGCGTGGTGCCGGTGTCGCCCCACGCCGGATCGTGGCGACCGGTGGCGGCGTGCGCGCACGCCACTGGGTGCAGGCCATCGCGGACGTGACCCGCCTGCCGGTGCACGTCGTCGCGGTGCCCGAGGGCGCCGCGCTCGGCGCGGCGTTCAGCGCCCGCTGCGTCGCCGGGCTGGAGGGCGAGGGCGCGACGCTCGACCGGGCGCGCCGCTGGGCGCGCACCTCGCGGATCGTCGAACCGGACCCGGCCTGGTCCGATGCCGCCGAGGTCCGCTACCGCCGCTTCCTCGAGCTCACCGAGCGCCTGAGGTGAATCCTGGGGTGTTGTGGTCGCCGGGCGACCACAACACCCCAGGTTTCGACCGGATCGTGCCGCAGCACCTCGGGCACGCGCTAGGTGTTGTCGCGCACGAAGCGGTAGACGGCGGCCATCTCGGTGACCGTCCGCTCCGGCAGCGGGTGCACCGTGGCGCCCGCGGCGCGAGCGCCCCAGATGATCTTGGCGGTGCGCTCCGCCAGCTCGGCGTTGTGGAGCGCGACCTCCGGGGTCGGGCCGCAGGTGACGAGCCCGTGGTTGGCCAGCAGCGCGGCACCGCGGTCCGCGAGCGCGGCCGCCACGACCTCACCCAGCTCCGCGGATCCGGTCGGCCGGTACTCGCAGCACGGCACGTCGCCGCCGAGGTACACGACGACCTCCTCGATCGCGGCGGGGATCGGCTCGCGGGCCACCGCGAACATCGTGGCGTGCACCGCGTGGGTGTGGATCACCGAGCCGAGCTCGGGGTGCGCCCGCAGCGTCGCGAGGTGCAGGTCCTTCTCGGTGGTCGGGCCACGCTCGCCGCGCACGACCTCGCCGTCCATGTCGACCACGACCAGGTCGTCGAGGGTCATCGTGTCGTAGGGCACCGACGACGGGGTGAGGCACACCAGCCCGCCGGGCAGCCGACCCGACAGGTTGCCGGCGGTGCCGACGACGAGTCCCTCGGCGAGCATCGCCTTGGCGGCGGCGAGCACCGCCTCGGGGGTGGTCGTCGGGGAGTCGGTCGCGTCACCCATGGTCGAGCACCTCCGGGTTCACCAGGTTCGGTGGGGCCTTGCCCTCGAGCAGGTCGCGCAAACCGGTGGCGATGAGCATCGTGTGGTTGGCCTCGGTGTCGTAGGTGGCGCCGCCGATGTGCGGGGTGAGCACGGCGCCGTCCATCGTCGTCAGCGGGTGACCCGCGGGTAGCTGCTCCCCCTCGAAGTGGTCGAGCCCGACTGCGGAGAGGTGCCCGGAGGCGAGCGCCTCGGTCAGCGCATCCAGGTCGTGCAGCGCCGCGCGGGCGGTGTTCAGGTAGACGGCCCCCTCGCGCATCCTCGCGATGCGCTCCGCGGAGATCAGCCCGACCGTGTCGGGGGTGACCGCGGCGTGCACCGAGACGACGTCGGCCTCCGCGAGCAGGTCGTCGAGCTCGTGGGTGGCGTCGGGAGCGAACGGGTCCGCCGAGATCACCCGCATGCCGAGGCCCTCGAAGCGCCACGCCGCGGCGCGCCCCACCGCACCCAGCCCGACGATGCCGACGGTCCTGCCGGCGAGCTGCCACGCGCGGAACCGCTGGTACGGGATCGAGCCGTCACGGAACACCTGCTGCTCGCGGACGTCGCGATCCGCGGCGACGATCCGGCGCGTCGCGGCGAGCAGCAGCCCGACGGCCAGCTCGGCCACCCCGTCCGCGTTGCGGCCGGGCGCGCGCAGCACCGGGATGCCCGCGGCGGTCGCGCCCGCCACGTCCACGTTCGTGGGGTCGCCCCGGGTGGAGCCGATCGCCTCGAGCGGCAGGTCGAGCACCGGACCTCGGCACTCGTCCGCCTCGCAGACCAGCACGCTCGCCCCCCGCTCGACCACCTCCGCGGCGAGCGCCTCCGCCCCGAGCAGGCGGAGGGGTCGGTGGTCGATCCACGGGTCCACCACGACCTCGCCCAGCTCCCGCAGCAGGTCCAGGCCCGGCCCGCGCAGGGGCGCGGTCGAGTAGATGCGTCGTGGCGAGGCGCCCGGTCCGGTCACGGCTCGGGGAGCTCCACGTCGACCGTGGCCTTCGCCATCACGGCGCCGTCCTGGTTGCGCATGTCGACCTGCACCACCGCGACGTGGCGGCGCTTGCGCTCGACCCGGGTGTCGACGACCTCCCCCGTGAGGAAGGTCACGTCCCCGGTGAACGCGGGGTTCCGGTACTGGGCGTCGGAGTGCACGATGCGCCCCCACTCCCCCGCCCACGCGGCCACGTAGTCGAGGATCCACGCCCCCATCGACGCCCCGTACCCGTAGCCCCGGGGCATGCCGACGTGCCGCGCCCACCGGGGTTGCAGGTGCCCGCGGGAGGGGCCGTAGTAGGCGCCGTCGGTCAGCTCCGGGTTCACCCGCTCCATCCGCCGGTCGCCCTCGAACCCCGCCATCTCCTTGGTGTAGCCGAGCTCCTCGGCGCGCACGGTGGTGGGCCCCTTCGCGGTCGCGCCCCACACGGTCATCGGGTAGGCGCGCCACTCGGTGGTGAAGCTGGCGAGGCTGTGCGGGCCGATGACGTGCTCGGCGAGGCGGTCGCCGACCGACACCGACGAGAACGTGCGCGGCTCGTGGCCGAGCTGCTGGATCTGGTCGATGAAGGCGAGCTTGCGCTGCTCGAGCTCGGCGAGCTGCTCGTCGGTCCAGGTCGGCTCCCCGTCGTCGCCCCGCGACCGCTCGCCGGCCGTGCCGCCGTCGGCGGAGGTGAACAGCTGCTGCTCCTTCGCCGCGCGCACCCGGTAGCGGATCGAGGTGGAGCGCTGCAGCGCGACGCGCTCGCCGCGCTGGTTGATGTAGAGGGTGTCGCCGCGCTGGAAGCAGGTCGGGCCGGCGAAGCGGGTCTCGGCGACCCGGTAGTCGTAGGGCATGCGGTGGCAGACGAGGCGGTCGCCGGGGCGGACCACGGGCCCGAAGAACCACCACTCGTCGCCGCCGAAGATGAGGTGCGAGCCGGGGATCCTGCCGACCTGCGCCGGCGACGCGCCGTGGCTGGTGTCGCAGGCGACGGTGAAGGACTGCGGCGCGACGATCCCGCCCCATCGGCTCTCGGAGGCCCAGCGCTCGTCGTAGTGGAGCGGGTTCGGGTAGTGCATCGCCTGCACCCACCGGCGGATGTCGTTGACGGCGACGGGTTCGGCGAGCTCCCCGGGCTCCATCGGCACGCCCATGTGGCGGTCGAGGTCCGACACGTCGAGCCCGCCGTCGTCGCCGGGGTCGGGTGTCAGCGGCGCGGTGGTCGTCGGGTCGGTGCTCATGGTCCTCCCTCGCTCGCGGCGCCCACGGCGCCGAGTCGCTCCTGCACGAGACGCACCAGGCCGTCGTCGCGCACCTTCGCGTCGCCGCCGGTCATCGGGACCTCGCGCTCCTCGAGGAACAGCACGTGGCGCGGCACCTTGTACGCCGCGACGCGGTCGCGCAGGAACGAGCGGATGCCGTCCTCGGTGGCGTGCTGCCCGTCGCGCAGCACGACGCACGCGACGACCACCTGGCCGAGGCGCTCGTCGGGCACACCGACGACGCGGGAGAGCTTCACCGGCGGGCACGCCCGCAGCTGCACCTCGACCTCCGCGGGCGACACGTTCGCGCCGGCGGTCTTGATCATCTCGGTGCGCCGGCCCTGGTAGTGGAGGTTGCCGTCGGGGTCGACGTGGCCGGCATCCCCGGTCCGGAAGAAGCCGTCCTCGTCGAGACCCCGGGGCACACCGCGGCCCAGGTAGCCGAGCATGAGGGTCGGACCCGCGACGGCCAGCTCCCCGGGCTCGCCGGGACCCAGCTCGCGGCCGGTGGCAGGGTCGAGCACCCGCAGGCGCACCCCGGGGAGCAGGTCGCCGTGGCCGATCCGGGCACGCTCCCGCGGGGTGTGCGACGGGTGGGCGCTGACGAACGCGCAGGTCTCGGACAGGCCGTAGCCGACCGGCATGATCCAGCCCGTGTCGCCCCGCACCGTCGGGTGCCGGGCGTAGGCACCCTTGCCGTAGACGCAGCGCAGCGACGACAGGTCGACCGACTCCCAGTCGGGGTGCTCGGCGAGCGCGGCGGTCTGGTGCGGCAGCGTGTAGGGCTCGGTCACCCGTTCGCGCGCCATGAGCCCGAGCGCCGCGCCGGCGTCGAAGGTCTCCTGGGCGACCCAGCACCCACCCGCGGCGAGCGTCGAGCCGACCGCCGTGTTGAGGCCGGCGGTCCAGAACAGCGGCAGCGCGCTGAACACGCGGGAGCCCTCGTCGCGCCCGAAGATGCGGGCCTGCAGCCGGAACTGCAGCGTGGGTGACCGGTGCGCGTGCAGGATCGCCTTGGGTTCGCTCGTCGTGCCCGAGGTGCAGATGACCAGCGCCGGGTCGTCGACCGAGCGGCACCCGGCACGCTCCTCGACCGCCGCGTCGGGCACGGCCGCGGCGCCGGCCAGCAGCTCGTCCCACGACGGTTCCCCGAGCACCGCGACCCGCTCCGCCCCGGTCCCGGCGACCGAGGTCACGTCCGCGCCGAGCCGGCGGTCGAGCAGCCGGGTCTGGGTGAGCAGCACCCGCAGCCGGCACCGTTCGAACAGCGCCTGCAGCTCCGGGCGCGTCGCGAAGGTCGACATCGGCGCGGCGACCGCGCCGGCGAGCGCGGCACCGAAGATCGCGGCGAGCGCCTCCGGACGGTTCCCCATCACGATCCCGACGGTGTCACCCACCCCGACCCCGGCGGCGAGCAGCGCGCCGGCGATGCGGTGCGACTCCTCCGCCAGCCGCTCGTAGGTCCAGCGCACCGTCGACCCGCCGAGCAGCGGGTCGTCGAGGACGACCGCCTCGCGGGGACCGAACCGGGCCGCCACGTCGCTGACGAACGCGCCGAGGGTGGAGGGTGCGGGGCACCCCGGCGACGACAGCGGCGGGCCCTCGAACGTCGTCATCCCGCCCCCACCCCGGCCCGGCGCGGGGCGAGGTCGGCGCCGTGGGGGAACAGGCCGGCGAACCCGTCGGCCCGAACGGCGTCGAGCAGGTCGGCACCCGAGCGGGCCGCACCGCCGGCGAGCCGCAGCGCGGGTTGCACCGTGCGGGCGAGGACCGACACGTCGTACTCGTCGCACACGCCCGCGGCCCCGTGCAGCTGCTGCGCGGTGCGCAGCACCGACCGGGCGACCTCCTGGGACTGGAGCCGCAACGCGAGCACGTCCGCGCGCGCACCCGCGCGACGGGAGTGCCAGCGCCGCAGGGCCTCGCTCGCGAGCTCGCGCAGGCCGGCCGTGGCGACCGCCGCGTCGGCGAGCTGGAACTGCACGGCCTGGAACGCGGCGAGCGGCTTGCCGAACTGCTCGCGCTGCGTGACGTGGTCGACCGCCAGCTCGAGCGCTCGCTCGACGGTGCCGAGCACGCCCCACGCGCTGAGCAACAAGTGCAGCAGGACGTCCGCCGGGTCGGCTGGCTCGGATCCGGGGTCGAGGTCCACCTCGGCCACGAAGGGGCCGAGGCGGCCACCCGAGCCCGGGCGTGGCGCACCGGTGCCGCCCGGGCCGGTGACGCTGCCGACCCTCCAGCTCCCGAACAGGTCGCCGTGGTCGACGCGGGCCGCCCGGGGCGACACCGCCGCGGTGGGCCGGCCCTGGCCGTCGCGCACCAGCACCGCCGCCACCGGGTAGGGCAGCGCGACACGGCCGGCGGCCTCGCACAGCACCGCGGCCGCGGCGAGCGACACCTCGTCCGAACGGGGGTCGATCCCGTCGACGCCCAGCCGGTGCAGCACCGGCGCGACCTCCACCCGGCGCGCGCCGGGGTCGAGCTCGGCCCGGCGAGCGGCCTCGACGCCGCCCAGCGCGTCGAACGCGCGCCGGGCCGCCTCCCCCAGCTCGCTCGCCTCGTCCGGCAGGTCCGGTGCAGGTCGGCCGCTCGCCCCGTCACGCAGCAGCTCGCGGGACACCAGCAGGCGCTGCACCTCGATGGTCCCGCTCGCGACGGTCGCGGCCTGCGCGTAGCGCCAGTGGTCCTCGACCGCGCCGTGCAGGGGCGCGCCCGGTCCCGCCTCCAGCGCCCGGTGCTCCAGCGCGTCGAAGAGCACCTCGGCCACCGACTGGTCCGCCCGGGTCACCGCGATGCGGGCGGTCGACGCCGGGGCGTCCGCCACGCTGCCGGCCGCCTGGGCGTGCACCGCCCGATGGGCGAGCAGCCGTGCGACGCGCACGTCGACCAGCGCGCGCATCCACGCGTCGTGCAGCGACGCGGGCAGCTCGTCCCAATCGTCACCGAGCTCCGCGGCCAGCGCGGAGAGCAGCCGCTCGCACCGCGCGTAGCGGGCGATGCCGACCCGCTCGTGGGCCAACGCGGTCTTGATGACCGCCCACCCCTCGCCGACCCCGCCGAGCACCGCGTCCGCACCGGCGGGCACCCCGTCGAGGAACACCTCGTTGAGGTGGTGCGGGCCGAGCATCGACCCGATGGGCCGCACGGTGATCCCCGGGGCGTCCATCGGGACCAGGAACAGCGTGATGCCCTCGCGCCCCTGGCCCGCTCCGACGCGTGCGGCGAGCACGCACCACTGCGCCATGCCCGCGTAGGAGGTCCAGATCTTCTGCCCGGTGATGCGCCAGCCGTCCCCGTCGGGCTCGGCGCGGGTGCGGAGGGACGCGAGGTCGGAGCCGGCCTCGGGCTCGCTGAACCCCTGGCACCAGATGACCTCGCCCGCGGCGATGGGCGGCAGGTGGCGGCGGCGCTGCTCGTCGGTGCCGTGCGCCATGATCGCCGGCCCCACCCAGTTCAGCCCCATGTACTGGGGGCCGCGGGGCTCGTGGTGCGCCCACATCTCCTCGCGCACCACCGTCTGGGCCCACACCGAGCCGCCGCCTCCCCCGTACTCCTCCGGCCAGGCGACGGTGAGCAGCCCCTCCTCGGCCAGCACCTTGCAGAAGCGCTGGGTGGCCTCGAGGTCGGCCGGGTCGTCGGTGAACGCGCCGAGGAAGTCGTCGGGGAAGTGCTCGGCGATCAGCGTCCGCAGCCGCAGGCGCAGCTCCGTGGCCTCCTCACCGAGCGCGTCGTCCACCGGGCCCCTCCCTCGACGCGGCTCCGGACCCCCCACGGAACATGACACGAACGTTAGTCGGCCGAGTACGGTCGGCGCGCATGCACGACGCGCCCGCCACGGTCGCCGAGGTGCTCGACCGGACCCTCGCCCAGGACCCCGACCGGGTCGCCCTCGTCACGCGCACCCGGCGACTCACCTACGCGGAGCTCGACCGGGCGGCGAACCGGGCGGCCGAGGCGCTCGCCGGCATGGGGATCCGCCCTGGCGACCGGGTCGCCGCGTCGCTCCCCAACGAGGCCGACGTGGTGGTCGCGTTCCACGGCGCGATGCGCCTCGGTGCGGTCTGGGTGGGCATCAACCGGGCGCTCGCGGCCCCGGAGCAGCGCTGGATGCTCGAGGACTGCGGCGCGTCCCTCCTCCTGTCCGAGGACGGGCTGGACGACGCCGGCGTCCCGGTCGTGGGGGTGGACGAGTGGCGTGCCGCGCTCGACGCCGCGCACGACGGGCCGGTCGGGGTCCGGATCGACCCGTTCGCACCCGCCGGCATCGCGTACACCTCGGGCACGACGGGGCGCCCCAAGGGCGCGGTGCACTCCCAGCACAACCTGCTCGTGCCGGGCGCGGTGCTCGTCGGGACGCGCGGGTGGGGGCCGTCGCTGCGCAAGGGCGACTGCTTCCCGTTCACGGTCCTCAACATGGCGGTCCTCACGACGCTGCTCGTCTCGCAGGCGGGCGGCACCTCGGTGGTGATGGACCGGATCGACGCGGCGGGCGTCGCGGAGTGGATCCGCGACGAACGCATCACGGTGTGGAACGGCCCGCCCCCGCTGCTGCACGACCTCGCGCGGCGCGACGACATCGACCCCGCCGACCTCGCCAGCCTCGAGGAGGTCTGGACCGGCGGCGCGGACTGCCCCGAGGTGGTGCGCGACGCGTTCCGTGAGAAGTTCGGGCTGGAGGTCGTCGCCACCTACGGGCTGAGCGAGGCGCCGACGGTGGTCTCGATCGACGCGCCCGGGGGCGCAGGCCACGTGCCCGGGGCGTCCGGCCGGCCGCTGCCCCACCTGTCGGTGCGCATCGCGGGTGAGGACGGGTCGACCCTGCCGGCCGGGGCGACCGGGGAGATCCGGGTCGCGCCCGCGGACGACCGCTACCGGCTGGTGCTCGGCTACTGGGACCGGCCGGACGCGAGCGCCGAGGTCACCGCCGGCGGGGAGCTGCACACCGGCGACCTCGGGTTCCTCGACGAGGACGGCCACCTGCACGTGCGCGACCGCACGGCGCTGGTGATCCTCCGGGGCGGCGCGAACGTCTACCCGGCGGAGGTGGAGCGGGTGCTGCTCGAGCACCCGGCGGTCGGCGCGGGCGCGGTGTTCGGCGTGCCCGACGAGCGGCTCGGGGAGCGGGTCGCCGCGGTGGTGCAACCGGCGCCCGGGTGCGAGGTCGACACCGAGGCCGTGCGCGCGTTCCTGCTCGAGCACCTGGCGGCGTACAAGGTGCCGGAGCGGATCGGCGTGGTCGACGCGCTGCCCCGCAACGCGATGGGCAAGGTCGTGCGGACCGACCTGCCGGCGCTGCTCTGACACCTGTTCTGTGCACCGGAAGTGAGGGCGCGCCCTCATTTCCGGTGCACAGAACGGGTGGGTGGGAGGGGTGCGGGGGGTGCGGGGGTCAGACGGAGCGCAGGGTGCCGCCGTCGACCTCGAGGGTGGCGCCGTTGACCCACTCCGCCGCAGCGCTCGCGAGGAACACCACCGCGGCGGCCACGTCGCCGGGTTCCCCGAACCGGCCGGCGGGCACGTCCTGGCGGCGCAGCAGCCGGGCCAACACCTCCTCGGGCGTGGTGTCCCGGGCCCGCGCCACGTCCTCGACGTTGCGCTCGACCAGGCCGGTCATCGTGATCCCGGCGAGCACGCACGACGAGCGCACCCCCCGGGGGCCCCAGGCCCGGGCCAGCGAGCCGGACAGGTTCACCAGCGCCGCCTTGGCGGCCGAGTACGGGGCGAACGCCGGGTCGGGCTCGCGTGCGCTGACCGACGCGACGTGCACGATGCGACCCCACCCGGCCTCGGCCATCAGCGGGGCGCACGCGGCGGACATGCGGACCGCCGAGAAGAAGTTCTGCTCGAACGCGTCGTGCCAGTCCTGCTCACCCAGCTCCGCGATCGGTGAGGGGGTCGCGCCGCCGGCGTTGTTGACCAGCACGTCCGGACCACCGAAGCGCTCCCGGCACGCGTCGACGACACGGTCGGCGGCCGCGGGGTCGGTGAGGTCCGCGGCGACCGCGAGGGCCTGCCCGGCGCCGAGCTCGTCGACGACCCGGGCCAGCGCCCTCTCGTCACGGCCGACGACCACGACGTCGGCACCCTCGGCCACCAGCTGGGCCGCGACGGCGTGGCCGATGCCGCGGCTGCCGCCGGTCACGATCGCGACGCGCCCCTCCAGCCCGGTGTCCATCGAGGCAGCACGCTACCCTGAGCGCCTGGATCTGACACCAGCGTCATCTCATCGGGCGGGCGCTGAGGGGGGCGACCAGTGAGCGAGCGGCGATGAGCGAGCGACCGACGGTCGACGTGGACCACCACGACCCCGACTTCCACGCGGCCCGCCACGAGCGGTGGGCGGAGCTGCGGCGCTGCCCCGTCACCTGGAACGAGCGCTACGGCGGGTTCTGGATGGTGAGCGGCCACGCGGAGGTCGACCTCGTCGCGCGCGACGCCGAGGTGTTCTCCTCGCGGCACCTGCCCGAGCCCGAGGACGGCATCACGTGGCTCGGCATCGCCGGCATCCCCCGCGGCCGCATGATCCCGACCGCGGGCATCGCCGAGGTCGAGGGGCCCGTGCACCTGGCGCTGCGCCGGGTCCTCAACCCGCACCTCGTGCCGAACGCGGTGCGCCGCATGCTGCCGCTCATGCGCGACGCGGCGCGGTGGTTCCTCGACCAGCGCATCACCGAGGGCGCCATGGACCTGGTGCGCGACTACACGAGCCCGGTCCCCGCGATCCTCACCATGGACCTCGTCGGGCTGCCCCTCGACGACTGGGAGGCCTACGCGGAGCTGTTCCACGGCACCGTCGCCCACCGGCCCGGCGAGCCCGAGTTCGACCGGGCCGTCGCCAACCTGCCGCGCATCCTTCAGCGACTCGACGACGAGGTCGCCGCACGGCGCGCCGAGCCCCGCGACGACCTGCTGACCGAGCTGGTCCGCATGGAGGTCGACGGCCGCCGGCTGGGCGACGACGAGCTCCGCAGCGTGCTGTGGAACCTCGTCGGCGGCGGGCTCGACACCACCACCTCGCTCACCTCGCTGTCGCTCCTGCACCTCGCCCGGCACCCCGAGCAGCGCCGGGTGCTGGTCGAGGACCCC